>Ga0126384_10000053_pt1 | contig 42955 bp, 28 predicted proteins | sample PanSoiMetPlot_36_FD_92543 | JGI IMG/M metagenome (GOLD analysis project Ga0126384, IMG submission 92543) | Tropical forest soil microbial communities from Panama - MetaG Plot_36 | ecosystem: Environmental > Terrestrial > Soil > Tropical forest > Bulk soil | place: Panama | collected 2016-02-17 | reverse complement strand
GGAGTGTGAAGGGCAGACGGTGAACGGTAAATCGATCATGGGGGTGCTGATGCTGGCGGCGGCCCAAGGGATGCGGGTCAAGGTTCGCTGCGAAGGCGAGGACGCCAACGCGTGCCTGAGCGAGATAACCGCCCTGATAGCCAACAAGTTTGGAGAGAACCAATAGTGAGGCAGCCGGAGGAAGCCAAGCGCCCGATCACCAGCCAGGTCAGCCCGTCGCTGTCCCTGAAGGGCATCGGCGCCAGTCCAGGCGTGGCCGTCGGCCGGGCGTTCCTGGTGGACCGCAAGAGGGTTCGAACGCCGAAGTTGCGGGTCCCCGAGGACGAAGCCGATTCCGAGCTGATGCGGATGAAGACCGCGATCGAGCTTTCGGACCATCAGCTGAGTGAAATCAAAGAGCGCCTGGCGCAGGGTGAAGGTCATGACCACGCACTGATTCTGGAAGCCCACCGGTTGATGCTGCATGATCCGATGTTCGTCGACGAGGTGAACAAGCTGATCGCTCGCGATCGCATCAACGCGGAATGGGCGGTTCGACGCGTCGCAAGGAAAATTAAGCACATGTTCGACAACATCCCGGACGAGTACTTCCGGGAACGCCGAGCGGACCTCGATTTCGTCGCCGATCGGGTGGTGCGAAATCTGATGGGCCAAGCGGTGGACGTGGAAGTGGAGGTGCCGGCCGACGCGGTGGTGGTCGCGCATGACCTCGCCCCGGTCGACGTCGCGGTGATGATGAAGACCGGAAGGGTATCCGGGTTCATCACCGACCTGGGGGGGCAGACCAGCCATACCGCGATCGTCGCCCGAGCTCGTGGAATCCCCGCGGTGGTCGGCGCCGGCCGCTCTTCGGAGCAGATTTCGCCGGGCGACTTGGTTGCATTGGACGGAACCACTGGGTTGATTCTCGTCAACCCCTCGCCGCCGCAGCTCTCGCAGCTGCAGGAAACCCAACGGCGCTACGCGGCCTCCGAGGCGGCGGCGCTGAAGATTCGCGAACTGCCGGCGGTCACCACCGACGGATTTCGAGTCACGCTCAACGGGAACATGGAGTTCCTCGAAGAAATCCCTTCGCTGCTGTCGCACGGCGCCGAGGGGATCGGACTGTATCGAACCGAATTTCTATTTCTGGATCGCGAGAATCCTCCCAGCGAGGAGGAACATTTTCGCACCTACCGCAGTGTGCTCGAGGCGCTTCAAGGACGCACCGTCACCATCCGCACCTTGGACTTGGGCGGAGACAAAGTCCCGGCGCTTCGGCGGACTGAGCGCGAGCCCAACCCGACCATGGGGCTGCGCGCGATTCGCTACTGCCTGCAACACCGCGACTTGTTCCGAGCGCAGCTCAAGGGATTGCTCCGAGCCTCCGCCTTTGGAAATTTGCGCGTGATGTTCCCCCTGATCTCGGGGCTTGGCGAGCTGCGGGAGGCCCGCGGAGAGCTGGAGCGCTGCCGAAGCGAGCTGACCCGACTCGGGGTGCCGATGGGCGGCAGGTTCCCCGTGGGAATCATGGTGGAGACCCCCTCGGCCGCGTTGATCGCTGACCGCCTGGTTCAGGAAGCGGATTTCTTCTCGGTCGGAACGAACGATCTGATCCAGTATTCGCTGGCGATCGATCGGCACAATCGCAACGTCGCTTACCTCTACAAGCCCTTGCACCTGTCCATCCTTCGCTGCCTGGAGACGGTCGTCACCGCCGCCCGCAGCGCCCGGATTCCGGTTTCAATGTGCGGGGAAATGGCCGGCGACCCGGTGTACACCCTGGTGCTCCTGGCTTACGGCTTTGACGAGCTGTCGATGACCGCGGGGCAAATTCCGATGGTGAAACAGATCATCCGCCGCGCCAGTCGCGCCGAAGCCGTTGCTCTGGTGGAGCAGGCGATGCGCTTGACCACCGCCGAGGAAATCGAGCGATTTATTCGCACCGAGATCGCCAAATTGCTGCCGGGGGCGGAAATTAGCGAGCCTGGTTGAGCCTACAATGGCGCCAGGCAGCCCGTGTTGACACCATCTCTGGCCGGTCGCTAGTGTTCCGCGCCCATTTGCCCGCGGGGAGAGGACCTCGATGACCAAAGACTATCTCTTCACATCGGAATCGGTGACCGAAGGTCATCCCGACAAAGTCGCAGATCAGATCAGCGACGGAGTGCTCGATGCGATCATCGCACAGGACGCGCACGGTCGGGTTGCGGTGGAAACGCTCGTGAAGACGGGTGTTGCGATCGTCGCCGGCGAGGTGACGACCTCTTGCTACGTGGACATCCCCAAGGTGGTGCGCAGCACCATCTGCCGCATCGGCTACACCGACAGCTCGATGGGCTTTGACGGAAATACCTGCGGAGTGTTGGTGGCGATCGAGGGGCAATCCCAGGACATCGCCCGCGGCGTAGATGCCAAGCCAAAGAAGGAGCAGGGGGCGGGCGATCAGGGAATGATGTTCGGCTATGCCTGCGATGAAACTCCCGAGTTGATGCCCGCGCCGATTTCCTACGCCCACCTTCTCACCAAGCGCCTCGCAGAAATCCGGCGCAAGACGCACCCCTGGCTGCGACCGGACGGCAAAAGCCAAGCCACGGTCGAGTATCGAGACGGCCAGCCGGTCCGAGTGGACACCGTGGTGGTCTCCACTCAACACGCGGACGACGTCTCCAACCGCCGGATCCACGAAGCGGTGATGGAAGATGTCATCTACAAGGCGCTGCCCAAGAAGATGCTGGACCGCAAGACCAAGTACTTCATCAACCCCACCGGCCGATTCGTGATCGGCGGGCCGATGGGAGACTCCGGGGTAACCGGGCGGAAGATCATCGTCGACACCTACGGCGGAATGGGTCGCCACGGAGGTGGGGCGTTCTCCGGGAAGGATCCCTCCAAGGTCGATCGCTCCGCGGCCTACATGGGTCGCTACATCGCCAAAAACATCGTTGCCGCCGGCCTGGCGCGCCGCTGCGAGGTACAGATTTCCTACGCCATCGGGATTGCCGAGCCGGTCTCGGTGTTGGTCGAAACCTTTGGCACTGCGCGGGTCGCCGAGGAGCGGATCGCCCAAGCCATCCGCCGCTGCTTTGGCCTCAAACCGCGCGAAATCATCGAGACCTTGAACCTGCTGCGGCCGATTTATCAAAAGACGGCAGCCTACGGACACTTCGGCCGGAACGACCCGGACTTTACTTGGGAGCGGACCGACAAGAAGGAAGCGCTTCGGGCCGCGGCCGGCCGTCTTCGAGCAGTCGGAAGCCTGGAATCCTGAGTCGATCGCCCGTCGAGTGCACCCTTGAAGGAGTTTTGAATGCCAGTCGAGATGGAAAACGTAACCCCGTTGCACTCGAAGAAGAAAGCCAAGGGTGCCAAGCCATCGGTCGAGTGCGACGTGAAGGACCTCGGACTGGCGGACAAAGGCCGCGGCCGGATCGAGTGGGCGGGTCGCTCAATGCCCGTGCTCCACCAGATCCGCGACCGATTTGCCAAGCAGAAGCCGCTCAAGGGGAAGCGACTGACCGCCTGCCTCCACGTCACCTCGGAGACCGCCAATCTGGCGATCGCCTTGAAGGCGGGAGGCGCCCAGATCGCGCTCTGTGCCTCCAATCCGCTTTCGACCCAGGACGACGTAGCCGCGGCGCTGGTTGTGGACCATGCGATCCCGGTGTTCGCGATCAAGGGTGAGGATCAGAAGACCTACTACCGGCACATCGATGCTGCCCTCAGGCACAAGCCCAATCTGACGATGGACGACGGCGCTGACGTGGTGGGCGTGCTCCACTCGCAGCGACAGGACTTGCTCAAGGACCTGATTGGCGGAACCGAGGAGACCACCACCGGCGTGATCCGCCTGCGCGCGATGGCCAAGGATGGAGTCTTGAAGTATCCGATCGTCGCCGTCAACGACGCGATGACCAAGCACCTCTTCGACAACCGTTACGGAACCGGCCAGTCGACGATCGACGGCATCGTTCGCGCGACCAATCGGCTGTTGGCGGGCGCGGTTTTCGTGATCGCCGGCTATGGCTGGTGCGGCCGCGGAATCGCGATGCGGGCGAAAGGGCTGGGGGCGGACGTGGTGATCACCGAGATCGATCCGCTGCGCGCGCTGGAAGCGGTCATGGATGGCAATCGGGTGATGCCGATGTCCGAGGCTGCGGCGATTGGAGACTTCTTTTGCACCGTCACCGGCGACGTGAGCGTGATTCGGCGGGAGCACTTCGAAAAGATGAAAGATGGCGCGATCGTGTGCAACAGCGGCCACTTCAACGTGGAGCTGGATCTGGAAGCCTTGGAAGCCATCGCCAGGGACAAGCTCGAAATCCGGGAGTTCGTGGAGCAGTTCACCCTGAAAAACGGCAAGCGGATCATCGTCCTCGGCGAAGGCAGGCTGGTGAACTTGGCGGCGGCGGAAGGCCACCCCTCGTCGGTGATGGACATGTCCTTTGCCAACCAGGCGCTCTGCAGCGAGTGGATGGTGAAAAACCACGCCAAGCTCGAGCGCCAGGTCTATTCGGTGCCAGTGGAGATCGACAAGGAAATCGCCCGCCTCAAGCTGAAGGCGATGGGCGTCAAGCTGGACGTGCTGACCAAGCAGCAGGAAAAGTATCTGAACTCCTGGGAGCTGGGGACCTGATTCTCCAGATGGACCCCATCAAAGCGATTGTCTTGGGACTGGTGCAGGGGGTCACCGAGTTCCTTCCGATCAGCTCCACCGCGCACCTGAGGATCGTCCCGGCGCTGCTCGGATGGGGCGATCCGGGAGCAGCGTTCTCCGCGGTCATCCAGCTGGGCTCGGTGGCGGCGGTGATCCTCTACTTCTGGCGCGACGTGGTCAGGCTGGCGTCCGCCTGGTTTCGCGGCTTGAGGAACCGAGTTCCCTTCGAAACGCTGGAATCGCGGCTGGCGTGGTTTGTGATCATCGGCACCATCCCGGTCGGCGTGGCGGGCCTGCTGTTCAAGAAGTCGATCGAAACCTCACTGCGCTCGCTCTACGTGATCGCCGCCTCGATGGTCGCGCTGGCGATCCTCCTCTACTTGGCAGAGCGGCTCGCGCAGCATCGGCGTACCATCGGTGAGATGACCTTCCGCGACGGGCTGGTCATCGGGTTGTGCCAAGCGGTGGCGCTGATTCCGGGCTCGTCGCGCTCCGGCACCACCTTGACCGGTGGATTGGCGGTGGGGCTGCGACGCGAAGACGCGGCCCGATACTCTTTCTTGCTCTCCATTCCAGCCAACGGCTTGGCCGGCCTGTTTGAATTCCGCCACTTCCTCAGGGCGACCGATCGACCCTCGTTACTTGCCCTCAGCGCTGGAACCGCCATGGCTTTCGTCTCCGGAATCGCGGCCATCGCTGGCCTTTTGCGTTACTTGCGAACCCATGCGACGACGGTCTTCGTCGGCTATCGCATTGCACTCGGAGGATTGCTCTTCGCCCTGCTCAGCGCCGGAGTGCTTGCGCCGCTTTCGCAATAGCGTCCGACGTGACTTCCCGTGGAACCTCTTTTTGAGCAGCTGCGCGAAGAGCTGGAGAAACAGCCCGGGAAGGTACTCGAAAAACCCAGTCCGGGGCTGCGCGAATCGGCGGTGTTGGCGCCGCTGTTCATGCGCCAATCCCAGCCCTTTGCGGTGTTTACCAAGCGGCCGGCCGCGCTAAGGCAACACGGCGGCCAGATCGCCTTTCCAGGCGGAGTGCGCGACCCGGAGGACCTGACGCCTCTGCACACCGCGCTTCGAGAAACCCACGAGGAGTTGGGTATTCAGCCGCGGGAGGTGACGGTGCTCGGTATGCTCGACGAGGTGCCGACGATCACCAATTACCGAGTGCTTCCCTTTGTCGGAGTGATCCCCGCTGACTTTCGATACCGCGCGAATCCCGAGGAGATCGAAGAAGTGATTGAAGTCCCGCTCGCCCACCTGTTCAATCCGGCGATTCAACGGACCGAGCGGCGCTGGGTGATGGACAAAGAGCGTGAGATTTACTTTTACGACTACGGCCCATATGTGATCTGGGGAGTGACGGGGCGGATCCTGCGCGGACTGCTTCGGGTGATCGGGGGACTTTCGGCCTTTCGACCGTGGCTGCCATGAACCGCCTCTACCCGGTGATTCTTGCAGGCGGCTCGGGAACACGCTTTTGGCCGCTGTCGCGCGAAGCGCTGCCGAAACAATTCCTGGCGCTGATTTCGAAGCAACCGCTGATCGTGGATACCTTTCGCCGGCTTGAGAAGCTGGCCGGCGCCAGGCGAATTCTGATCGTCTGTGGCAAGACGCACGCGGCCAAGGTTCGGCGCCTGCTGAAGGCAGTTCCGTCTGAAAATGTGCTGATCGAACCTCGGGCTCGAAACACCGCCCCGGCCATCGGCCTCGCCGCGGTACGGGTTTTGAAAGACGATCCCAACGGGATTTTGGCGGTGATGCCCTCGGATCATTACGTTGCGGATCCCGAGGCGTTTCGGGACTGTGTTCGCCGCGCGGCCGCGCTCGCCGAGGACGGCCATCTGGTGACGCTTGGGATTCGACCGACGCAACCCGAGACTGGGTTCGGCTACATCCGCCTCGGCGAGTCTTTGCCACACGGCGGCCACAAGGTGCTTGCCTTCGTCGAAAAGCCGACCCTTGAGCGAGCGCGCAGCTATTTCGAATCCGGTGAATATTTGTGGAACGGCGGGATCTTCTTGTTCAAGGCGAGCGCCATCCTGGAGGCTTTCCGACAGCATTTGCCGCAGCTCGCTCAGGGCCTCGACGCGCTGATGCACGCCGAGAATGAACGGCTCTCCGCCAAGCTGGTCCGAAAGATTTTTCAGAGCGCGCCCGCGGTGTCCATCGACTACGGGGTGATGGAAAAAGCGGGCAACCTGGCGGTGGTGCCCGGGAATTTCGGATGGTCTGACGTTGGGTCGTTCAGCGCTCTTTGGGAGGTGAAGCCGCGGGATTCGCAAGGCAACGCGGTGGTGGGCGGCAAAGTGGTGTTGGTGGATTGTCGCAATTGTCTGGTGATTTCCGGATCGCGCCTGGTGACGCTGGCGGCGATATCGGACTGCGTGGTGGTCGATTCAAAGGACTGTCTTTTGGTGATCGCAAAAGACAAATCGCAGGACGTCCGCCGCGTCGTGGAGTCGGTGCGCACCCGCGGCTGGAAAAATTTCTTGTAGGCCTTCACTGTAGGACATCCAGCCACCCTTTTGTCCAGCCGAGTGCAAGCAGGGTGGCCAACCGCGCCCAAGCCCCACAGCGCGCCTGCGTTTCGTGCTATTTGTGCGGGGAGATCGATGCACACCTCGAGCGAAGAGTGGGCGTCCCAGTTCATCGGAGCTCGCCTTCCCGAACAGTTGGACCGGGAGTTTCGAGAGCGCTACTTGCTCGCGGCGATCGGGGAGTGCTCGGCGGATGCGATCATCAGCGAGAGCCTGACCGGAGTCATCGACGGTTGGAATCCGGCGGCAGAGCGCCTCTACGGGTACACCGCCGAGGAAATCTGCGGCAAGAACCAGGCGGACCTGACGCCCGGTGCGCAGTTACCCGAGCTGCACCAGATCCTTGATCAGGTCGCCAACGGATCGATCGTAGAGCGTCGCAACATCCCGCAGCTGAAAAAGGATGGAACGGTGGTCGAGGCGTTGCTTTCCGCCGCGCCGATTCGCGATTCACAAGGGCGAATTCTCGGCGTTCTCGCGATTGTCAGGGACACCGCCGAGTCGAAAACCATCGAACAGCTCAAGGCTTCATTGCAGGAGAAGGAGGTACTGCTTAAGGAAGTGCACCACCGGGTGAAAAACAACCTCCAAGTCATTTCCAGCTTGCTCAACCTCCAGGCCCGGCACGTGCTCGACCGGGAAGCTCTGGAGATGTTCAAGGAGAGCCAAAACCGGGTTCGCTCGATCGCCCTTTTTCACGAGAAACTCTACCAGTCGAAGGACCTGGCGCACGTAGAGGCGTCCGAATTCTTCAAAACCCTGATCGCCAATCTGCTGGCGGCCTACGGCGCCCGTCCGAGCGCGGTTTCCCTCGAGGTCGGGCCGGAGGAGGTTCTTTTGGGGGTGGACATCGCGGTTCCGCTGGGCTTGGTGGTCAACGAGCTGATCTCCAACGCGCTCAAGCACGCTTTCCCCGGCGGACAGCTGGGGCAAATCCGCGTCCAGGTGAGGCGCTTGGAAACGAACCGATGCCGCCTTTCGGTGATCGACAACGGGGTGGGATTTCCCGGCCACATAGATTTCCGGCGCGCGCCTTCTCTTGGCCTTCAATTGGTATGCACCCTGGTCGACCAGATCGGCGGGGCGATCGAGTTGATCCAGACCGGCGGCACCACTTTCACTGTGACCTTTGAGGTCGAGTAACGGCGGGGACCCGGGGCATGGCCAACATCCTGGTGGTAGAAGACGAAAAGATTGTCGCGGCCGACATCGCCAGCACGCTCGAGGGCCTGGGATACTCGGTTCCAGGCGTCGTCTCCTCAGGCGAGGAGGCGGTCCGCCGAGTTGGCGAGCTACACCCGGACCTGGTGTTGATGGACATCGTCCTCGGCGGTCAGATGGATGGGGTTCAGGCCGCCCGGCTGCTGCGTCAACGGTTCAGCATTCCGGTGGTGTTCCTCACCGCCTTCGCGGACGGAGACAGTCTTAACCGAGCGCGCGCCAGCGAACCGTTCGGCTACATCGTCAAACCCTTCAGCGAAAAGGAGCTGCGCAGCACCATTGAGATCGCGCTGTACAAGCATCAGGTCGAGCAGCAGCTGAAGCAGCGCGAGCGATGGTTTTCCACGACGCTGCGCTGCGTGGGCGACGCGGTGATCGCCACCGACCCGAGTGGAAAGGTCACCTTCCTCAATCCGGTGGCCGAGTCTCTCCTTGGCTGCACCGCGGAACGCGCGTTGGGTCGACCGATCGCGGAAATGTTCCGGCTCATCGACCTTCAGACTGGCCAGAGAGCGAACAATCCCGTCCAGCAGGTGCTTCAGGGACATGCCGGGATGACCCCTACCAATGCGGCGCTGATCGACGAGCAGGGTAGAGAAGTTTCGATCGACAGCCGTACTGCCCCGATCATTGACGACAAGGACAACCTCCTCGGAGCGGTGGTGGTCTTTCGCGACATCACTGAGCGAAAGCGAAACGAGCGTCGAATGGTGTTGGCGGATCGCCTCGCCGCCGTGGGTGCGATGGCGACCGGCGTCGCGCACGAGGTCAACAATCCGCTCACCTATCTGATTGGAAATCTCGGCTTTGGCATCGACGAGCTCAAGTCGATCCGCACCGAGATCGAACGAGCATCCGCCTCGCCGCCGGAAAGGGAGCGGTAGCGGCGCAGCCGCCTCGATTCCGCCCTCGAGGCCCTGAGTGAGTCGCGAGACGGGGCTCAGAGGGTCCAGCGGGTGATGCAAGACCTCGGCACCTTTTCGAGGGCGGGCGATGAAGTGTCCACCCGAGTCAATTTGCAGGAGATTCTCGAAGCGGCCCTGAAGATGACCGCGAACCAGATCGGCGCCCAGGTAACGGTTTCGCGGCTGTTTCAGGAGGTGCCTTCCGTCGATGCCAATCCCAGCAACTTGGGCCAGGTTTTCGTGAATCTGTTGGTCAATGCTGCTCAAGCGATGCGCAACGCCGGTAGCGCGGGCGAGATTCGCGTCGCCACTTATGCCGATCCTCAGGGACGTGCGGTGGTCGAGATTTCGGACACCGGTCCGGGCATTCCCCGCGAGGCGCTAAACAGGATCTTTCAGCCGTTCTACGGAGGTGAACCGGCCGGGCGTCCCCCAGGGATGGGTTTGGCGATCTGCCACCAGATCGTGACTCGGATGGGCGGCGAAATCGCAGTCGAGAGCGAACCTGGCAAGGGAAGCGCGTTCCGCGTCACTTTGCCGGCGGCTGCCTCAGAACAAGGAAAATCGAAGTCGCGCAGCTGGCCAGCGCCTCCGGTTCGACGAGGGCGAATCTTGGTCGTGGATGACGAGCCGATCGTCGGTGGATCGATCCGTCGCACCCTCGCGAAGGAGCACGACGTGGTGGTGGTGTCCAGCGGCAAAGAGGCCTTGGCCATGATCCAAGGAGGCGAGGCGTTCGACTTGATCCTCTCCGACGTGATGATGCCGGAGATGAGCGGGATCGATCTCTATGAAGAGCTGTTCAAGCTTCGCCCCGCCAGCGCGCAAAGCATGATTTTTCTCACCGGGGGCGCCTTCACCCAAGGGGCGCGAAAATTCTTGGACTCGGTGCCGAACTCGAGGTTGGAAAAGCCCTTCGATCCCGACCGGCTCCGCAGATTCGTTCGAGAGCGATTGCCGGGCGAAAAGACGAGCGGGAATTGAAATACCCGGAGTAAGAAGATCCCGATGAACCAGCAGATCTTTCGAGAGTACGACATCCGCGGGCTGGTGGACCGGGACCTTACCACCCACGTGGCTGAAGAGTTGGGGAAAGGGCTGGGCACCCTGGTCCGGAGGGAGGGCGGAAGGGCGGTGGTGGTTGGACGCGATTGCCGAGAGTCCTCGCTTCGCTTTCGCGATGCCCTGTGCGGCGGTTTGGTCTCTACCGGGCTTAACGTCCTGGATCTCGGAATCGTTCCGACCCCGTTGACCTACTTCGCAGCGAACACCTTGCCGGTGGATGGATTGGCGATGATCACGGGTAGCCACAACCCTCCCGACTACAACGGCTTCAAGGTGGGAATCGGCAAAACCACGCTGCACGGCCAGGAGATCCAACGGCTCCGCCGGCTGATCGAGAGCGAGGATTTCGAAGTTGGGGCAGCGGGCCGCATCGATCCATTCGACATCGTCACTCCCTACCAGCACTTCGTGCGACAAACCGTAAGGGTGGGACGGAAGGGAATGCGGATCGTCGTCGATGCCGGCAACGGCACCGGCGGGGTGGTCGCGGTTCCGCTGTTCCGGTCGATGGGCTTCGAGGTGCTCCCGCTGTTCTGTGAAATGGACGCCAACTTTCCCAACCACCATCCCGATCCGGCGGTGACCGAGAATCTGGTGGACCTGATCGGCGCGGTGAAAAGAGAAAGCGCGGAGCTCGGAATCGCCTACGACGGCGACGCGGATCGCCTCGGGGTGATCGACGACCGGGGAAACATCCTTTGGGGCGACCAGCTGATGATCCTGTTTTCGCGCTCGGTGCTGCGGGAGTCACCCGGGGCGGCGATCGTCGGAGAAGTGAAGTGCTCGTCTACTCTCTACGACGACATCCGCGCTCATGGCGGCAAGCCGATCATGTGGAAGGCCGGACACTCCCTGATCAAGGCCAAAATGCGAGAGGAGCGAGCGGAGCTCGCCGGCGAGATGAGCGGCCACATCTTTTTCAAGAACCGCTACTTTGGTTTCGACGATGCGATCTACTCGTCGGCGCGGCTGTTGGAGATCGTCTCCAGCGAGTCAGCGAAGCTGTCTCAGCTTTTGCGCGACGTACCCAAAACCTTCGCTTCACCCGAGTTGCGGATCGATGCCGCCGAGGAGACGAAGTTCGACATTGTCCGAAGGGCCACCGACACCTTTCGTCGCGCCGGACACTCGATCATCGACGTGGACGGGGTGCGGGTGGTGTTCCCGGATGGCTGGGGGCTGATTCGCGCTTCGAATACCCAGCCCATCCTGGTGTTGCGCTTCGAGGCAAAAACAAAGCAACGCCTTGAAGAGATTCAGTCGCTCGTGGAGCAGACCCTGGAAAGAGTGAAACGGGAGGTGGCGCGGTCCGGGCGGCTCAGTTGAGAATGAAGTGGTAGGTGAAAGGCACCGTGGTTGCGGTGGGCAGGCCGCCCTTGGTTGCCGGCTTGAACTTCCACTTGAAGATGGCGTCCCTGGCTGCCTCATTCAGGCCGTAACCGGGGCCCCGCAGCACCTTGGCCCCGGTCACCTTTCCGGTTTCGTCGATGTCGATTGAAAGCACCACATCGCCTTCGATCGCCGCGCGCTTCGCTGCCTCTGGATAAGGGATCGGGACTTCGACGAGGATTTCCGGGCGACCATCCACTTGCGCAAATGGGGTGTAGCGCGGGGCGGAATACGGCTTGACCTTGGTGGGATCTTCCGCGGTTGAGGATGGCGCGCCGTACAGCGTGTTGCCGGTGGGAAGCGCGACCGCGCCCGCCGTTGCGGTCGAGGAGAGCGACAGTCCAACCACCAGCGGAGGTTGCTCTTGAGGTTGGGGGGCCACCTCGTTGGGTGGGGGAGGGTCCTGCCGCCTCTGCAGTCGCCTGATGCGCTGCGGTGGTGGCTCCTCCAGTTGAGCAACGCGCACCCTTGGCTTGACCGGCTCCACTTTGGGCTCCGCGGGCGCTGGAGGGGCGACCTCCACCACGACCAGATCCAAGGGTTTGGTCCGGCGCGGCATTCTTTCCGCGCGCATATGCTTGTTGAGGATCGCCAGCGCAAGGGCGTGGGCCAGTAACGAGCACAGCAGAAAGATGACGAACGGCCGCCCCAGGACGTTTGGAATGGCGAATGTCTGCGATCGTCCCAGGCCCTCCACGTCCGGTTCACCGATGAAGTTGGGCGCTGGAATCTTTCTCGATGTTCAGCGCAAACTTGTTGATGCCTTGCCCCTTCATACTGTCGATCAGGTGCATCACCCGGCCATAGTTGACCGCCTGATCGGCACTGACGATGGCCCGAATCTCCGGCTCCCGGGAAAGTGCCTCTCGAACTTTTGCAGCCAGCTCGCCTTCTGAAACCTGGGCTCCGTCCAGAAAAAGTGATCCGTCCTTGTTCATCACCACGTTGATCAGCCCTTGGACGGTTTCGCCAGTGTTGGCGGCGCGCGGTAGGTCGACTTCCATCGTTTCCCGCACGATGAAATTCGCGGTTACCATGAAGATGATCAGCAGCACGAGGACGATGTCCACCAAGGGAGTGACGTTGATGGCGGTAATTTCCTCGTCGACTTCCTGGGATGCGGCGACCATTGGCGTCTAACGCACTTCTCTTAAGTTCTCGCCGGCTCGCGGGAGGGCGACCGGCGCCCGCTCGCGTTGCGCCCGCAGATTGGCGACCAGGGCGTGCCCCAGAGCGTTGGTGCGGGCGGTGATGTTCTTCAGCCACCGGTTGAAGGCGTTGAAGGTGACCACCGCCGGGATTGCCACGGCGAGTCCGACCGCAGTGGCCACCAGCGCTTCTGAAATTCCGGTCATCACGGTTTGCTGCACGGCGGCGCCCTTGATGGCCACGCGGCCGAGGTCATGAAAGGCCTTGATGATCCCGAGCACGGTCCCGAACAATCCAATGAAGGGGGCATTGTTGCCCAGCGTCCCCAGGAAGGAGAGCGACCGCTCGTAGCGAGGTCGCTCGCGAGCGATCACCGAAGCAATGACCTGCTCAACCGTGTCGGCGCCCTGCGACGCCGCGGCAATCGCCTCGCGCAGAACGGCGGCCTCCATCCCCTGCCTTCGGTAAACCGCGCGCTCCGCCGCCGCGAAGTCGCCTTTCGCAAGCAAACCGGCCAGATCGGCATCCTTCGGCAAGCTTCGGGACGAGAAGTAGGCCAAACGCTCCAGCATCACCGCGACAGAGATCACCGAAAGTCCAATCAGAAGCCAAAGAACCCAGTCTGCGCTCGCAAGTGTGAGTCCAAGGATCCTGGAGGTAAGCCAACCCTGACCGTTGGTCTGGGCAAGTTGCGCGAGAAGGGCGATCTTCATCGGTGAGCGTGTGTCGCTGAAAGTTCAGCGAAAGGCAAGGTGGGCTCCAATAACGCGTTGAATTCGTTGGCCAGCAGTGTGCATTTCCAAGTCGTTCGGGCGAGATCCGCAATAGGTATCTGGTTGCCGATTTTTCGCCACTCCCGATACGTGCGTGGCCGGCCGCCGGTTCTGGAAAATGGCTGGCAAGTGAAGGCCCTGGTACGATTCAGATGCCGAGTCGCTGGGATGGCGCGCAAGACACTGAATTCTCTCAAGGTGCGTTCAATCGGACGGATCAAGGCGGCGTCCTTTATCGACGAGACCGCGCAGGAATCCATCGATCGGCTGCGCAGGGAGAATGCGACGCTGCGGCGAACCCTGGCGCGCCTGTTGGCATTCCGCGCGATGGCGTATCGAGACCCGCTGACCGGGCTGCGCAACCGTCGGTACTTTGATGAGCGCTTGGCTGAAGAGGTTGAGCGCGCGCATCGAAACTCAGGAGGAGGACCTTCCGTCATTGCGGTTGACATCAACTCATTCAAGCAGATCAACGACCAGGAAGGGCACCGCGCAGGCGACGAAGCGCTCAGGTGGGTTGCAAGCTTTCTCGAAGCGGCCACTCGCAGCTACGACGTCTGCTGCCGAACCGGGGGGGATGAGTTCATGGCGATTCTGCCTGCCACCGGGGACGACGGATGCACAAGGCTGATCCAGCGGCTTCGGGAGAAGCTCGGGCGCGCGAACCGAAAGCTGGGAAGGAATCTGGGCTTGAGCATCGGGTCGGCCAGCTGGCCTGGCAACGGAACCACGGCGGAAGCGCTGGTAGCGGCGGCTGACGCGGCGATGTACCTCGACAAACGTCGCCAGAAGGCTCGGCGGCCGCTGAGCGCTGTCCCCAAGTCTGACCGGGTCGGAGCGATCTCTTAGTAGTCCTTGTGCCAGACCACGTCGGCGCTGCCCGCTCGGGCGTCGCCGTATTCGCCGTCGAACTCCCAACGCGGTGTGAACTGATATTCGAGCCGTACCGCGTTGCTGTTTTCCCCACGCGACGGATCCGCCCCATACCGACCGACGTACCCGATGTACACCTGGTCGCCGAAGTAACGACCGGCTTCCAACTTCGCCCCACTGAGCCCCCCTTGCTGCCCGGCCTCGATCGAGAGCACGTCCAAAGGAAGCTTCGACGAGAGTGCCTTTTTGAGCTGGTTTGCCGCGAGCGAACCGATGATCGAGGTGGCCTGTCCACTCGGGGAAGACGTGGCGCCGCTGTTTTGCCGCAGCTGTCGACGGCCAGTGGCGATCAGGGTGTAAATTTCCGACTCCGACAAGGGCGGTTCAGAGCTGGGCGTGATGGTGATGTCCTTTCCCTGCCCGCGAATGCTGATCAACACCTTTACCTGCTCGCTCTCATTGTTGTACGCGGCGCTCACGTTCAGGTATGGCGACGTGGGAGGTCCGGTAAAGCGAATGTCGGAGTCCTTTTGAATATCAAAGCGTCGGCCCAGGACATCCACCCTGCCCCGCAACACCCTGACGTCGCCGAAGATCGTGGCCTGCTGTGCGATTGTGACGTGGAAGCCTTCGCTAAGGCCTAGCTCAACGTTGACATCGCTGCCTCTGACCCAGAGGTTGCGGGGTGCATCGACCGCGATGTTGAACTCACGGGTACGCGCGCGCGGTGGGCTTCCCCCGCCTCCAAAACCATCGCTCCCCTGCTTTGCCGCCATCGCTCGCGCGATCTGCTTGTCCACGGGTTCGCCCTTTCTCAGCACCACGATGTCGTCTGGCCGGGACAGCGGCTGCAGCGATTTTGGGGATGACTCCGGTAGATCGATCTGCGCACGCGGAATCGAAAGCCGCCGCACGCTGATGAGGTCAGGGGTAATTTCCCCATCGAACTGTGCATTGGTGGTAACCGTGGCAAGCAGCTGATCGTCGCCGAAGATGGGAAACTTACTGAGGTCAGCGCGGCCATCCAACGTGAGGGTGGCGCCGTTTCGATTCGCGTTTGCGGTAAGCTTGAGATTGCCGTCTCCGCTCGTCGCAGTCAGCTCTTTGAGCTGGATGTGTTGCGTGTCCCCGCTCACCATCACGTGAACCTGCTGGTACTCTCCGAAGCCGAGGATCGCGATTCGGCCCGTCCTCCACTCGAGGTCTCCGCGGAGGCTGGGGACGCCGATGGTTCCGCCCACCTCGGCATCGGCGATGAGAGTCCCGGAGAGCAGTCGGACGTTGGGAATAACTCCCGAAAGGAAAGCGATGTCGAAGTCCTTGGCGAGCAAACTTGCGTGCACTGGCGAGGTCCGAATTGCGAGGCCGCGCCGGATCGCCGGAAGCGACAAATCCAGCGTCGCTCCGCCCTGGATTTGCATCTGCCCTCCAGCCGAAGAAGTCAGTACCGCCGATGCGTTCGCGGCGGCGCTTTCGTAGCTGCAGTCGAGCACCAGCTTTCCAAGGCCTTGGCTTCCGGCGCGCACCTGATCGATTTCAGTGCGCAGCGTCGCCTTGGGATTTGCCAACGTGCCGGTCAACGAAAAGTCCGCGGTCAGCAGCCCGTGGAGAGGGGGGGTCGGAGCGCGGTCGCTCGTTCCGGAGCTCGAATCGAAAATCGAACGAAGTTCCTCGAGCTGGACTGGACCCCCGGTGATTTTCAAGCTCACCGGAAATCCCGCGAGCGTTTCGAGGCTCTCGACATTGGCTACAGGTCCATGGACCCACCCCACGGCGTCCACCAGCCGTCGTTTCTCGCGCTGAACGTTGAGGCTTGTCTCGAAGCCCGTAGGGGACCCGGTTGCGAGCAGCGTCAGGTCCAAGGGCGCGAGACCCGCGACGCTGGCTTTTGAGAGCGCGAGATCTACTTTTCCCTGCGGCGCTGCGGCGCTGCCTCTGATCTGAACCGCGGCAGAAAGCTTGCCTTGAACTTCCTCGGAAATCAGCCCGGCCTCGTTGAGCAGGGAAATGGGAAACTCGCGGACATCCGCATCCACCGAGAGCGGAAGCCGCAGCAGCTCGACCGCCGTGGAGTCGCTCTCACCAGGCGAGCGAGGGTCAGCGAGCTGCGCGCGGACAGCCGATTGATACTGGACTGGATTTGCCAGTCGAGCTCAGCGACCAATGCCTCCTTTTCAGCGCTTCGCGCCGACAAGCTGAACTTCAGAGGCGGCAGTTTGGCGTACTCAATGGCGTCGCCGTTTACCGTGAGATTCAGCAACGGGTCGGCACCGGTCCCGCTCAGCTCGATCCGAAAGGCGAGCGTTCCGCGCAGCGGGTCCTTTCTCCCGAGCGCCGTTAAAATCTGCGAGAGGTCGGCTTTCTGCACGGTCACCACCAGGTGGAGAGGTTCGCTGTCGTGCTGCAGCAGACCCTGTGGCGAGAAGTCGAAATTCGCGGCGGCGCCGGTTCCGAGCCCAGAGGCCTTCATCTCACCGGACGCACGGCGCCCTTGATACTTGGCATCGAGCAGCAAGGATAGGCTTCGGTATTGTTTGAATTGGCCATTCTGAAGGTCCACGCGGGCCACGGCGTCAGGGTGAGAAACCGCCCCCTGCGCTGCGATGTGGGCGTTGAGCAATCCCCCGATTTTGAGGGTAGGCTCGAAAAGCTGAATCGGTATTTGCCCCAGATCGAGTTGGGCCAGATCAGCGGTTGCCTGCACCCGGTCGCGTTCCAGTGATCCATTGACCCGGATCGACTGATTTTCTGAACGAAGCCAGAGGTCTTCGGCGCTCAGGTGTCCAGGGGCGAATCGCACCTTGGTCGGCCTCTGAAGAACCCAATCCGCACCTGGATATGCCAGCGTAAAGACAGAGAGCAGAACGCCGCGGTGGTCTGGATCCGCTCGACCGGTGGCATGCAGGGCCGCGTCGAGAAATCCGGACGTGCGCACTTGAAGGTCCAAATCCCTTCCCGACGCCGCAAGTTCAATCGCCGCGTCTTTGAACACTTTGTCCCCGACCTGGATGGTTGCCGCCTCGATCGCTGCTTGGGACGCCAAGGGCTTTTGAAGATCTGGAACCGACACCGCGAGATCGAGGTTTCGAATCTGGAATTCCTCGAAGCGCAGCCGTGGGAAGCGGCCCACGGCGGAGATCGCGAGCTGCCGAATCGGACCTTTGGCCGAAACGTCAATTTTGCCCGCCCCTGCCAGCCGAGGCGCACGGGCACCCAAGATCGCCCCAAGTGCGCGAGCAGTCTGCGATAGGTTAGCGGCGGTGATGGTTGCGTTGGCTGAAAGCTGTCGCCGCGTACCCCTACCCGCAGCCTCCACCTTTGCTCCCGGTACCACCGCGAACAACTCGCTGACTTCGAACGCACCGCGGTTCACCTTGCCTCGCAGGCGGATTGGACCAAGTTGTTGCTTGCCCCAGCTGGAGATCGGTATCGCCAATTGAACCGTGCCGCGAGCGTCAGCGAGGTTGGTACCGCCCCCCTCGGCATGCAAGTCCAACGAGAGATTCGTCGTCGGCCCATGGGCGATGAGCTCGTCCAAGTGGACGCCCCGGGCGCGAATGGTGATCCCCGTGGATCGGTACCGCGCAAGATCTACTGAGCCCTCCAGTTCCACTTGCGCCGTTGCAGCACGCAACTGAACCTTTGCCGCGGCGACATCCCCATCGAGCGCTCCCTCTCCGCTCACCGTCACGGCTGCCTTAAGCGGATATGCGGGAACGAAAACCTTGGCGAGCTCCGGGGGGAGCTCCAATCGCGAGAGTTGAAGCGCCAATTTGCCTGGCTCGGTTTGCTCGGCCGAGGCGTCAAGGGCCAGCCCGGCGACGTTCAGCGACGCGTGGGCCTTTCCATGCGCTCCGTGGAAGGCACCTCCGAGAGAAATTCGGATCGGACCAGGCTCGGGTTTCGACAAATCTCCAGAAGCGCTCAATTCCAGGTTGACGCGATCGCTTGGGCTCTCGTACCCCGCGGAGGCTTGGAGGCTGAGATTTTTCAGCTCCAGCTCGCGAACCGGACCTGCATCTACTTGCTCAAATATCAGAGTTGCGCCGTTGATCTCGAGACGGTCGACCTTCACGGTGATGCGGGGAGGTGTGGACTTGGGTTGTGGGGGTTTGGGAGGACTCGGTTGCGATGGTTCAATCGCTCGCAACAGGTTCATCCCGTCCGCGTCATTTATCAGATGTAACCAGGGCTTACCCAGCTGAAGAAAATCGACTTGAACGACTCGACGAAGCAGCCCGGTAAGAGTGAGTCGCAGGTCGAGGGACTCGAGCTGAGCGACCAAGTTCCCGTCTGGGTCCTTGAGTGAAACCCCTTCCAGCCGGATATGGTTCCAGTGGAACGTGAGGCTCTGGACCGCGAGCTCGCCGCGAATCGCCTCGTTGACTTTACGGACCGCGAGAGATCGGATCCGTTCTCCGCCGGACGGGGTGGCGACGTAGAGCGCCGCACCGGTGGTGAGAACGAACACGAGACTCAGCAGAGCGAGAATCCCGATCGCGAGCCGGCGGCCCCATTTGCGAACCGGACCTCTGTTGGATCCCTTCTTCAAAACGCCTCTCCGATAGAGATGTGGAACGCGCAGACCCCCTCGGGCGCTCCCGCCACTGTTCCCTTTCCACCCAGAAAGCCGATCCCAAAACAGGTGGTGTCGGTTGGGGGCAGGACAACCGGAATGGGCTGATTGACGATGGTCAGGGGTGGCCCGATCGGCAGTCGCCGAGCAATGTCGACGCGGATCGGTCCCACGATCGTTCGATAGCGCAACCCCAGCCCAACGGCGTACTGCATATTGCCGAAGAAGTAGTTCTGATGGTGTCGCGAACCGTGCACGAGGTTGTCAACAGTAACGAATCCCATGTCGAAGAATGCCGCGATCACCAGGTTGCCCGTAATGTTGTAACGAATTTCGAAAGAGCCCTCGTACAGGCCGTTTCCTCCGATCGGAACGGTGATTCCGTCCGGCGCTCCAAGATTGTTGATTAGGCCGTTGTGCGCAGGCGCGTCGTTGGTCTTCCCCGCATACAGAGGCGAAAGGCGCTTGTAGTTGAACCCCCGCATCGATGCGGCACCTCCCGCGTAAAACCTTGAGATGATGGGGCTAGTTTGACCATCTGCGGGAAAGAGGCTCCCAAAATGTACGCGAGCGGAGAGCGTGAGGCGATCCTCCTTTAGAAAGCTTACGTAAAAGCGCGCGTCCGGATCGACGCGCCAGTACTTGAAGTCGCCACCCAGGGGGCCGCCTCCCTCCTGGAACGAGACCGACAGGTAATAACCGTTCCGCGGCTCCGGACGATCGTCCCGCCGATCCCAGATGATCTGTTGCTCCAGGTAAGAGAGGACAACGGTGCAGGGCACGCTGGAGCATCCAAAGACGAGCTCTGGCGAACCGGACACCAGCGAGGCTTGTCCTGCGGTGAGGTATTCCACCTCGAAGTTGTAGCTGGGAAACACCGTCAAGGCGCTGTGCGGCTGCCACACCACGCCAGCCTTCGCCTTGCCTCCGATAAATGAATAGGCTTGCTCGAGGCCCTTTTCAGACTCTATCGACGTAACCAGACGCAGGCTGCGGTCGAAGAACCGAGGCTGCTCGAATTGAGCAAGCAGCTTGTAAATTGGTCCGTTGGCGGCAGCATCCTCCTTGGCGATGACGGAAACGATGTTCGGAATGAAGGCCCAACCGACGCGGCCACGCAAGGTCAGCCGCCGCAGGCCGCCGAGAAAGTCGCGGTCAACGTACTCCGAGAGAAGATGGATCTCGTTTCGAATCTGGTCGAAGCCGATGCCTCCCCCCGCTCGAATGGAGTGGAAGGGGGCTTCGCGGACGTCGATCACCACCGGCAGGGTACCGCTCGCCCGGTCCGGTGCCCCGGGGGTCACCTTCACCCCCCCAAACACTCCCATCTTGAACAAGCTCTTTTGCGCCTCGACCAGAGCGCTATCCGAGAACCACGCCCCTTTCTTGATCGCTCCTTCCACTTGGTCCTTGATCCACGGCGTCGGTACGCGCGGCCGCGGGCCGGTGGCTACGAAGAGATCGTCAAAACGGTAGCGCTGCCCAGGGTCCACCTTGAGCCGACCGTCCGCGGTCGCGTTTTCCACGTCGACGAAGATTTCGCCGCTCATCGAGGCTTCGGCATAGCCGAGCTCGCGAAGCTTGGCGTTCATTCGTTCCTTAACTCCCTCCCAGTCGTCCTCCTTGAGGACGTCACCCACCTTGAAATGAATCTCGTCGATGACTTGCTTGCGTTGGTACGGTGGAAGCGCATCCATGCCCTCCACCTCCAGACGCGCAATTCGGGTTGGCTTGCCTTCTTGAACTGTGACGTAAAGCTTCACTGCGTTGGGTGGTTTGGGCTCAATCCGATCTTCGGTGACCTTGGCCTGATAAAACCCCTGCGCCTGATAGAAGCGCGGGATGCGGCGGAGGTCGACCAACCAGGCGTTGGCGTCGAAATATTTCTTCGGAGCGAACGGCAGCCAACTCGTCGCCTCGGTGAGAATCTTGTCCTTGATATCGCCTTCGGAAACCTGATGCGTGCCTTGGATGTGGAGGCTTTCGACTTCCGGCTGATCCGGCCTGTGTGGTGTACTGCTGCAGCTCGCCAGCAGCGCAAGGAAAACGAACCAGGCCCCCGCTCCGTTAATCCCGTGCCACCCAGTTCGCTGATGCACGTGAATGAGTAGTTCTCCCGGCTGGCGAAGGGAATCCTTCAGCGTCCCGCGAGTTCCGTCAGCCGACGCATCCGCTGCGCGAGTTTTCGAGTCTCCTCTCGATTGAGCAACTGTTCCACGGGGTCACTGATCCGGTACGCCCAATTGGCATCAGTCTGAGACCCCGGCAAATTAATGCGCTCTTTTGTTCCGAGAATGTCCTGCCAAGGTAGAACGCACAAATCGCTGCCAGCATTTTCCGCCGCCGCCAACAGTGCTTGATGCACCGCTTCGGTAAACTCCGCTGTCCACTGTCCCTTCTGCAGCTCGGGGTACACAGAAGCCACGGCGCGGCGGGCGTCGTCGGAAAGCGATTCCCACCACTCGCGCAGCGTATCGGTGTCGTGGGTTCCGCTGGTCACCAGCGAAAGAGGAGGAAATTGGTGCGGGTCGCGATACACCTTGTCGTCTTTCTCCCAGCGCAGCACGCGGTAACCGGGGATCCCCAGGTGAGGTAGCGTGCGACGCACGAAATCCGGGATCATCCCTAAATCTTCGGCAATGACGCCGGCGTTTTCGGACATAATTCGAAAGAGTTTTTCTCCCTGGGTTTGCTGGGCCGATTCGTCTGGCGGAATGAAGTGACCGTTCGGGTCCTTGGCAGTGCGAATCCACTGGCGAAAGTACCCAACGGCGTGATCCACGCGCCGCAGGTCGTAGTAGGTGGCGGTCTTCGCGGCACGCTGCCTCAGCCAGGCGAAGTCGTTGCCCTGCATGGCATCGAAGTCAAAGTACGGCAGCCCCCAGTCCTGTCCGGTGGCAGAAAACTCGTCCGGGGGCACACCGAGCCGGGCGTCGGTTCGCAGCAGTTCGGGATTGGACCAAGCATCGGCGCTGTCATTGCCGACAATGAACGGCTCGTCCCCGCAAAGAAGGATTCCGCGCTCCCGCGCGAGGCCTCGAACCAGGGACCATTGCATCTCGGCAACCCACTGCTGCCAACTGTGAAACAGCACCTCCCTTGCCAAGCGGTGCCGCTCCTCTCCCACGGCATCCGGTTTTCGTTGGCGGAGGCCGTCGGGCCACTCCCACCAAGCCCGATGTTGCTGCGCCTCGGAGATCGCGCAAAACAGCGAATAGGAGTCGAGCCACCACGACTCTTGCTGCTGATAGCGCTCGAGCTGCTGACGAAACTCGCTCCGACGGTCCCAGTGGTTGGCCACGAAATGGTCGAAGGTTCGCTTCAAAACCCTTGTCTTCAGGGGAACCACCAGATCGTACCGGATCCGGCTACTGCCTCGCGCTTGCTCCAGTTGCTCCGCTTCCGGCGCGGACAACGCCTGAGCTTGGCGCGCGCCGAAGAGCGAGCCGAGCTGCGAGAGGTCGATGAACAGCGGATTTAGCCCGAACGCGCTTCGGGTGGCGTAGGGACTGGGATCGGCGGGAAGGGTGGGCAGCAGCGGCAACAACATCAGCATTTTCTGCTGCCCGTACTTCATCCAGCTCATGAATCCATCCAGCGCGCCGAAATCGCCGATCCCGAAATCGGTTTGGGAGCGCAGAGAAAAAATCGGTAGCAGGACGCCAGAGAGCCGACCGTAGGTCGGACTGGAAGTCATTTGCGTCTCCATCAACGGGACTTCTATGCTGCTGCGGTGCCAGCGTCACTGCCCGCATCGAGAAATGCATTGGAGACTGTTGACAGCCATCGACTTCCACGCGCCTTCTATCGGCAACCGGTTCTCTCGTTGGCACGGCAGTTACTCGGAAAGGCTTTGGTGCATCGAAGCCCCCGCGGGCTGCTCGCGGGGCGGATCGTCGAGACCGAGGCTTACCTGGGTCGCGTCGACCTGGCCAGCCATGCTTCCAAGGGGCTCACCGCGCGAACCCAGGTGCTCTTCGGTCCCCCAGGTCACGCTTACGTGTACTTCATTTACGGCATGCACTGCTGCTTCAACGTGGTCGGTGGGAAGGGCGGCGTCGGAGGCGCGGTACTGGTTCGCGGGGTAGAGCCGTTGCTCGGTATTCCCCAGGCCATTCGAACCGATGGACCCGCTCGCCTCTGTCGTGCATTGGCGATCACCTTGCAGCAAAACCGGGAGGATCTCTTGGGAGAGCGTTTGTACATCTCCCCACTCGATGCCGATTCCCGACTGCGCATCGAGCGTGGACCGCGTGTGGGCATCGACTACTCCGGCGCATGGGCCGCCAAACCCTATCGCTTCTGGATTCGCGGTAATCCCTTTGTCAGCTGAAACCACTCCTCACCTTGAGTGGCTCTTGACGGCCAGCGACTTCGCTGAAACTCTGCCTTGATGGCCGATCAGGCAGATCTGGATGCCGACCGGGAGCTGTTGAGCCAGGCTCAGGCGGGGGACCTTTCTGCCTTCGAGGCCCTGGTGGAGCGGCACCGCGACAAGGTCTACGGGGTTGCGCTCCGAATGACCAGGTCCGAGGCCGACGCGGCAGAAATAGCCCAGGAGACGTTTCTGTCGGCGTTTCAGCACCTCAATGAATTCCGAGGCGAGGCAGCTTTTGGCTCTTGGGTCCACCGCATCGCCGCCAACCACGCACTGATGCGGCTGAGGCATCGAAACGTGGTCGAGGCGGCCGAGGAAGAATTGACCGGCCCTGAGTTCAACGAGCGCGGCAGCTGGGTTGAATATCCTTCCAGCGATTGGAGCCGTCGAGCAGATGAAAAGGCGCTGGACGCGGAGCTCGGCAACGCCATCCGACTGGCCACCGACCGCCTGCCAGTTCGCTATCGTGAGGTGTTCGTTTTGAAGGACATCGAGGGGCTCAGTTATGAGCAAATTGCTGAGATTACGGGTGATTCCATCGCGGCCATCAAGAGTCGACTGCACCGGGCGCGGCTGGAGCTGAGGAATGCGATCGACGAATTCTACATCGAGAAATGAAACTTCCTCCTGGTTTCAGCATCTTTCTAAGGCGTTTCGCGGACCCCGTCCGAGGGCTGGATGTTTACTTGTAGAGAATCGATAGACTTACTGTTGGACTATCTGGACGGAACCATGTCCGAGGAACAGGCGCGGCATCTCGAGGAGCATCTAGCCGCATGCCCGCCCTGCATTGACTTCCTGCGAACCTACCGGGCCACGCCGGGCCTTTGCCGGCGCGCGCTCCACAAGCAGATGCCGGAGGAGCTCTCGCAGCGGCTCAAGGAATTTTTGCGGCAGAAGTGCAAGCCATAGCTGCCGCCCCCCGCAGCGCTACTCGAAGGGGATCAACGCCACTCGCGCGCCCAGTGGGGCCTGAAGGTGCTCCCGCGCCTCGGTGGTTAGGCGTACCTGGTTTCCGGAGATCTCTGCGAATGCCTTGAGCGCGCGAAAACGCGTTCGGCCGTTGGAAGACTCGTAGCCCACCAGCCAGGTATTCTGGGATTCCGCCGGCGGACCCTTCTCCAATCGGGCGATTCGAAATTGCTTGATCAGCGAAACCTGATCCACCATCGCCTCGAAGTGTGGACCGCCGTCGAAAGGGTCGATTCGTTCGGCGTATCTAAAGCCCACCCGCTCGAGCATCCGTTTTACCCCGCGGGTCTCGGCGGCGACTTCACCGACGACGCGTTGAGTGCGCTCTGGAAAGAGCGAGACGTAGAGGTCGGACGCGGGAAACAGCTCCTTGATGAACTCCTTGTTTTGCCGGGAAAGGCGGTCCGCCTCCTGATACGTCAGCCCGGTGAATTTTTTCCCAATCGCCTCCCAAAGAAGTGAGCGGCCATCCTCCAGAAGCGGAGGAAGGAGCTCGGCCAAGACCTTTTCTCGGAACAGGGTTCGGTGCATTCCGATGTAGAGGAACCGAACGTACGAGAGTTGCCGGCCGATCTTTTCGGCGCTGCTGCGGAAAGGCGGGGCGACCACCAGTCCGCCGATTTCCGTCGGACCGGCATAGTTGTAGCCGATGGAAAGCACCTTGTGTCGAAAGTGGCGGTCCAGGGTGGCCGAGTAATGCTCCCTTTCGCTGACCTCATAGTAGATGTGGGGTGCTTCGAAGGTGCCGTGCTGGGCGATGATCATGCTGGTGCCGACCAGCGCCTTGCCGGCCAGTTCCTCGGCAACGAACAGGTACTGTCGCTCAAAGGGATCGGGAATCAATCCCGCGAAACTTTTGACGGACTGCTCGATCAGGGCGGCGAGCATCTCCTGATTGTCGGGCAGGTTGACGGTGTTCAGCTCCGACGCGAGCTTCTTCAGGTCCGGCAGATCCTTTCTTCGTACGTCGCGCAGCAGGAACATGGGCTGAGTGGCTGTCTATCACCGGCACAGTCGCTCGATGAGCGCTCGGCAAAACTCTATCGCCTTTTCCGGCTCCGTGGGGACGGTCTTCGGGCGATGATCGCTCAGCGCGGCAGCTTCAGGGTGATCCGAAAGGTGTAATAGACGTCGATTGGCTGGCCTTGAAGGGTGGCCGGCTGGTATCGGCGTCGCTGCAGCGCATCCATGACCGCGCGCTCCATGAACGGGACGCTTTGGAGTACGCGACAGGTGTGCACCGTGCCCTGAGAAGTGACCACGCAGCGTACAACCATCAGCCCCTCTGCCTCATGGTCGAGCGCTCTTTGCGTGTACTCCGGATCTGGCCCGGAGAGTTTAACCGGGGCCGTCATCGCCGTGGTGAATTCAATTGGCCCTGCGGGGGCGCTGACCTCGGCAACCGGTTCCGGGGCACGCTGGGGCGATGCCGGTGGCGTAACATCCGGCGCAGCCGCGGCATTGCTTTTCGACGGCTCGACGGTCGCCGCCGGTTTGGCAAAAGCGATCTTGGTCTCCGCTTCCTGCTTTTTGTTTTCGGGGACGGCCACCACGGTGATTGCGGGCTTTTCAACCACCGCCTCCCTAGGCTCCGCGGCGTTGCCCATCCGACCCGGCGGTCTGGCCTGAAGCTTTTCCGTCAGCACCACCTCGCCGGACCCGCCGGTGGTCACCGCCATCGCGTGGTAGCCCTTGAGCGTCAACAGCAAATGAGCGGTCGCCACCCCGCTATCGTTGCCCGGCAGGTCGAACGAGAGCGGCGTCGTTCCCAGCACCCGTCCGCCCATTGAAACCGTCGCTCCCGAGGGCTCCGTGGAGACCCGAAACTTTACCGACAGCGGCACCGGCTCAGGACGTTCAACCACTGCAGTCGGAGGTTTGTTTGCGGTTTGATCGGGCGCGGGAACTGCTTCAACCGGTGGAGCGGGATTGGCGAACGATTCCACCTTGCGAGGAGGCGGGGGCGAGGCGGGTCGGCGACGAGCTATCGGGATCGCAACCACCATCAAAACCAGCAGCGCGCCGGCGGCAACTGCCGCGTAGAGGTGCTTGCGATCCTGGAACCAGGGCGCGGCAACCGCCAAAGCCCGGGCCAGCACCGACGCCGGACGGGATTCCTGCTCGGGTTCGCGCGCCAGCTCGGACTCGGGCTGGGCCTCGGGCGCGGAGACAACGCTAATGTCGAGGGCGAGGGTGTTTTCTTGTTTTGGGGCGGGCGCTGGCGCTGCAGGCGGGAGGTGTGCCACCGCGCTGGTCGGGATTGGCGGAGGCGTGTTGCCGTAAGTGGGGGGCGCGCTGGAAGCGCTCCCGGTAACGAAGATCCCGCTGTTTCCCGTTGCCATGGCGACCCGCCTTAGCGCCTCCAAGAGCTCGTCCATGGATTGGAATCGGTGGGCCGGCTGTTTCTCGAGGCACTTCATCACCACCGCTTCGAGCTCCGCGGGGACGTCGAGGTCCCCTCGTACCGAGCGCAGCGGAGGAACTGGCTCATTGATGTGCTTGAAGATGACGGCCACCGAGTCCTTGGCCCAAAAGGGAGGGCGACCCGCCAGCATGTGGTAACAGGTTGCTCCCAGCGAGTAGATGTCGCTCCGCTGATCGGACCGATGTCGCGCCTGCTCAGGAGCCATATACTGCGGAGAGCCGAGAAAAACCCCGGTGTCGGTGACCTCCGGATTCGACGAGCCATTGGCGCTCCCCTCGGCGGCGCTGGGGGCTGTCGCAGTAGCTCGTTTGTCTGGTTCAGACGCGAAGGACTTCACCAGGCCGAAGTCCAGGACCTTGACCAGATCGGTTTCGTGATCCTCGCTGATCAGCATCACGTTGGCCGGCTTCAGATCGCGGTGAATGAGCCCGAGCTTGTGAGCCTCGCGCAGCGAGCGGCAAATCTGCTGCGAAATGTTGAGGCAGCGCGTCCAGCGAAGCGGCCCGGACTTGGCTAGCAGCTGGGAGAGGGTTTGGCCCTCCAGGTACTCCATCGCAATGTAGAAGATCCCGTCGGGCGTCTGCCCATAATCGATCACCGTGATGGTATTTGGGTGCCTCAGCCTCGAGGTGAGCGAAGCCTCGAGAAAAAACCGCTTCCGAAACTCTGGATCCTTCCCGTTGGCAAATTGTGGGTTGAGCACCTTGAGCGCCACTACCCGATCCAACGGTGCCTGAACGGCTTTGTAGACCTTGCCCATCCCCCCGGAGCCGATCGGCTCGAGGATGGTGAATCGATCGTTCAGAACCCGCCGCCACAACGGATCAACGACATCGGATGGCCCGGGAATTTGCGAATTTCCCACGGTTCTTAGCTCCCCGCTGCGTGGCTGAGGTTGGGCGCCCTCTCGCGAGTCCACAACAGACCCGGATGTGGCACCCTGATCGACCTCTTGGATTGGGTTGCGTCCGAGTTTGATTATCAGCCGCTCAAAACTCTATTGGCAACTGCAGTGCGGGGTACACATTCACCCAGGTCAGTCTCACCGCGGCGGAAATTTCAAGCCCTTAGCCTGCATGGTACTCTGCGGCCTGGCCGCGCCCGAGGTTACATCGGCCACCCTGCGCCATGGAGCAAACGTCTTCTGCCGTGCCACAGAGGTCGCCCGGACCCGAGCTGCGACTGCTGGATCGGCGCGCCCTGGTTGGATTTCCAGCTCTGTCGGTAGCCCCGGGGTTGGCGATCACCGATTTCGCACTGCAGATCCCGAACGTCACTTTTCCTTTCAACGTCACCGGCGGTGCGCTTCGCTATCAGCGTCAGCGGCTCGATTTTGCGTTTCTCGATCTCACCATCGACGCCGAGTGGATCGGCAGAAAATTCGCCGGCGCGGTGGGAAAGCTCTCCGAGCTGGAGGAGATTCAGCTCAGTTTTCGAAACGGCTATCTCGAGGGACAAGGACAGATCTCCACGGGGAGCAACACCCCGTTCACTTTCAAGGTGGGGTTCGATGCGGACGGAGAACGCCTCGCGCTGATTCTCTACGAGGTCCGCCTCTATGCTTTTTCCCCACTTCCCGCGCCGCAGATTCCGGTGCTGCTTTCGCGATTCGCGGAGGAGCTGCAGGTTTTGCCCTCCGCGCGTCGCCGCGGTGCGACCGGTCTGAGCGCCGATGTTCTCCCCGACTTGGTTCGCCTCGCCGCCGTCAGCCGCGGCTATCGGATGCCGTCGCTGGAGCAAGCGCGCTTGTCCTCGGTCGAGACCAGCCCTCAAGGACTGCGCCTGCGGTTCGCGTCCGGAGGATTGCCGCCCGCCCCTGCCGCTGACGACGACCTGATGCTGACGCTGGAAGGCTCTCGCGCTTTCTTGGATGCAGAAGAGCTGATTGCGCGGGGCAGATTCGCCGAGGCCAAAGAATTGTACTTGCGGCATGGCGATGCGCACGAAGCCCATCCCTTTGCCGCCGAGAGGCTGTTGGGGCTGCTGGTGTGCGATCCGCGCGCGCACGAGCTGGTGATCGACATCGCTGGCTCCCTGGCGCGACGGCGTGAGCGCAGCGCGGTCGCACTCTGGGCCGAGGCCGTGGCCCGAGAGTCCCGCGGCGAGAGCGCCCGGGCCGCGGAGAGGTACCTTGCCCTGTGCGCGCTGGCGCGCCAAGCTGGAGAACAGACCTCCGCTTTTCTCGCCGCCGAAGCCGCGGCGCGTGCCGCCGCCGACCAGGCGCCTCAGCTCGCGGTACGGGCGCTGCACGAGCTGCTCGGCGTCCGACCCGATCACCTGCCCTCGCTGAAGTCCCTTGCCAGGGCTTCGGACCTCGCCGGCGACCGAGGCGGCGCGATTCGGGCGTACCGAAGAATCGCCGCGTTGGCACGAGATCCCCTCGACTCTGCTCAAGCGCACGTGCAATTGGCGCGCTTGAGCAGCGAGACCGAGGATGATCTCGCTGGCGCCCGCCTGCACTGCGAGGCATCGCTGCGGCTGGCGCCGGATTATCCAGACGCGCTCGAGATGCTGGCCAAGCTGTGCTTTCAATCCGGCGAGCACCTGCGGGCCATCAAGTCCGCGGATCGGCTCCGAGAGGTGGCCCTCGCTCGCCACGAATTGGATCGGGTGGGTCGGTCGGATCTCTTTGCCGGGAAAGTTTGGGAGCTTGGGCTCAAGCAGCTCGACAACGCACTGCTGCGATATCGGGAAGCGGCTTCGATTCTGCCCGCCGACCCGGAGCCGGCTTACCTCCGTGCGCGAGTGGCCGAGCGGGTGGGAAGATCTCAGGAGGCCCTCGCCGCTTATCAACAAGCGGTGGAGCTTGCCGGACCCAACCCGCAGCAACCTGGGGCCCGCGAGGCTGCTCACCAATCGCACCGAGCCCTGGCCCAAATGAACGTTCGCCTCGGCAATCCGGCCGGGGCGCGCGAGCACCTCCAGGCGGCCCTGGCGCTGGATCCGAAAGACAAGGACGCGCTCGAGGAGTTGATTCCATTTTACCGAGCCTCCGGGCGCGCCGCCGAGCTGGCGGATGCCTGCGAAAAGGCCGCCGCGATCGAGGAGAACTTGCACCGACGCGCGGTTTTGCTCGCAGAGGCCGGCGAGCTGCAGCGCAGCCGCCTCGGCGATCAGACCAAGGCGGAGCAACTGCTCGGCGCTGCCCTGGAGCTTGAACCCAAGAACCGGGGGGCCTTGGAAGGGTTGCTGGCGCTCGCGGAAAGCCGGAGGGACGGCGCGCAAATGGCGCGAACCCTCAAGGCGCTTGCCGAGATCACCAGCGATCCCAAGGAGCGGGTGCGCCACCTTCGCCGACTGGCCGTGGTGGCTCGCGACCTCACCTTCGATTCCGAGCTCTCGACCTTGGCGCTGGGCGAGATTCTCCGCCACGAGCCGGACGATCTGCCTACCCTGGCTGAGCTGTGCAGCGTTCAACGCCGGCGTGGCGACATGGACGGGTTGGCGCTGGCGCTGGAGCAGAGGGCCAGGTCGGCAGAACAGCAGGGCGACTCGCGCACCGCGGCACTGGTCCTTCGAGAGCTGGCGCAAGTCCTGGAAGCGAGGCTGGGGAGGTTGGGCGAAGCCTTCTTTGCAATTGAAAAGGCGGCTCGGCTGTCTCCGGAGCCAGAAGTGCTTCTCGAGCTCGCGGAATTGTCGATGCGCTGCGGCCGGCCTGACCCGGCCAAACGCGCCTACGAGGCGGCGCTCAGTGCGCTTTCCAAGCTGACGCCGTCCCAGCGTCTCGCCGAAATTCACGCCAAGCTTGGGGAGGCCTGCGACGGATTGGGCGACCGCGAGGGAGCCCGTCTTGCATTCGCGCAGGCGTTGCCCTATCGGCTGCTTGACGATCAACTCGCAGCTCGCCTCGAAGAGCTTTCCCTCGAGGCGGGTCAATCGGATGCGCTGGTGAGCCTATGGTTCGCCCGGGCTGGCGCGCTGCTCAAGGCCCAGCGCGCCTCGGAGGCGGCTGTCTTGTTCGCCAAGAGCGCCGAGGCCCTGCTCAAGTCAGGTGATTCGGCCGGCGCGATGTCCCGATTCCAGGCCGCTCTCGAGGCCGACTCGGCTGGACCTTCGGCGGCGGAAATCCTCGAGAAGATGTCTCGCCTGCACCTGGACCGAGGTGAACCGAGGGAGGCGGCGCGCCTGGTCGCGCGCCAGGCGGCGCTGGCCGCTAATGGCCGTGCCAAAGCAAAACTGTTGTTCGAAGCGGCGAAGATGATTCCGGGAACGCCGGAGGAAGAGGCGCTGCTGGCTCAGTCGATAGAGGAGGATGGCCAGTTCGCGCCGGGGAGAGTGCGCCTTGCGGAATTGCTGAGAGAGAGCCAGCCCGAAGACGCTCTCGGCCACCTCGAAGCTGCGTTGGCGGTTCCGCTCGCGGACGCCGAGGCACCCACCGCCGAGGCCCGGATCGAGCTCACCCGTCGGGCCGCTTTCCTCGCCCTCAAGGTGGGATTGCCGCAGGCTGCGCGGCGCTACTTGGAGCAGTCTGCTCGCCACTGGCCAGAGGACTTGGAAGTGCAGACCCAGCTGGCAGCCCTCTACCGCCAGCTTGGCGCCAAGGAGCAGCTGCTCGAGCTGCTCGCGAGCCTTTGGCCAAGGTTTTCGGGAAATCAGCGTGCCGAGGCCTGCCGCGAAGCCGCCGAGCTTGCGCTTCAACTGGGCGGGCCCGAAGCTGCCGCGGCGCTCAGGGGGTTGCTCGAGGCCAAGCCAGGGGACGTCTGGGCCTCGAAGGAGCTGATTGGCCTGCTGCCTCAGAGCGGCGGGTCGGAGGCCGCGGAACGCGAGCTGCAGTTGGTTTTGTCCACGTTGATCGACGCAACTTCTGGCCCCGATCGTTCCGGGTTTTTGTGGCAAAGAGCCGGCTCGTTTCGACGGACGGGGGAACTGGAGCGAGCGCGCGGCGACCTAGCCGCCGCGTCGGAGGACAGCGCCCAACCGGCGGCGATATTCGACGAGCTGGCCGAGCTTTCGCGCCAGCTTCGGGACGAGCCGGGAGAGCTGAATGCCTGGGCCGAGGCAATTCGCCACCGCTCGTCGCAAGCGGACAAGGCGGTCCAAAGACTCTTGGTGCTGTCTCGCTCGCGCCTCCAGGGCGAGGATCTGGAAAATGCGCGGCGTGGTTTTTCGAGCGCGGCGGAGTTCACCACCTCCGACTTGGAACGCTGCGAGGCTTTTCTCGGGTTGGCCGAGGTGCACCAGGCCCTCGGGGAGGAGGAGGCGGCGGCGCGCGCCCTGGAGGAGGCCGGCCGTCAGGGCCCGGTGGACAAGCGAATCGACGCGCACCTGCGCCGTGGCGCTCTGCTGGAGAAGCAAGCCGACTTCGCAGCAGCCGCCGACAGCTACGAGTCCGTGCTCGCGCTCACCGCTCGTCACCCGGTCGCGTCGGAAGGCCTGATCCGAGCCTTTCGTGCCATGGAGGACTGGTCCAGCCTGGCGGAGGTGCTGGCGGCGAAGGCTGGACAATCGCCCAAGGACCAGGCCCCCGCGCTCTACGCCGAGCTCGGCATGCTTTATCTGCATCGTTTGGCCCAGAAGGGGCCAGCCGAAGCGGCGCTCAGGCATGCGGTGCGGCTCGATCCATCGAATTGGGTGGCCCGCCAAAACCTCGTCGCCCTCCTGATCGAGCGGGGCGAGATGTCGCAAGCCGTTGATCTGCTGGAAGAGGGCTCCGAGGCGATGCCGGCGGAGCAAGGCGCCGAGCTGTTGCGCCACGGAATGCAGCTTGCGGTTCGGTCGGGTGAATCCCAGCTGGCGTTGCGGTTGGGGCGGAGGGCCTATGCGCTGGGCCTGAACGACTCGGCATTTTTGAAAGACCTTTCCGACCTGCTCTACCTGCAAGGTGCCCTCACCGAGGCACTGCCCCTGCAGCAAAGGTTGGCGGCTGATGCCGACTTCGCAGAACGCCCCGAGGAAGCTGAAGAGGCCCTGCTGCGTCTGGCGGACTTGGCCGAGCAATTGCGGGACGGATCGCTCGCGGAACAGACGCTTCAGCGCTTGATCAAACAGCGTCCGCTTTCGCTGCCCGCCGCGGAACGGCTCGGCAACCTTCTGCGCACCGAACGTCCGCGCGATTCGCTGGAAGTTCTCTGGAACTATGCCAGGCAATTGGCTCTCTCGGCGCGCAAAACCGAGCTGCTGGTTTCCCTCGCTCAGCGCGCCCGGGAAGAGCTGGCGGACTTCGATTTGGCGGCGCGGCTTCTCCGCGACGCCGTCGACACGGCTGCGGATCCGTTGCCGATCCGGCGTCAACTCACCGAGCTCTACCGCGCTGCCGGCCGCAGCGCCGACCTGATCCAAGAGCTGAGGGCTGTTGCTGACCTCACCGAGAGTGCCGGCGACGTCGACGGCCTGGTGCAAGCGCTGGCGGAAGAGGCCGCCCTTTGCGAGCAAACCGGCCGGGTGGATGACGCCTTGGCGACGTTAGACCGCCTCTCTGCGACTTGCGAACGCCTCGGTCAGCGAGAGCCGGCCGGATTCTACCAGCGGCGGCGTGCCGAGTTGTTCCGCGATCTCAAACTCGACCTGGACGCCGCAGAGACGGCGCTTCGACGCAGCTTCGAGCTGTTCCCACACCTGGCCACTGCCGAGGAGGGTCGGGCGCTTTCGGTAAGGCGGAACGACCCGCGCGCCGAGGCCCAGTGGATCGAAAACTCCCTCGAGCCTCGCAGTGGGTCGGCCCGCACTGCGGTGCTGATCCGCCTCGGCGAGCTGCTGGCCGGACCGCTGGCGGAACCGGAGCGGGCGGCGGGCATCCTCCGATCGGCACTGGACCGCGACCCTCACTCAGTCAGCGCACAACGCTTGCTTGAGCAGCTGCTCAAGAATTCCGGCAGCTTAGAGGAGCTGGCCTTTTTGTACCAGCAGATGGCGCAGCGCGCCGGGGACCGACTCGCGCGAGTCGGCCGATGGCGTCAGGCTGCGGCGACCTATCTGGACTCCCTGCAGAATCCCAGTGGGGCCGCGGTGTGCTTGCTCGCGGCTCACGCCGAAGCTCCCGATGATCTTGAGATCACCGCCCAGGCTTCCGATCTGCTTCACCACCTAGGACGAAGCGAGGACGCAGCCGAATTGGACGCGGAAATACTGACCGGAGACCCGCTCAACCAGACGATCGCGGCACGTCATCTTCAATTCTTGAAGGACCGCGCCGATCATGCGGGCAGCGCCGCGCTTCGAATGCGGCGAGCGGATCGGTTGCCTCCCGACCAAGCCGCGGTGGAATTGCTGGAAGCTGCGGCCGAACATCTGGCCAGCGGAGCTCAAGAGGCAGCCGAGGCCTGTGAAGCCAAGGCCTTCGAGCTGTGTCCGGCGAACGATGAGGCGTTTGCCGCGGTCCGCGTTCGGCTCGGAGCCGACCCGCGTCGGAGGGCCGAAGTACTCGGTCGACGAGCGCCGGCGGTCCCAGAACAGGCCCATTCCCTTCTTCGCGAGCGCGCCCAGGCACTGGTTGATGCGGGTGAGTTGCTCCTGGCCGCTTCGGCTTATGACGACCTGCTTGCGCGATTTCCCGACGACCTAGAAGCGCTGGTTTCCCGGGCTGAGCTGGCCGCTCAGTCGGGCGGCGCGCTCGCAGCCCAGCCATTTGACCGCAAGTTCATTGCCGCCTCGGACGGCGAGGCTTCCACTGAACAGCGCGCCAAGGCATATTTTCGATTGGGCCAGGCGGCGCTCAATTCGCGGGCGCTCAAGGATGCCGCGGAAGCCCTCGAGGCCGTGCTGGACTTGGATGCGCAGGGCGCTCGAGGCCGGGAAGCCCTGGGTCTTCTGGCCGACGTGTACGCCGAGTCGCGCAATCTCGAAGGGCTCTATCGAGTGACTTTGCAGCAGGCCGCGCAATCGCGAGCCGAACAGGCCGATGTGCTCTATCGCCGGGCGGCGGAGATGTTGCCGGATTCCGCAGCGGCGATCGACGCCTTGATGCCGCTAGTTGCGGCGCATCCCACCGAATTGGCTCTCGTCGAAAGAGCGGCCGCGGGGCTGTTTTCACTTGGGCGCCACCGCGAGCTGGCAGCGCTCTATGAGCACAGCGCCGGGCTCATTGGCGGCGCTGATGCGGCGCAAATGCTGGAAAAGGCCGCAGCCCTTGCGGGCGAGCAGCTGGAGGACCCGATCCGGGCCAGAAAGCTGCGCGAACAAGCCGCACGGACCTATGCCCGAACTGGGCAATGGGCCAAATCGGCGCTGCTGCTCGAGAGCGCAGCGGAATTGGCATCAGCGGAGGGCCGTGCATCCCTGCTCGCGGACGCCGCCGGCGGCTGGGTCTCTGCCGGGGAATCGGACAAGGCAAAGGCGGCATTGGAGCGCCTGTTCGAGCCGTTGCTGGCTGCAGGCAAATACGAGCGCGCCCTGGCGTTGGCGGACCTAGCCGGTGACCCGACGGCAATCCGCGGAGCGCTGACGAAGCTGGTGGAGAGCGGCGCTCCGGAGCATTTCGCGCTGCGCCTTGCCAAGGTGCTGGAGGACACGAACGCGGACGAAGCGCTGCTCAGCTTGGGCGAGCAGTGCGAGCAGCTCGGCCATCGGGGTGCCGCGATCGAAATCTACGGTCGCCTGAGTCGCCGGCGCAGTGCGTCGGTCGGCAAGCCGAAGGTGCTCGAAAAGCTGTTTGCGCTCGGTGCCGGCGAGCTGGCCATGACCGAAGCCATCGAGGCCATCGGCGAGGACACTCCAAGCGATCTCACCGCGGCAATCTTGAACAAATCGCATCAGCTGGGCGGCAAGTGGCGGGCGCTTGCGCTCGAGCGCATGGTTTCCGTCGACTCAAGAGCAGACCCGAAGACGAAGGTGTCTCGGAACATGGAGCTTGGAAATCTGTACCGCGAGCTGGGACAGCCGAACCGCGCCAGCACTGCGTTCGAGCAAGCCCTATCCGAGGATCCCGACTGCGCCCCGGCGGCGAAGCGGTTGATGGAGATCGAACCGACTGCCGCCCGCGCGGAGCGCTTGGTTAAGCTCGCGGAAGCCGACTTGGGCTCGGAGGAGTTCACAAGTGACGCCGCCCGAGAGCTGTTGGCCGACGCCTATGCCCTGGTGGGCCAGAAGGCCAAGGCCTATCAGCTGCTGGGCAGCCTGGAAGCCACCGAGCCGCGACTTCGTCGTCGAGCCCGGCTAGCGAGCGAACTGGGTTTGTTCGGGGAGTCGCTTCAATTGCAGGAGCAATTCACAAACCACCCCGCGGAGCTCGAAAAAATCCTGCTCGGATATTTACAGGCCAACCTTCTGCCTTTCGCGGTTCGGCTCGGTCAGCGGCTGCTGGAGCTGGGCAGCCTGTCATTACAGGCTCGCCGCTGGATGGCGGAACGGCTATCGCCCTCGCCCGAAGGTGCGGCGCTCGCGGCGAAGCTGTGGCCGCAACTGCTGAGGGCGGACCTGCTGAACCAGGACGCGTGGACGCTGTTCGCCGAAGCCTTGCGCAGGTGCGATCGAACCCTCCTGAGTCAGATCGCCGACGGCCTTGGGGCGGGGCTCTCCTCGAGCAAGGCTCCGTCTCCCTCGGGCCCGGTGCGTCCCATCGAGCCAGTGCCCGATCTGGGGAATTGGCCGACTCCTCCCGAGGGTTTGCTGCCGATCACCGGCCAGTCCATGCCCCGGCTCCACGAAGCGCTGTCGCAGAGCTTGCGGACCCTCGCCGGCCGAGAGATGAAGATGTTCCTCCATCCACCCGGTGGCGTAGAGGCTTACCTGATCGGTGCCGACGAATTCGTGCTTGGGGCAGGCGCCTTGAGTTGCTTCGGGGCGGGCGAGTTGGCGTTTCTGTGCGCCCTGGCGCTGGCATTGGGCGAAGGCGGCTCCGGACTCACCAGGCCGGAAGGGATCCCAGGATTCGACCAGGCGGTGTGCAAGGCGTTCGATGCGATACCCGCCTCGCTCGCGGCTTGCCGCGTCGTTGCCCAGCTCGACCACCGGGTGCGCGGCTCCAACCCGGCGCACGTGAACGTCGGTCAACTGTTGCGCACCAACAGCGCCTTTGAAGCTCTCGCGATCCACGCGCTCGGTCTCATGTAGGTTTGGCCGATGAGGTCCACGGTCATTCTGGCTCTGGCAGCAATTTGCCTTGCTTGCCCCGGTAGTCAAAAACCTCCGGGCGATGAGCTGATGGGTACTTTCAGCTTCAGCGCCACTCCGGTCTCCTTCAATTGCAGTCTGACCGAGGTGCCCGACGGTGGATTCACGTTTGATGCCACATTTTCGCGCAACAAAAGTCCCGGAACGCAGGCCTGGATCACCAGCTTCGGAAGCTCCCGGACTGGAACTTTCGATGGGCAGTATGTGGCCTCGGACCTGGTGGCCCCACGGACCTTTACCAGCGGTCTGGTCGCATGCGGCTCAATGAATGTGGATGAGTTTGTCCACGTCGCGCTGCTGAGCGCCAGCCAGGATGCCCTGCTGTCTTCGACGTGCCCGGGCACCGACGCCCTATTCGATGGAGGCATACCAGGCCCGGACGCAGGCGCGGCTCCTCCGAGCTCCCAACCGTCCGGGTTCGATGCGGTGCACGCCTGCGGCATTCTGACGGACGTGACTTTGCCCGATGCCGGCAACCCTTGCGGCGGTCCATGCACGCTGAGCTACACCATCGATGGGAAGAAAAAGTGAACGCGGTTGTGCTGTTGTCGGGCGGGGTGGACTCAGCTACGTGCCTGGCGATCGCAAAATCCGAAGGATTCGACGCGACGTGCCTGGGAGTGTCCTATGGCCAGCGGCATCGGGTGGAGTTGGAGCGGGCGCGGCAGGTGGCGCTCGCGGGAGGGGCGAGGGAGTTTCGGATCGTGACGGTCGACCTTCGCTCCATCGGGGGGTCGTCCTTGACCGGTGAAATTCCGGTCCCCAAGGATCGTGACGAGAGGACCCGCTCCCAGGGCATTCCTTCAACCTACGTTCCGGCTCGAAACACCATCTTTCTTTCACTGGCCCTGGGTCTGGCGGAGGTGGTGGGCTCGACCGACATCTTCATCGGGGTCAACGCGGTCGACTACAGCGGCTATCCGGACTGTCGCCCGGAATTCATTCGTGCTTTCGAGGCAATGGCCAACCTGGCGACGCGGGCCGGCGTCGGGGGCGCCCGATTTCGGGTGCACGCGCCCCTGTCCGGGCTGTCCAAAGCGCAGATCATTCGGCGTGGGGTCGCCCTGGGGGTCAACTATGCCTTGACCCATTCCTGTTACGATCCGGATGACCTGGGGCAGGCCTGCGGACGATGCGACAGTTGCCAGATACGGCAGCGAGGATTTCTGGAAGCCGGAATTCCAGACCCCACAACCTACGCTTTGGTTTGAACTGTTCGCTCAACTGCGGGTAATTTCCCGGCGTGAGCTCCGAGCCCGCCAAGACGCCCGCCCCGAACACCGAGTCGAATGGTTCCGCCTCTTCAAGCCTGGAGGGGGACGCACGCAGTCCGGGGACCACGCTTCCGGTATCGCAGACCCGGATCAATATCCATCCGGAGGACGTGCGGCGATTTCAGTTGACCCTGGTCGAGGGCCCTTCGAGTGGCACCCGTCGGCAATCGGATTCGGATCACTGCTCGATTGGCTCGCACCCCCTGAATGATTTCGTGATCGACGATCCCACGGTTTCGCGCTTTCATTGCGAGATTCGCATTGCCCCGGATGGCGCCAGGGTCCACGACTTGAACAGCTTGAACGGGACGATTATCGACGGCGTGGGCGTCACCGAGGCGTTCGTGCGCGGTGGCAGTTTGCTGCGGCTGGGAAGGGCCGTGGTCCGTTTTGATTTCACCACCGAGAACAACCGCTTGCCGCTCAGCCAGCGAACTGCGTTCGGCTCCCTGGTGGGCTCTTCGCCGGCCTTGCGCACCTGTTTTGCGCTGCTGGAAAAGTCGGCGACCACGGATTCAACGGTGCTGATCGAGGGAGAAACGGGCACGGGAAAAAGTCGAGCCGCGCAGGCGATCCATCAGCTGAGCTCGCGCAAGGACCGGCCGTTCATCGTGGTCGATTGTTCGGCGATTCCCAGCAACCTTCTGGAGAGCGAGCTGTTCGGCCATGAGAAGGGCGCGTTCACCGGCGCCAGCGCGCGCCGGGTTGGTGCCTTCGAGGAAGCTTCGGGAGGAACGATCTTCCTGGATGAAATCGGCGAGCTTCCTAGCGAGTTGCAGCCGAAGCTGCTTCGGGCGCTCGAGAACCGGGAGATTCGCCGAATCGGGTCCAACATCCATCAGCCGGTGGATGTCCGAATCATCGCCGCTACCAACCAGGACCTTCGAGCCGCCGTGAACTCGGGACAATTCCGACCCGACCTCTACTTCCGCCTCGCGGTGGTGAAGATTCACATCCCGGCGCTTCGCGAGCGCCCCGAGGACATCCCAGCGATCGTCGATCAAATCCTCAGCTCACTGGGCAGCGACCTGCACCAATCCGCCGCGCTGAGAACCCAGGAGTTCATCGATCGCCTGAGCCTCTCGGCTTGGCCCGGAAACGTCCGTGAGCTCCGCAACTACCTGGAGCGGTGCCTGGTCTTCCAGGAGCCACAGCCGCTCGCCGAGCCGAATGAACCGTCCGACGAGCTCGGGGTCGATGGCAAGGAGCCCTACGCGATCGCCCGCCGCAAGGCCTTGGATCGATTCGAGCGCGGCTATCTCGAGGCGTTGCTGCGAATTCATCAGGGCAAGGTGACTCAAGCGGCGAACGCGGCCGAAATGGATCGGGTCTATTTCTATCGGCTGTTGCGGCGTCACGGAATTCGACCCTGAAAAGCGGGGCACTCGCTCACCGCCTGGGCTGGTCTTTGCGCCGCAGCTCGATCAACTCACCCACGATCGAGACCGCGATCTCCGCGGGCGTGAGCGCGTGGATCGGGAGCCCCATCGGGCTGCGCAATCGAGCCAGATCGGTTTCGCTCGCTCCGGCCGCGAGCAGCCGCATTTTGAATCGCTCCGCCTTGCGGCGGCTACCGATGAGCCCCAGGTATGCCGATGGTTTGGGCAGCAGCGCTTCGACCACGGCTTGATCGAGCGGATGATCGTGGGTGGTGATGCAGTAGAAGGATTCGGGACCGCCCGCTTGCTGCCGCGCGTGATCGGCGGGGTTCTTCAAAACCAATTCATCGACGTCGGGAAAACGCTCGCGCGTCGCCCACTGATCCCGCTCATCGACTACGCCCACCCAGAAACCGACTCGCTTGGCGAGCGCCGCCAACTCCCTCGCGACGTGCCCCGCGCCGTAGATCCACAATCGGGTCGCAGCGCTGTGTTTTTCCAGGAAGACCTTCATCTTCCCGCCGCAGCACATTCCCAGATCGTGGGTGAGGTGCGTCTCCAGGATTCGAGTGACATCCGATGCCTGGAAAAGCTCTCGGGCCGCTTGCACGATTTGCATCTCGATCGCGCCACCGCCGATCGTCCCCAGCAAGGAGCCGTCTGGAAGAACGACCATCTTCGAGCCGGGCTTCTGGGGCGTGGAGCCCATCGAATCGATCACCGTTGCCAGGACGAAGGCTCTTCCTTCCGCCATCAGTTGCGCGATTTGCGTGTACAGGTCCATGGCCCTCAGTTTGCGACGCTAGCGACGCCGCCACTGTCGAGTTGCAGGGGCGTGCCGGGGTCGGAACTGTCCCTGTGAACGTAGCCCAGGGCGAGCACCGCGCCTTTGTCGAATGAGCGCACCGCGGAGGTGGTGAAACCCACCGCCTTGCCGTCCCGAAGCAACGCGGTTCGCGGAGGCGGCACCTTGCCGTCGATGACCAGACCGCAGAGGAGTCGGTTGACGTGACCGCGGTAGGTAACGCGGGCGATGACCTCCTGTCCCAGATAGCACCCCTTGCTATAGCTGATCGCGCGTTGAAGATTGGCCTCGAGTGGGATGGTTTGCTCGTCCATGTCGATGCCATAGCGGGGAACCCGGTTCTCCACTCGCACTACCTCGTAGACCTGCATTCCCGCGGGTTGGGCGCCGGACTTGGCCAGTGGCTTCATGAGACGTTCCGCTACAGTAGCCAGACGGTCGGTTGGGATCAAAAGCCTCCGCGCCGAAGGTCCGAGTACGTCATCACCTAGAATCTGAACCGTCGAATCCAATAATGGGGCGGACAACTCTTCGGCTCGCGGCCCTGCCAGTGCGAGGATGCCGAACTCGCCCCTCGCGTCCAAAACCTCCACCTCCTCCGAGACGATGTACCGTTCAAGAGCTGCTTTGGCCTTCGAAGCCTGCCCGGGTTCCAACTCCAGGATCAAGTCGTCTTCCCGCCTCAGCACACGAGCATCGCAGATCATCGAGCCCTTCGCGGTCAGCAAAGCCGCGTAGATTTGATCGCCCTCCGCGAGACTCTCCACGTCGTTGGTGACCATTCCTTGTAGAAAGGACACGCGATCTCTGCCGACGACGCGAAGAATTTCTCGGTAACTCAGATCGAACAGCGCGGCGCTCGAGCGGCAGGCGGCGTATTCGGCTGCCGGAGTGCCGAAGTCCTCGACGATTTCGCGTCCATTCCACGCGCCAAATCGGGCACCGAGCCTTTCGTGAAGCCCATGCAAAGCGAGCAGTTCCATCCGATGGGGCTATATAAGTGGTAGCCTTTGCCCCGCCAACCTACATAGAACACCGCCTCCGGCGCACTTCATGACCACGAAGCAAAAAGGCGAAGCCCGTCAAGTCTCCGCCCTTACTCCAGTGCTCTTGCTGGCCACCAGTGCCGCTCTGTCGCTCCTGGCGCTCTTTCAGTGGATGGAGCTTGTGGTGGTGCGCTCCGGCGGAAACTCGGTCTGCAACGTCAGTCAGACCGTCAATTGCGAAGCGGTGTGGAATTCAGAATTTGCCAGTCGCATTCATAGCTTAGTCGGCCTGCCGGTCGCGGGACTGGGCGAGGTCTGGGCGCTGACCGCGTTTTGCGCGTCGTGCTTTTTGGTCTACCGGGCACTTTCCGGCGACTCGATCCGTCTGCCAATCGCGGCGATTCGGCTGATCGCGGCGACTGGACTTTTGGTGTGCTTGGTTTTGGCGGTGCAGACCGTGCGCGGCGGAGCCCTTTGTCTGACGTGTCTCGGAACCATCGCGCTCGTCGTGCTGTTCAGTTTGATCGCCTGGAAGCTGCTGCCCGAGCCGATCGGGAACATCCAGCAGGAGCTTTGGCCCGCGGTGGCTTGGAGCGTTGGGCCCGCCCTGGCGGCGTACCTCGTCCTTTTGGGTCCGGGGCTGGCGACGCCGCGTGCCCAAACCCAACTCACTCGAGTCGAGAAAGTGCGCTCTTCCTCCGCGAGCGATGGAAACAGCGATGCCTTGAAGGCGTATTTGGGGGGATTGCCGGAGTTGGAGCAGCAGGCCGTCAGCAACTCGCTGGCCACCTACCGCCGCTCGCCGGCGCCGGAATTGAGCAACTTCCAGGTTCGCAGGCGCCTCGGTCCAGCAAACGCTCCCGTCAAGTTTGTCGAATTCACCGACGTCCGCTGCAGCCACTGCGCGGTGCTGTTGCAGGTGATGAAGCAGATCGAGACCGTTGTCCCGTCAGGCAGAATTTCCGTCGAGGCTCGCAACTTCCCGCTCGACGCAACTTGCAACCCGGCCGTGAAGGGCTCCGACGGAACCGGCATTCGCTGCGTCGGGGCCAAGGCTCAAATCTGCCTCGAGAACGCGCCGGACTTCTGGGAGCTTCGCGAAAAGTTGTTCGCCGAGCAGGAGTCGTTGAGTCCGAACCGCATCGTGGAACTCGCCTCTTCGGGATCGGTGAAACGAGCGGATCTGGAGGCTTGCCTCGCCAGCCCCGACACCAGTCGCAAGCTGAGCGAGGACATCGCCTACGCGATGCTCTTTTCTCCGCAGGGAACACCCTTGGTGCTGATCAACGGCAAGGAAGCGGCGGCCCTCCCTTCCTTCCTGCTCGCGATGGCCCTCACCGGCGCCAATCCCGACTCGTCCGCGTTTGCCGCGCTTCCGCCTTCGCACTCAGCCGGGCAACCATGAAGACGGCGAAGCCTCCCGGTCCGCTGTCCGAGGCCCCATTCAACGACGCGTTCCGAGGCCTCGCCGATAGGCGCGGCGAGTTGCCCAGCCGAGAGATTCCACAGCCGGCGAGGGCCTCTCGTTCGGCTCCACCCAAGGCGGTCATCCGGCTCGAGAGG
>Ga0126384_10000051_pt1 | contig 43549 bp, 43 predicted proteins | sample PanSoiMetPlot_36_FD_92543 | JGI IMG/M metagenome (GOLD analysis project Ga0126384, IMG submission 92543) | Tropical forest soil microbial communities from Panama - MetaG Plot_36 | ecosystem: Environmental > Terrestrial > Soil > Tropical forest > Bulk soil | place: Panama | collected 2016-02-17 | reverse complement strand
TGACCGAGTTGGTGTGGGCCATTCGCTCCAACCAAAAGCCACCGCTCGACGACCGCTATCACGCGCTCGACATCCCCCTGGAATACCAGGGCATTCGCCTGGTCGATGGCCACCTGGTGCAGGCCGCGCGCCAAATCGGGCGTTGGGTCAACGTCTGGACGGTGGACGCCCCGGCCGAAATGACGCGGCTGATCGGCGACGGCGTAGGAGGCATCATGACCGACCGTCCGGATCTGCTTCGCCAGCTTCTGGATCAGCGCCCCCTCAGTCGCTGAGGCATGAGCCGTGGACCGGCTTGATGGATGGATGGCGCATCACTTCGACCGCTAGCTGGCGAGTCGGTGCGCCAACTCGGACGCCACCACCGACACCGGTCGATCGGAAGTGCTGCACACGATTTCGGCGCGGGAGTACAGCGGCTCGCGTTCCCTCAATCGCCTCCGAAGCTCCGCCATCGCGTGGGGTCGATTTTGCATCGGGCGAAAATCCCCTTGACCCACCACCCGCTTCCAATGCTCCTCGGGAGTGGCCTGGAGCCAGACCGTCCGGGTTCTGTCGGAAAGCAACCGGAAAGCCTCGGGTGAAGTGACTACCCCTCCGCCGGTTGCCAAAACCGCGCGCCGGTGTTGGGCCAAGAATCGCTCCAGGACTTCAAGCTCGAGGCGTCGAAAGTATGCCTCGCCGTGAAAGGCAAAGATCTCGGCGAGCTGCATTCCGGCCTCCGCCTCGATCAAGCGGTCCAGTTCGAAAAACGGCAATTCGAGCCGCCGCGCCAAGGCCTCGCCGACCGAGGTCTTGCCGGCGCCGCGCAGCCCCAACAGGGCGATCAACTGCGATCCGCTCGGTTGCTGCAACGCATCCCCGAGCAGATCGCCCGGGCGGGTCCCAAGCGCGTGAGCCAAGCTCACCAGCCTGGCCACCGATATGTTGCCCCGTCCCGCTTCGAGGGCAGAAAGAAAACGCTCCGAGAGGCCACTGGCATCCGCGAGGCGCTTGAGCGTCATCTGCCGCTTGCGCCGCAGCTCGCGGACCGTGCGACCGAGGTCCTGGAGCACGCGAGAGGGCGCATCCTGATCGGAACGCCCGCGATTTCGAGCCGCCACCCTGGTCAACGGTTTGCGCATCATCCGCAGTATAGTTCCGGTTGCTTTATAATCATAGGCAATATAATGCTTGCGGCAACCACCACTCGCACTTAGCTTTCGACGGGGCGCCATGGGCAAGGACCAAATCGCAGAGCACGTTCCCTCGTTTCAGACCGCTCCTGACCGGTATCGGCACTGGAAACTCTCTTTCGATGGGCCGATCGCCAAGCTGTCGATGGATGTCCAGGAAACCGAGGGTCTGCGGGGCGACTACGCGCTCAAGCTCAACAGCTACGACCTGGGCGTGGACATCGAGCTGGCGGACGCGATCCAGCGGATCCGATTCGAGCACCCCGAGGTCAAGGTGATCGTGCTCAGCTCCCTCAAGGACAAAATCTTCTGCGCGGGCGCCAACATCTTCATGCTGGGGAGCGCGTCGCACCCGTTCAAGGTGAATTTCTGCAAGTTCACCAATGAAACCCGCTTGGCGCTCGAGGATGCCTCCCAGTGCAGCGGCATCAAGTCGATCGCTGCCCTCAATGGAACCGCATCCGGCGGTGGATATGAGCTGGCGCTCGCCTGCGATGAGATTCTTCTGATCGACGATGGCAATTCAGCCGTTTCCCTGCCCGAGGTGCCGCTGCTCGGGGTGCTTCCGGGAACCGGGGGGCTGACGCGGGTGGTCGACAAGCGGAAGGTCCGCAGGGATTTTGCCGATTTCTTCTCCACCCATGCCGAGGGAGTGAAGGGAAGGCGCGCCTTGGAATGGCGCCTGGTGGACCAGTTGGTGCCGAAGAGCAAGTTTCAACAATCGGTCGCGGATCGAGCCAAGGCGCTGGCGGGAAAGAGCGATCGGCCGGCTTCGGGCCAGGGCATTCTCTTGACGCCGCTGGATGAGCGCGTCAGCGAATCCGGTACCGAATACCGCTTCGTCAGCCTAAAGCTGCGGCCGGCTCAGCGCCTCGCGGAGCTCACCGTGCGCGGCCCGTCCAAGCCTCCGCCCACAACCGCCGAGGCATTGGCGGCCGAAGGCGCAGATGCCTGGGGGATTCGGGCCTTTCGCGAGCTCGACGACGCCCTGCTGCGGCTGCGCATCAACCATCTGGAGATCGGCACCGTCTTGCTCAGAACCGAAGGTGAGCCAAAACCGCTGCTGCAGTGGGATGAATGGCTGGCGCGAGGGGCACAAGATCCGCTGATCCGCGAGGTTCTGCACCTCCAAAAACGCATGCTCAAGCGCCTGGACCTGACCGCCAAGACCTTCTTCGCCCTGATTGAACCCGGCTCGTGTTTCGCCGGGGTGTTTGCGGAGCTCGCTTTGGCGGCGGATCGAAGCTACATGCTCAACGACCCTCAGCGCCCGGTGAACGTTCAGCTCGGTCCGCTGAATTCGGGGCTTCTGCCGATGTCCAATGGGCTCTCCCGCCTACAAACCCGAATGCTCGCGGAGCCGGGGCGAGTTCAGGAAATCCTGGCGCAGCAGGGATCCTTCTCGGCCGAGGAAGCGTTGGCAGCCGGGCTGGTAACGCTCGCCCCGGACGATCTCGACTGGGAGGACGAGATCCGAGTGGCGATCGAGGAGCGGGCCTCGCTTTCCCCCGACGCGCTGACCGGAATGGAAGCCAACCTGCGGTTCGCCGGCCCGGAAACCCTGGAGACGAAAATTTTTGGACGGCTCACCGCCTGGCAAAACTGGATTTTCCAGCGGCCGAACGCGGTGGGCGAGCGGGGAGCGCTCACGGTCTACGGCCAAGCCGGACAGCGGCCCCGCTTTGACATGCGACGGACTTGAACAGGAGCTTGTGAATGGCGCACATCAGCGACGAACGAATTCCCAACAACGTCAACCTCGCCGAGGACAAACGGCTTCAGCGTGCCCTCGAGCAGTGGCAGCCGAACTTTCTGCAGTGGTGGATGGAGATGGGGCCGGCCGGATTTCAAGCGCACCAGGTCTACCTGCGCACCGCGGTCAGCGTCGACTCCGACGGGTGGGCGCACTTCGACTTCGTGAAGATGCCGGAATACCGCTGGGGGATTTTCTTGGCGGATCCAGTGGCGGATCGGAAGATCGGCTTCGGCGACCCGCTGGGTCAACCCGCCTGGCAGGACGTCCCCGGCGAGCACCGCAACACCTTGCAACGGCTGATCGTCACCCAGGGAGACACCGAGCCGGCGTCGGTGGAGCAACAGCGAATGCTCGGGCACTCCTGCCCTTCGATGTACGACTTGCGCAATCTCTTTCAGGTCAACGTCGAGGAAGGCCGACATCTGTGGGCGATGGTTTACCTGTTGCAGAGGTTCTTCGGGCGCGAGGGCCGCGAGGAAGCCGAGGAGTTGTTGATGCGCCGCAGCGGCCATCAAGATCGGCCCAGAATTTTGGGCGCCTTCAACGAGCCGATCGACGACTGGCTCTCGTTTTACATGTTCACCATGTTCACCGATCGCGACGGCAAGTATCAGCTCCTGGCGCTCGCAGAATCGGGGTTTGATCCGCTCTCGCGAACCACCCGCTTCATGCTCACCGAGGAAGCGCACCACATGTTCGTGGGCGAGACCGGAATCGGCAGGGTGGTTCAGCGCTCCGCCGAGCTGAGCCGGAAAGCCAAGAATAGCGACGCCCGAGAGCTGGGCGGGATCGATCTGCCGACGCTGCAGAAGTACCTCAACCTCTGGTACTCGTTGTCGCTGGATCTCTTCGGATCCGAGGTGTCCACCAACGCCGCTTCCTTCTTCGCGGCGGGGCTCAAGGGCCGAGCCAAGGAAGAGAAGTTTCAGGATCATCTCGCTCTCGAAGGCACCTACGCCATGGAGTTGCCTCGGCAGGACGGGGCCCTCTCGCCCGAAGAAGTGCCCCTTCGATCCGCGATGAACGAGGTGTTGAGGGACGGGTATGTCGAGGACTGCCAGCGAGGCGTGGATCGCTGGAACAAAATTCTCGCCGAGGCCGGAATCTCCGAGCGCCTCCGCTTGCCGTCCCGCCGTTTTCATCGCCATCAGGGCGTCTTCGCCAACCTGAGCTTTGATCCCGACGGCCGAGTCATCTCCAGGGAGGAATCGGAGCGCCGCCGAGATGAATGGCTCCCTTCCGCAGCGGACAAACGCTACGTCAAGAGCCTCCAGGCCAAAGCGATCGACAAGCCGGGTGAAATGGCGAACTGGATCGCTCCACCCCCGCGAGGCATCAACAACAAGCCGCTCGAATTCACTTACGTCCGAGCAGAGGCTTGAAACGCCCTACTGGCTTCCGGCGTCCGCCGCCCGGGTTTCGAGCATCGCGCGGTTGACCACGTAGAGCACTTTCTTCGGATCGGTCAGCACCACCCGATCTGCAAAGCCCGGGTGCCGGTCGCGGCAATTGGCAATGTCCTTCAGCTCCCAGCTGTCGACGGTGCCCCGGTCGACCCCCTGTTCCTTGAGCTGCACCGGCTTCCAGGGAGTAAAGCAGTCCGAAAACTCATGGGTGAAGTCGCTCAGCGCCATGCCGCTGGCCGGCGAGTGACCCGCATCTGCCGCTTGATCGCCAGGAGGTGGCCGAGGGGCGGACGTCCATCTGGAAGTCATTTGAACGGGAGCATTCGCCATCCCCACCGCGGCTCGGCGCGCGTTGAACTCGGCCTGGACCTTCTCGCGTCCGGTCCGAATCCGCCCCAGCAGTTGCTGGGCGGCCGCGTAGTCGGCGCTTTCAGCCGCCACCTCGCTCAACAACTGCTCCACCTGAGCCATCCGCGGATCTACGTAAGCGTCGTCGAGCATCTCGGCGTACACCCGAACAAAGAGTCGGTTGGCGGACGCAAATTCCTGCGACGGCGCTTTTGGCCGATGACAGCCAAGCGCCCCAATCAAAGCCCAGACCAGGATCAACACCGCTCCGCGCCGGGAGCAGGGACCTCGATAGCCCATGGGGGCGATGATACCTTGTTCCCATGGAACCCAAGTCCCCGCGCGAGTCTGAAGTCACGATGACTCAAATGATTCTTCCTCCCGACGCCAATCCCCTAAACGCAGCGTTTGGCGGCAAGGTGATGGAATGGATTGACATCTGCGGAGGCATCGCAGCTCAGCGGCACTGCCGCCAGGTGGTGGTAACGGCGTCGATGGATGACTTGCACTTCCATGCTCCCATTCGCGTCGGCTGGATCGTCAACCTCAGGGCGCGGGTTCTGGCGGCGTTTAACACCTCGATGGAGGTGGGGGTGATCGTCTCGGCCGAGAACCCGTTCGAAGGCTGCCGCAGACTCACCACCAGCGCATTGCTCACCTTCGTGGCGCTCTCGGTCACCGGCGAAAAGGTCCGGGTTCCGCCGCTGTTGCTCGAAACCGAGGAGGATCGGATCGCCTTTCAGGAGGCGCAGCTGCGGCGCGCACAAAGGCTCAAGCGCAAGCAGGAGGGCGTACCTTGGCACCGGCTCATCCCGGTGGGCTGAGCGCTCGAACCGCCCCCGGGCCATTGCGCTCCCCAAGCGAGTTCGATGATCAGCACCCTCGCCCCCCGGCGCCTGCTCCATCGCGCGAACTGAAATTCCCCCGGCGCTGAGTTATAGGTGAGAGCTGATAGGTGACCACAGATGCCAGCGCCGACTTTTCGAGAACTTCTGTCCAGCACGAAAAAGCAAATTCGCGAGGTTTCCGTCGATGACGTGAAACGGTTGGTCGAGCAAGGCTCGCCAGTCAAAGTGATCGACGTCCGCGAGGCGGATGAATACGCCGCCGGCCGCATTCCCGGCGCGATCTGGGTGCCTCGCGGCTTTCTGGAGCTGCGAATCGAAGACAAGGCCAAGCGCGATGAGCCGGTGGTCCTCTACTGCGCCGGCGGTACCCGCTCCGCCCTCGCGGCGAAGACGCTCCAAGACATGGGTTATCAAGACGTCGCTTCGATGGCCGGCGGATTCAGCCGCTGGAGCGACTCTGCCTTTCCAATCGACAAACCCTTCGTGCTGACCGCGGAGCAGAAGGAGCGCTACCGTCGTCATCTGATCATTCCCGAGGTTGGCGAAGAGGGCCAGGCGAAGTTGCTCAAGTCCAAGGTGCTGCTGATGGGCGCGGGCGGTTTGGGCTCACCGGCAGCGCTCTATCTGGCTGCCGCCGGCGTGGGGACCTTGGGCATCGTCGACATGGACGTGGTCGACCTCAGCAACCTTCAGCGGCAGGTGCTTCACACCCAGGACCGCGCCGGGGTCCCGAAGACCGAGAGCGCCAAGCTGGCAATCAACGCCCTCAACCCGGACGTGAAGGTGATTCCATTTCAAGAGCGTCTCACCTCGCACAACGTTCGAGAGATCCTCGGGGACTTCGACCTGGTCGTCGACGGAGGCGACAATTTCCCGACCCGCTACCTGCTCAACGACGCCTGCGTGGTGTTGGGAAAGCCCAATATCCACGGTTCCATCTATCGGTTCGAGGGACAGGTAACCACCTTCGTCCCCCGAAAAGGGCCCTGCTACCGCTGTCTCTACCCCGCCCCGCCGCCAGCGGAGTTCGCGCCCTCCTGCGCGGAAGCCGGGGTGTTGGGCGTGCTGCCAGGAATCATCGGTCTGTTCCAGGCCAACGAGGCGCTGAAGTTGTTGCTGGGCGCAGGAGAGCCGCTGATCGGAAGACTGCTGACCTTCGATGCGCTCGGCACCCGCTTTTCGGAGCTAAAGCTGCGGCGCGACCCGCAGTGCCCGGTCTGCTCGGACGGGGCAAAAGTCGAGTTCATCGACTACGAGCAATTCTGCGCCACCGCGGCTTGAGCCTACGGTCCGAGCGTCGGGTCGCCCCGCTTCCATTCGACGGGGCATGACTGGCCGGTCTGGAGCGCTTCCAAAATTCGAAGGGTCTCGCTGACCGAGCGGCCGACCTGGTCGTTTTGGTACAGCGCGTACTGGATGCGCCCCTCGGGATCGATGATGAACGTCGCTCGGGTGGCGAACCCCTGTTCCTCCAACAGCGCCCCGAACTGGCGCGAGGTTTCCCTGGCGAGGTCCGAGAGCAGCGGGAAGTTGATCGCTCCCAGGGTGGTGCTCATCCAAGCCTTGTGCGAGTACACCGAGTCCACCGAGCAGCCCAACACCGCGGTGTTCATTTTGCGGAACTCCGGTTCGCGCTTTGAAAACTCGCGAATTTCGGTGGGACAGACGGATGTGAAATCCAGTGGGTAGAAAAACAGCACCACCCACTTCCCGCGGTAATCGCTCAACGACACGTCGGCGAAATCCCCTTTCCCGACGAGAGCTTTGAGGGAAAAATCCGGCGCTTTCTGCCCGAGCGTTACCATCGAAAGGAGCCTCCGATCTCTCTGCCCCGAAACCGGTTTTGATAAAGGGTAGCAACGTTGATTGTCAAGGCAGCCAAAGTAACAGGCCGGCGTACAAGACCTTTGCGAGAAGATGCGATTCTACGGGCCTGCCTTAAAGCTTACGCCCGGATTCGGCGCGACCGATGGTTGGCGGATCGCGCCCTCGAGGTGACGCTACGCGAGGAGCGCGCGCTCTTCTCTGCTGAACGGCGCGAGGTGGCGAACCGGATCTATGCGTTGCTGCGCCACCAGACCACCGTCGACTTCCTGCTCGGCGACGCGCTGGGATTCGGATCCCGTGCCACCACCGAGCAGGACCTGCTGCGACTTTGCGCCGCCAGAGTGCTCGAAGGCGCCCCGCCGGACGAGGTGGCGTATTCCGCGCGGCTGTCGGCGTCGGACGCGGCGGCAATCGAGGCCCTACCCCGCGCGATTCAATCGATGGCCGGGTGGGACCTCGCCCGCCGACTCTCGATCGGCGGCTCGATGCCGGAGTTTTTGGTGGAGCGATTCATCGGTGAGTTTGGCGACCAGGCGGAGGCCCTGGTGGGCTCGCTCAACCAACGCGCGCCGCTGACGATTCGCGCCAACACCCTCAAGATCAGCCGGGAGCGGCTCGGCGCCATTCTCAACCGGGAAGGAGTCGCAACCCGGCCCGCGCCCCTCTCCCAGCTGGCCCTGATTCTGGAAGACCGCCCGAACGCCTTCGGATTGCAGGCGTTCCGCGAGGGGCTTTTCGAGATCCAGGATGAAGGAAGCCAGCTTCTGGGAATGCTGGTGGACGCCCCGCCCAAAGTGGTCGTCGACGCCTGCGCCGGAACCGGCGGCAAGACGCTGCAGCTGGCTGCTCAGATGGACAATCGCGGCGAGATTCACGCTTTGGACATTCACGCCGACCGACTGGAACAGCTCAAAAAGCGCGCCCGCCGCGCCGGCGCGCACAACATCCGAACCCGCGTGGTTGCGCCCGGTGGCGCCGCCCAGCTTTCGGATCTGGTCGCTCGGGCGGATCGAGTGTTGATCGACGCGCCCTGCAGCGGCACCGGAACCTATCGGCGCAAACCGGATGCGCGCTACCGCCTGACGGTCGAAGAAATTGAAATGCACCGGATGCGCCAGAGGCGGCTCCTGGAGCAATTCGCACCACTGGTGAAGCCCAACGGATGGCTGATCTACGGGACCTGCAGCCTGTTGCGCGACGAAAACCAGTCGGTGGTGGAATGGTTTCTAAGCGAAAACGTAAATTTTTCGCTCCTCGAGCCCCAGCGGGTTCTCGGAGATGCCTTGGCAGGCCAAGTGAGCCACCGCGGGTACCTGCAGCTGCTTCCCCACGTCCATGGAACCGACGGCTTCTTTGGCGCTGTGCTGAGGAGGGGTTGAAGCACGGAGTCTTGCGGGCTAACTATGGATTTTGGGAGGCGCGCTTGAGAAAGCCAAAATCAGTTCGTCCCGCCGAAGGAAGGCTCGCGGTTCTGCTGCCCGGGCTGGGCGCCGTATCCACCACCACCATCGCCGGGGTGTTGCTTGCTCGCCGCAACCTGGGCACCTTGATCGGCTCGCTGACCCAGCTGGGGACGATCCGGCTCGGCCGACGGACGGAGGGGCGCGCCCCGAAGCTCAAAGACTTCATCCCCCTGGCCGACCTGGATCAGATTCAGTTCGGCGGTTGGGACATCTTTCCGGACAATGCCTACGAGTCGGCCATCCACGCGGAGGTGTTGAACCCCACCGACCTGGAGCCGATCCGGGAAGAGCTGGAACGAATTCAGCCGATGGCGGGCGTCTTTTATCCCGAATACGTCCGGCGCCTAAACGGGACCCACGTGAAGACCGGGCAGAGCAAGGCGGAAATGGTGGAGCAGCTGCGCGAAGACATTCGCGGCTTCATTAAACAGCGCGAGTGCGTTCGCGGAGTCGCGGTGTGGTGCGGCTCCACCGAGGCGTACACTCCTCCGGGGGAAACCCACCAATCGATCAAGTCGTTCGAGACCGGGCTGATAAACAGCGATCCAGGGATCACCAACTCGCAGATGTACGCCTGGGCGTGCATCCAGGAAGGCATCCCCTTCGCGAACGGTGCGCCGAATTTCACCGTGGATTTTCCCGCGGCCTGGCAGCTGGCGAGGCAGCGCGAGGTACCGATCGCCGGCAAGGACTTCAAGACCGGCCAGACCTTGATGAAGACGGTCATCGCTCCTGCCTTCAAGGCGCGGATGTTGGGCGTGCGGGGCTGGTTTTCCACCAACATCCTCGGCAATCGGGACGGAGAAGTGCTCGACGATCCCGAGTCGTTCAAGTCGAAGGAGATCTCCAAGCTCGGCGTACTCGACTACATCCTGCAACCCGCGATCTACAAAGAGCTCTACGGAAACCTGTTTCACAAGATTCGAATCGAGTATTACCCCCCGCGCGGCGACGCCAAGGAAGGCTGGGACAACATCGATCTCTTCGGGTGGCTCGGCTACCCGATGCAGCTGAAGATCGATTTTCTCTGCCGCGATTCGATTCTCGCCGCGCCGATCGTCTTGGACTTGGCGATGCTGATGGACTTCGCGCAGCGCGCGGGGTTTAGCGGAACGCAGGAGTGGCTGAGCTTCTTCTTCAAGAGCCCGATGACCGCCCCGGACCTCTATCCCGAGCACGACCTCTTCATCCAGCTGATGAAGCTTAAAAACACGCTGCGCTGGGCGATGGGCGAGGAAACCGTCACCCACCTCGGGCACGAGTACTACGACTGATCGATTTGCCGGTGCTGTCCCGTCGCTGGCCCACGCTCGGTGGAGATCGCATGGCCCCAGGGGTTCGCTACCGCGTCTCAATTCCTCACCCGCACTCGCATCTGCTGGAAGTGGAGGCGAGCTTTCCCGCCGCGGGCGAGGTGCTTACCGCCTCCTTGCCGGTGTGGACGCCGGGGAGCTACCTGGTGCGGGAATTCTCGCGCCATCTTCAAGAGCTGGTGGCCACCGACGCGGAAGGCAGATCGCTGCCGGTCAGGAGGATCGACAAGCGAACTTTCCAGGTGCCCAGCCAGGGAAGGCCACTCCTGCTGCGCTACCAGGTCTACGCCAACGAATTGACGGTGCGCACCAGCCACGTCGATGGCACGCACGCCTTCCTCAATGGAGCGACGCTCTTTCTTTACTCCGAGCCCTTGCGCGGCGCCGAGCACCGAGTCGCGGTGAACGCTCCGCTCGGATGGAACACCTACTCCGCGCTTCGCCGAGACGGCTCTGAGCTGGTCGCCTCCGACTACGACGAGCTGGTCGACAGTCCGCTCGAGGTGAGTCCGAATCCGGCGCTCGAGTTCCAGGCCGCCGGGGTGACTCACCAGGTGGTGGTTTGGGGAGAGGCCCCCGTCGAGGATTCGAAGCTGACCTCCGACTTGCAACGGGTTTGCGAAACCTCCGCCCAGATGTTCGGCGGGGTGCCCCTGGAGCGCTATCTGTTCCTGCTCTACCTGACCGACAAGGGCCGAGGTGGCCTGGAGCACAGGGCGTCCACCGCGCTGCTGTATCCGCGCGCGAATCTCACCAGCAGCAAGGGATGGGAGGACTTCCTCACCCTGGCGGCCCACGAGTATTTCCACCTCTGGAACGTAAAGCGGATCAAACCCCGTCGGCTGGTTCCGTTGGACTACAGCCAGGAGAACTACACCGAGCTGCTTTGGGCATTCGAGGGAATCACCTCCTACTACGACAACCTCCTGGTGCGGCGCGCCGGGTTGATGTCCGCCCAGCGTTTTTTGATCCGCCTCGGGGAGTCCCTCTCCAGCCTTCATCAGACGCCGGGCCGAAAGGTCCAAAGCCTCGCGGAGGCGTCGCTGATGGCCTGGATCAAGCATTACCGCCCCGACGAGAACTCTCCCAACAGCGCGATCTCCTACTACCTCAAGGGCGAGATCGTCTCGGTGCTGCTGGATCTCGAAATCCGCCGCGCCACCGACGACCAGCGCAGCCTCGACGACGCGATGCGCCTACTCTGGAGCCGGTACGGCGACGGCGATGGACTGCCCGAGGACGGTTTCGAGCGCGCCGCGTCCGAAGTCGCGGGAGTCAATCTGTCGCCGTTCTTCGACCGCTCGCTTCGCTCCACCCAGGAGCTGGACTACTCGGCGTTCTCGCAGGTGGGATTGGAGGCAAAGTTTCGGATCCGAGAATCGCCCAGCGACAAGGGAGGCAGCCCGCCGCGCCTCAAGCCCGCAGAGGTCAAGCCCAAGGGGTGGCTAGGGGTGGTCATCAAGGGAACCTCGGCGATCGCCTACGTGCTCGCGGACTCTCCGGCGATGCAAGGCGGAATCTACGCCGACGACGAGATCGTCGCCCTCGATGGTTATCGGGTCGACGGCCCGGGGCTGTTGGCTCGCTGCGAAGAGAAGTTGCCCGACGAGACGGTGCGGATCACTCTGTTTCGACGAGACCAGCTTATTGAGGTGCCAGTCCAGCTCGGCTCCAAACCGGCGGACGCCGTCTATCTGGCGCGGATCGACAACCCCTCGCCAGCCCAGCGAGCCGCGTACGCCAAATGGATGCAAGCCCCGTGGGATGAATCCGACCAATGACACGCGCGCCAGCTCGTTGTAGGAAGCAATGGCGCGATGCCCACGCTGCAGAAGCTGCTCCAGGAGTCGGTTGCTGAGCTGCGGATTCGCTTTCTGGTGCGAAGCCAGCGAGTTCCAGAGGGGCTGTTGGAGGCGCTGGAAGCGGACTCTCGCGTCGCCGCCCGAGAGTTGGCCAGGAAGATCCGCGAGCGGCGGTTTCGCAACCGCGCCGAGGGCCAGCGGCTGCGCAACCTGCTTCGGTTCGAGGTCGAGCTGTGGGCCAAAGGCGTCACGCTGATCGCCGGCGTGGACGAGGCGGGAATGGCGCCGTTGGCGGGTCCGGTGGTGGCGGGGGCGGTGATCCTGGAGAAGAATTACCACCTGCGGGGCCTAGACGACTCGAAGAAGATCCTCGATCCGGACAAGCGCGATTCGTTGGCTAGGCAGATCAAGTCCGACGCGGTCTGCTGGGCGGTGGGGCAGGCGGAAGTCGAGGAAATCGATCGGGTGAACATCTACCACGCCGGCCTCTTGGCGATGCGCCGCGCGGTCCAGGCTCTTCGCTGCGCGCCCGAATTCGTCCTGGTCGACGCCCGCAAGATTCCGGATTGCCCGACGCCGCAGCGGGGAATCGTTCACGGCGATGCGCTCTCGAGCAGCATCGCCGCGGCGTCGATTCTCGCCAAAACCACTCGAGACGCGTTGATGCAGCAGATGGACGCGCTCTACCCAGGGTACGGGTTCTCTTCACACAAGGGTTACCCCACGCCCTTCCACTGCGCGCGCTTGCGCAAGCTTGGCGCCGCGCCCATTCACCGGCGCAGTTTCGCTCGGGTCCGGCAAGCGCTCGGCCTGGAGCCTCTCCAACATGAGTTGTTCCCTCCCGAGCCAGGCAGCGACGAATCCGAGCTGCTATCGGATTCCTCGGACGACGCACAGGCTTCTTGAGCCATGGCGGTTAGAGTAGGAACCAGCGGCTACAGCTACACGGAATGGAAGGGCAACTTCTTTCCCGCGGACCTCCCGAGCTCTCGGATGCTCGAGTTCTATGCCCAGAAGCTCTCCACCGTGGAAATCAACAATACCTTTTATCGCATGCCGACTGGCGCCGCTTTGGCGCATTGGGCAGAGCAAGTGCCTGAGCGTTTCGTCTTCGCGCTCAAGGCGCCGCAGCGGATCACCCATCGCAAGCAGCTGCTCGACTGCGCGGACGAAACTTCCCACTTTCTCAGCTTGACTTCGGAGCTAGGCCCCAAGCTTGGGCCGGTGCTGTTTCAACTGCCGCCGTTCATGAAAAAGGACCTCGGCCGACTGCGGGACTTTCTGGACTCGCTGCCGAAGTCCTTCAGCTGCGCCTTCGAATTTCGCCATGCTTCGTGGATGGATGATGAGGTGTTCGAGGCGCTGCGCGGCAAGAACGCCGCCCTGTGCATCGCCGACACCGACGAGCAGGAGACGCAGCTCGTTCCCACCGCCCCCTGGGGCTACCTTCGGCTGAGGCGAACGGACTACTCGCGGGATGCCCTCGACGCCTGGGCCGAGCGGGTGGTGAAGCAATGGCAGCAGGCGTTCGTCTACTTCAAGCACGAAGACAAAGGCCAAGGGCCGAAGTTCGCGGCCGAATTCGAAGTGGCGGTAAAGCGGCTCGCTCCTACGACATAAGATATTTCTTGAACCAGGCGCTCATCTTGCTCCAGCCGTCGGCGGCTGCGTCGGCGCGGTAGCTGGGGCGGTAGTCCGCGTGAAATGCATGGCCGGCGTCCGGGTAGACGATGATTTCCACCGTCTTGCCCGCCTTCTTCGCTGCTTCGCGCATCTGTTCAATGGAATTCAGCGGGATGCCGGTGTCCTTCTCTCCGTAGAGCCCGAGCACCGGCGCCTTTAAGTCCTGGACCACGTCGATCGGATTCTTCGGGCGCAGCTCGTTGGATTGGCCGGCCAGGCGCCCGTACCAGGCCACCGCGGCGGCGAGCTTTGGATTGTGCGCCGCGTACAACCACACGATTCTGCCGCCCCAGCAAAAACCGGTGATGCCCAGCTTCTTGCCGTTGCCAGGTTCCTTTTTGCTGACCCAGTCCGCCGCGGCATCGAGGTCTGAGATCACTTGGGCGTCCGGTACGTTGGCAACCACCTTCATGATCTCGCTGTTGTCGCTCAGCTTGGAGACGTCGCCCTGGCGCGCGTACAGCGCCGGGGCCACCGCGAGATAGCCGAGTTTGGCCAAGCGTCGACAGACGTCTTGAATGTATTCGTGGACGCCGAAGATCTCCTGGACCACCAGCACGATCGGAAATCCCTTGCCCGAGGCGGGCCGGGCCCGATAGGCGGGCATCTGCCCATCGGCGACGGGGATTTTCACTTCGCCCGCGACCAGGCCGTTGGCGTCGGTCTTGATCGGCTCCGCCCACACCGGCTGCACCGCCCATGCGAACCCGGCACCTACCGTGGTGACTACGAACTCCCTTCTGCTCAGCGCTCCGCTGCCCACGAACGGCCGCAGATCGTCCTCCATCTACTCCTCCTGGCTGCGCAGGGCAGCGAGGACCGAGAAGTCCTCGAGCGTGGTGGTGTCGCCGACGGTCTGTTGACCGGCGGCGATCTCCCGCAGGAGGCGGCGCATGATTTTTCCCGAGCGAGTCTTCGGCAGCGCCTCCGCGAACCGAATCTCGTCGGGGCGGGCGATCGCCCCGATCTCCTTGCCGACATGGGAGATCAGCTCTTTCTTCAGAGTTGCCGAAACCTGAACGCCCTTCTTGACGGTGACGAAGGCGACGATCGCCGTCCCCTTCAGCTCGTCCGGGCGACCCACCACCGCCGCCTCCGAGACCCGCGAATCTGAAACCAGCGCGCTTTCTACTTCCATGGTGCCGAGCCGATGGCCGGCGACGTTGACCACGTCGTCCACTCGGCCCATCAGCCAGAAGTAGCCATCCGCATCCTGGCGCGCGCCGTCACCGGTGAAGTACTTGCCCGGGACCTGGCTGAAGTAGGTGCTCACGTAGCGGTCCGGATCGCCGTAGACGGTGCGCAGCATCGCCGGCCAGGGCTTTGTGATGAAGAGGAGCCCGCCCTTGCCTTTCGGCACCGGCTTGCCCTGCGCATCCAGAACTTCCGGGGAGATTCCCGGAAACGGCAACGTCGCCGAGCCCGGTTTGGTGGCAACGGCCCCCGGCAGAGGCGTAATCAGGATTCCGCCGGTCTCGGTTTGCCACCAAGTATCCACGATCGGGCAACGCTTGTTTCCGATCACTTCGTAGTACCACATCCAAGCTTCGGGATTGATCGGTTCGCCGACCGTTCCCAAAAGCCGCAAGCTCGAGAGGTTGTGCTTGCGCGGATGCTCGTTGCCAAGCCTCATGAACGCCCGAATGGCGGTGGGCGCGGTATATAGGACGCTGACCTTGTGGCGCTCGATGATGTCCCAGAAGCGATCCGGCCCAGGCGTGGTGGGAGCGCCTTCGTACATCACCGAAGTCGCGCCGTTCATCAGCGGGCCGTAGACCACATAGGAATGGCCGGTGACCCAGCCGACGTCCGCGGTGCACCAGTAGGTGTCCGACTCGTGCAGGTCAAAGACCCAGCGCGTGGTGAGCGACACGTAAACCGAATAGCCACCGGTGGTGTGCAGCACTCCCTTGGGCTTGCCGGTCGAGCCCGAGGTGTAGAGGATGAACAAGGGGTGTTCGCTCTCGACCCAGAGCGGCTCGCACTCGGGCTTCTGATCCTTGACCAGGCTCTCCCAGGCCACCTCCTTGGGTCCGAGCTTGGGCTTTTCGCCGCCGCGGCTGAGCACCACGATCTTTTCCAGCGAGGGAATCCCGGCCACCGCCTCGTCCACGTTCTTCTTCAGCGGAACCAGCGTCCCTTTGCGCCATCCACCATCAGCGGTGAGCAGGACCTTCGCTCCCGCGTCGTTCATTCGCTCGCGCAATGCATCCGACGAAAATCCGCCGAACACCACCGAGTGAATCGCGCCGATCCGCGCGCACGCCAGCATCGCCACCGCTACCTCGGGGACCATGGGAAGGTAGATGCCCACCCGATCCCCTTTCTTGACGCCCAAGCTGCGCAATCCGTTGGCCAGGCGGTTCACGTCCGCGAGCAATTGTGAGTAGCTGATTTTCCGGACTTCGCCGGGCTCGCCTTCCCAGAGGATCGCGGTGCGGTCCTTGTACTTTGGCAGTTGGCGGTCCAGGCAGTTGTAGGAGAGGTTGGTGGTCCCTTCTACAAACCAGCGGGCATGGGGCGGGTTCCACTCGAGCACCGTCTTGAACGGCGTCTTCCAGAACAGCTCCTCGCGGCCACGAGCTCCCCAAAAGCCATTGGGATCCTTTTGCGCCTCATCCCAGAGGCGCCGGTAGTCGGCGATGCTCTTGATGTGAGCGCTTTTTGTGAAGGTTTCCGGGGGCGGAAAGACTCGGGCTTCGGAGAGTACCGATTCAATGTCGCTTGGGACTTCGGGTTTGTTCACGGCCATGCCACATCTCCTGACCTTTCAGTGAACCGCGCGGTAGTTGGCCCATAACTCACAAAGACACTGCGAATTCAAGAGGGATACGTAGCGCAAACGAATCGAGCCATGAAACGTATTTGCGTTATCGGTGATCGCCTCGAGGTGAATTGTCACCTCGTCCACCAGACAGCTCACGCCTTGAACCGGGGTCGCAATATTTGCGACGCTTCCATCCAAATGGAACTGCTCGAGATTTTCCTTGAAATTGCCCACCAGTTGGGTTCCGAACAAGATGTCATCCAATTGAAAACGAGCGATGTTTCCCGCGAGGCTGAGCGTGCCTTCCCAACGCGCCCCCAGGGTGCGTTGCAGGTTGCACTCGTCGCGGAGGAACTCGGTCGCCGAAAGAGCGTAGCTGCCTTCCTGCTGCGGATGATCTCGGCCGCAGGAGGCGAGCGGAGTGGCAACGACTAGAAAGAGGAAGGCGAAGCCGATGCTTGGGCGCCGCATCCGACCATTGTAGGGGTGGCGCCGGGAACCGCAACAAGGCGATGGGTTATCTGCTGGCGATACTGGCTTTGGAGCTGCTGCTCACCCTGCATGAGCTGGGGCATGCCGCCGCGGCTCGGTCATTCGGAATGCACGTCGGTGAGGTTTCCATTGGATTCGGACCCGGCCTGTTTTCGTTCCGCCAGAGGCGTGCTGAATACGTCATCCGCCTCATCCCACTGGGTGCATTTTTCCGGATTCGCGGGATGAATCCCTACGATCCCGACCACCGCTCGACGGACCCGAGATCGTTTGCCTCCCACCCGAGTTGGCAGCGCATCTTCGTGGTCGCGAGCGGCTCGCTGACCAACGCGATCGTCGGCTTCCTGATGCTGGTGGGGCTCTACGCCTCGGGGACCCACGTGCCGGTGCCGATGACCATCGGCACGGTCGAGCCCGGTTCCGAAGCGGCCCGAGCACAGCTTCGCCCTGGAGATGTGGTGGAACGCGCGGACGAGTTGCAGCTCGAGCAATGGTCGTCGCTGGTGCATTTCATTGCCGACAGTCCGAATCGACCGGTCCGGTTGACCATCGAACGAAACCGGCAAAGGATCGAGGTGGACGTTCGTCCGCGGCCCGACGCACAAGGAGCCGGCCGCCTTGGCATCTCCCAACAATACGTCTACCGCCAGTTTTCGATCCGAGATGCGGTGGGACGAGCCGCCCTCCACACCGCTGGGCTGGCCACCGAAGGTTTGGCCCTGGTGGCGCGAATGCTGCGAGGTGCTGGAAGCACCGAACTGCTGCGGCAATACACTCAGTCGGCCTCCCGGGATCTTGACGGATTGCTGCGCGCGATGGTGAATCTTTCGCTGCTGCTCGCGGGTTTTTTTCTCCTGCCCCTTCCGAGTCTCGACGGCGGCCGGTTGCTCTTCTTGTTGGTCGAAGCGGCGCGCCGCAGACCGGTCCACCCCAAGGTTGAGACCGCGGTGCACGCGCTCGGGTTGTTGGCGCTGATCGCCGCGATCCTGGCAATTCCGGCGCAGCGGATCGCGCGGATCTGGACCGAGCAGAGGCGCGTCGCCGCGGAGCGCGAGCCGACCGCGCATCGCGCCGCCACCGCGCCGGGTTTAGACGCAGGCGAGGTGGACGAGGGCGCGGACAAGCTTCAGCGCTGAAAAGAAAACGGGCTTAAGGGTGCAGCCCGACCCAAACCTCGCCGTCTTCGTAGAACTCCTTCTTCCAGATCGGCGCGTCGGCCTTGAGCCGCTCGATCGCGAATTCGCAGGCCCGAAAGGCGGCGGAGCGATGCGGCGCCGCGGCGGCGATCACCACCGCCAGATCGCCGGGAAATAGCCGGCCAATTCGATGAACAATCGCCAGGCGGGTACCGGGCCAGCGCGAGGAGACAGCGGTACCGATGGTTTCGAACGCCTGCCGGGCCATCGGGACGTGCGCCTCGTATTCGAGCCGAACCACGCGCCGACCGCCGCTCTCGTTTCGCACCACGCCGGTGAAGGTGACCACGCCGCCCAGGCCCTGGTCCTCCACAGCGGAGGTCACCTCAGCCAATGAAAGCGGTCGGTCGACGACGTCGAACCGGGCGCTTCCCCCCGCGACCGGTGGAATCAACGCCAGCTCGGCGCCGCCGGGAATCGGATCCGCCGGATCGGCAAACTGCTGGTCGATTGCGACCCGAAGGTGTGGAAGCAGCGGCTCGATCGAGGGATGCCGCGCGGCGATGGCCCGCAGCGCGGCAGACACCGCGCATCCTTCAGGAAGCTCCAAGCTTTCCCGCTGAAGGCCGGCGCGCTCCCGCGCCGCTGCAAAATAGAGGACCGTCACCTGCATCGCCCGCACTCAGAATTCGAAGGCGATGCCGAAGCTCCACCTTCGGCTGGAGAGATCCAACCCCGCCTTTCCAAAGTTGTTCACGTTCTCGTAGGTGTACTCGGCGTACAAATAGGTGTGGTTGACGCCGACATCGGTATCGAAATCCCTGGCCACCCGCGGCTCGAAGAAGTCGAGCAAAAGCCCCAGGCCCGCGGTGAAGCCGTAGCCCCATTTGCCGCCCGCGCCCCGGGTTCCGTTGACGTAATCGATCGAGCCGCCCTTGGATGCCCACCATGGCGTGAAGTTCAAACCGGCTTTGACGTACGGGGTGAGCGGGACGTTGTAATGAAATGCCAAATAATCCATCTTGTAGAGGACCATCAGCCGCATCGGCAGAACCTTGAGGCTGGTGGTTACCGAGGACGTGGTGGGTGGGGTGTTGGGATCGGCCGGCACCACCGTGGCGTGCGCGTACTTCTCCGCATACCCGATCGAATAGCCCACGCCAGCGGTCCCGATGCCCTGATAAAAGAACTTCTGAAACTCGAGCTCCACCAGGAGCATCGCGCTGTCGCCAAACACCTCGTTGTAGACGTTGCTGGTCAGCGATTTCTCGCGATCGATCAGCGGCTTGTAACCGCCGAGTCTCACTTCGATCGCGGCAGTTCGAGGCGATTCGGTATAGGTTTTGGGAGCCACCGTATAGGCAAGCTCGGAGCGGGCGACGCCGCTACAGACCAACAACAAACCCGCTGTCAAGAGTCGCCGCGGTGCCCACATGGCCGCCTTCTCCTTATCAGGGCGGCGAACACGACACCAGGCAGGCACCAGGCGAAGATCATTGCTCCGATCCCTCCGCAACCGCCTCTGTCCGCTCCGCCTGCCTCCAGGTAGTGGTCCCAAAATCCGCTGGTGTGAACCGGCGTCGCCTCCGCCACATCCGAGTAGTCGCCCAATTGGGGAACCAGATCCTCGGATCGCGCGCGCACCATGTAGGTGACGTTGTTGGTCAGCCCGCCGATCTTCGCCGACCCGACGCTGGGCGTGAAACTCGCTCTCTCCACAAACACTCCCCCGTCAGCCACGGCCACTTCGACATGGATTGCGAACACGTCGGGCTCGGTGGTCGATGCGGCGACGCTGATTTCGGTGTCCAGCGCGGTGACGTTGTCGATGCTCGGGGCGATCGGCAATTTGCCCTTGAAGAAGATGCTCGCAAAGCCACCGGAGTTGACGGTGCCGCAGTCCAGGCCGGTCTTGTAGATCCCGCAAATTCGATTCTGCTGGTTGATGGCTTGTGGACAAGACAGGGTCCCGGCGTCGCCAGTTTGGAAGGTGGGAAGATTCGAGACCCTGATGTTCGCGCTGACGTTGTCAGGATTGATCGACAGCTGGACATCATTCGCGCCGACGGTGGTGCCGCAGCTGCCGGAGGTGGTGGCGTAGATGACTGCGCTGTTTTGACAGGCGCCGCTGGGCAGCGTCCACGTCACCCGCGGGTTCGCGATGCAACCGTCGCCGTTTACCTCGAGAGCGTAGGGCGAGTGACTGGTATCGGTCTCCCCATTGACATGAATGTTCATCTGGGCCAGCGCCCAGGTGGGAGCGATGCAGCACAGCGCAGTCAAAAGCCGTGACATTCTCCCAGCCGTTAGCAAACGGGAGGCCCGGATCGAGCGCTGGATTAGATAAGGAATTCAGCCTCTTATTGAAACCAGCCCCGCCGGACGTTCACCGCGTTTGCCAAATTGTCAGCCCTTGGAAGAAAGCGCTGCCGTTTCCGGTGGCGAAAGCCTCACGTAGTGGGGCTCCATCGCAAACACGCTGGCCGGGTCATAGCCCTGACTCAGGCGGGCCAACTGAGCCACCGCTACCGCCGAGGGAAACGTGGGAGAGGCGCTGATCTGTCGCTCCGATGCGCCCAGCAAACGCAGATGGTCCCAGAAGGCGCTCACGCCCGGCCCAAGCGCAAGTGACTCGGGCGAGCGGCGAAGCAAGTCCGCGAGCTCGGCTGGAGTGATCGCTCGCTCCGCTCCGATCTGCTCAATGGTTTGTCCGCGCCGCAAATACGCGCCGGCATAGAGCTCTCCTTGGCGCGCCGGCGCGGTGGGAAACAGCAAGGTGTCGCTGGGACCTTCCATGGCGATCGCCGCCAAGGACGAAACCCCACTCAAGGGAAGCTTCGCCGCATAGGAGAGTCCCTTGGCCGTCGACAGACCGATCCGCAGGCCCGTGAATGAGCCGGGACCCAAGCCGATGGCGATCCCTTCGAGGTCGGCGAGCGACACCCGATGATCCGCCAGCAGCTTTCGGATCGCTCCGGGCAGCAGCTCACTCTGCTTCTTCGGCGGACCGCCGGTGAAGTGCTCCAGGACCTGCATCCCGCTCGGTGAGCGCAAAACCAGCGCGAGCGAAAGCGTCAAAGTTGAAGTGTCGATCGAAAGCAGCACGCTCGGCTCGGATGGCCTAGCGCATGATGTCGTTCTTGAAGACCATCACCATCAGCACGATCAGCATCGCCAGTCCAATCATGTTGGCGATCTCTCGCGCTCGCGCTGGAATCGGACGCCGGCGAATCGCCTCCCAGATCGACGCAACCAGCTGAAAGCCGTCAAGCACCGGAATTGGAAAGAGGTTGATCAGCCCCAGATTGACCGAGATCAGCGCCATGGCGTTCAGGTAGCTGGCGATGCCCTCCTCGGCGCTCTTCGAAGCAATCTGGTAGAGCATGATCGGCCCCCCGACGCTCTTAAAGGGAACGCGCCCCGTGACCAGGTAACCCAGCACCTGAGCCGTCTTGCGGATGATCTCGGGCACGATCTTCACTGACGCCGCCAGCGCCTCTCCCGGCCCCATGTAGATCGAGACCCTCTCGACATCGGAAAGCTCACTCGGGCCCGGCGGCAACGGCCGGATGCCCAGATCCAGTCCCTCATTGACCTGGCCGTATTCGTCCTTCGCGGCCAGAGGGGACTGGCGAAGCTCCTTCGTGGTTTCGCCCTGGCTGGACCGCCAGGTCAGGGTGAACGGTTTGTCGCCCAGCTCGTTCAGCGCAAGCGACAACAGCAAGAACGACTTCAGCTTCTTCCCGTTGATAGCGACGATCCGATCGCCGACCTTGATGCCCGCCTTCTCGCCCGCGCTTCCAGGAACAACCTTCGCCACGTAGAGGTCGACTCGTTCGGCGCCGATTGCCTCGTAGCCTTGGCCCGGCAGCCTTGGAACCGACACCGAAACAACCTCAGTGGCTCGCGCCGCCGCTCCGGGTAGTTCAATCGGTCGGTTTCTCTCGACTTTCAGATCAATCGTCCCAGACGCTTTCTCGATCGCCGCGTTGAAGGCGAGCTCGTCTTTGACCGGCTGGCCGTTGACCGAAAGAACCCGGTCGAACGTCTTCAGCCCGCCGGCCGCGGCGGGCGATCCTTCTGGGACCCCCAGCATCGGAGCCTTCGCGTTCGGAGAGATGCCGATCAAACCGCGCGGGAGGGTCTCGATCGGGTTGGACTCCACCGACTTGGCCGGCGTCAGCGTGGTCGTAAACTGCCGGCCCTGGCGCTCCACGGTGAGGGTGATCGATCGATCGTAGCGAGGCTGAAGGTGGGTTCTGAGCTCCTCGAAGGTGCGCACTTTCTCCCCATCCACGGCGAGGATGCGATCCCCGGGCTGCAGGCGCGCCTCGGCGGCAGGCAACCCCGGCTCGACTGCTCCGATTCGCGTGGAGATCTGTTGGTGGGTCCCCAGGAACAACAGAAAGTACGCGAGCACCGGGAAAATCAGGTTGAAGGCCGGCCCGGCGGTCACGATCAGAGCCCTCTTCCACGGAGCCTGCGCGAGAAAGCCCCGTTTCGCTTCCTCCGGGGAGAGCTCCTCCTGCGGCAGCTCTCCGGCCATCTTGACGTAGCCGCCCAGAGGCAACCAAGCAATTCGATACTCCGTCTCCCCTTTGGTGAAGCCGAAGATTCGCGGCCCAAAGCCGATCGAAAAGCGAAGCACCTTCACGTTGAGGGCTTTGGCCACGATGAAGTGCCCAAACTCGTGCACGAAGATGAGGATCCCGAGGAGGAGCACGGTGTAGCCGAGGTTTTGGAGGATCATGCGATAAGCCTAATCTTCGAAAGCAGCCCCTACAATGGCGCCGGGAAGCTGCAGCAAGTCTACTAATTTCCACGCAAAAAGTTCGCGTACAGAAAAATCAGCGGTGTATTGAACAGCAGCGCGTCGAGGCGATCCAGCAGCCCGCCGTGCCCTGGAATGAGCTTGCCGGAGTCCTTGACCTGGTACGCGCGCTTGAGCATCGATTCCGAGAGATCTCCGATCGGACCCACCACCCCCCCGATGGCTCCCACCGACAAGCAGTCGACAACCGAGAGCGCGGGAAAGAACGTCGCGCGGGCGATGAACATCCCGAGCAGCGAGCCGGCGAAGCCGCCGACGAATCCCGCCCAGGTCTTGTTCGGGCTGACTTCCGGATAGAGCTTTCTGCGCCCGAGCATCCTGCCGGCGAAGTACGCGCAGCTGTCGTTCCCCCAGGTGACGATCAGCACGCAGAGCACCCAGGAGAGCCCGTCCGCCCGACTGCGAAGCAGCGACAGACCGGTCATCGCGAATGCGGAATACAAAAGCCCGGTGACCGCGTGGGCGACCGAGGCCGGCCCATCCACCAATCGGCCCCGCAGCAGATAGTAGGACCAGGCGAATACGAAAAAAACCGCGACCGACCAAAATGCCCAATCCCCGACGTGCCCGGGGTCCAGAAACGGCAGCAGCGGGGCCGCGAACGCGGCCGCCACGCCGACGATCAACACCGGGGAGCGCTCGCGCTGGGTGATGGCGTAGTACTCGCCAGTGCAGATTGCCCCGGCCAGGCCCATCAGAGCGCAGCTCCAGATTCCGCCTTTGAGCAGGAGCACGAGAACCGCGGGCAGCAAGAGTGCCGCCGAGGCCACCCGAAGAACCAGGTTCCTATTCTTCTCGTTCAAGCTTGACCTGAGCCATCGAGGCCTGGCTTCGCCGAACCTGAGTCGAAGTCAGGCCATATCGGCGCTCGCGGCGCTGGTAATGGTCAAGGCACTGAAAGAACGCTTCGCTGCGAAAGTCCGGCCAACAGAGGTCGGTAAAAACCAGCTCCGAATAGGCCATCTGCCAGAGCAGAAAGTTGGAAACGCGGTACTCGCCGCTGGTCCGAATCACCAGATCCAGCGGGGGAAGATTGTGGGTCCACAGAAAGCTCTCGAAATCCGCTTCACGAACCCGCGAGGGCATCACTTCTCGAGAGGCAAAAGCTTCGGCCAGCCGCTTTGCGGCTTGGAGCAACTCTTCGCGGCCGCCATAAGAGAGGGCCAAGGTGAGAATCATCTCGGAATTGGAAATCGACTCGCGGCGCAGCTTCTCCAAAGGGTCGCGCACGAAGCGGGGCAGCCGGTCCAGCTCCCCAATCGCGTTGAGCCGGATTCCATTCTCGAGGATTTCCGAGCGCTCCTTTTCGAGGTACTCGCGCAGCAGCTCCATCAGGGCCGCCACTTCATCGATCGGACGGGACCAGTTCTGTGACGAAAAGGCGTACAGGGTGAGCGCCTTGATCCCCACCCGGCGAGCGGCGCGGGTGACCTCGCGAACGCTGTTGGAACCCTCGCGGTGTCCTTCGACGCGATCCAGGCCGCGCGCTTCCGCCCACCTTCCGTTGCCGTCCATGATGATGCCGACGTGGCGTGGAAGCGGTTTCGATTTTACTTGGGCTTCTAGGGCTGGAACCTTTGAACGCAGATCCATTAAGCCGGCACAACATAAGGGCAGCGGACCGCTGCGTCCACGCTCAGTCGCTCAAATTGTATTTGAAGATGTTGGTGCGCCCCGGTTTCACCACAAAATCCAGGGATACTTCCCGGTTGCTCTCGCGGTTCACCAACCGGATCGAGTGCCGACCCTCATAGGCTTGAACCGGCGGCAGGGGCGTGTCTCCGAGGCGCTTACCGTCGAGCAAAACCGTGGCGGAGGGCCGAATGTTGAATTCCACCGTGCCCTTGGCGACCATCACCAGCTTGGTCCCGTTGTCCCCGGCGGCCAGCTCGAAGCTCTGTTGCTTGACGAATGCCTTCTCTGGGTTGGACACCTCGACCCAAACCGTGCCGACTGGCTGATTCTGGATTTTCACCGGCGAAAGGCCGATCAACTTGCCATTGACGCGCACCAATCCTCGGGGGCGGCTGTCGACGCGAAATGACGCCGTCGCGGGATGGCCCTCGGGGTCGGGCGAAGCTTCCGCGACCTGGCTGGTCCGGTCCGGCTCGAGCGGCCGAGGTTGAGGAGCCGGCTGCGCCGTGGTGGATGAAGCGATGTTGATCAGTTCTTCCCGATGCGCGGGAACCTGCGGCTCCACCCTCTTTGCAGGCTCCTGGACCAGAGCCGGCGCCGCCTTGGCCTGAGTAGATCCTTGCGGGCGTGCCGATGTCCTCACCGAGCTGGACGGAGGAGTCGGGTTTGCAGGGGCGCTGCGATGGCGGTGAACCAGGGCGTACACCGCGACCGAGGCTGCCACGGCCAGGGCGATGGCGGCGACGTAAACGGGCACTTTCGAGCGGGGCGGCAGGCCAAGGGAGGCTTCGGCGGCGGCCTGATCCGTTGGAAGGGAGCGCTCAAACACCGGGGTCGCAAGCAGCCGCGCCGGCTCGGAGGTTGCGCCCGGCGGCGGCGTCGGTTTGGCGTCGGCTTGTGGAGCCGAAGGCGTGGGCACCAGCGGCGCCACCTGGGGAACCGCGGCTGGACTCTTGGTCACCGACTGCTGCTTGCCGGCACTCAGCGGTACCAGGTCCGTGGCGTACGCCACCAGGCGGGCCAGGTGGTAGGAGCTGACCGCTTTGCCAATCCCGACCAAGAAGCGCTCCAGATCGTGCTGGAGCTCGCGACAGTTGCGGTAGCGAGTGTCCGGGTCCTTGGCCAGGCTTCGGATCAAAATCCGGCTCAACAGATCCGGCACATCCGGCCGACGGCTGGTGACCGGAATGATCGGCTCCTGCAGGATGGCATGCAGAATCGAGACCTCGGTCTTGGCATTGAACGGCTTGACCCCGGTGAGCAACTCGTAGAGCACCACGCCGAGCGAAAAGATGTCCGCCCTCAGGTCGATCGCATTGCCTTGGATCCGCTCCGGGGGCATGTACGAAACCTTCCCCTTGAAGGTCCCGACCTTCGTCTGGGGACTGACCCCGGCCGCCTTGGCGATCCCGAAATCGACGACCTTCAAGGTCCCATTGCGCGAGAGGAGGATGTTTTCGGGACTGACGTCGCAGTGAATCAGGTGCAGCGGCACGCCGGTCTGCGGATCGCAGAACTCGTGGGCGTAGGCCAGTCCCTCACAGGCCAAGGAAACCATTTTCGCGCACAGTGGAATCGGAAGCAGGGTCCGCTTTTCGATGGTGCGCCGGAGGATGAAGCGGAGGTTGGGACCGTCCACGTGCTCCATCGCGATGTAGTAGGCGCCCTCGGCCTCACCAAAGTCGTAAATCTGAACGATGTTGGGATGGTTCAGCTGGGCGGCGATCTTGGCCTCGGAGAGAAACAGCTCGACGAACTGTTGGTCTTCGGCCAGATGGGGCAGGATTCGCTTGAGAACGAGCGTCTTTTCAAAGCCCTTTGGGCCCGCGACTTTTCCGAGGAACACTTCCGCCATGCCGCCGACGGCGAGCCTGCGGACAAGTTGGTATTTGCCGAGTTGCTGCAAGCGTGTAGCTCCCCTCCCAGCGCCCGAGGGGTGCGGTCCTACAGCATAGCCGACGGCAGAGGATCCGAGCCCGCGCATTCCTAGGCACCCGAAGGTGTCGACATCAACCCACGGTTTGACCAATCGGGTCTGAGCTTCCTAGGATCGACTACTTCATGCCACCGAAGGTGATAGGTCCATACCGTGTGCTGGAGACCATCGGCACCGGCGGAGCCGGCAGCGTCTATCGGGCGGTGGATCGCCGCAGCGGCGACACCGTCGCCTTAAAGCTGCTGTCGACCGGCCCGGCGTTGGATCCCAGTGCCGCAAGGCGCCTGGCCAGGGAATTCGAAACCCTTTCCGACCTGTCCCACCCGAACGTGGTCAAGGTCTTCGACACCGGCGTACACCGCGGCTATCCATATCTCGCGATGGAGCTGGTGGAGGGGCTGACGCTTCGCCACTACCTCTCGCTTCGAGCCGAGGACCTGAGCTCGCCGACCGGATCGTTCTCCGAGCTGCGCCGAAAAATGGTGGGGAGGGCCTTCGCCGAGCCCTGGAGCACCGAGGGGAGCATCAGCCACGAAGGCAACCGGGTGTTCGGGCTGTCGGCCTATGCGCAAGAATTCCCCAGCGAGGAACCGGAATTCTCCTCCGGTCCAGGCTCGGTGCGCGCGCTCGCGGACGCCGCCGATGAGCCGGATACGTTGGACAACAGCTCCGACGTCGATCTCCCCAATGAAGTCGAACAGCCGGCGGAGCGGCCCAGCGAGAGCTCGCCGCAGGTGGATCTGACGGAGCTCAATCGCCCGGAGCGGATTGGCCGGCTCAAGGACTCGATGCTGCAGCTCTGCCAGGCGCTGATTTACATTCACGGGCATGGCCTGGTGCACCGGGATCTCAAACCCTCGAACGTGATGGTGGACGAAGATCGGTTGGTTCGGCTGATGGACTTCGGTCTGGCGCGCTTCTTGGCCGACGACGCAACCGGCAATGCCCGTGGTCGGCTGGTGGGCACCTTCCGCTACATGGCTCCGGAGCAGGTTCTGGGCGAACAGTTGGATGGCCGCGCCGACCTCTACAGCCTTGGCGTGGTGATGTACGAGATGCTCAGCGGACGGGTGCCTTTCGACGCGCAGAGTCCCTACGAGCTTTGCCAAAGGGTTCTGGAAACCGAAGCTCCACCGCTGAGCGAGCTCAACCCTCACAGCGATCTTCAGCTCTCGCGGATCGCCCATCGCCTCATCCGCAAGGAACCGGACGACCGATTTCAAACCGCGGAAGAGGTCTACGAGGCGCTATCGGAGTGACGCAGGCCAGCGCGAACCCGGCTTCCGATCTGATCGTGCCGGAAGGCTCCGGCGGAGCGCGGCTGGACCACTTTCTCCGGGATGCGCTCCACCTTTCGCGCTCGCGGCTGTCGCGCATTTTCCAGGCAGGCGGCGTCACCGTGGACGGCAGGCCGGCGAAGAAGGGGCAGCCCGTGCTGCCTGGCCAGCGCGTTGCCTTGGCCTCGCCGCCCGCGCCGGTGGCGGTCGAGCCGAATCCGGCGATGCCGCTTCGGCTGCTGCATCTGGACGCGGATCTGATCGCCGTCGACAAACCGGCGGGGATTGCCTCCCATCCGCTGAAGCCCCAAGAACGAGGCACCGTCGCCAATGCCCTGGTGGCCCGTTTTCCGGAGTGCGAGCAAGCCTCGAAAGATCCTCGGGAAGGCGGACTTTGCCATCGCTTGGACATCGGCACTTCCGGCGTTTTGCTGGCGGCTCGCAGTCGCGCGGTCTGGGAACGGGTGCGCACCTGCTTCGCGCGCCAGGAGGTGGACAAACGCTACTGGGCGCTGGTGACCGGCCCGCTGCCCGAGAACGGGGAAATCGACCTGCCGCTGCGGCACCGGCCTGGACGTCCCGACCGAGTGGAACCATCGGCGCCAGGCGATCCGGCGGCTCGCGACGCGCGCTCGTCCTTCCAGGTTCTCGGGCGCGCCGGCGAATACGCGCTGGTCGAGGTTCGGATCTACACCGGCGTGCTGCACCAGGTGCGAGCACACCTGGCGGCGCTGGGGTGCCCAGTGGTCGGCGATCCTCTCTACGGAGGCCGCGACCCATCCGAGCTGGGACGCTTCTTCCTTCACGCCCGCTCCATCGAGCTCGCGCACCCCAGCCAGGGCTCTTCCCTTCGGGTTGAAAGTCCGCTGCCGCCTGAGCTGGCGGATTTTCTGCGGGGCAAGGGCCTTTCCCCCGGGCCTATTCCCCGATCGCCTTGACGATGACCCGCTTTCGCCGGCGGCCGTCGAATTCAGCGTAAAAAATTTGCTGCCAAGTTCCCAGGTCCAGCTTCCCTTGGGTGATCGGCACCACCACCTGATGATGGATCAGCAGCGACTTGAGGTGGGCATCCGCGTTGTCCTCGCCGGTGCGGTGGTGCCGGTAATCCGGACCCTCCGGAGCAAGCTGCTGAAGCCAGGCCCAGATGTCTTCCCAAAGTCCCGGCTCGTCGTCGTTGACGAACACCCCGGCGGTGATGTGCATCGCCGATACCAGAGCCATGCCCTCGGCGATGTTGCTGTTGCGGACCACTTCAGCCACCTGATCGGTGATTCGGACCAACTCCCTTCGCTTTTTGGTGTGGAACCAGAGGTATTCGGTGGCGGTCTTCATTTTTCCTCCGGCGGGCCTGGGGTTGGATACATTGCGCCGATGGGCTCGACGATCATCCACGTCGACATGGATGCCTTTTATGCATCCGTCGAGCAGCGCGACAACCCCTCGCTTCGAGGCAAACCGGTGATCGTCGGAGGCCATCACCGGCGCGGGGTGGTGCTGGCTGCCTCGTACGAGGTTCGCCCCTTCGGGGTCCGAAGCGCGATGCCGATGGCCCACGCGCTGCGCTTGGCTCCTCAGGCTCGGGTGTTGCCGCCGCGGTTTGCCGCCTACGTCGAGGCCAGCGAACAGGTGTTCGCGATCTTCGACGCCTTCACGCCGCTCGTCGAGGCGCTCTCGCTCGACGAGGCGTTTCTCGATGTCGGCGCCTCGCTCGGACTGTTTGGCGGCGCGGAGCGGCTGGCCGCTCTGATTCGGGCGAGGATCGCCAGGGAAGTCGGTTTGCCCGCGTCCGCGGGCATCGCGGCCACCAAATTCGTGGCCAAGATCGCATCGGATCTCGCCAAACCCAACGGGCAGCGCCGAGTGGCCGAGGAGGACACCGCATCATTTCTCGCCGCGCTGCCGATCTCCCGGCTGTGGGGCGTAGGCAAGAAGACGGAAGCCTTCTTGCTGAGGCAGGAAATTCGAACCATCGGCGATCTCGCGTCCCGGGATCCCGCGTGGCTGCAGAGGCAGCTCGGACGCGGGGGACGGCACCTGTGGGACCTCAGTCGCGGCATCGACCCTCGGCCGGTGGTACCCGATCGGCTGGCGAAAAGCATCGGCGCCGAAGAGACGTTCGACGAAGATCGCCAAGGCACTGATGCGGTGACGGCGGCGATTCACGCGCAATCGCTGCGGGTGGCGCGCCGGCTTCGACGAGCGGGACTGAAATCGGCGGTGGTCCAGCTCAAGCTGAAATTCAGCGATTTCAAGCTGCTCACCCGCCGCACCACGCTGGAGCAGCCCACCGATGACGGCCAGCAGATCTATCGCACCGCCTTCGCGTTGCTCGAGCGCCTCAACCCAAAGCAGAAGATTCGATTGACCGGCGTCTCTGCCCAGGGGCTGCGCCGAGGGGGTGGGCAACTCAACCTGCTCGAGCCCCAGCCCCGGCGCCAAGATCTCCTCAATGCCGCGCTGGATCGGATCGCCGACAAGTTTGGTTCGGATGCAATCTCAACCGCGGATCTCACCGACCCGCATTCGGAGCGCTAAGCTCTCATTCTGCCGCGGCCTTGACTCGCGCCGCCGGGCGATGGCGTCTCGTCCTTCGGCGCCTGCGGCGGACCCGATCCGAGGGCGCCGGGGGCAAGCTCGGCGCCCCGCCGCTCTTCCAGACCTCGAGCAGCTCGCGGTGTTCGCCGGTGGCCTCAACCGACAGCGCAAAGACCGCGAGCGCTTGGTGGAAGAGGGGAAAGCGACGAAAGTTGCCAAACGAGCGCTTCGGCGCACGCCGGCCGCTCAGGACCGGCTGGGCCATCAAGATCATCCGGCAGCGCTGGGCAATCCGACGCGGCAGACGGGCGTTGCGGGTCAAATCGTGCAGCAAGTCCTCGACCGCCTGAGCCAGTTTGGGCGCGGCTTCAGACGGCGGATGCGCCGCGAAATTGGACTGGGTGATGGGCAGCAACAGCGTCGCCAGCAACACCGCGTCCTCGGGAGCTCCCTCCCCCTCCACCAACCGGTCGAGCGCTGAAGCGAAGCCGTAGAACGTCCGCTCGTGCTCGTGCCCCCAGCGCCGGAGGTATTCATAGACCGGGGGCAGAAGGATCTTGAGGGCATCCAGCGCGTTGAGAAGCTGGATGCTGCACGCCGACACCCCTCCTCGCAGAAGCCGGAAGCTCTCCTCCAAAAGCCTCGCTGGGGCGCACCGCGGCAGATCCTCGACCGCTCCCTCCATCGCCGCGTAGGTCCGGGACTCGATCTCAAACCCCAGCTTGCAGGCAAACCGCACCGCTCGAAGGATTCGAACCGGATCCTCGCGCATCCGGATTTCCGGATCCCCAATGGTTCGGACCAATCCTGCCTGCAGGTCGCGTCGCCCGTGGACGTAGTCGATCACGTGTCCGCTCTGGACATCGTAGAACAGGCCGTTGATGGTGAAATCCCGGCGACGCGCATCCTGCACCGCGGTGCCAAACACGTTGTCCTGGGTGATCAGCAGATCGGCGCCGTTGCCTCCCTCCGTCGCCGGCTCGTCGGAAACGTCGGGCGATTCCATCACCGGGGTCGCCCGGAAGGTCGAGACCTCGATGATTTTGCCCCCCTTGAAGTAGACGTGAGCCAGCCGAAACCGCCGGCCGATCAGGCGGCAATTGGAGAAGATCGCCTTGACCTCGCTGGGGTGGGCCGAGGTCGCGACATCGAAGTCCTTCGGCTTTCTGCCGAGGAGCAGGTCGCGCACGCATCCACCCACCAGGTAGGCTTCATGCCCGTGCTGGAGGAGGCGATTGATGACTTTGAGCGCCTCCGGGTCCAGCCGGGCCGGATCCACGTCCGGCGGTGCTTGAGCGCCGGCTTCTTTCTCCGCGGGGATTTGAACGACAGGGGCCACGGGCGTGGCTGTCTTGGTCATCTGCGCATCAACGATTGAAGCACCCGCTCGGCTTGACTTGTCACGCCGACCCCCCATAGAAGGCGTCGGCTCATTGCCAGTTTGTAGTTCAAATTTTAGATCACGGCATCTTTAGAGCCGCTTCCCGCTCCAACGCACATCGCTGGGGCATTACCCAAGGGAGGTACCATTGCCAGAGAGCAAGCCAACCAAGCAATTTCGCGAATATGAAACCATTTTCCTGCTCAAGCCTGATTTAACTGATGAAAACGTCGACCGCGTCCGAGAACGCGTTCGCGGGATCGTCAATCGAGAGGGCGGGAAAGTGCTCCGTTTCACGGTCTGGGGAAAGAAACGCACCATGTACCCGATCGCCAAGCAGGCGAGGGCCATCTACGTGCATGCCCATTACCTCGGGCACCCCGGCCTGGTATCGGAGATTGAGCGCAATCTCCACAACCTGGATGAAGTGACCCGCTACATGTCGGTGAAGATCGCCGATGAGGTGGACCCGGACAGTCGCCCGGCCCTCGAGGACGTCAAGTTGGCCGGAGACGTCGATGAAGCGCGCGCGCCGGGACCCGAGCGGGAAGAATTCCGTCCCCCGGAGTCCGAAGAGAGCCCGGAGATGGACGAAGAAAGCATGGAGGAGGCCTGACAGATGCAGAACTTTTCAGATCGCGGGCCCCGGGGTGGTGGCGGACGCGGCGGCGGCGACGGAGGGGACGAAGAAAAGCGTGGCGGACGCGGCGGTTATGGCCGCAAGAAGGTGTGCCGCTTCTGCTCCGAAAAGAACAGCAAGGTGGATTTCAAGGACCAGGCGACGCTCAAGTACTTCGTCACCGAGCGGGGCAAGATCATCCCGCGCAGGATCTCGGGGAATTGCGCCAAGCATCAGCGCCAGATGGCCACGGCGATCAAGCGCGCCCGTGCCCTGGCTCTGATACCTTACACGGTGATGTCCGGTTAGCGGGGAGATCTCCATGAGAGTCATTCTGCGCGAAGACGTCCACCAGTTGGGCCGGTCGGGTGAAATCGTCACCGTCAAGGACGGTTTCGCTCGCAATTACCTGCTGCCCCGAAAGATCGCCGTCCCGGCCAACGAGAAAAACGTCCGCCAAATCGAGCACGACAAAGCGGTGATCTCCGCGCGCCAGGCGAAGCTGAAGGGCTCGGCTGAGGAACAGGCTGGAAAACTCCAGACCCTGAGCCTTAAAATCGCCCGCAAGGTCGGTCAGCAAGACAAACTCTACGGCTCGGTGACGGCTCTGGACATCGCCGAGGTGCTCAGCGCGCAAGGGCACAAGGTGGACCGGCGCAGCATCCACCTCCCCGAGCCGATCAAGAGCCTCGGCGTTCACCAGGTCGAGCTTCGCCTACACCAGGACGTGATCGCCAAGGTCAGCGTGGAAGTGGTGCCCGAGTAACCGAGCTCGCCCTCCTGCGAGAGCCATGGCACCCAACGCTGGACTGACCGGCAGCGACCGACCCCATCAGGACCTGGCCGCGGAGCGCGCGGTGCTGGGAGCGGTCCTCGCCGACAATGCGGTGATCGCCGACGTGGCGGAGCGGATCCGGCCGGACGACTTCGCGAGCGCGGCCCACGCGCAGATTTTCGCGGCGATGATCAGCCTGGATGCCGCGCAGCGCATCGTGGACCACCTGACCTTGAGCGAGGAGCTCAAGACCCGGGGCCAGTTGAGCGCGGTAGGCGGCCCTCCGTACCTGATGGGTCTGGACCAAGTGGTGCCGGTCGCCACCAACGCGGCCCAGTACGCGCAGATCGTCAAAGACCAAGCAACTCGCCGGCGCCTGGCGGCGGTGGGGCGGGAAATCCAGGAGCTCGCGAGTCAGGACACCGGCGAGCTCGAAGTGCTGCTGGATGAGGCGGAGCGGAAGGTCTTTCTCCTCGCGGAAAGGAAACGCGAAGGAGAGCTGCGCCCGGTCCGCGACTTGATGGAGCACACACTCGAGTTGCTGGACAACCTCAGCCATTCACCGAGCGGGGTGACCGGTCTGCCCACCGGATACATCGATCTCGACCGGCAGCTCACCGGGCTGCACCCCGGAGAGCTCTTGGTGTTGGCCGCGCGGCCTGGGCTGGGCAAGACGTCGCTGGCGCTCAACATCGCAAACCACGTCGCGCTCAGGGAGCAGCGGGCGGTCGGGATCTTTTCCCTGGAGATGCCGGCGGACCAGCTGTTGATGCGGCTGTTGGCGTCGTCCGCCCGGGTCGACATGAAGAAGCTTCGAGGGGGGCGGCTGACCTCCGAGGATCAGAAAAAGTTCCAGGAAGTGGCAGGCGCACTTTTTCATGCACCGCTGTACATCGACGACAGTGGTACGCTTTCTCCCTTCGAGCTGCGGGCAAAGGCGCGCCGGCTCAAGCAGCGCGATGAGCGGTTGGGACTTTTGGTCGTCGACTACCTGCAGCTGATGCATCTCAAGGGGAAGATCGAGAACCGGCAGCTCGAGGTCTCTGAAATCAGCCGCAGTCTCAAGGCGCTCGCCAAGGAGCTGGACATCCCGGTCCTGGCGCTCAGCCAGCTCAACCGCAAGGTCGAGGAGCGGAAGGGTGGCAGGCCGATGCTGTCGGATCTGCGAGAATCGGGCGCGATCGAGCAGGACGCCGACGTGGTAATGTTCATCCACCGCGATGATGAGGACGAGGACGGCGCCATGGCCTTCCGGGAAAGCAGTCCGGTAGAGCTGATCGTCGCCAAGCAGCGCAACGGCCCGATCGGCACCATTGATCTGATCTTCTTGTCGGAATTCACCCGCTTCGAGAGCAGGGCCAGGGGAGATTGGCAGTGACGCGGCGGATTTTGATTGTCGACGATGACGAGCACACCCGGACCCTGCTGCGGGACTTCTGCGAGCAATCCAACTTCGTCGCCAGCGTCGCCCCCGACGGCGAGCAGATCGTGGCCAAGCTCGACAAGTTTCGGCCGGACCTGGTGCTGTTGGACCTGGTGATGCCGAACAAGGATGGATTTGCGGTGCTCAAAGAGATCCGCGACCAGAGCGAGTGGGCCGAGCTGCCGGTTCTGATCCTCACCGCGGTCGGCGACATGGACGGAAAGATCCGGGGGATGGAGCTTGGCGCCGACGATTTCATCACCAAGCCTTTCAAGCTCGTGGATCTGAAAACCCGGGTGAGCTCGGCGCTGACGATCCGCGAATACCGAAAGAAGCTCACCGCCGCCGAAGAGGCCCTGGCCCAGTTGCGCGCGGTGGACCCGGTGACGGGCGCCGGTACCTACGCGCAGCTGAAAGCCAGCGTCGACAGCGAAATCGTTCGCGCTCGCCGCTATGCCCGGCCGGCGGCGGCGCTGGTGCTGGGGATCGACGACTACCAGGAGCTGCGCTACCGGCTGGGCCGGGAAAAATGCGACAGCTTCATCGCCGGTTTGGCGGACCGGATCCGCTCCAGCCTGCGCGGCGCCGATCAGCTGTTCCGGATGGACCTGGGAGAGTTCGTCATCTTGCTGCCTGAAACCGACCTTCACGCGGCGCGGATCGCCGCAGGACGGTTGATTCAGGTTTTCGAAAACCTCGTCGTGGAGGCGCGCGACGGTCCGATTCCGGTGAGCATCCGCATCGGGGGCTCGGCCTTTCCCGCGGAAGGGATCAACAGCACCGAGGAGCTGCTCCGAGAAGCCAACCGGGTCTATCGCGCGCTCGGCAACGGGAACCCGGCCAGATTCATATTCGACCTCTAGGAACGCGCTCGCTCCCCTCGAAGGAAGCGCTCCACCGACCTTTTCGCCGCCTCGCTCGCCGCCGCCACCTCGGCACCTCGCGCCAGCTCCGCGGCCAACGTGGAAGCAAACCGGCATCCGGTACCGCGGTGGCGAGAGGCGCTGCGGGGCAGCCTCTCCCCGGGAAGAACCAGCGCCGCCTTGCGCAGACAAAGCAGGTCGGTGGCCACCGGCGTCAGATGCCCACCCTTCACGATGACCGCCCCGAAACCGTAGCCAATTAAACGAGTCCCAACCTCGAGCGCCTGCTCCAACCGGCGCACCGGCCTCTTCTGGCCGAGCAGCCACCCCGCCTCCAGGGCATTGGGGGTGAGCACCACCTCGGACGACGCCAGCGATAGGTAGTCCCGAGCTCGAAGCGTGGAGAGAAGCTGGCCCCGGGAGGTGCGGACCACCGGATCCACCACCCACGGAGTCCGCCTGCCCGACAGCTCCGCCCGGATCGCGCGCAGAACCTCGAGGTTCGGAATCATCCCCAGCTTGATCGCCTTGACTTTGAACACCTCCGAGAGCGCACGAAGCTGAAGGCGGATCGTCGGCGCAGGAACCGGATGCACGCTGAAGCGGCTTTGCCCTTGAGCCGTCAGCGCGGTCGCGACTGCCAGCGGGCGCCCGCCCTGGTGCTCGATTGCCGAGGCATCCACCAAAAGGCCAGCTCTTCCCGTCGGGTCCAGGCCGCCCAAGGCCAAAACCGCAGGAAGCGAAGAGAGCTTCACCTTCTGAGCTCTCGCGCTTTGTGCACCAGGGCTCTGTAGAGGCTGAGGTGGATCGGAATCGAGCCGACCAGCAGCTCCGGGTGCCATTGCACGCCGACCGCGAAGGAGTATCCACCCACCTCGATGGCTTCCGCGACGCCGTCGGGCGCGACCGCGCTGACCACCACCTTCTCCCCCACCGTCTTCGGAGCCTGGTGGTGCGTGGAGTTCACCATGACCGTGCCTTTGCCCATCAGCTCCGCCAACAGGGTGCCCTCTTTGATCTCCACCGGATGCTGCGGTTGCCGGCGGTCGTGCCGTTGCTCATGCTCGTGTGCGTTGGCCACCTCTCTGCTGATGTCTTGAATCAGGGTTCCACCCAAAAGAACGTTGAGCAGCTGCATGCCGCCGCAAATCCCGAGGACCGGGAGGTTGCGGTCCAACGCCGCCCGGGTCAGCGCGAGCTCGAAAGTCGTTCGCGAGGGCTTGGTGAGTCCCATCCCCTCGCGGGGATTTTGGCCGTACACCGAAGGCGGGATGTCGAAGGCACCCCCGGTGACCAGCAAGCCGGAGATGCGGTCCAGGTAGCTGTCGAGGCAGCTCAAGTCATCGGTGCATGGGAGCACCAGCGGCAATCCCCCGGCGCGCACCACCGCCTGGCTGTACGAGGCCTTGAGCTGGTAGAGCTCGACCGAGGGGTCGGTTTCGGACGTGCACACGTCGGGGGTGATGCCGATGCTCGGACGCCTCGGGGGGTGGCCGTCGGTGCGGTGCCTCATGGACAGCCCCTGGCAAATTCGGACGCCAGATCTTTCGCTCGAGCGGCGATGTCCTCGGCGGTCAAGAGGTCGGAAGCTACCGCGGCGCCGCTTGCGCCCGCGGCGGCGACTTGCCCGATGTTCCCCAAGGTGATTCCGGAGATGGCAACCACCGGCAACCGGCTATGCAAGACCACCGCCCGGAGTCCTTCGACGCCAATGGGAGGCGCGTCGACGTGTTTTGTGCGGGTCGGGAACACTGGTCCGAGGCCCACGTAATCCGCACCTGCCCGGCGTGCCAATTCTAACATCGCCGAATTTCGCACCGTGGCCCCGAGGATCCTCCCTGGCCCCAACAGCTGTCGAGCCTCGGCGACCGGTAAGTCCTCCTGCCCCACGTGCGCGCCGTCGGCGCCGCAAACTAAGGCGAAATCCACGCGATCATTGAAGATGCAGTGGCAACCATGGCGCCGGCAAAGCGCGACAATCTTCCGCCCCAAAGCCACCGCCTCGGCGGCCGGCACCTGTTTCATTCTCAGCTGCATCCAGCGGACACCGCCTCGAAGCAGCTGCTCCGACTTTTCCAGCATCGGCAGGTCAGGGCGTACGCTGGTATCGCAGATGGCGTAGAGTCCGAGCCGCGATGTCGAGTCTGCCACAGCAGATTCATACCGCGTTTTCACCGAGCGTTGACAGCATCGGTGGGCCCTAATAAGGCTCTTCCGTTAAGAATTTCCCGCGAGGTTGCATTCAATGCCCGAAAATCCGGATCCGCGATTCATCGACCGTCGCACCTTGGAGCGCTATTTGCGCAATGGCCAGCTCGACGAAAAAGAGTACGAGCGGTACCTCAAGAATCTGCCCGACGCCGCCGACAAGTCGGCTAGCGTGGAAACCGTGATGGACGCCTCCGACGACGAGCCGCCCAGGCCTCCGCCGGCCACTCCGTAGCATCATGTCCGAGGACAAGCGAGGGGCGACGTTTGTGCTGAAGGGGGACCCGAACGCCCCGTCGGCTCAACCCCCGATCAGCTTCAACACCTTCCTGCTGGGGCTGGCCTCGACCACCCTGATTCACCTGGGCGAGTCTCCCCATCCGGAGGAGGGCAAACGCGAACAAAACCTGGTGCTCGCCCGACAGAGCCTGGACTTGCTCACCCTGCTTCGGGAGAAGACGCGCGGCAACTTGACGCCGGAGGAGGAGAAATTCTTCGAGAACCTCCTCGCCGACCTGCGCTTTCGCTTCCTCGAGGCCACCCGCCAGTGACCCAGGACGAGCGTCGGGGCTCGCTGCCGAAGCGGATCCGCCATGCCGCGGTGGCGTGCATGCTGATCTCCGCGGGGGTGGGCTTCGTCTCCGCAACCGAGGCATTGAACCTCGGACAGCTGTCGGAGTTGCGCGAACGACATCTGCTGCGGATTCCGAGCCTCAAGGACACCACCGCGATCGAAAAAGCGCTGGTTCGCGCGCTGCAACCCATTCGCGGGCTTCGGGCGGCAATTCTCTCGGCATTGTCGGTGGCCTGCGCCTTTAGCTTCGTATCGGCGGGGCGGCTGCTCTATCCCCGCGGCCTCTCGAGAGAAAACATGCGTCGCCTGCTCGGGATCGCGCTGCTCGTGGCCGCGGTGCTGCGCACCATCGACGGGGCTCAGTGGGCGGTGGTGATGCACCGGGTGGCCAAAGAGGCCGCGCCCCAACTGTTGGAAGGGAGCTTCGACGGCGCGATCACCCGCGACGTCGATACCAAGCAGCTCACCATGCTTTTCAACGCGGTCTCGGTGCTGCAAACCGGATTCGTGGTGGGGGCGTTCACCTTGCTGGCCCATTACTTTCGGCTGCAACGGGTCAAGGAAGGGATCGCCGCGGCACAGGACTAGCGCGGGTAGGGCGGAAGCAGCACCTCCCAGGAGGAAGTGGCCAAAGCACCTTCATCGAAGCTGAGCGCCACGGTTCTCAGCCGGGGAATGCCCTCCAGCAGCTCCCTTTCGACTCCGAGGATCCGCGCCAAGTGGCCGACCGGCCAGCTTTCCTTTTCGAGCTCGAACGCGGCGCCCCCGTCGTCTTCCTCCGGAAGCTCGATGTCCGCGTACTCGAGCCGTTCACCCCCCACGCGGCGGCCCTTGGCGTAGCTTGTCACTTCCTCCAGTTCGTCGGGGTCCAGCACGTACACATGCACCGCCGAGCTCAACTCACGCGACAACAGTCGTGCGAGCGCATGGTGAGTCAAATACCACCTCCCCGGATCTGCCTGGCGGGTGAACGGAGCCTCGTAGCATGCGCCGACGATTTTTCCCGGGTGCATCAGCCAAAGCCGCACCGAACAATCGGCGGAGGATTCTTGCTCCAACTGCAGGGCTTCCTTGGCGAGCGCGAGCAGTTTGGCCATGGTGAGGTCTTCAAGTCGGAACAAGTATCCGCCGTGGCTCGTGCTTGCCATGTCTCTTCAGGGACTTAGGTTGGTTCCATGCGATTGGACAAATACACGATAAAGGCTCAGGAGGCGATTCAAGAAGGTCAATCCATCGCTCGCCGCTCCGGGCACCCGCACTTCGAGGCGGAGCATTTGGCCCGAGCCCTGTTGGACCAAGACGAAGGCATCGCGCAGCCGATTCTGCAGAGGATTGGCGCGGACCCGAACTTGATTTCCGCTCGGGTGGACGAGGCGCTCTCGAAACTGCCGCGCGTCGAAGGAACCGAAGGGGGCATGCTGAGCCAGCGGCTGGTGAGGCTCTTCGACACCGCCGAGGACGAAGCCAAGTCCCTTAAGGACGAGTACGTCTCCTCCGAGCACGTCCTGCTGGCAATGACCAGGGACAAGGGCGCGATCGGAGAAATCCTCAAGTCCTCGGGCGTCACCCACGATCGCATTTTGGCAGTTCTCAAGGACGTCCGCGGCAGCGCGCGAGTTACCAGCCAGGAAGCCGAGGCCACCTACCGGGCGCTCGAGAAGTTTGGCAGAGATCTGACCCAAGCCGCCAAGGACGGCAAGTTGGACCCGGTGATCGGACGGGACGAGGAGATCCGCCGCGTGGTCCAGGTCCTCTCACGCCGCACCAAGAACAATCCGGTGTTGATCGGCGATCCGGGCGTGGGAAAAACCGCGATCGTCGAAGGCCTGGCGCGCCGAATCGTCGATCGCGACGTACCCGAGGGGCTCAAGAACAAGCGGCTGATCGCCCTCGATCTGGGCGCGATGGTGGCGGGCGCTAAGTACCGGGGGGAGTTCGAGGAGCGCCTCAAGGCGGTGCTCAAGGAGATCGCCGCCGCCCAAGGCGAAATCATTCTGTTCATTGACGAGCTGCACACCTTGGTCGGCGCCGGCAAAGCCGAGGGAGCCATGGACGCCGGCAACATGCTCAAGCCGGCCTTGGCGCGCGGCGAGTTGCACTGCATCGGGGCCACCACGCTCGACGAGTACCGCAAGCACATCGAGAAGGACGCCGCGCTCGAGCGGCGCTTCCAGCCGGTGATGGTGGGAGAGCCCTCGGTCGAAGACACCATCAGCATCCTTCGGGGCCTCAAGGAGAGGTACGAAATCCACCACGGGGTGCGGATTCAAGACTCGGCGCTGGTGGCCGCCGCGACGCTGTCGCATCGCTACATCTCCGATCGCTTCCTACCGGACAAGGCGATCGACCTCGTCGACGAGGCTTCTTCGCGGCTAAAGATTGAAATCGACTCGATGCCCACCGAGATCGACGACGTGCGCAGGCGAGTCGTCCAGCTCGAGATCGAGCGCGAGGGCCTTCGTAAAGAGTCGGATCCCTACTCGCGCGAGCGGCTAGGCGTTCTCGAAAAAGAGCTGGCCGCCCTGAACGAGAAATTCACCGCGCTCAAGGCCCATTGGGAGGCGGAGAAAAACGCCATCGGCCAACTGCGAACCCTCAAAGAAAAATTGGAAAAAGCTCGCACCGAGCAGGCGGCGGCGGAGCGCGGGGGAGAGCTCAACCGGGCCGCGGAGCTGAAGTTCGGCATCATCCCCTCGATCGAGAAGGAGATTGCCCAAGCGAATTCGCGGCTGGCCGAGCTTCAAAAGAAGCAGCGCTTCCTTAAGGAGGAGGTCGATGCCGAGGACATCGCCGAGGTGGTGGCGAAGTGGACCCGCATTCCGGTCTCCAGGTTGATGGAAGGCGAGCTGCAAAAGCTGGTGCACATGGAAGAGCGGCTCAGCGCCCGGGTGATCGGCCAGCGGGATGCGATCGTCGCCGTCTCCAACGCGGTTCGCCGCGCGCGATCCGGGCTGCAAGATCCGAATCGGCCGATCGGCTCGTTCATCTTCCTGGGCCCGACCGGGGTGGGAAAAACGGAAACCGCCAAGGCGCTCGCCGAGTTTTTGTTCGACAATGAGAGCGCCCTGATCCGCATCGACATGTCCGAGTACATGGAGAGGCATTCGGTCTCCCGGCTCGTCGGCGCCCCGCCTGGATACGTCGGCTACGAGGAAGGTGGCCAGTTGACCGAGGCGGTTCGAAGGCGCCCCTATTCGGTGATCCTCTTCGACGAAATAGAAAAGGCCCACAACGATGTCTTCAACATCCTGCTGCAGATCCTCGACGATGGGCGGCTGACCGACAGCCAGGGTCGCACGGTGGACTTCAAGAACACGGTGCTGATCATGACCTCGAACATCGGCTCCACTCTGATTCAGGAGGAGATGGCCAGTCGGCACAAGCTCGACGACGAGACCAAGGACGACGTGATGGAGGTCCTCCGCCGCCAATTTCGCCCCGAGTTCCTCAATCGGATCGACGAGGTGGTGATCTTCGAGTCCTTGAAACGAGAAGACATCGCCAGGATCGTCGACCTCCAGCTGGAACGGATCCGCAAGTTGCTTGCGGACAAACGCCTGGATCTGGAGCTGCAGCCTTCAGCCCGGCAGTTCCTGGCGGAAAAGGGCTACGATCCGGTTTACGGAGCCCGGCCTTTGAAGCGGGCGATTCAAAAATACCTGCAGGATCCGCTTGCCCTGAAGGTGCTCAGCGGTGAATTCGCCCCCGGCGACACCATCAACGTCGAAGCCGGAAAGGATGAGCTGGTGCTGACCCGGAAGCGTAAAGCACCTCCACGAGGGTGAGCCCGTGGGCCGGGGCGGTGGGGCCGGCAAGGGTCCGATCCCGCGACTGGAGAACCTGACCTATCCACTCCGGTGGCCGCCGCCCTCGACCTACTTCCACCAAGCTCCCCACGATGTTGCGCACCATGTGTTTGAGGAACGCGGTACCCTCGATGAAAATGGCGAGTTCGTCCTCGCCGCCCCGTTCCACCTCTAATGAACGCACCGTCCGGCGCGGGTGGCTGGCCTGGCAGTCCGCGGCCTGAAAGGCCGAAAAGTCGTACTCGCCCACCAGAGATTCCGCTCCCCGCCGCATCGAGTCGAAGTCGAGCGGTTGAAAGATTTCCCAATGGCTGCGCCGACGCGTGGGTGAACGCGCCTTCCGGTTGCTGATCAGGTAGCGATACCGCTTTCCCTCCGAATCGCGGCGAGGGTCGAAGTCTTCCGCGACTTCCGCGGCATCGACGATGGCGATGTCGCGCGGAAGCAAGTCGCTCAGTCCCATCCAGTAAGCCTTCATCGGCAACTCGCGCGAGGTCGTGAAGCAGGCCACCTGCCCCAGCGCGTGAACGCCGGAGTCGGTCCGGGTCGCCGCCTCGAGCTGCACCTTCTCGGCCAGCAGTTTGTCGAGTGCCGCCTGAACGCACGATTCAATGGACCGGCCGTTCGCTTGGGTCTGCCAGCCCACGTAGTCCGTTCCATCGTACTCGAGAACCAACTTGATTCTGGGCATCGCGCCGCCGACCCGAGCCTAACGACCGGGAAGCCCAGCTCTGCGGCGCAGTTGCCCGAGGGCTGTTGCCGCCTGCTGCGCCAGGCTGAGGTAGTCGTGCCCGAGAAGCTGACCTTCGCGCAGAACCACCCTGCCGTTGACGATCGTCCAGGCTGCGGAAGGGCCTGCGCCCTTCTCCACCAGATATCGAGCGAGTCCGATGGCGCCCTCCTGCGCGGGGATGTGCTCCCAGACCACCAGGTCCGCCAAGGCGCCCTCGCGGGTGTCACCCGCCGCAAATCCGAACAACTCCGAGCAGAATCGCGCCGGAGTCTCGACCGCGACGTGCTCCAGTTCTGGGCCGTCGGTTTGCGACGCCAGCCATTGCCAGGCTTCGGGGAGTGAACGAGCACCCGAGCCGATGGCAACGGCACCCGTGGAGAGCCGATCTCGAAGCGTTTCCAGCTGCCACGGAGGGCAATTCCGAGGCGGCAGGACAACGCGCACAAGTCCAGGCGCGTCGACCTGCAAAAGCGCGAGCAGCTCCTCGGGGCTTCCGACCGCAATCACGCCGCTTCGGTCCAACAGGCCCACCCTTTTCAGCCGCGCGAGCGTCCGATTGTCGAAGGACGAGGATTCGCGGGCCGCGGCGCTGGAATCGAGATCGCCATGGACCGTGACTGTCAGCTCTCGACCGGTTCGCGCCAGCTCAGTGAGCAGCCCGTCGTCGCACCGTTCGAGCGCCGCGAATCCGAGCCCCGCGCGTACCAACTCCTCCCCTCTCCTATCGGCGGCAAACCTGGCATTCGCGCGCAGCTGGTGTAGCCCCGAGGCACTCCCTTCGTCGCTGCTGCTCGCGTGGCAGATTACCGCTCGGACGCCGAGCGCGCGGATCGCCTTCGCCTGCCGCTGCAGCCCGCCCTCGACGTCTTTCGGGCAGCAAAGGTGTTCCACCACGAAGGTAATCCCCGCGCGAAGCGAGCGCGCCGTTCCCAACACG
>Ga0126384_10000050_pt1 | contig 43662 bp, 41 predicted proteins | sample PanSoiMetPlot_36_FD_92543 | JGI IMG/M metagenome (GOLD analysis project Ga0126384, IMG submission 92543) | Tropical forest soil microbial communities from Panama - MetaG Plot_36 | ecosystem: Environmental > Terrestrial > Soil > Tropical forest > Bulk soil | place: Panama | collected 2016-02-17 | reverse complement strand
TGCAGGCACCAGCGCTAACTGCGCAGCAGGAGCACGACGACGTTCTGGACATGGAGGACGTCCTCGGCAAGCGAATTGTCACCACCCGCCTCCACCACACCGTCACCGTTCGAGAGGAGAACGCGATCGCTGCGCTGGAAGTGATGAGCAGATTTGCCGCTAACCCCAAGTGGCTCATCTATTTGCCGCCGACGATGTCTCCCTCTGATACAGCGAAGGATGGAAGCTTGCTAGAGCATCCGGCGCAGGCGTTCGCCTACTACCGTCACGAAGGCGTTCCGAGAGTCATTTGCGAAGAGAAGCACATGGGATCGCGCGTGGTGATCATCGTTTGTAAGGACGAATCGATTGCACGAAAGCGCTTCGGCGTTCTCGCGGACGAGAGCGGCATTTGTTACACGCGAACCGGTCGGCATTTCTTTGACGACTCAACCTTCGATTTGGCGCTGCTCTCGCGGATCAAATCCGCTGCTGATCGAGCGGGGCTGTGGGAGGAGCTGGCGACGGACTGGATGTGCCTCGATTGCGAGCTGATGCCGTGGTCTGCCAAAGCGCAGGAGTTGTTGCGTTCTCAGTATGCTGCTGTGGGCGCTGCGTCGCGGGCGGCCCTGGGAGAGGTGGTCAGGACTCTTGAGTGTGCGACTGTCAACGGCGTCGATGCGGGCGCTCTCCTCACGAAAACACGTCAGCGGCTGACTCTGGCGGCCAAGTACGTCGATGCGTATCGCCGATACTGCTGGCAGGTGAGGTCGATCGAGGATCTGAGGGTGGCGCCCTTCCACCTGCTCGCCACCGAGGGGAAGGTGCAAATCGGGAAACCCCATGACTGGCATATGGAGATACTCGACAAGCTTTGTATTGCCGATGGGGCAGTACTCGTTAGCACATCCCGTCGCATCGTTGATGTCACCGACTCGGCTTCGGTGGCTGAGGGCGTCCGATGGTGGGAAGAGCTTACTACCCGCGGCGGCGAAGGGATGGTCGTCAAGCCTCTCGATTTTGTCGCGCGTGGTCGGCGTGGCATCGTTCAGCCGGCGATAAAGTGCCGCGGCCAAGAGTACTTGCGCATCATTTACGGGCCCGAGTACACCCTTCCTGAGAACCTCATGCGTCTGCGTTCGCGCGGCCTCTCGGTCAAACGTTCCTTAGCGCTCCGCGAATTCGCGCTTGGCATCGAGGCTCTCGACCGTTTCGTACGCAAAGAACCACTCCGGCGAGTTCATGAGTGTGTTTTCGGAATTCTTGCTCTTGAAAGCGAGCCGGTGGATCCGCGCCTTTGAAGTAGGGCAAGATGCCGTAACATTCCCAAGGACTGGACAGATCATGGTCGTAGTATCTACACTCGCTCGTGGGACCGACAACCATTCTCGATAAATCTGCCTTCCAGGGGCTGAGCAAAAGGGAGTTACGTTGGTTCCAGCACTATTTCCTGGAGAACGTCACTCCTGTCTTGGTGCAGGAAATTGTCGCGGATCTTTCGAAGGAAGTGAGGAAAGGAAAGACATAACAACGGCAATAGGAGAACCCCAATGACGAATGGTGTCAACGACCCCCCAACGGTGGTTTTCCTGTTTGGCGCCGGCGCAAGCTTCGGTAGCAAGGACTGCCTGCCACGGCCACCTCCTTTGGGCGCGAACCTATTTAAGGAACTTCGCGCGCTCGGCGGCACCGCGGCGGGCATCGACGACTCTCTTGCAGCGCGCTTCGAGAACTTCGAAGTGGGCATGGCTGAATTCAGGGCAACCAGGGACCATGAACTAACGCCCTTCCTGCTTGAGATGGGCCATTTTTTCTCGAGTTTTGAACCGGGTCCGCACAACTACTATCGCAAGCTATTGGAAGTGATTCTCAAGAGTAACCTGAAGATCGTTCTATCGACGCTTAACTACGACCTCTTGATCGAGCATGCAATTCTCCATGTAGGGAGAGCCTATTGCTATGCCCAGAACAGCGGCCCAGCGTTGAGTCTTCTTAAAATCCACGGTTCGTGTAATTTTGTTCCTGACGTCCCAGGCGTCTTCAGGAATCTCCAGTTTTCAGGTTGCCAAACGATTATCGACGCACCTGCTAAGCCGCTTAGTATTGCCGAGACCCGACAATTCTACTCCACGGAGCAGGCATTTCCCCCGGTGATGTCCCTATATGCAAAGGGGAAAAATGTTGTTTCTTGCCCGAAATTTGTCGAGACACAGCTAAGAGATTGGGGAAGAGCGATCGCCTTGGCGCGCGAGATCTACGTGATCGGCGTTCGAGTTAACCCGGACGATCGACATGTCTGGGGAGAACTACAGTCGGCCAAAGGCGCTCTAAAGTACGTCGGAGGAGCTCAGGAATTTATAGAATGGACTCGCCTGGTTAACCGTGGAAACGCGATGGCGTTGGCCGGCACTTTTGAGCAAGCTCTTCCACTCGTTGAGAGGGAGCTACAAGCCTAAGCGCCTGCGTAGATTTCATGAAGGGAGTTGCCAATTGCCCATGTCTCGCTCTCGATTCTGGCAAGAGTTTTCAGCTCTTTGGCTTCGTGCGGGGTAATGCTGGCACTAGCGGCCATGAGGACAAAGACGCCGTCCGCTGTGACAAATGTGCTACAGTCTGGTCGTCAGAAACTGGCTTTCTGCTTAGAATCCGCGGCGGTGGCCATACGGGCTTCAGGTCTGAAAATCCTCGTGTCGGTGGTTCGATTCCGCCCCTGGGCACAGTCCTCGAACTTCACAGTTCTGAACTGACTCGAGAAGTTCGAGTCGTGTTGTTGGTAAGGCTGAGGGTAAGGTTGGAGGTAAGTTCAATCAACGTTAATTGCACTGCTTTCGGGCCGGGGCTCGTGTCACTAAGCTCCCATCGAGCCTACATCGATTCAGTAGATCCTGTCTGTCGCGACACTGATTCCTGAAAGCGACAGCAAATATAAACAGAGTTCCCGGAATCGCGAAGCGGGTCCGGAGGACCTGGGCGACCAAGCGTAAACGGCGTGGTACTTCCCGTGATCTAGACCCTCTAGAATCCAGTCCGATCCATCCCCGCGAATGAGTATCTCGTCTTTCGCCGCCGCTTCGCGCTTATCGGAATCCAAGTCTGAAGAATTCACTTTCCAAAAGTCGAGCTCCTCAAGCAGGGCCTTAAATCGAACCCATTGCTCTGGCGTAAGCTTGTGTGATTCGTTTGTAATCAATTGTCCAATTCCGAATCCGCTCTTTCCACTCGTCTGTTTCGAAACGAGGACATAGTCATCCCCAGCCTCGAGGCGAATAGAAATCGGGTGATCAAAAGTTCGCAACCATCGAAAACGATATATTTCAACATTTGCGGATGCACGGCAGAACGGTCGTTCTTCCACAACCCGTAGGAACTGGGAATCGAAACAATACAGAGACGCGTCGACACTAGGATTGTCGTTAAGGCCAGCGTCCGGAACATATCGAGGTTCAGACGCCGATTGTTTGTCGGAGAGCGGGCGCGATTCATCTGATGATGGGGCCTGGCCCGGGGCCTGAGGCATTCGTGACGCACAAGCTATCGGAGCTAAGTGCAGCGACGCGAACAAAACTACGCCAAGCCTGGGAGGCAGAACTCGAACAACAGGGAGCATGTTGCGCGGGCCTGATCGGGACTTCAGTACGCTCGGACCGGCGGTCGTGGGTAAGTTGAGGCTACGGCGCTCTGCTCTGGTGTGAAGCGAAATCACTGCGCGCAGTAGTCATCACTTGTTTGCGTCCTTGGCAAGCTGGTGGCGGGCGCCATGCCCGCGTAGCGCGAGCAGAGCTTGTGCTCCGCACCGCAGTAGGGTCCAGCAGACTGTGTCGATACCCATCAACCCCGAAAACCCGGTCCTTCAACGTTGGAGCTGGCGAGGTGAGCGCAGCGACAGCGTTACATTGCGCGGCTGGGGGAGCTTCAGCTCAAGAGGAACGCTGCCCAAGGCGATCGCACGGTCGCCATCGAAAACGAGACCGGCACCTAAACCACCGAAACCGCCGTAAATAATGCCCAACGTAAATGGAAATCGCACTATCTTTCACATTTCACCCTAGAGGGGTGGAATCGTGAAATGCGCTTTACCTAATCTCGCAGAAGCAGTGGGCGTAGACGCCGTTTGGATCATGGAGCGAGAGGAGGCGTGCAGTGTCGGCCAGCTGGTCCTGCACAGCTCGGAGCAGCGGAGGCAGCTGGAGAACCTGCCGGTCCGCGCCAAAGCCTAGAGTCGAAGCCCATGACCCTTCGCCCTTCATCAGTTTCGCGGCGAGCCAGTCCTTGAAGCTCTTTTCTTCCTCCACGTACCAGACCCGGTAACCCTTCCGCATCTTCGCCAGGTCGCCGGCGGAAGCGACCGCCTCCTTTAGGCCCCCAAGCTTGTCCACCAGCTTTCGCTCCTTGCCATCGGCGCCGCTCCAGACCCGCCCACGGGCGATTCGGTCCACTTCGTCGCGGGTGAGTTTGCGCGCTTCCGAGACGCGCTCGAGGAAGTCCTCGTAGCCTTTCTCGATGCTGAGCTGGATCATCCGGCCGACCTCCAGCGACATTGGACGGTCGACGCGAAGCGCGCCAGTGAACTTGGTGGTCCCCACGCCATCGACGCGCACGCCCAGGTACTTGGCCAGTGGCTTCTCGACGGTGGGGAACATTCCGAAGATCCCGATCGAGCCTGTGATTGTCGATGCGCTGGCCCAGATTTCATCGGAGGCAGTGGAGATCCAGTAGCCGCCCGAAGCGGCCAGGCTCCCCATCGAAACCACAACCTTCTTCCCGTCCTTTCGCGCCACGGCGAGTTCGCGGCGGATAACCTCCGACGCGAAGGCGCTCCCTCCAGGGCTGTCCACCCGCAGAACGATCGCCTTCACCTTGGCGTCCTGTCGGGCCCTGCGAACCAGAGCCGCGGTCGAATCCCCACCGATCTTTCCTGCCGGCTGTTTGCCGTCGAGAATTTCCCCCTTCGCAACGATGACGGCGACGGCGTCGCCACCGCCGTGCTCGCCGGTTCGATCGCCTCCACTCGCCTCGAGGTAGTCGGATACCGACACCTGTTTGAACGTCTTCTCGTTCTCCTTCTTGTCTTCGCCAGCCAGCTCGATCATCCGCGATCGAACTTCGTCGCGTTGGCCGAGCTTGTCGACAAGCCCCGAATCGAGGGCGAGCTTGGCAAGATCGCCCTTGGCTGACGCGAGCCGCTCCGGCATTTGGTCGATGTAGCTGCGTATCTGCTCGGGTTTGAGCTTGCGCGACGCTGCGACCGTGTCGACCCACGAACTCCAAAGGTCTGACAGCCACTTCAGATCCGCCTCCCTCGCCTCGGGAGAGGGCCCGTTGCGCAGGAAGGGTTCCACCGCCGACTTGTACTCGCCCACTCGGAAGATGTGCCAGTCGATCCCCAGCTTATCGAGGCCCTCCTTGTAATAGGTGCGCCAACGCCCCAGGCCCTCGAACAACACCATGCCCTGCGGGTGAAGCCAAACCTCGTCGGCTGCGGCGGCAATGGCATATGCGCCCTGCTGATATTCGTCCGAGTAGGCGACGACTCTTTTGCCAGTCTTACGGAAGTCGATGAGCGCGGCGCGCAGGTCCTCGAGCTTGGTCATACCCGTGGACCCCATCTTCGACAGGTTCAGATAGATCGACCCGATCCGCTTGTCGTCCCTTGCCGCCTGGATCGCATCGATGAGATCCTTCAATAAGGTCTCTGGATTGCCGTCTCTGGTTGCTCCCTCGAAGAGACCGCTCACGGAAGGGAACGAGAGCTGCTCCACGATCTCTCCCTTCGGCTCAACGACCAGCGCCCCTCCCGACGGCACCTTGGGTCCACCCCAAAGTAGGCCCAAGATGATGGCGACCGGAATCGCAATAAAAATGAGATTCATCGTAACGCGCCGAGCTTGGTCCACACGCCGCCAGGTGGCCAAAAGGATGCGGATCGGGAGTGATCGAGGCTTGGATTCCATGGGAAGGCTCCTTGTTGTCGGCGAGTTCTACACGATTTTCGAGGGCCACCGTCTCTCTCCACAAGACGTCGAGGGCGGTAAGCAACGAACAATGCCAATTGCACGAGGGCGCCACTAGCGGCGCTGCAGCGGCGCTACCTGCGCCGATCTGATGCGCTCCGCATCAAGCGCAAAGCTTTCCAGACAGTTGTCTCCAATCGGAGCTGGCACATCGGCTGCACATCCGGCCCGCCCAGTTGCAACCCAACTGCTGACCCAAAACTGAAAGAACACTTTCGCGAGGAAAACACACGATGAACCGACCCAAACTTCGCCGCGCCATACCGATGTTGGCGCTCCTGTTCACCACTTTCTGCGGCGGCTCCGAGCAGTTCGATGCCAAGGCGCCGGATGTTCCATTCATCGATCAATACAACCCCGCCGGGAAGGATGCGCACTACGACGGCACCGAGTACTGCGGACCGGCGATCTTAGCTGGCATCGCCAAGGCCCGCGGGCTTTCCGCCGGGCTCAGCGACGCAGCTCTCGTCAACCGTCTCGCCCAGGTTGCGGGCACCGACCCGAGGACCGGCTCCACCGGTAACGGGATCATTGCTGGGCTGAACTACCTCGGGATGCGGACCGACGCGAGTCGCGGCGCGGACCGGCACTGGATCAACGACCAGCTTACCTCCGGTCACGACATCATCGCCCTTGGCGACTTTTACTCCGTGCCCGGTCGTGAAAATCCAGGCCGGCACTCGGGCCATTACATCGCCATCACCGCGGCCATGAATGGATGGACGTCCTACCAAGTGACGGATCCCGCCGACCAAAAGGTCACTTCGATGACCGGTGCCCAGATCGAAAAATTCGTCGGCGCGGCTCCCCAAGGAGGGTTCACCATCTCGGCATGGTGAGTCCAAAGACCGGGTGGCGTCACTGCGTCCTGATCACCACCAGCTTGTTTGTGCCAGACTCCGCGCCCCACACTTCCCCGGGTCGGCCAAGGAGTTGCCGGACGTTGGCGGGCGAGCTCGGGAGTGGAAATACTTCGAACTGCTCCGTCGAGGGATCAAACCGTTCGATGGCATTCGCTCCCCAATCGCTCACCCAGGGCGAATCCGCATCGTCCACGAAGACCGCGTACGCTTCGTTTCCGCTGGGAACCGGCCACTCCCGCCACTCGTCTGTGCTCGGATCGTAGAGTGCCAGCTGGCCGGCGTTCCATTCGCTCACCCAGATCCGGCCAAGTGAATCGGACCACACTCGGCGGGCGCCCTGGTGGGGCGTCGGCGGGTCAAAAACAGTGGCCTCCCCGGACTCGAGGTCGATTCGGGCAATGTAGTTATTGGCCAATGACGCAAAGTAGACGTTGCCCTGCGGCGTGGTGCAGATCCCGTACGCTCCCGATCCACGAGGCGCGGGAAAGACCTCCATCTTTTCCGAATCGAGGCGGCCGTACACTCCGTTCTGGCCGGTGAACCACAGGACGCCTCGAAGGTCGAAGGTGGCGGTGTTGAGGTTGGCATTCGGCCACTCGGGAGGAAGCGGGAAAACTTGAACCGCGAGCGTCTCCGGATCGACGCGGACAATTGCGTTGAGTCCACCGTCGGTGATCCAGGGAGCGCCGTCTGGACCGACAATCACTCCGTGCGGCGCGGAACGGGTGCCCAAGGGAACCTCGAAGATGTCTCCCGTGGTAGGGTTCAAGTTGCCCAGTCGTCCAGCCTGCTGCGCGGTGTACCAGATGGTCCCGTCTCTGGCCGGAGCTACATCGTGCGGTCCTGAACCTGCCGGGACCGGAAACTCCAGAACATCCATGGGAGCCTGGCCCAGTGATGGTTTACGCGCCGCGAGCTGGGAAGCAGGTTCCGCCGAGCACGCGGTGATCGTTAGCGCTATCAGCAAAGAAGAAATCTCTCGCATCGATTAGCTCCTTCCGTCCGCAAATCCCCAGAGTGCCGCGAGGGCCGTAGTAACCTAGCACTGGGGGCGAGTCAGAAGATCCCGTGCCGGCAGAAAAGACGCGCACCGCGCCTGGATGGTACTCCTAGCGAACAGTAGGCAGGTGATGAACGGTCCAATTGCGCAAGCCGTAGCGCTGGTGTGTCACGGGAACGCTGTCTTGCGAGGATTACAACCTGCGACCTTTTGGCCGACGAACTCGACGGCTCAGTTTTGCGATCGCATCAGCTTTGTGCGACTCGCGCGCAAATGGCTCGGTGGTTGGCGCACAGAAGGTGTCGCCTCTACGGCCGATGAGTGGTTCGTCGAGCTACGCCGGAGCAATAAGCGCTCTCTATTTCTTTCTCATTCTCCGAGTGGCGATTCGCGCCTCAGCGACCGGCTCAGCTCTGCGTTTGTTGGTGGAGGCGGAAGTTGGCTGATTGAGGCAATTGGTCCAGGCATGAAGACGCATCTGTGGGCGGGGCGATGGACGGTGTGGAACAAGAAAGCGCCGCAGCAGCGAATCTGGCGTGTCGAATACGGGATGTTAGGTGAGGGCAAATCGTCCCAGCCGAAAACGCGGCTTGAAGAGATTGAACGGGAGCTGACTGGATCTCTCGAGGAAATACGGAACTTCGCCCTAGAGCTGAAGCTCGATCCCTTTACCGATTGCTTTGTTCGGGCGCTCGAAGCTCTGCAGTCGGAGGGCGGCAAAAGAAGCGGCTACCACAAAGACCTGGCTCCGGAAGGCGTCTTGAGCACGCGGGCGGCCTCATGCCTCGACGCCTGCCAATCAGCATGGGTCTTTGGCGGAATGGGTTCCTGGAACGACTTAGGCTTCGAGGGTGCGACTCAGGGACGGTATCAGCAAGCCTCCGACCGGCTTTTCAACGTGCTCAATGCCGCGATAGTCGCGGCGGCAAACGATTCCGCGGTGGCTTCCGAATCACAAGGCCGCCCTTAAGGCGACCCGAACACCCAGGCGAAAAAAGTGCGAAAGCTCGGCGAGACACGAAACTGAGCCGCTCGGACCCTCCTCGCCTTCGGACCTTGAACGGTGCGGCTCAAGTCGTTGAGGAGCTTCTTCGCCTCGCGCCTTTTGCCTTCGAGCCGAAATAGCTTGGCGAGATCGAGCGTCGCATCAACGTTGAAGGCGTCAAGAGCGAGCACCTGCTCCAATAGCAGGATCGCGAGCGGACGCTGAGAGCGGGAACGGAGCTGGTCGCGGCCTTGCAGGAGTGCGCGGACAGCGTCGGCCTTGCGCCCACGCCTGACCTGCTCGTTGGCAATGCGCTCCCAAAACTGCACGTCCTCTGGAAAGTGTTGCGCGGCCAAGGCCCAGACCGCGATTGCCTTGTCCGAAAACCCCGCGGCCAGGTAGCCGTCGGCAGCAGCGTTGAAGCTCTTTCGCGACTCTTCCCAGCGGCGTACCTTGGCGAGCAGCGGCGCAACCCGTGCGTGCACCTGATAGTCGTTGGGCTGGTTCTGGAGAATCTCCGAATAACCGGAGATGGCCTTCCGCAGGCGGCCTCGGCCTCGTGCCTCATTGGCAGCGGCCAGAGTCGACGTGCGATTGAAGGGCTTGCGCCGGAACACTGCCGTGATCGTAAGTCTGCGCGCGGGGTATTTCCAAGGCAGCGCCGTCTGAACCTGTGAGCGCGACAGCTACTGGATGTGGGTGTCGCAAATGACTCCGGCGGTGGGACGGAGACCCGCATTCAGCAACGATTCATCGTGCGTTTAGGTTGGCCGTTCACAGATGTCGGATGTCAAATGGCCCAGCATCGATTTTGGCGCGCACTGCTGGCGGCACTCGCCGCACTGGGTGGAGCCGCCCCCGCCCCGCAATCTTCGCCCAAGCCCGCGGCTGGTGACCCGGCCGTCGCCTTCGTCAACGAACTGCCTGTCTATCGGCCCGCTCGGCGCGTCTCCGGCACGATCGTCCTCTGGGGTCACGGCAGCTTCAAGCACGACTTCATGGGTCCGCTCGTCAAGCGTTGGATGTCCGGTCTGCACAAGGCGCAACCCGGGATCGCGCTCGATTTCCGCATGTACGGGACTGCGTCGGCTGTCAGCGCCCTGTTCACCGGTGCGGGGAACCTCGCCATCCTCGGGGAGGAGATCAGCCCTAGCGCCAAGAGGGCCTTCGAGCGCGCCAAAGGCTATCCGCCGACCCGCATCGACATCGCGACCGGAAGCCTGGCGACCAACTTCTTCGACTATGCGCACATGATCTTCGTCCACAAGGACAACCCACTCGACCGTTTGACGCTGGCGCAGCTTGACGCGATCTTCGGCGCCGAGCATCGCCGCGGCGAGCGGAATATCCGCTCCTGGGGCGAGCTGGGGCTGGGAGGCCCATGGGAGCGCACGCCGATTCAACCTTACGGCTGGAAGATCGACGAAGACTTCGCGCTCTTCTTTCGCGAGGCGGTATTGCAGAACAGCCACCGATGGAACAACGCGATCAAGGAATTCGTGCACGTGCTGCGAGCCGATGGGACCCAGTATGACCACGGGCAGCAGATACTCGATGCGCTCGCCAAGGATCCGCGAGGCATCGCCGTCTCAAACGTGAGGTATGGCAAACCCGACGTCAAGCCAGTCGCGCTCGCGCGCGAGGCTCGCGGCCCGTTCGTCGAGGCATCGAACGCGACGCTGGTTTCACAAGATTATCCGCTGGTGCGCATCATTCCCGCCTATGTCGACAAAGCGCCGGGCGCAGCGATTCAGCCGGCGGTGCGCGAATTCCTCCGTTACGTTCTGAGCCGCGAAGGCCAGCGGGCGTTGATCGAGGAGAGCGGATATCTGCCGCTCGGGCCGCGACCGATCGCGGCCCAGCTCGAGAAGCTCGAGTGAGAAGCCTGGCGGCGATGCTGGTGCTCTCAAGCTGGAGCGGGTCCACCCAGGCCCAAGAGCCATATCGCCCGCTTGGGCCGGTACGCGGCGTCATCCGCGTCTGGGGTAACGAGACGATGGCAGGCATTGTGCGGCGCTGGTCAGAGCGGTTCGTGCGATATCATCCGGGCGCGCGGATCGAGGCGCGCATGCTCGGCGGCGACGTCGCGATGGGCGCGCTCACCACCGGTAAGGCCGACATCGCGCTGCTGGGGCGCGAAGCGGCGCCGCAGGAGGTGAAGGGCTTCGAGTGGATCTATCGCTATCCACCCTCGGCCATCGAGGTGCTGAATGGCAGCCTCGACAATCCAGGATGCTCCCCGGCGCTCGCCGTCCTGGTTCACCGTAGCAATCCGCTCTCCTCGCTGACCCTGGCGCAGCTCGATGGTCTTTTCAGCCTCGACTTGCGCGGCGGTGGCAAGGAAAGCTTGCGCATCTGGGGTCAGCTTGGCCTCTCAAGCGAGTGGGCCGGGCGCGCGATTCGCCTCTACTCCCCGGATACCGAGACGGGCACCGGCGTCTTTTTTCGCAACGCAGCGCTCGGCGGAACACGGAAGCTAAATTGGGAGCGGCTTATGGAGGTCGAGGACTCTACGGGCCCGGGCGCGCCATCGCACGATGCTGGCCGGAAGCTGGCTGCGCTGGTAGCGGATGACCCGAACGGCCTCGCCGTGGCCCCGCTCTCCGCGCCGCTGCCGATGGATGTCCATGTCGTTGCCCTCGCGGTCCGCGAGGGCGAAGCCGCCGTGCTACCGACTCGTGAAAGCCTCCTGGCACGACGGTATCCGCTCGGCCGCGTAGTGCGGGCTTACGTCAACGCGGCTCCCGAAAAACCCGTCGATCCGAAAATGGCCCGGCCACTCGACCGCGGAGTGGCCGAGTTTCTGAGCTATGTCCTGAGCACCGAGGGCCAGGGCGTCGCCGCGACGGAAGGGAACTATCTTCCGCTGGGACGAGAGGCGGACGCCCAGCTCACTAGGTTGCGGTCACTGCTTCGTTGAATTGCCTATCCACTCCAAGGGGTAAGCTCGAGCGCGCGCTGATAGGCGGCTCGCGTATGTACCGGCTCGCCATGTGAAACGATCACGTGTTCGAACGGCAGCTCGAGCAGAGCGCGCAGAGCAGGCAACACTCGTTCGGTGTGCCAGCCGGTCGCCCAAACGCGAAGCTCGCCGTCTTGAGCCGTCAGCGCGTCGGCGAAAACGATAGCCCGCTGCTCAGGGAGCCAGAGGGGTGTTTCGTCGCGGCCCCGGCCGTCGTAGAGGGCGATAATCCCACCCGGAAGCTGGCTGCCAGGCTCGATCCACTCCAACTCAGTCTCGGGAATGTCGTGCCGAAAAAAAACACGTGGTCCAAACGCGCGGGCGTGGTAGCGGCGAACAAATAGATCGACGTGCCGAACATGGTCCGGCTTGAGCACAACAACCGCGGTCGGCGGACGTGCGTCGAGGCGCTTCCACACCTCGGCGGCGTCGCTCGGTGGAGCAAGCGGATCCAGAACCAGCGTCTCGCCTCTCGACGCTACGCAGGTGGACGTTACGAGTCGTTCCCAACCTTGCCCGGGTTTCCAGTCCGGATGCTCGAGACGCCAGATCCATAGACCCGGTGCCACGTCCCGAACCTGGAATTTCGCCTGGTGCTGCATCTGGCTCCTCCGCTCGGAACGGCTTATCTACCCACCAACTGGTCAATAGGCCAGAGGCGCGATCGGCAGCGCAGGATTAGGGTGCCCGCAAGGCGGGTTCTACCGTGGATATGAGAATCGGATGGAACGGAATCCGCGCGATGCTCCTCGTGGTGAGCGCCTCTTGCGCTGGCGCTCGACACCGCACCGGATCGACACCGGCGGAGGAATTCTTGCGCATCGACGGTTTGCGCGTTTCGGATGGCGGAAGCGCTAACGGCGTGCCCGTCGTCTTGCTCCATGGCCTTGGGTCCGACCTCGAAGTGTGGCGCGCCCAACTCAATCACCTGCGCCAGACCCGGCGCGCCGTTGCCTATGATCAGCGCGGACATGGCCAATCCGATCGCGCGACCGACGGAATCTACACCGTCGATCGGCTCGCGGAGGACCTCGACAAAGTGGTGACGCGGCTACAGATGAACAACTTCTGGCTCGTTGGACACAGCTTCTCTGGGGCGGTCGTCTCGACCTATGCTGGCAGGCATCCGAGCAAACTGGCGGGCATCCTCTACGTCGATGCCATCGGCGACCTGAGCGGAGCGCCGCCCGAGGTGAAAGCGGCATTCGAAAATTCTTCGCGGGAGATGACGCCCGAGAAGATCCAGGCCGCCTACAGCAGGATGCTCGGGCCACTGGCGAAGGAAACCACGCGGGTCGAGGTGCTGGCGGAGGCGGGGAGATTAGACCTGCGCGCCTTTCGGGCGCTCACATTGTCGATGGCGCAGGTCCGCGCTGCTGATGCGATCGCCCGCTATGAGGGTCCGAAACTTGCCATCGAGCCGGAAAATGAAGACGCCCCGGCCTTTGCAGCTTCGCGGCTGCCAGGCGTGCGGCTGATCCGGAGGATCGCCGGCGTTTCGCACTGGTTGATGCTCGATGACCCAGCGACGTTCAACGCCGCGCTCGACCAGGCCCTCGCGCAATGATCGTTGCCGGTCCAGGATATCGAAGGTAAGCACCGCATCGAGAAGATTGAGAACGACTGAACGCCCAGGCCCGCTCCGCTCAATGAGCGAAACGGGCCCGGTGCTTCACAACTTACTGGCAAAGCACAACGACGTCGTCCAGATTCACGTAAGAGGGCGGGTTGTAGAACGTAAACGTCAAAAAGGACGTTCCCGAGCCCCCTGGCAGACCGCTCAACGTGAACTGCTCGTAGGGGTAGTCCGGAACGTAGTCCTGAATGAAAACGGTTTTCGCGTTCCACTCGACCGAAAAACGACTCGGCTGGCCGCTGTTGCTAACCCAAAACGAGAGCGTACAAGCGCCAGTGGTGCTCAGGCCTTGAGTCAGCGTCCCGTTAAAGCCGGTCGGACCCATGTGAGCACCGAACGCCCCGCTGTGGGGGACACTCGTTACGGAGCTGAAGCTCAGATCGCCACCTTGACTCCAGCCGGTAAAGTCACCGGTTTCAAAGCCGCAGTTCTGTACGAGATTTCCCGCTACCACCGTGCAGTCCGGAAAGGTATTGATGTTCGCTGGCGCCGCTTTCTTCTCCTGCGCCATTGCAATTCCAGACGCCAAAACAACAACGCTCACCCCCAACAACCAACTCTTTCTAAACATGATGTCTCCTTGTTACGTGGTGAATACTGCGAGCCGCGCCGCATACAAGAATCGTACGCGCGCTCCTTGAGGCAAATTGAAACAAGCCTGGCACATTGCAGTGAGGGCCCCCCCTCAAGAGTGGGCGGTGACATATGCGCCGCGGCATTTCCTGTCAAGAAACATGCGGGCGACGTTTTTAGCCTGCTTCACCTGTGTTGCTTCCCAGGCTACACGCGCTGAGATCGGTGTAGCTGCCAAGGCCACAAACGGCGGCCGACGGTGCGGTGTTTGAGGTCAATGCTGTTTGAAATGTACGGACGTACGAAAAGCGGTAAATCGCGGACTTTCCCGGGGATTGGCGGGAACCCTGGCGATGACGGTTTCTAGGGATTAGCCGGTTCAACCGCCCGGTGTTCAGTTCTTCGTCGCCGGCGAGGACGTACTGCGAAAGCACTCGACTGATTACCGGCTGTACCGTGCACCCGCACTCCACAGGGCGTAAATCGCGCCCCAAGAGAAGCACATGAGTACGACGAAGGTAATTGTGGCGAATACGTTAATCCGGCGGAACGAGTGGCGCCCTTCCGCGGTTCCCCACGTCCAGACGAATCCGAAGAGTCCATTCGCCAGGTGATAACAAACGGCCAGTGTTCCCAAGAGATATACAATCAAGGTTGGCGTGTGAAAGCGCATCTCGTAGGCAACATCACTGAAAGGCTCCGGGCGGCCTTGCACTAGGCGAGGCTGAATCATTGCCAGCCAAAGATGGGCGCCGAGGAAAAGCAACACCCCAATTGCCGACAGGCGTTGCAGCAGGTACTTGAAATTGTCGTAGTACGGGTTTGCGAGATTGTTGGGTCGGAAGCTGAACAACCGCTGAATGCCCCAAAGACTATGAATCAGCAACGGCACGAGGACCATGATCAGCGTCAACGCTTCGGCCACGGGGTGCGCGTACTGCGTCACGCTCCGCTCCCAGGCGTCGGGTCCTTGAAAGGCCGCGAGGTTCTTCCACAGGTGGTTCACCGTCCAAACGCCGAGCGGTACCACCGACAAAAACGATCCCAGCCGGGCCCATACGAACGAGCCTGAAGATGCATTACTTCGATCACCCATGGGTTCTTAGTAGGTGAAGCGTGGGTTGTGTTCCACGGCCAATGGGCCGGCTATCTAACTCTGAACGTCGCATCGCGTCCGGCGTCCGCAGCGCTCCATGAGGACCAAGTTCTTCTGTGAGCGCTTCCATCGAGGTCGAAGCCCACCACGGGCTTCACTCCTTTGGTCGAAACCTGCGCTCGTGATCACGGCGTTCAACATACCCACACGGCGCCGCTGCACCTACCGCCGCGCAGGAGTCAGTTTCGCCTCAGCGAGTCGGTTTGGCCCCAACCAAAACAGCGTTGGCGCCGCCGTGTTCCGAGGTCATTAACGTGCGCCATCCTTGTCATATCCGGCGGTTCCATCGGAATCAGAATCCACCCCTTCAGGGCACCTTGCGTGCATGGAATTTTTCGGATTCGAACCCATTTGCGCGCTGGTGTGCTCATGAACAGGCTGACGCTGGTTATTTTCGTTGCTTTGGCCGCGACTTGTACCGTCGCCGGCTGTAGCTGCAGCAATTCGACGGGCAACACCCCGGACCACAGCAACGACGCCGGGAACGACGCCGGGAACGACGGCGGGAACTATGATGGGGGACCCGGCAGCATCTGCATAAACTCGGGGAACAGCTGCAGCACCAGCGGTGGTGGGGTGTGCTGCACCGGGGTATGCACCAACGGGACATGCTCTACTACCACGACCTTTTGCAAGCCTCCGTCTACTGCTTGCACATTGAATACTGAGTGCTGCTCGAACCATTGTCTAAACGGCTCGTGCTCCTCTCAACAGTGCGTGGACGTTGGGGCCCAGTGCAGCAGCAACGCCGACTGTTGCACTGTCACCTGCACCAACGGAACTTGCGCCAGTCTCCCGGGTCAGACCTGCGGGATAATCGGTCAAGCGTGCACCAGCGGCGCAGGCTGCTGCTCCACCAATTGCCAAGGGGGCGTTTGCGTCCGCGCCTATAGCTGTCAGGCCAACGGAGACATCTGCCTGCAAAACAGCGACTGCTGCGGCAACGTTTGCTCGGCCGCCGGCGGCGGCGCGGGGGTGTGCCAGGCAATCAGCGGCGGCGGAGGCGGCGGATGCACCCAAGATGGCAACCCCTGCTCAAGTGGAACTGGCTGCTGCTCGCGGGTTTGCGTGGATCCTGGCTCGGGGGCCACCGTCTGTCAGCCGGTCGACGGCTGCCGCCTGACGGGAGACTTTTGTCTGTCAACAAATGCCTGTTGCGGCGGCGGTGTCAACCCGAATGGTACGGTGCAGTGCCGGCCCGACGCGGTAGGCTCCGGACGATGCGATAATGGCAATTCCTGTAACGGCGTGGGAAATATCTGCGGTTCTCCGCACTTGCTCGATGGAGGCGTCGCGACCTATCCGGACGGCGGAACTATCCATGTCAACGCCTCGGAGAACTGCTGCGACGGACAAAAACAAGTGTGCAGGTTGGACTTCAGCGGTGTGCCGCGATGCTTCGGAGGTGGCTCAGGCAGTTGCCCAGCGGGGTATACCGGGCAGGATCCGTGCTGCATCCAGACGAACCAGCTCTGCCAGTTCAGTGATCAATGCTGCGGTGGTGCCAAGTGCCTGCCAGGAGACGGGGGATTCTATTGCACGGTGCCCAACTGCCTTGGCTTAGGCACAGCGTGTACCCCAGGCTCCGGCAGCAGCTGCTGTAATGGAACTTCTTGTTTGCGTACCGAGGGCCCCCCCGGCTCCTATGCTTGCCAGCCCAGCAGCAGCACCCCTGATGCGGGCGGTACCTGCGCTACGAACGGAAGCGCCTGCGACGCGGGAACTGGATGCTGCTCGCACATCTGCAGCTCCGGATCTTGCCAAGCGCCCGCGGTGTGTCAGCCGCTGAGTGGCGTTTGCACATCGACTTCGGATTGTTGCTCGGGCCTAAGCTGCAATGTCACATCGGGAACCACGACCGGAACGTGCCAGCAAGGGAGCTGCGCAGGAACCGGCCAGACTTGCTCAACCTCTGCTCTCTGCTGCTCGGGACTTTCCTGCTTGAACTCGAGCCTCACCGCCTGTACCGCCGCCGACTCGGTTTGCAGCTGCTACGTTCGGCTGAACTAGCCCGCTGCGAGAGGTCCTCGCTAAAGCGGTTTGCAACCCTGCCGAGGGGAGCGAGCTCGCTGAAGATCAGCCTCGGATGATCTTCCCCGAGCACCTCGGCCTGATCTTGGCCGAGGAGCTGGCAAAGCTCGTTGTACTTGGTTCCCATGCGATAGCAGATCGATGAATCCTTGGTGCTCTGCGCCTTGAGAGAACTGGTCTCCGTTAGCAGACGAGGAACTCACGATCACCGTAAACCGACCGGGAGATTCAGGACCAGACAAGCGCCAGAGTTTTGTTTAAGGTTTGCTTGCATCTCCACAAACAGGGGCACGATGAAACTCCCGAGCGGATGGCACAGTTTGACGCCCCGGATCGTCGTCAATGACGTGGCTGGCCTGGTTGAGTTCTTGCGGCGGGCATTCGGAGGGACTGGCGAGGTCCACGCCGATCGACCGGCGGTGATCCGCGTCGGCGATTCGATGCTCATGATCAGCGCCGTGGGGCCGAGGGCAGCGATGCCAGCCTTCCTCTATCTCTACGCCGATGACGCCGATGCGACGTACGCGCGCGCCTTGCAAGCTGGCGCCCACTCGCTCGAGGAGCCACTGGATACCCCATACGGCGATCGCCGCGGGATGGTGCGGGACGCTTGGGGCAACGTGTGGCAGATCGCCACGCCGAAGTGAGCCGTGACGAAACATGGATGAAAGAAGTCGAGATCAGCTGACGATCCTATCGATCAGCTATTACGTGCTGGCGAGCCTGGTGTTCATGGCCTCGCTGGCGGTCGCCGTCTACATGCTCGGTGGTCTGGCGCTGTTCGCCATTCCCGCGCATGCGATCGGCGGCAGGCACCTTCCGCGCGTGTTCGGCTCCTTGCTGATCGCGTTCGGCGGCGTCGGCATGATGGTTGGATTGAGCTACGCGGTTCTGCTCATCGTCGCAGGTTCCTTTCTCGCCCGCACGCAGCGCTGGGCCTTCTGCATGGCCGTCGCCGTGCTCTCCTGCATGCTCTTTCCCTTGGGTGCGGTGCTTGGCGCACTCACGATCGTCGTCCTCTTGAGGCCCGAGGTAAAAGCGTCCTTCGAGGTGCGCGCCTAATTACGCGGTCCTGCCGGTGACGAAGGCAACCGGTTCCGACCAGCTTCGTTCGAGGGCACGGACATCGAGGAAGCCATGGGTGCGAAGAAGCTCCTTCGCTTCGGGTTCGGACCAGGCGTATCGACCGGAGCGCACGATGCGCAATTCGTTCAATCGCTGCGCCAATGGTTCTGCGGCGCTGGCCGACAAGCCAAAGACCGGCGTAACGCTGGGCAACTGATCCAGCGCTTCAATCAGCGGCCGGTCAGTCTAGGTAGATTTGGTAGAAGCCATTGTCGACTGGTAAGCCTCGCTGAACCTTGAGCGCGATCACCGTATGCATCATGTCGTCGGCCGAACAGGCCCCGAACTTGCTCTTTACCCAGCCGCCGCCTTCCTGAATCAATGAGATCTCAGTCCCACCGGGATCGTCGTTGCTCAGAGTGATGCGATTTAGCTCCGCGTACTCGACAAGCTGGGCCATCTTCTCCATTCCGTACCTGACGGCCTGCTCTTTGCTGAATAGCGCTGCGACTTTGCCGTACGGAGCGAGGGGGTCTAGGTTCAGCATCTGATACTTTTCCTTGAGCACTTCCGCTGCGTTTTGGCCGATCAGCTGCCGAAGCTTGTTGTATTCGATTCCGATTTCGTAGCAGAGCACCGAGTTCCGGGTCGCTTGGGCCTTGAGGGAGGTCGTTTCTGATTCAAAATCCTTTACCTTCAATCCAGCGGGACCGGCAGCTCGAAACTTTTTCTGAATGCGGTTGTAGAGCGTCCCTATTTGCCAGAGGCAGCCATTGTGGTCCGTGTAAAGCCCGAGCAGTACATTCAGTACCCTTCGGACCTCCGACTTCTCGTTCGCCAATTGCTCGAGCTTAGTCAATCAAAAGGCTCTCCAGCTCGAGGTTGTAAAGAAACGGGTCAAAATGCGCCACTTTTTAGCGGCTCCAGTATCAAGACGACCAAGTTGGCGAGCGTCGCCCGGGAAAGCGGAGAGACCGATTGCGCCGCGGTTGTGAGGAAACCTATTTTTACAGAGAATTGGGTCCGTCAGGCGGAGGTCTCGCGATGAACGATGCGCCAAACAACGCCAAGTCAAACCGAACCCGAGTCGAGTTTGGGCCTCTGCTGAAGGACGCACTCGCGTCCGGCAACCTCAAGGTGCTTCGGTCATTTCTGGGCCCGGCATATCGGGGCTTTATCCAGCAAAAGGCGAAGCTTGAGGGTGTAAGCCGGGTGGAGGCAAAGACTCCGGCTAGCTTCGATTGGCGGTACGTGCGCGACCATCCCGCGCTGGCCCGCCTGTACGAGGCGGCCAAGCAATCGCAGTGGAACGCCAGCAGCGACGTGGACTGGCAGATCGACGTAGATCCTCTGAACCAGGAGCGGCTGCTGCTGCCGGACGAGTATTTGGTGGTCTCGGTGCTACCGCTTTGGCCGACCTTGTCCCGCGAGGAGCAGGCTCGTCAGCGCCATGCGACGCTGGCCTGGCTACTCAGCCAATTTCTCCACGGCGAGCAAGGCGCGCTCTTCGCTGCGGCTCAGGTGACCCAGGCCGTGCCCTGGATGGACGGCAAGCTCTACGGCAGCTCGCAGGTCATCGACGAAGGGCGACATGTCGAAGTCTTCCACGGATACCTCTCGCGCAAGCTGGAGAAGAGCTACCAGATCAACGACAACCTCTATGTCGTGATCGACGCGCTGATGCGCGATCCGCGTTGGGACATGAAGTTTCTCGGCATGCAGATCATGGTAGAGGGCCTCGCGCTCGGCGCTTTCGGCGTCATCCGGCAGGTCACGCGAGAGCCGCTGCTTAAGCAGATCCTTACCTACGTCATCTCCGACGAGGCGCGACATGTCCACTATGGCGTCCTCGCCCTCCAGGAGCACATTCACCAACTCACCGAACGGGAGCGACGTGAGCGGGAAGACTGGGCGTTCGAGGTCTCGCTGTTTTTGCGCAACCGCTTCCTCGGCCATGAGCTCTACGACGAGTTCTACGCGCCGCTGATGACGCGCAAAGCCTGGGACGAGCTGGTCCTCAAGTCGACGATGATGCTGGAGTTTCGCCGGATGATGTTTCGGCGGATCATTCCCAACCTCAAGCGCATCGGTCTGCTGTCGGAGCGGATTCGCCCCCGCTACGCCGAGCTGGGCCTGCTGCAATTCGAGAGTGGAAAAGCTGCGCCTGAGCTCACCGCCGAGGAGCTTCTCGAGGCGTGACCCTGAACGGCCCCTCTTTCGCGAGATGGGCCTCGAATTCCTCATCCATAGCGCGGTTACGGTCGCGGCAAAGCACAGATGAGCGGAGCGAATGATTGCTCTGGCGCCTGGAGCAGACCGACGAGAGCATGGACCAAGTTGCCCAGGCCGTCGCTCGGCAGACCGCGACGACCTTGCGGCAACAGTTCACTAAACACCTCGGCACCACGCCGACCTCCTACCGGCGCAGGTTCTTCACAGGAATGCGACATCAGCCCTGATGGCGTGGTTAGCGGAGCTGCCTTCAAGCTGCTCGTATGCTCGCTCACCGATGCCGGCGGATTCCAAGGAACATTCGCAGCGAAGGCTACAGCGACTTTAGGTACTCCACGAGGTCGTTGCTTTCACTGTCGCTCAGTTCCAACCGGAAGCGCTCGTTGTAGCTGTCGACAACATCGCGTAGGGTGTTGAAACGACCGTCGTGATAAAAGCCACCGCGGGTGTGCGAGAAGAGTGCTTTGAGCGGCGAAGTGCGGTAGCGCCTGTCGGGCGCGCGCAGGGCCTGAAAATCGTCGATGCCCATTTCCTGCGCGGTGTGCAGATTCCAACCGGGTTCTGTAAACAGGGGAGGAACATGACAAGTCGCGCACTGCGCCCGGGTCTCAAATAGACCTCTTCCGCGCCTGGCTGCTTCAGGGTCGAAGCTGCCGGGTGGCGGTCTGGGAGATGGAATCGCGAGCTGGTAAAAATGCAGCGCCGCAAGCTTGGAAGTGATCAAATCTGGCTGGTTCCTCAGGTGTCCAAACCCTTCACGCGCGGCAATCGGAAACTGCTGGGCGTCATCGAGCCGAGGATCAAAGAAGGTCCCTTGGCCGTGCATATCCAAATTCGCCACAAATCCATTCCAGTGCGTCACCGAGCCCCAGCCTGTCCAGGTATGAAGATTGACCCCGGCAAGCCCGAAGGCGGGTGGAAGCAGGGTGGCGCTCGAGGACCCGTCGGGACGAAACGCTCGGCCATCGATGAGCAGCTCCGCATCGAACTTTCCGGGTCCCCAGCTGTTGAGCACGGCGCGCACGGTTTTCTCGTCTACGCCCAACAGCGTCGCGAAAGCGGAGAGATCCGGTGAGAGCGCGACGATCGCCCCCACATTCAAGTCGCGGTTGGCCCAGGCGTCGAGGCGTCTGCCAATGCCAGGCAGTAACGAGTCATTGACCGTGGAGTGGCAAAGCGCGCACTGAATTCCAACCGACTCGAGAGAGCCCCGATCGTTGAAAAACCCGGTCACGCCAACGACGGAGTTTAGCCTCAGTAAGGCGAGAGTGACGGCGACGTCATCGAGGTCCACCTCCCCTCTGCGAAGCTGCCGCACCAGCTCTCGAGGCAGGGCGTCAACGTCCACCTTCAGCCCGACGGCGAGCGCAGTGCGGGGGCTCACACCAGGGCCGACGCCGCCGAAGCGCTCGCCCTCGATCGCCTCGTGAAGCCTGAGCGTGTTGCCCCAGAAAGCCTGGTCGCCGAAGGTGTCGAATCGAAAGGTATGCCGACCCTCCCGAATCATCCTCTGCGCATTGTGCTGCACTGGATCATCGCGTCGATCCGATGGTTCAGAAGGATCCGCTTCCTGGGCGCTCGCGCGCCAAGACCAGTTCGCGGCCACCGCACAAACCACCAGCCACCCCATCACTGTTGATCTCTCAACTTTCATCGCTCATCTCCTTGCAACAGATCCGCTGTCGCGGGTCATTGGAGTTGGCGCGAGGGATATGGGTTACAAGCGCGAGCATGCGCTGCTTGGTTTGGAACCGAGGGGGCGTTCGCGATCGATTCCCCGAGGGCTACCGCTTTGGCTAGAGGGCCGGCGCCTCTGCTCGCAGGCGGGCCGCCATTTTGGACCGAATTGCTGCCGTAGGCTCGTCCGGCTGAACGGGGATTAGCTCTTATTGATGACGCCGCAAGCGATTCGGGCACCCGCGTTGCCCGCCGGGTCGGTGACGTTGTCGTCCGGCTTCTCGTGGATCACGAGCGCCGTGCCCGCGGGCTGAAACAGCGAGTCTTTACCCTCGGGGAGATTCACGTTCGGGTCCACCACCGTCACCTTCAGCGTACCGTCGGGCTTGACGGTCACGTTCTGCATGTCGCCCGCATGGGGGCCGTCGGGATTGTTGATCCCATGCTTCTTCCCTTCGGGGTTGAAGTGCCCCTCAGCGGTCTTGAAGTCGGGGGCATCGCACTTGCCCGCTGCATGGATGTGAAAGGCATGCTCGCCGGGCGGCAGTTTCGAGGCCGTGATTTCAATCTTTACACCCTTCGTGGCCGGCGACAGTTTCGCGGTACCGATCTTCTCGCCCTGCGAGTTGATCAGGTCTGCATGCCCCTTCCACGTCTTTCCGTATGCGACTCCGCCGACCATCAGCACGACCGATAGGATTGAAGCGCGGTGCATCGTTCTTTCCCCTTTCAGGAACTTCCCGGGCGCCCAGTATAGGGCTGTCCGGCCAATGTGGCTGAACTTTCGCGCGAACTGTCAGCTTGACGTGCGGCGATTCGCTTTACTGACAATGTACAGCGACTTCGCTTTACATTTTCCCGCTTTACTCCGGACACAAGCCGCGGGAAACGGTTTCAGCGCTCGCGAAGATCTCACTGGCCCGCAGCAGCCGACTCGATTACGGTCTTCGGCAGACGGGAGGCCGGGTGGAAGCCGGCATTCGTTCGAAAAAGTGAAGAAATTGCCGCGCGGCAATTGTGCACTTTTATCCAATGAAATCAAAATGTTAAGTCACCTAAGGATCTTGAAAATGCACCGATCTGCGAAAATCGCCAGGGGGCATTTTTCCCGCCTCGGATTAGCCCTCAAGGTTCTATGAAATTCATCGGAGTTCGGGAGGCTCAGGCGCAGCTGAGCACGCTCGTTGACCAAGCGCAGACCGAGCGCATCGTCCTAACCCGGCACGGGCAACCGATGGCGCTGCTAACCGGACTCAAGGGCAAGGACTTCGAGGAGGTCCTCCGCGCACGTCGGCCGGGCTCGGCCAAGGTCCGCTCCGCGAAAGCGCGTGAGGCGGTTAAGTCAAAACGCGGCTGATGATATTGACGGCGCGGCCATGCCGCAGTGCGACAGGCGTGTAGGCACCGACAGACGCCCACGACAAAATTGTATGGCTGATGCGCCCTGGCCTCGGTTCGCATTCGTTTGCCACCCAAAAGGCGGGCCGAACTAGCGCGTACACGTCAAACTCCGCCTGAGAGCGCCCATTTCCCCCGATCGAGCAGTTTCAACACGAACGTAGGATCCGGCTGAATCCGATACAAAAGCGTCAGCTTTAACTCGTCGTGGGCTGAGCGCCCGCGACGCGATGTTGCGAAAAGACGCAGCAGTACGCCGCTCCACCGACTTTGGCGCGCCCTTTGCTTTCCAAGAGCACAGATGTCTTTTCGTGAATGACTCGTGAACGTGCAACCCGCCCGTCTTCTCACCATCCTGTCCAGCCTACTGGTCGGTGCTCTCGCGGGGACGGGCGGTTTCACCTTCTCTGCCGCCAAGGGCGCTTCGTACCTCTCGGACGAGCCAGCGGTCTGCGTCAACTGCCACATCATGCGCGAGCAATACGATGGCTGGCGGCAGAGCTCGCACCACGCTCACGCCACCTGCAACGACTGCCACCTGCCGCAGGACAACGCGCTTCACAAGCTCTACGTCAAGGCCAGCAACGGCTATCGGCATTCCAAGGCATTCACACTGCAAAACTTCGCCGAGCCGATTCGGATCATCCCCTCCAACTCCCGGGTGCTGGAGGAAAACTGCCTTCGGTGTCACGCGGAGATGATCGATGCGATTACCGCGCACGGAACGCTCGGGCCTGCGATCACTCCGGGCGGAGAAGTGGACCTGCAAGGTTGCGTCCGCTGCCACGTCGACGTCGGGCACGGGCCCCGAAGATGAAACTCGCGATGAACAGGCGCCCCGATGGCGTCAGCGAAACTTTAGGAGGTGGTCGATGAGCGACAAGCCCAGCAGAGGTCGGGTTGTGCTCGGGTTGGGGGTTTTGGCCGTCGTCTCCGCGACCGCGACGGCGGCCGTCATGGCCCTGTACGCGAACATTTCGGCGCGCAAAGCCGAAGCGCGGCAAACCAGCTTCAAAGTGGTCGAGCTGGATGAGACGAGCGTGGACCCGGCGCCGTGGGCGAAGAACTTCCCGCGACAGTTCGACGGTTTCCAACGTACCGGCGAGCTGACCTTCACGAAGTACGGCGGAGCGGGCGCCGAGCCGAAACCGATCAGCAAGTTGGCCGAGGACCCCCGCCTCGTAACCATCTTCGACGGCTACGCCTTCGCCATCGACTACAACCGGCGCCGGGGCCACGCGTACATGCTTTCCGACCAGCGCGTCACCGGGCGCGTCACCAAACGGCCACAGCCGGGAAGCTGCCTCCACTGTCACGCTTCCAACGTGGTGGCGTTCCGCGAAGTCGGCCTCAAGCGCGGCGCCCCCGGCAGTTTGGACGAGTCGCTCACCAGCCCGCATGGCCAGGCTCAGCTGCAGGAAGGTCTGGAGGGAATCAGCAAAATGCCTTACGGCGATGCCACCAAGTTGGTGGACCACGCGGTGTCCTGCCTCGACTGCCACGACCCGAAGAACATGGAGCTGCGAGTCACCAAGCCCGCGTTCATTCGAGGGATCGCCGCCCTCGCTGCCGGTGACGCGCCAGTGCCCCATCTGCCCTCGATCGAGAAGTGGCGCAAAGGCGACCGCTCCCGCCCGTACGACCCGAATCGGGAGGCCACGCGCCAGGAGATGCGCTCGATGGCCTGCGGCCAATGCCACGTCGAGTACTACTGCGGACCGAAGGCGACGCTCTTCTTCCCCTGGAACAAGGGCTTAAAGGTGGAGCAAATCGAGGCCTACTACGACGAATACAAGTTTTCCGATGGCCATCGCTTCTTCGACTGGAAGCATGCCAAGACCGGTGCCGAGGTGCTCAAGGCTCAGCACCCCGAATTCGAGACCTGGAGCCAGAGCCTTCACGCCCGGGCCGGGGTTTCCTGCGCCGACTGCCACATGCCTTACGTGCGCGAAGGCGCCATCAAGGTCTCGGATCACCACGTGCGAAGCCCGTTGTTGAACCTCTCGCGCTCCTGCCAAACCTGCCATCGATTCCCCGAAGAGCAGCTCCAGATGACCATCTTGACCATCCAGGACCGCCACCATGAGCTGATGATTCGTGCCGAGGATGCCCTGGTGCAGCTTATCGGCGAGGTGGAGAAGGCGCGAAAGGCGGGCATGGACGAGGGCGCGCTCAAGGAGGTTTTCGAATTGCAACGCAAGGCCCAGTGGCGCGTGGACTTCATCAACGCCGAAAACTCGATGGGGTTTCACGCGCCGCAGGAAGCGGCTCGGGTCCTCGCAGAGAGCATCGACTACAGCCGGCAAGGGTATGTCGCGCTCGGAAAAGTGCGAGAGCTCAGCACGAGATCCGCTCCCGGAACGATGCTCGGTAAGGCCTCGCTCCCGGACCAAGTAGCGCCTGCGCTTGCCGCGGCGGGGTCCGCGCCAGTCGACACAGCCAGGTCCTCTGCCCAACCTTCGGGCAGAGAAAAGCGACGCTAGGGTCCGAGCAGCCTCTCGGCGCACGTGGTAGAGCTCCCTTCCGCCTCGGCGGCTGCGTGAGCACCCCGCATCGATGATTTTGGCCGAACGCCGAAGTCTATGGGTCGAATTCACGAAATGGAGAACTCATGAAAGCGACTTCGAAAACAGTTTGGGCAGGCCGTATTTTGAGCGGCACCGCGGCGTTGTTTCTCTCCTTCGATGCTGGCGTGAAATTGCTCCAGCATCCGGTCGCGGTCGAAGGGACCGCGCAGCTGGGTTATCCGACGAGCATCCTGTTCGGCCTCGGCCTGGTACAGGCCATCTTCCTGGTGCTGTATCTGATTCCCCGGACCTCACTGCTTGGGTCGATCTTGTGGACGGGGTATCTGGGCGGCGCCGTCGCCACTCACGTGCGACTTGGCAACCCGCTGTTCACTCACACGTTGTCCCCGGTCTATGTCGCGGTGCTGCTGTTTGCTGGGCTGTGGCTGCGCGACAACTACATGCGTGCAATGTTTCCGATTCGCGCAACTAAGGCGTCCGCTCCAGGTAACTGATTTTGAGTGGGCCCTTGTGCCTCCTGCCCGCCTGCAAGCGCTCGAACGCGGTTATTGGCGGAAGGCCGTCTCTAGCCCTTAAGTTTGGCTGCATGGCAAAGCTGGACCTCGACTCGTACTTCTCTCGTATCGGCTACACAGGACCGCGCGAACTCTCTCTCGCCGTGTTGCGGTCCCTCCAGGCGCTGCACCCCGCTGCGATTCCTTTCGAAAACCTCGATGTCATTCGGCGCGTGGCGATCCGGTTGGACCTCCCCTCGATCGAGCAGAAGTTGGTTCGGGATCGCCGCGGTGGCTACTGCTTCGAACAGAACGCGCTGTTCGCCGCGGTTCTCGAGGAGCTTGGCTTTGAGGTGACGCCGTTGGCCGCGAGGGTCCGTTGGCAAGTCCCCTCGCAGACGCAAACGGCTCTGACCCACATGGTACTGCGGGTGGACGTGGAAAGAGCGCCCTACCTGGCGGACGTGGGCTTCGGGGGGCAGACGCCCACCGGGCCGCTGCGGCTCGACGTGCCGGACGCCCAGCGAACGCCCCATGAAACCTTCCGCATCACAAGGACAGGCGAGCGGTACGCGCTCCAGATTCAGCTCCCGGATGGCTGCAGCGACCTCTACGTCTTCACACTGGAGCGGCAGTACCCTGTCGATTTCGAGCTGGGCAACTGGTTCACCTCGACGCATCCGACCTCGCACTTCGTGCAAAACCTCACCCTGGCGCGCGCCGGTCCCGAGGGGGAGCGCATCTCCCTGTTCAACCGGGAGCTGGTTATCCGGCGCGGGTCGGAAGCCGAGAAACGCAACCTTCAAACGCCGGAGGAGCTTCTCGAAGTTCTTGCCAGTCACTTTGGGCTTCACTTTCCGGCGGGTACTCGCTTCGGATCCCCGGGCGCCCCTTGGCCGAGCTGATCCTTCCGCGAAAATTCTGCACCGCGGTACCCGTTTCGTTTTGCCGTACCCGAGAGCTGAGGGGGCGCTAACATCTGGCCCCACGGAGGGATCATGGCCACACCCAGCTCAACGGTCCAGGGTAGCTTGATGGGCGCCCCCAGAGCACGAATCCGAGAAACGTTCTTCAGCCGCTACGGGTTGATCTTGGGCGGAATTGCCCTGCTGGTGATTGATTTTCTGCCCACTCCCGAAGGACTGCCGGTCGCCGGGCAGCGCATGATTGCAATCTTGGTCTTCTCGGTGATCGTCTGGATCAGCGATTCCATCTCTTACCCGGCGAGCGCGGCGGTGATTTTGCCGCTGATGGCATTTTCACTGGGCGTCTCGCCCAATGTTGCCAACCCCTCCAAGCTGTACGGAAGCAGCGAGGGCCTGTCGATCGCTCTGGGTGGATTCGCCAATCCGGCGGTCGCGCTGGTGGGAGGCGCGCTGTTCATCGCTGCGGCGATGATGCTGACCGGTCTGGACCGGCGGATCGCCCTGTTCGTGCTCTCGAGGATTGGAGCGAAAACCAGCCGGGTGTTGGCCGGGGTGATCTTGGTGGGTTTCGTCCTCAGCTTCTTCGTTCCTAGCACCACCGCGAGGGTGTCGTGCCTGGTTCCGATCGTAATGGGGATCATCATCGCCTTCGGCGTGAATCTGAAGAGCAAATTTGCGGGCGCGATGATGATTGGCACCGCTCAGGCCGCCAGCTTGTGGAACGTGGGCATCAAGACCGCCGCCGCACAAAACATGGTCGCCGTGGGTCACGTGCAGAAGATGCTGGGCAAGGCAATCACCTGGACTGAGTGGTTCGTCGCCGCAGCGCCCTTTGCCGCGATCATGTCGGTGATCCTCTATTTCATTCTTCTGAAAGCGATGCCGCCGGAGACCGAGGAGGTGGCCGGTGGAAAGCAGGCCATTGCCCGCGCTCTAGAAGACTTGGGGCCAATGAAGCCCACGGAGAAGCGGCTCTTAGCGATGTCGGTGATCCTGCTGTTCCTCTGGTCGACGGAGACGTTTGTTCACACCTTCGATACCAGTTCCACCACGATCGCGATGATTGCGGTCATGCTGCTACCCAAGGTGGGTGTGATGACGTGGAACGAGGCTCAGCCGAAGATCGGCTGGGGGACACTGATGCTTTTCGGAGTCGGGATCAGTTTGGGGTCGGCGCTGCTTTCGACCAAGGCCGCCGCATGGATAGCGAAAATCCTCGTCAGCGCGCTTGGAATCCAGACCATGCCTGCCCTGGTGATTTTGGCAGTGCTGGCGCTGTTCTTGATTGTGATCCACCTCGGATTCGCAAGCGCCACGGCTCTTGCGGCGGCGATGATCCCGATCATCATCTCCGTCCTGCAAGGAGTGAAGACGCCGGGCATCAACGTCGTGGGCATGACGATGCTGTTGCAGTTCGTAGTGAGCTTCGGCTTCATTCTGCCGGTCAACGCCCCTCAAAACATGGTCGCCTACGGGACCGATACCTTCGAGGTGCGGGACTTCGTGCGCACCGGAATCCCGCTCACGATTGCCGCGTACCTCCTGGTACTGATTTTCGGCGCCACGTACTGGAAGTGGTTGGGCCTGGTGTGATGCTCAATAACCGGCGGCTTCCTCGGGCGAGTGGCCGCGCTTGTAGACCAGCATCGTGCGCTGGAAGGTCATCACCACCACCCCGTCCTGATTGATTCCTCGCGTCTCGACAGTGACGATCCCCTGGGTGGGCCGACTCTGCGACTCGCGCTTCTCCACGACGGTGCTCTCCGCGTAGAGGGTGTCGCCGGCGAACACCGGGGCGGTCGCCTTCACCTTGTCCCAGCCTAAATTGGCTACCACCTTCGCACTGACGGTGCGGACGCTCATTCCGGTGAGCAGCGCCAGGGTGAAGGTGCTGTCCACCAGCATCTTCTTCCATTCGGTCTTCGCCGCGTAAGCGGCGTCGAAGTGGACCTGCTGGATGTTCAGCGTCAGCAACGTGAACCAGACGTTGTCCGTTTCGAGGATGGTACGGCCCGGCCGGTGCTCGAAAACGTCTCCGGTCTCGAAATCTTCGAAATAAAGGCCCGAGACTTCTCGAAACCGACGCTCGCCGACGACTCGGTACGCGGGGAGAATGGGATTCATCCTCTGCCTCCTTCCAACCGGAATGCCCCGCTTTTCCATCGCCATTGCAAAAACATCGAGAAAAAAGAATCATGCAGGGCATGGAAGAGCCCTCCGGGTCATTGCTGTTCGAGTTTCTCGAGTGGGTATCCAGCCGTCCCCGCACCTACTCCGAGGCAATGGAAGTATGGCGGACTAATTGTCCCAGGCACACGGTCTGGGAAGATGCACTCGGCGAGGGGCTAATCGCTTTCGAGGAGCAGGAGCGAAGGGTGACTCTTACGGCGCGAGGCAGAGCCTTGCTCGCCTCCAGATAATTCCTGACGGCTGCCGGGCCGCCCGTTCTTTTGGGATCTAGAAGATGCGCAAGGGGCTACAACCTTGTGTACTGTCACTGGCTTAATTACAAACCTGTAGGTGGGCGCGAGCCGCGAAGGGCAAACCGGAGAAATCCAAAACCTGACGACGTTGCTCGACGTCAGTCAAGCGCTCTCCAGCACCATCGACCTCAAGGCGGGCCTGCACCGGGTACTCGAAGAGCTCGAAGGCCATCACGAGGTGCTCCGCGGCGCGGTGACCCTCCTCAACGAGGAGTCGAAGGATCTCCAGATCGAGGCCTCGATCGGAATCAACACCGAGGGGCAGCGGGCGCGATATCGCCTCGGGGAAGGCATCACCGGCCGGGTGGTCCAGAGCGGTCGGCCGGTGGTGGTGCCGCAGATCAGCCGGGAACCGCTGTTCTTGAATCGCGCGGTTCAGAGGAAGGATCTGCGGGGCCCCGAGCTGACCTTCATCTGCGTGCCAATCACCTTGAACCGACGCCCCGTGGGCGCGCTCGGGGTGGACCTCGCCTTCCAGCCCAAGCGCGACTACCGGGCAATCACCGGGCTTTTGCGGGTGGTGGCCTCGATGATTGGGCAGGCGGTCAAGGTCCACCGGTTGATCGAGATCGAGCGACAGCGGCTGGTCGAGGAGAACGTCGACCTGCGGCAGAAGCTCAAGGAGCGCTATGACTTTTCCAACATCGTTGGAACCTCGGGGCCGATGCGCCAGGCCTACGAGCAGGTCGCCCAGGTGGCGCACACCAACACCACGGTGCTGATCCGAGGCGAATCGGGCACCGGTAAGGAGTTGATTGCCCATGCCATCCACTACAACTCTGCGCGCGCCAAGAAACCCTTCGTCAAGGTCAGCTGCGGCGCCCTGCCGGACACGCTGATCGAATCCGAGCTCTTTGGCTACGAGAAGGGCGCCTTTACCGGAGCGATGGCCCAGAAGAAGGGCCGCTTCGAGCTCGCCGAGGGCGGTACCCTGTTTCTGGACGAGATTGGAGACATTAACCTCGCCACTCAGGTGAAGCTTTTGCGGGTTCTCCAGGAGCGGGAGTTCGAACGGCTCGGCGGCACCGAGACCATCAAGGTCAACGTGCGGCTGATTGCCGCCACCAACAAGGAGCTGGAGAAGGCGATCGCGGATCACGTCTTCCGCGAGGATCTCTTTTACCGGATCAACGTCTTCACCATCTTCGTGCCGCCGCTGCGGGAGCGCAAAAGCGATCTGATGCTCCTGGCGGATCATTTTCTCGAAAAATACGGGCGAGAGCACGGCAAGAACATCAAGCGGATCTCCACGCCGGCCATCGACATGCTGATGAGTTACCACTGGCCGGGAAATGTTCGCGAGCTGGAGAACACCGTCGAGCGGGCGGTGCTGGTTTGCGATGGAAACGTGATCCACGGCCATCACCTTCCACCGACCCTGCAAACCGCCGAAGCCTCCGACACCCAGATGAGCCTGTCGTTGAGCGAGGCGGTGGAGCAGTACGAGAAGGATCTGCTGTTGGATGCGCTCAAGAGCGCGCGCGGAAATCGATCCAAGGCGGCGCGACTGCTCAGCAGCACCGAGCGGATCGTCAATTACAAAGTCAAGAAGTTCGGAATCGACTGCCGGCGGTTCAAGAACTGAATCATTGCGCCTGAGCGGACGCTCCGTGCGCCTGGTCGAGCAAAGACTGCAACTGGGCAATTCTTCGCTGCGGGCGCTGCGACTTAGGAAGGGACTGGGCGAATTTGAGCCCCTCCTCGAGCACCCGGCGCGCTTTTTCGCGCTCGCCCTGCTTGAGATAGATGTTTCCCTTGATCTGGTACACCAGAAGTTTGCGCGGACCGTAGGACTTGGAATTTGCCCGCTCCGCGGCCTTGAGGGCCTCGTCGTATTTGCCCAGCCGAGCGTAGGCGCTCGCCAGTCGCAGCGGAGGGTTGTAGTCGCGAGGGAGGTCCCGCTCCGAGGCTTGCAGCGCCGGAATCACCCGCTCCGGCTCGCCCAGCTCCAACGCCGCCTCGAGGCGGTAGGAATCAAACGCGGCGCGCTGCTCGGGGGTGCGCGCCTTGGCGGCCTGTGCCTCCTCGAAGCCCAGCCATTCGGCTGCCAGTTCCTTGGCTCGAGGCTGGTCCCCTTGAATTTTCGCTGCTTGGACCAGGACCTCGTAGACTCCTCCGCGGTCGTCGGCGGTGAGATCCGCGACCGTCAGGGATTCGCGAGCCGCTCCCTCCAGCCCGAGGATCAAATCGCGGCGCCGCGGGCCCTCGGCGGGCGCCTTGAACGCGCATTGCAGTCCGTCCGCTGCGATGCTCGCCGACTCCGCGCTTCGCGGAAGCGACTGCACTTGCTTGAGCGCCTCTTCGGCGCAGTCCTGGAAAGCGCCCGCCTCGCGAAGTGCCGACAGCAGCGAGCTAACGGTGCGAGGGCGCCGGGGCCATTGCGGCGGCGCGGTTTGAAGCGCTTTGCGGTAGAGTCCGGCCGCGTCCGCTGCCCGACCCTCGCCATGGGCGCGATCGGCCAGCGCCAGCCCGGCTTCGCTGGTATTGCCGCCGGATGCGCGCACCGCCAGCTCCCCGTCGTCGAGGAGCTTCTCGAGCTGCGCCACATCGAGGCTACTTGCCCACTTCAGGGCCGCTTTTTCAGTGGAGGGATCGATGAAGAAAAAGGTGGGCCAGCTGTCGACTGGAAACTTCTCCAGGAAGTGCTGGTTCTGCGCCTTCTCAGTATCGATGGAAAGCCAGGCGAACCGCCCAGCGTGCTTCACGAGCGCCGGGTCCGTGAGGACGTTGGCGCGCATGAAGCGACAGGTGTGTCACCACGGTGCCCAGGCCTCGACGAAAATCGGCAGGTGTCGAGACCTCGCGACTGCCAGAGCCTTGGGATAGTTGTCCTCGATGAAAGGCAAGGCCGCGGGGTGCTGTTTGATGGCGGCATCTCGCGGGTGCTGAGTCGGCAGCCCGCTGAGCGCGGCAAAGAGCAAATAAGCGAGCCAGATCTGCATAGCCTGGAGGGTAGTAGCTGCTGCCGGCTCGTTCAAGCGGCGCGGCCGGCTTGACGACTGAGGCTGCCTCGCGGCGTCCGGTCGCCGACTAAAAAAGGTTCAATGCGAGCTCCACCAGCTTGAACAGGCACTCGCCGGCAACGATCGCGGCGACGCCAATCCAAACGGCGCGGGTGACGACGCGCTGGCGAGCCACCTCTTCGGAATCCGCTGGTTTTGCCGTCGGATTGGCAGAGATGTAAGCGAAGTGGACCTCGGTATTTGTCTGGGCGTTCATGTTCTTTCCTCCGGGTCGCACCGAATGCAACCGGTGTGCCCTGGGGCGGAGCTGTTGGCCCCTGCGTCGAAACCTGCACTTACGAGTGCGTGCTGTTGCGGCTCGGACTACAAAGTGGGCCCCCGCGTTTCAATCCAGCAACATTTTCGTCGGCGACCAATTGCCAAAGTGGCCGCGATCACTCAGCCGGCATCCGTCGACAGCGCGTTCGACAAACGCAGGCTCGCAAAGGTCACCAGCACCGCCAGAAAGATGGTCAATAAAGCCAGGTGTCCGCCGCCGCCATCAATCCAATGCAATTTTCCCGTCACGACAAGGGAAGCCAGCCAGCCCAGCAAGGCCGCGGCTAGAGCCCCGAGGAGGAATCGCTTCCAAGGAAACGTCAATGCCGGAGCGCTGCTGGCGAGGCGCACCGCCTCCATCACCGAAGCGGTGAACTGAGGGGTACTCTTAAGCCGCGGTTCGCTGGAAAGGATTCGATCGATGCGATTCAGGTGCTCGTTCATCGCGACCTCCATCATCCCAAAATATCCTTGAGTCGGTCATGCAGCATCAGCCGCGCCCGATGAAGCCTCGCCTTCGCGGTGCCCTCTGGAACACCCAGCGTCGCCGCCGCCTCGGATACGTCCTTCGAGTGGAAGTAGTAGAGGATCAGCGCATCCCGATACTTCGGCGGCAGGCGCGCCACCTCCCGGTGCACCGCCGAGGTCACCTCTCGCTCCTCCAGCTCCAGGTGCGGCGACGTGGGCGACGCGGTGGAGAGCCCCTCCTCCAGCTCGACCGAGTCCAGCTCCAGCTTGCGCATCCGGGAGCGGTAATGGTTGGCGGCCAGGGCGAACAACCATCGTGAAAACGGAGTCGCTCCGCTCCAGCTCGACAGGCCACGATACGCCTTGACGAAGGCTTCTTGAGCCATCTCCTCCGCCCGATGATGGTTGCGGCAGAACCGGAACGCGAGCGTCAATAGGGGACCCTGCCAACGTCGGACGATGCGTTCGAACGCGGACGCCTCCCCGCGCAGCACTCTGGCCACGTCGGATGCATCGGCATCGGCGTTCAAATCATTCACCTGAGGCGTAAGACGCCTTCTCGACTCGCCGGGTTGCAAGTGCAACCGTTCGAGCCGCGAAGGCGTCTTACCTCCCGCAAAGGAAAGGTGAGGAGAAATCCATGGAGCACGTCACTGAAATCGCTGCCCTGATGGTGCCGATGATCCTGAGCATCGTGTTCTTCGCGTTCTTGAGCGTGGTTGGTTGGGCTCGGGAAAAGCGGCGTGAGCGCGAGGCCTTCTATCGCCACGAGGTGCAGAAAAAGATCGTCGATCAGGGCGGGGATGGCGGCCTGCAAGTCCTGGAGATGATGCGAAAAGAAACGGAGCTTCAGGATCGGCGCCGGCGTGAAACCCGCATCTTGGGCGGGCTGGTCACCGCCGTCATTGGCGCGTCGACGATGATTCTTCTCTATGCGCTGACGCCGGGTGGCATTTGGACCGCTGGCCTTATCCCTGGCTCAGTGGGCGCGGTGATTCTGCTGTACGCTCTGTTGGGGACCCGGCCCGCTCAACTTCAAGCCTAGGTTGGGAAGGGCAGCTGAGGGCCCCTGTTCGCATGCAGCCAGCGCCCAGATCGGGAAAATCATCAAGTACGCGTGGTAGTGAATGGTGCAGGTCCGGTTGAAAACTCCGGCGATCGGCTCCTTGGGCCAGCGGCCGTCTGGGCCTTGGCGAGCCCGCAACCACGCTGCTCCGCGCCGGACCGACTCGCTGGAGCCTTTACCGGCAGCGACCAGCGAAAGCAGAGCCCACGACGTCATCACCGCGTGGCTTTCCGCTCCCTCGACGTATTCGCGGCGCCGGCAACTCTCGATGGTTTCGCTCCATCCGCCATCGGCGCGCTGCTTGCCCAGCAGAAAATCCACCGCGAGCTGAATCGAGCGGTGGCTCGGCGGAATCCCGGTGGCAATCAAGCCCGAGACGCCAAACCAGGTTCCATAGGTAAAGCACACCCCCCAGGATCCTTCCCAGGAACCGTCGGTGCGCTGGGTGCGCAGCAAAAAGCGCTGCCCTTTGGCGACCGCGCGCGAAATCGCTCGCCGAGTGCGCCCGGCCAAATTGGTCGCCGCGCCTGCATACGCGGAAAGCGCCTGAATGCAGGCCGAGGTGCACTCCACGTAGGGGTAGTCGATCATGATGTTGGCGAACACGTCCGAGGGGTTCAGCGCTTCGAGCCACCGTGGCCCTCGGGTCAGCTCGTACGTGGCCCAGCCGCCGTCTTTGTTCTGGAGCGAGAGAATCACCTCCACGGCCTGTGCGAGGCGTTCGCTCGAGACGCGGTTCAGGCCGAGCTGTTCCAGAAGCAACGAAGCCTTGAGCCCTTCCGCGGTGCAATCGCTGATCGGCCAGCCGTGGGCGCGCGTCGAGAAGGGCCAACCGCCTTTGCTCGGGTGGCGATGGTAGCGGCGAGAGTCGCGGGTACTCTCGAGCACCTGGTTTGCTTCGATGAAGTCCGACGCGCGCTCGACCGCCGAACGAATGGCATCCGGCTTGCCGGTCGCAACCACGGCTTGCACGGCGAAGGCGGTGTTCCACAGCTCGGAAGAGTTGTAGCCGTTCATCTTCAGGCCGTCTTCGGCGTGGTGCAGATAGTCCGGAAGCCGCTTTCGGTGCGCCGCGACCTCGGGCCCCCCTGGGCGTTCGAAGTGCCACGACAAGGTGTTCAGAACTTTGTTGATCGGGCCGATGCAGATGTGGTGGGTGGCTTCGTCCTCGGCCTGGATATGCTCGAGCACGTGGGCCAATGCCGTGCGGCGCAGCCGCCGCGAATGGTGGCGCTCGTACCATCCGAGCGCTCGATGGACGCGATTGAGCAGCGGCGTTCGCGGAGTGTACGAGTCCGTCGGCGACACCCGGTCCCGCGCGGCGCGCCAATCGATGTGCGCATAGGGCTCAGCGTAAATCTCGCGGCGCAAGGATTCGAGCAGCGGAGAGTCGGGCACCCGAGCCCGCCGGCCGTAGAGAAAGCTCATCGGCAGGTAGACCATCCTGCAGTGGCACCACAGACGAGAGGGATGAATCGGCAGCGCCGTCGGAAGCAGCCAAAGCTCCGGCTGAACGGGTTGCAAACCGTCGTACTCGTAGAGGCCCAGCACCGCGAGAATGAACTTTCCCCAGGAGCCGCTGGAGAGCGGGCCGCCTCGAGGCAAAAACCACGCCCGGGCGCGAACCAGCGCTGGATCCTCCGGCGGCACGCCGAGAAGGCGCAACGCCACGTAATTCAGCACCGAGGTAAACACCTGGCTGTGGGACTCGACGTCGAGCCCCCAGCCTCCGTCGGGATTTTGATGGTTTCGGATGTAGCCGAGAAATCCGTCGCGGGTGGCAGGATCTGGCGCTTCCCCCAAGGCGTGCAGCGCGGTGAGGTACACCGGCACCAGGAACAGGGGTCCGCCGTAGTCTCCCTTCCACGAACCGGACGCGGATTGTTGCTCCGCGAGGACCTCCAGACCACGCTGGATCGGATCGGCGAAGTAGCCGCGTTGGCGAGCCGGCTCAGCCACGGGCTTTTGGCCTCGGCGGCACCTTCGGCGCAAAGGACAGGTAAAGCGAGCGCAACTCGCGATCGCTTTGCACCAGCTGGTGAGTTTGCGTCATCACCTGCTGCACCGTCTGCCGGCTGATTTTCACCGGTTTGCTGTCAAAGACCGCTGGATTCGACTGAAGCTCCCGCAGCGTGAGCACCGCGAAGAACAGCGGCCAGATGCAGAAGAGGCGGATCCCCTTTTCCGAGCTGGGCACCGACAAGGTGTACTCGAGCGCCACGTCAGCCTCGGCGCGGGCAACGCCGATCATCTCATCCAGGAACGCCACCGCCGAGGGACGATTTTCAACCCGAAGCACCGTCTCGGGCGTCAGCCCATGGCGCGCCATTTCCCGCCGCGGAAGCCAGCAGCTGCCTCGCTCCAGATCTTCCCGGATGTCCTTGAGAATGTTGGTGAGCTGCAGGGCCCGCCCGAACGCGGGCGCGCGAGGCGCCAGCACCTGCCGCTGAGGGGCGATCGCCGGGGAGAACTCCGCGAACAGCTCGGTGAGCATTTCACCGACCGTGCCGGCCACGTAGTAGCAGTAGGTGAGCGTCTGATCGAGGTCCGTCAGCCCGAGCACGTTTCCGCTCTCGAGCGTGCGCATCACCTGGCACATTCCCTCGGTCATCTCCTGGATGCAGCGGTGGATCGGCGCGTGGGTCCAGCTGCCCAGCCGGCTCAGCGCCTCGATCACCCGAGGAGTTCCGGCCAGGAGCTCGACTTCGCTCGCGGGCGCCTCAGGCCGCAGGGAGGCTTTGGCATCGATGGCAAATTGGCGGGCGCGTCCGGCCCAGTCCGGGGGTAGCTCGGTGAGGTCGGCCAGCTCGCGAAAGAGTCTCTGCCGTGCGCCGGCGGGAGCCCGCGCCTCGTCTTCCAGGGTGTCCGCGATCCGACAGAGCAGGTACGCGATGGTCACCGCGAGATCCAGCGGCTCGGGGAGCACCGGAATGTTGAGCGCGAAGGTGCGTGAAACCTGCGGAAGCACCGCGCGGCAAAAACTCTCCGGGGAGGTCAAAGCGGACGCTCCTCGAGCGGGTGGACCGACAGGAACACTAGGCAAAGTATTATATACGCGTCGCTTCCGGAGAAGCGCTTGGTTAACGTGGACGTCCTCATTGCAGGTGGTGGGCCCGCTGGTTGCTCAGCCGCCGCGGCCCTGTCGGAGCTCGGCCTGCGCGTGCTGGTTGCCGACGCGGGGATCGACCGCACCAAACAGCTGGCAGGCGAGCTGCTTCATCCCAGCGGCGTGCGGGATCTGGAGCGGCTTGGCTTTGGCAATCTGCTGCGGCGCTCAGGGTTTCGCTCCGTTCAGGGATTCGCGGTGATCGACAATGCCGGCGGGGCGGCGCGAGTGCGACTGCTTCCGTACGGCGAAAACCGATTCGGCATTGCCCTCGAGCACTCCGCGCTGACCGAACCACTCTGGGAAGGCCTTTCGGGTCGTCCCGGCGTGGCGCGCTGGCGCCCTGCCCGGGTAAGCGGGCTGACGCGCAATGACGCTGCAGGCATCGAGGCTACGGTCCGAGGTGGGGATGGTGCCGAAGAGCAAGTCGCCGCGCGGCTGTTGGTTGGGGCCGACGGACGCGCTTCTCCGGTTCGAGGTCTGCTCGGCATCTCCGAAAAGCGCGAGCGGCTGTCCACCATGCTCGGCGTCCTGGTGGATGCCAAGTACCTTCCCCATCCCGGTTGCGGCCACCTGTTCATCGGTGGCGCCGCGCCTGTCTTGGCCTACGAAATCGACGGAGGCCGGGCGCGGGTGATGGTGGATCTGCCGGCGGGAACCGATGCCGAGGCTCTGTCTCGGTCGCCTCATCTGCTGAGCGGCTTGCCCGAGCAATTGCGCGAGGAGCTGGTGCGCCGCGTCCAGCTCGAACGCCCCCTGATGGCCGCGAACGAGACCCGACTCGCGCACCGGGTGGCGGTCCAAAGCGCGGTGCTGATCGGCGATGCCGGAGGCTGCTGTCATCCGCTGAGCGCCAGCGGTCTTGCCTCCTGCACCCGCGATGCCCTGGCCCTGGTGGCCGCGCTTCAAGAGGCGCAAGGCGACTACCCGCGCGCGACCCAACTGTACGCGAAGCGGCGCCGTGCGCCCCAGCGAACCCGGATTGCCCTCGCCTCGGCCCTCTACCGCGCATTCTCGGAGCCCTCCGCGGAAATGGCCGCGCTCAGGGCTGGAATGTTTCGCTACTGGGAGCGCAGCGCCGGCGGCCGGGAGGTCTCCATGGCTTTGCTCTCGACCGACGAATCCCGGATGTCGGTGATGGCTCGCCAATACGCTCGGGTGGTGGGATACGGGCTGGCGGCGATGGCTCAGGCTCGCGCCGGCGAATTTCCGGCGGGCTTTCGCCGCTCCTGGCCCGCCGCTTGGCGGCTGGCGCGCTCCACGCTTCCTCATCTTCGCGACACCGTGCAGGGAGCTTTCCAAGACCGGGTCATCAGCGCTTCGCAGAGTCCCCGAGCTGCGGCGAAGTAACTCGGTCCAGGCGGGTGGCGCGATCCAGGTTGTAGCTGCGCCCGCGCCAATCGACCCGCCGGTACACCCGCGTCGACAGGGCGACCGCGCCCGCGAGCAGCGGGAGCACCGCGGGCACCCACAGATGCCGCAGCGCGATCTTCGGTCCGCCGAACAGTCGCTGCAGCGATACCTGACTGGCCACCAGGGCGCAGAGCGCGGCGAGCGACACGAGCGTGGCCGCCGGGCTGCGGATCGCCACTGAAGCGGCAAGCGACAGCCAAGCGAGCCAAGCCAAGATGCCGCGGACCCAGTTGGGCCGAGTGAAGTCGGACGGAAGCCCTCCCGCGGAAAAGAGCACCCAGCGCCGAAAGGTGCGCAGAAACTGGGTCATCGTCATCCCGCCGGTGACGACGCGCAGCCGGTGGGTGGTGACCACGTTTCGCCAGCCGGCGCGCGCCACGCATTGGCCGATGTACATGTCGTCGACGAATTGTCCCTCCGCGCACTGCAGCCCGCCGATGGCGTCCAGCGCTTGGCGGCGAAACACCATCAGCTGCCCCATGATGAAGGGAAATTCGCGGCCCCTTCCCGCCGCCAGCTCTACCGAAGGTCCGTACCAGGCATTCACCAGAAGGCCATAGCCGACGTCGCCCGCGGTGGGCGCGTCCGCGGCGGCCAGGATCGGGGCAAACGACGCGCCCGCCTTGGGATCCGCCTCCAGCGCCTCGACCAGCTGCTTGAGAAGTTGCGGGTCGGGCCGGGTATCGGAATCGCCGAACGCCAGCAGCTCGCCCTGGGCCTGGCGCGCCGCCAGAATCATCGCGTTCAGCTTGCCGGTGCGTCCTGGAGGAGGAGTGCCCGCGAAGAGCACGTCGACTCGGTCGGGAGGCGATTTCGGGCGCTGTTGAATCAGCTCGCGCACCAAGGGCCCGGCGGGGTCGGAGTCGGTATCGAAGACGAAGAGAATCTCCAGCGGGCCCGGATAGGAGGTGTCCAACAGGGCGAGGATGTTTTCCCTGGCGCCGACGTCGAGGCCGCGCATCGGCCGGACCAGGGTGACCGACGGGTATCGTCGCGGAGCCGGCGGGGCGGAATCGGAGCGGGTCAAAGTGGCCGCAAGCTGCCGATGGCCCTTGACGATCGCGACCAACAGGATGGCCCCAAGAAGCGTGAGCAAAATGGCGAGCAGAAGCATTGCCGTGGATCAGGGGAACGAGGGACCGTGGGTTTTGCGGGCCGCGGCATACCACCGCGCAATCGGCGCCGGGGCCCACCAATTGAAATCTCCGAACAGCCGCATCGTTGCCGGGACGATCAACACCCGCACCAAGGTAGCGTCGAGGGCCACCGCCACCGCCATGCCCACGCCCATCGCCTTTACCACCACCACCGTGGCGAGCGAGAAAGCGGCGAACACCGCGACCATGATCGCCGCGGCGCTGGTGATCAACCCGCCGGTCTTTTCGAGTCCCTCGGCCACCGAATGGGTGTTGTCCCCGCTGCGCAGATACTCCTCCTGGATTCGACTCAAAAGCAGCACTTCGTAATCCATCGAGAGCCCAAACACCGTACAAAACAGCAGGATAGGCAGCGATGGCTCGATCGGGCCCGGCTCGAAGCGAAGCAGCTTGTGGAGGTGGCCCTCCTGGAAAATCCACACCAGCGCTCCAAAGGAGCCGGCGATGGACAGCAGGTTCATGATCAGCGCCTTGATCGGCAGCACCACCGAGCCCAGGAGCAGGAACAGGACGATCGCGGTCATCGCCATCACGAAGCCCAGCGCGTGCGGCGTGTGGGCGCGCATGTACTCCAAAGCGTCGACGTCGTTCGCGGTCTGCCCGCCGACGTACAGCCGGCCGTCGCCCACCGTCCGGTACTGGCGAACCCGGTTCACCAGCTCCCGAGCGCTGGAGCTGGATGGAGCCGCCCGAGTCAGCACGTTGATCACCGCCACGTTGTCGCTCAGAAAGTTGGACGCCGCGAGCTCGAACTCCGGCGGAAGCAGGCTCGATGGCAAGCTCGCGAGGCGCGCGTAGGCCTCCTCGTCCATGCTGGGATCCAGGTCGACGATGCTCTCGACGCCGATCACCCCCGGAATTGCCGCCAATCGGCGGCTGAGCCGGTACAGCGAACGGCCCCGGTCCGGCGTAAAGGCGGATCCGGATGGAAATTCGACCACCGCCAGGATCCGGGTCGCCGCCTCGAGCGGGAACAGCCGCCCCAAAAGCTCGGCGCCGCGCCGCGCTTCGGACCACTTGGGCAAAACGTTGATGTCGGTCGCCGCCATCTCCAGCCGAAGAAACGGCTGGCCCATCACCACCACCAGCGCCAAGGAGGGAACCAGCACCAGGACGGGGCGCTTCATCACCCACCTGACAAGAAAATGCCAGAGCCCGGATCGGCCGGCGAACTCAGGCAGGGGGATGCGGCCGCGGTTGATCCGCGCCCCGAGCAGAGTCAATAGCGCGGGCAAAAAGGTCAGCGCGAATACCACCGCCGAGGCCACCACCAAAGCTCCCGCCAGACCCATCGCGCTCAGGTAAGAGTGGGGATAGAAGAACAGCCCCGCCAATCCAACCGCGACGGCGATCCCGGAGAAGGTGACCGCGCGTCCGGCGGTATCCAGGGCGCGCTCCAGGGCGCGGGGGAGCTCTGCGCCAGAGGCCAACTCGCTTCGGAACCGACTCACGATGAACAGCGAGTAGTCGATCGCCACGCCGAGGCCGATGAGCGACACCACGTTGAGCGTGTACTGGGCCATGTTGGTGAAGTGCGAAAGCAGCATCACGCCGGCCACGCCGGTCATCACCGCCAACCCGCCGACCAGGATCGGCATCAGCGCCGCCACCAGCGTGCGAAACACCAGCAACAAGACCAGCAGCGCCAGCGGAAAGGAGATCAGCTCGGCGCGCAGCAGATCCCGCTCCAGCAGCAGGTCGAGATTGCGCAGGAACGCCGCTTTGCCGGTGATGGTGACGCTCAACACGCTCGAGGAAAGCGCCTGGCTCACCGCGGGATACGCCCGCACCGCGGCCTTTAAGTCTCCCTGGAGGCGAATCAGCATCAAGGCGGCGCGCCCGTCGGCGGAGATGAGATGGATCCCCAACGCGGGGGGCGCCTCGAGCGGCGTTGTGACCGATTGCGTTTCCGGCAGCTTTCTCGCCGCCTCGGTGAGCCGCTGCAACTCGGTGACGAAAACCTTGTCCCCGAAGCTGGCAGTTTCCGAGCGCACGATCACCGCCAAGACCGAGTCCCCGGAGAGGCCGGCCACCTTCTCCGCCAGCCGTTGGGCGCGCTCTGACTCGGTGCCTTCGATGGTGCCGGTGGTCAAATTCCCGCCGCGCCTGAGCGCGGCGATTGCACCGAGCAACACCAGCGCGCTGAAAATCAGAATTGTCCAGCTGCGGTTGAAAGCTAGGCGCGCGAGCGCGACGAACATGGCGCGCGCTTAGCACGCGCCTTAGCGCCGGTCATCGGCCGCGTGCCCCTCCTCCGAGGGCAACGAGGCCAAGATCTCCCGCGCTTTGTCCACTTTTACGCTTCCGGCCTTCACCAACAGGCTCGCCACTTTCTCCACGTGATGCCCGCGCGCTCCGGCAGTCACCGCGACGCAGCGCGCGTGCAGCGCCATGTGGCCCTCCTGAATCCCGACCGACCCGAGAGCGCGAAGCGCGGCGAAATTTTGCGCCAGGCCGACCGCGGCGAATACCGTCGCCAGCTCCTTGGCGTTGGACACCCGCATCATCTTGAACGCCAGCTGCACGCCGGGATGAATCCGGGTCGGCCCTCCGACCGTGCCCAGCGCCAACGGCAGCTCGATGCGCCCAATCAACTCTCCCGATTCCACCGTCCATTGCGACAGCGGCCGGTACTGGCCGCCGCTGCAGGCATACGCGTGCGCCCCGGCCTCGATCGCGCGCCAGTCCTGTCCGGTGGCAATCGCCACCGCGTCGATGCCGTTCATCACCCCTTTGTTGTGGGTCGCGGCCCGGTAGGGATCCGCCTGCGCAAATCGGCTCGCCTGCCGAATCCCCTCGGCGATTTCGGTCCCCGGCATGTCGAAGTCCGCCAACAGCGCCACCGGAATCCGGCAGCTGGCCCGCGCCAAGCGGCGATCGGCGAGATTGCTGAGAATGCGAAGGTACACTTTGCCGCCGGTGATCTGTTCGATCATCGGGGCGATCCCCTCGGCCATGGTGTTGATCAGGTTTGCGCCCATCGCGTCCTGGGTGTCGATCAACAGATGCACGATGAGCAGGGGCTCTCCTCCCGCCCCCTCGGGGGCGGGCAGCACCCGGACTTCCACCTCGCGCGCTCCTCCGCCGCGCCGCTGCATCGCGGGGTGAAAGCTGTTGGCGAGGGCGAGAATTTGCTCCCGGTGGCCGAGGATGGCGCGGCTGGCGGCGGTCG
>Ga0126384_10000049_pt1 | contig 44013 bp, 35 predicted proteins | sample PanSoiMetPlot_36_FD_92543 | JGI IMG/M metagenome (GOLD analysis project Ga0126384, IMG submission 92543) | Tropical forest soil microbial communities from Panama - MetaG Plot_36 | ecosystem: Environmental > Terrestrial > Soil > Tropical forest > Bulk soil | place: Panama | collected 2016-02-17 | reverse complement strand
AGAACGGGTAAATTCGTTACCAGATGACATTGAAGTGGCACCGTGGTTGCACCGTCATCCTCAAAACACGATCACTTGCCTCCAAGGAGGATTTGAAATGCGTAGAATAGTTCTATCCTTAGTATCACTTAGCTTAATCCTGAACATATCAGTCCATTCACAGAGTAAAGCGAAAGCTGTACATTCATCGAAAGGCAGCGGTAAAAAAGTTGCTGCCCTCTGGCGGCAACCGTCTGACATTCGAACACGCAACCTCTTCTACGGCGCAGGCGGACGAGAAGGTCAGCCTAAAGCCCCCTTCCACTTCGTCGAAGAAGACCGCGGAGGCAGCAACCCTAAATTCACTGTCACAGACGCGCGCGGCGTTAAATGGAAAGTAAAGCTTGGCGAAGAGGCGAGACCTGAAACTGCGTCAACCCGTCTGCTCTGGGCCGCAGGGTATTTCACGGACGTTGACTATTATCTCCCCCAGTTTCATGTCAGTGGTCTGCAAAAACTAAACCGAGGTATGAAATATGTCTCGCCTGACGGCACGATTCATGGTGGTCGCTTCGAGCGGTCATTCAAGAAGATCGACGACTGGAGTTGGTTCGAGAATCCTTTTATCGGCAGCCGGGAGTTCAACGGTTTGCGAGTGATGATGGCGCTCATCAACAACTGGGATCTTAAACAGGAAAACAACGCAATTTACAACGTGAATGATCGCGAGCTTCGGTATGTCGTTAGCGATCTGGGTGGTACATTTGGAAAGACGGGAGGCGGTTGGACCAGATCAAAAGGCGACGTCGATGATTACAGCGAGTCAAAGTTCATTCACAAAGTCACTAACAGGGATGTTGATCTTGTTTTGCATGACCGGCCACCGTTCTTATATGCAGTGGCGGTTCCTTATTACGCCAAACGAGTTGAGATGGAAAAGGTAGCTGAAGACATCCCGCGCGGTCACGCGAAATGGATCGGGAACCAACTAGCTCAACTTTCAAATAATCAAATCAAAGATATTTTCCGAGCCGCGGGTTACAGTCCAGCTGAAGTAGAAGTGTACTCGCGCAAGTTACGGGGAAGGATCAACCAATTGAATTCTTTGTAATCGCGTTGTACTGAAAAACCATGCAGACCTCCGCGTCCTCAGCGTCTCTGCGGAGCAGTGAGAGTTGGTGAGCTTCAATGCGGAGATGCTTGAGGACGCAGAGTTCACCCAAAGTCGCAACGAATTAAGCACTAACTAAACGTTCCGGCTCAAGCGATCACGTCGTTAACTACTTTCCCGGCGACATCCGTCAGCCGAAAATCTCGACCACTGTAATGGTAGGTTAGCCTGGTGTGATCAATTCCCATTAAGTGCAAAATGGTTGCATGCAGGTCGTGGACGTGGACCGGTTTGTCGGCCACCTTGAAGCCGAAATCGTCCGTTGCTCCGTAGATCGTTCCGCCTTTGACTCCGCCGCCCGCCATCCACATCGTAAACGCGAACGGGTTGTGATCACGGCCGTTCTGAATAGTGTTGCCGCCGCCGGTTTCTACTACCGGTGTGCGACCGAATTCCGACCCACAGATGACAAGCGTGTCGTCAAATAACCCGCGCGATTTCAGATCCTTGATCACCGCCGCAAACGGTTGGTCCGAATCCTTTGCGCATTTACGGTGGGCCTGGATGTCAATGTGTGCATCCCACGGATCCCCCTTAGCGTAGTAGACCTGCACCATCCGCACGCCTTTTTCCACCATTCGCACGGCAAGCAGGCAGCCGCGGGCAGTACTTCCAGGACCGTAAAGTTTCAGCGTGGCAGGAGTCTCCTTTCGTATGTCGAAGACCTCCGGGGCCTCGGTCTGCATGCGATACGCTGTCTCCATCGATTGGATGGTAGCTTCCAATTGCGGATCAGATGATTTCTCGCGCTCCATCTGCATTCGATTGATTCGAGTTAAAAGATCCAACTCGCGGCGCTGTTCTGGCAACGCAAACTTCTGATTGTGAATGTACGAAATTAGTTTCTGAGGATCGAAACCGGGCTCGACTAACAAATCAGCGGTCTGCTTCTCCCCTGGTTTATCGGAAATATATGTTCCCTGGTGTATAGCGGGCAGGAAGGAGCTGTTCCAAAGGGGCGGACCGACAGTTGTCGGAACATCCGGACAGAGCACTACGAATCCCGGTAGATTCTTGTTATCGACTCCGAGGCCGTAGGTCAGCCACGAACCAAGCGACGGCCGTCCCGCCTGGCTGAAGCCAGTATTCATCATCAGCATCGACGGTTCATGGTTCGGAATGTCCGTGTTCATCGATCGAATCCAACAGATGCTATCCGCACACTCGCCGATATTCGGAAAGAGCTCGCTGACATCCATTCCGCATTGGCCGTATTTTTTGAAGGTGTATGGCGAACGTAAAAGGGCGCCAGTTTTTCGCTCGGTTGCGATCGTGCCGCCCGGCAGCGGTTGGCCGTGATACTTGTCAAGCATCGGCTTCGGATCAAAGCTGTCTACTTGAGACAGACCACCGTTCATGTAAAGAAATATGACGTGCCTGGCGCGCGCGGGGTGATGAACTCCGCCCTTCGGCCATTTGGCGGCTTGCTCGGAAACTTGCGATTGAGCGCGGGCAATCGAGTCACCCACCAGGCTTGCAAAAGCCATCATTCCAAATCCGCTGCCCATACGGCAGAGCGCTTCGCGACGAGTGATTGGGGCGGGTTCTTTGTGTGTCATGGTCTTTTCCAATGAAAGATTCATTATCAGTTAATAAACATGAATTCAGTCGAGCTAAGCAATATCTTGAGGTAGCGCCCCCAGTGAGTCACGGGCAGAAGCGGCTTCTTCTCATCGCTCTTCGCCCCTGCCCCGGGAACGACACCAGCCATCATTCCTCCGGGATCCATCATCGGAGCCTCAGGCATTTCTGCTTTTGGAGGAGCAATAACAGCATCGGCGGGTTTGTCCGCAGGCTTGTCGGCCATTTCCTTCTTGTCTGTCTTCTTCTTTTCCTCTTCAGCTTTCTTCTTTTCCTCTTCGGCCTTCTTCTTTTCCTTTTCTTCGTCAGCCTTCTTCCGCTCCTCGTATTCCTTCAATGGTTCGTTGCGGAGATAATCTACTCCAAGCCGAACCTCTTCAGGCGTCGCCGCTCTCCCAAACACAAACCGATATGCTTTTTGTATGCGAGCTTCCGTCGTTGGCTCGCCTTCTATTCTTTTCACGATCAACTCTGCCTGCTGCTGAACAAAATCGCTGTTCATGAAGAACAGGCGCTGTAGAGGCACGTTAGTCGTGTAGCGTTGTTCGGCTGAAATATTGGGACTCGGAAAATCAAACAACTGGAGAAAGTCATCGAGCTTATAGCGGCTGACTCTACCGTAGAGGGTTCGGCGAGTGGACTGCGGCGTCAACGGTTCGCTTGGCCCACCCATCTTCTTGTCGAGCGCTCCGGAGGTCGCCAGCAACGAATCGCGAATTTGTTCAACGTCCATCCGGCGTCGATTCGCTCGCCAGTAAAGCCGGTTCGCTGAGTCCTTATCATAATTAGCTTTGACCATTTCGTTGCCAAGCTGGTACACGGAACTGAGCATGATTTCGCGATGCAGTTTCTTGATAGACATGCCGTTCCGCTTGAAGAAATCGGCCAGGTATTCGAGCAGCTCGGGATGGACGGGACGCTCGCCGTTGAACCCAAAATTGCTTGGCGTATCCACGATTCCCGATCCAAAATGCCATTTCCAGATCCGATTTACGATGACTCGCATCGCCAACGGCTGGGCCAGAATTGCGTCCGCCAGTTCGAGCCGACCGCTTCCTTTGCTGAAGCAGATTCGTTTGTCCGGAGAAAGGATCGATAAGAACCCGCGTGGAACGACTTCTCCAAGGTTGTTGGGATTTCCGCGCAGGCTTACCGGCAGATCTACCGGCTTCTCCTGATCGGCAACGCCGTGCACATACGGATACTGAGCCGGCATTGATTTTTTGAAGCTCTCGATATCGGCTTGTAGCGCTGCCAGATACGCGCGTCCCTCGGCGCTAATCTGACGCTCCAGGCCCCATCCTCGAAATGCGAGGAGCCCCGGTTTGTACTTTTGAATCACGCCCGGCAGCATCGGATCGTCGAGATCGCGGACGTAGACATCCATCCACAGATTGGTTCTATCCAGAGTCATCGCCTTCGTTTCAACGGCGCAACTTGGACAAAAATCGTCGTTCGTTACGAATTCATTAGGCTTGAAGAGAGGTTCCTTCGGCTTGGTACCTGTCAGCGACTTCGCGATTATGATTTCGTTCTGTTCTTTCAAATCTCTGCGTTCGAAGAGGACATCCTGCAGCAGAGCCTGAAAATCATCGGCCAGCTTTTTAGCTTCCGCCGCAGTCCCGCCCTTAGCCATCATCGCCTGCCAATCCTTCAGGTATGGGTAGTAGCGCGGAGGCTTCGGCAGAAACCTGACCCATCGCTGCATAAGCTCGTAATCGAGCTTATTCTTTTCGATGACGTCGTTGAGATCTTCTTTGGGTTCACCCGCGACCCGCCAAACCGCCTGCATATACTTCGATGCCTGCAGGGTAAGACTCTCTGAGAGCTGTCTTCCTTCATTTTGCAGAAACTCTCCAAGGGTCTTCTCTTTATTCTTAAGCTTCTTTTCCTGCTCTTTATATTGATCAACGACGCTGCTGGGAACCTGTGGGTACTCCTTGTAGGTTGTACTGGCGAAGACTCCGGCCATCGCGTAGTAGTCTTTCGTCGGAATCGGATCGTACTTGTGATCGTGACATCGTGCGCAACCTACGGTCAGTCCCAAAAACCCGCGACTGACAACATCGATTCGATCGTGTCGTTCATCGGCTCGTGTCACTTCCACCGCGCCGTTGTCATAAAACCATGGTCCCTGCCCGAGAAACCCCAGTGCTGGTATTGTTCTAACGCGAGACTTCTCGTCAATTTGATCACCAGCCAGTTGGTCGCGCACGAACTGGTCGTAAGGGAGATCGTCGTTGAATGCTTTCACGACCCAGTCGCGGTACAAGTAAGCGTGTTGATAAGGCGCGAACCCTCGGCCCATCGGATCGAGACTTCGGTAATCGTCCTCGCCGTAGCGTGCGACATCCAGCCACAATCTTCCCCACCGTTCTCCGTACTGCGGGGAGGCAAGCAAACGATCCACAACCTTGGCAAAAGCGTCAGCCGATTTGTCATTTTCGAAGGCTTCAATTTCCTCTGCGGTGGGCGGAATTCCGGTTAGATCCAGCGTTGCTCGATGCAACAACGTACGGCGATCGGCTGGCGCAACCGGGGCGAGCCCTTCCTTCTCGAGTCGTGCCAGAATGAAGCTATCGATTTCAGTTTTGCCCCAGTGGGTGTTTCGAACTGCCGGCGCGGGCGTCGGATGTAATTGTTGAAAGGACCAGAATGCGCGCCGCGCGGGATCGATCACCATTTCGCCCTTCGACACCGCTGGGGCTTTCGCAGTATCCGGCCATACGGCACCATTGCGAATCCACTGCGAGATCGCTTCGATTTGATCGGAGGTGAGCTTGCCGCCTTTGGGCATTTTCAGGGAGCCGGTCTGTCGAATCGCGGTCACAAGCAGGCTCTTGTCCGGATCTCCCGGTACTATCGCCGGGCCCGATTTGCCGCCTTTCAGCAAAGCGTCGCGGGAATCGAGTCTCAGACCGCCCAATTGTGAATCGGTATGACAGGAGAAACACTCGGTGGCGAGGATAGGCCTGACTTTGGTCTCAAAGAAATCGTCCTTGTTCTGATTTTGGGACCAGACGGGCCAGGCTCCGGCTGCAAAAAGCGCGAGAAGAAAAACAAACCGTTGATAGGTCATAGCAGCACGATAACGAGAACTGCTGGCGGGCATTCTTTCTTCACAACAGCCGATCATGAGGAGGCTTTCCTGCTCCCTTGAATTCGTAGCTCGTAAACTCTAGCGCAGCAGCGGCTTACGATCAATGTCAATGAACCGATTGCGCCTTTGCGGTTCTTTGCGACTTTGCGCGAAACAGCACATTCGAGGGCGAAGACTTTGCAACGACGACCACAGGTATTCGGCTTGTGGGTGCACGTCTCACCTCTATACCTGACTAACCAACTTTTTGCTATGATGCCGTCCCATGATTCGAATCCTTCTTGTCATTCCCATTCTCTTCTCCTCATTCTCGCAAACAACTAAGCGGCCTCCACGACCCGGCGTAAAGACCCCCGGCGTAAGGGTACCGATGACCGCTCTAAAACCTGACGCCGTGTTTGAAGTTCCCGGCGCACCCGACTGGATTGCCATCGATGAATCAGTTTGGGTTTCTAATTTCCCAAAGAATACCGTTGCCCGCCTCGATCCCAAAACTAACAAAGTGCTTGCCATGGTCGAGGTCGGCAACAAGCCTTGCTCCGGCCTGACCACCGGATTTGGGAGTCTCTGGGTTCCTCTCTGCGGCGATCAGGCCCTCGCTCGCGTCGATCTGAAGGAAGGGAAGGTGACCGCCACCATTCCTGTCAGCATCGGCGACTCCGAAGGCGGATTGACAGAAGGCGCCGGAAGCATCTGGCTGATGACCGACAAGAAGGGAACCCTCGCGCGAATCGATCCAGCCACAAACAAAGTTGTGGCTGAAATCCAGGTTCCTCCAGGCTCGTTCACCGTAGCCTTTGGGGAAGGCGCGATCTGGATTACAGGAACCGAGTCTAATGTGTTGACGCGAGTGAATCCCGAAACCAATCTCGTTGTCGAGAGCATTCCAGTTGGGAAAGCGCCACGTTTTTTGACGATCGGCGGCGGGTTTATCTGGACCCTCAATCAGATCAGCGGTGACGTATCCAAGGTGGACCCAAAAACAAACAAGGTCGTCGAAACGGTCGAAGTCGGCGTGCCGGGTCCAGGAGGAGAGATAGCCTTTGGAGAGGGCGCGGTATGGGTTACGTCTTTCGAGTTTCCGATCTCGCGGATCGATCCTGTTGCCGGAAAAGTCGTGCAGCAATTTGCCGGCGAGGGAGGCGATGCCATCAGGGTTGGCTTGGGTTCTGTGTGGCTTTCTAATATTCGCGCCGGCAATGTCTGGCGCCTGGACCCGCGACGGATCGCCGCCACTGTAGCGCAGTAAGAAGCGTGGCCTCACCTAATCGTCTTCTTTTCCCAACTTTGTGCCTTTGCGACTTTGCGTGAACCTTTAAGTGAAGAGGATCGAGTTAGGTTCACTCAAAGACGCAAAGTTCGCAAAGAAGATTCCGCGCCTGATTCTCTCTCTTCTCTACCCCAATCCTACAAGCCTTCCCCTTGCTTACCGAGAGGTGTGTCAAGTACTATATCTCGGTAAGCGAGGGGAGAAGATATGAGCAAACCATCTGATCTGGTTCAGGGCACGTTGGATTTACTGATTATGAAGATCCTGGCTTTGACGCCGCAACACGGGTGGGCGATTAGTCAACGATTAAAACAGGTATCCGGCGACGTCCTGCAGGTCAGTGATGGATCGCTTTATCCGGCGCTACACAAACTGGAACAGGGGGGCTGGATTAAAGCTGAATGGAAACCCAGTGACAACAACCGCCGCGCGAAATACTACTCATTGACGCGCGCGGGGCGACGAGAGCTGAAAGCAGAGGCGGAAAACTGGCGGCGCTTATCCGCGGCCATATCTTTGGTGGTAGATCTGAAAGGAATTTAGAAGTGCAAATAGGAAGATTCCTGTACATGATTCCGCTTCGACTTAGATCGCTGTTACGTCGAGCACAAGTCGAGCGGGAATTGGACGAAGAACTTCAATATCATATTCAGCGACAAATTGAAGAGAATCTTGCGAAAGGACTTCCGGCACAACAAGCGCGTCTTGCAGCACTGCAAGCAATGAATGGAATTGAACAGCAGAAGGAGAAGTGCCGCGACACGAGACGAGTGCATCTCATCGAAGACCTGGTTCAGGATTTACGCTACGGTCTTCGAATGCTGGCTCGCAATCCGGTTTTCACCGCAATAGCCGTGGTTACCCTGGCTTTGGGCATTGGCGCCAACACGGCTATTTTTTCGGTTGTCAACGAATTGCTTTTGCGGCCGCTTCCCTTTCGAAATGCAGATCGTCTGGTGATGCTGTGGGAGGTTAATCCCAGCGGTCGTCATCAGAATACGACATCGCGAGCAAATTTCCGAAGCTGGCGTGAACAGAGTACCGCCTTCGAGGAAATGGCGGCCTTTTCTGATCTACGACTAAATCTAACCGGTGATGGAGAACCTGAAGAGGTCTCGGTTCAAATGGCTACGCCAGAACTGTTTCAAGTCCTCGGTGTTAATGCATTGCTTGGGCGTACGCTGACACTTGATGACGGACGCGCAAAATCAGCCGGAGTGGTAATCAGCTACGGGCTCTGGCAACGTCGCTTCGGCGGAGATCCGCAGATCCTGGGCAGACGAGCCATACTCAACGGAACTCCCTTCGATGTAGTCGGAGTTATGCCGGCGCATTTTCAGTGGCATATCCGAAGCAGATCCGGCACCGGCAAGCCTGCGGAAATGTGGATCGTCCTACCGATGCCGAAGGAGGGGCCGGCGCTGCTGGGTCGATTTCTTTCAGTAGCAGCGACTCTCAAACCTGGCGTCTCGCTTGAACAGGCAACTTCTGAATTGAAAGTGATAGAGGCGCGGATTGAGCAAGAGGATCCGCAATATAATAAAGGCTGGGGTGTTGAGATACTGCCGGTGCGCGAACAGTTCGTTGGCAAGGTCCGAACGGGGTTAATGGTGCTTCTTGGCGCTGTTGGCTTCGTGCTGCTCATAGCCTGCGCGAATGTCGCTAATCTAATGTTGTCACGCGCCGCAGCGCGTCAGAAGGAAATGGCGCTACGGGCGGCGCTTGGCGCTTCCCGCCTGCGAGTCATTCGTCAGCTACTAACTGAAAGTCTGTTGCTTGCCTTGTTAGGCGCCTGTCTAGGAGTTGGACTCGCACTGTGGGGCATTCGTGTCTTGGTGGCCGTAAGTCCGCGCGACCTTATCAATATTCAGGGTACCGGGTTAAATCTCCCGGTTCTGGCCTGGACACTGACTCTTTCGCTCGCAACTGGAGTGTTTTTCGGTTTAGTTCCTGCTCTGGAATCATCGAGGCTTAACCTGAGCGACGCACTTAAAGAAGGCGGAAAAACCGACGCCGGACAAGGAGCTCGCAGCAGCCGGCTTCGGAATATCCTGGTCGTCGCGGAAGTCGCATTGGCTGTGGTACTGCTCGTCAGCGCAGGGTTGCTGGTTAAGAGTTTTGCGCGTCTGCGAAACATTGATACCGGTTTCGATACAGACAACGTGCTTACGATGGTCGTGCCTCTGGCAGGTGCCAGATACCAGACTGATCCGCAAGTCATTGGTTTCTTCCGTCGTGCAACAGAACGTATACGCTCGTTTCCGGGTGTCACTGCAGTAGGTGCGGTGAATTATTTGCCTCTTTACGGAGGGTTGGGCTGTTCGACCGGTTTTAGCATAGAAGGGGAACCCCAACCACCTCCGGGTGAAGGTCCTTCAACCAACGTACGAGTTACCGACGAAGGCTACTTTGCTGCAATGGGAATTCCTTTCTTGCGAGGCCGGAACTTCAACGACGCGGAATGCAACGAGGCAAAGCATGTCATCATCGTTAGCGAATTGTTTGCGCGACAGTACTTCCCTAACGAGGATCCTTTGGGTAAGCGCATCAGCGTTGATATGTTCATAAACCCGAACCCCCCGACCGAGATCATTGGGATAGTCGGCGACGTAAGGTATGACAGTCTTACAGATCAGGCGGAACCGACGGTTTACTATCCGATGCCGGAACTCACCTATAGCGTTATGACACTTGCGATCCACACCTCAGGCAATCCTGCTGTCATCGCTCCCTCAGTTCGCGGAGTATTGCGAGAGACGGATGCGGATCAGCCTGTCTCCGATGTAAGAACCATGGATCAGGTGATGGGCGAGACGTTGAGCCGGGCGCGCTTCAACACGCTTCTGCTGGGACTATTCGCAGGAATGGCGATGCTGCTGGCAGCGGTAGGGATTTTTGGTGTGATGAATTACGCCGTAACTTTAAGGACTCGTGAAATCGGTATCAAAATGGCGCTCGGTGCACGTCCCGGCCAGGTTCTGTTATTCATAATGAGACAGGGACTGACGTTGACTCTATTGGGAATTGGGCTCGGCGTGGCTGGGTCGCTGGCATTGACACGTCTGATGTCAGGGCTGCTGTTCGGAGTGAAAGCGACGGACCCGGTCACCTTTGTGAGCATCGTTGTGCTCCTAACACTGGTGTCGGCAATCGCATGTTATCTTCCAGCACGGCGGGCGATGAAGGTGGACCCGCTGGTCGCGCTTCGCTATGAGTAGCGAGGCGGTGAGCATAATCTCCGGTTCGATCGAGCAAGCGGGCGTCGGGATTGGGTGAGTGATCCGAGAACGAAACTGCGAGGGGGGTTTTTTTATTGTGAGGATTTCGTCGTGTTGAGAACTCCCTCGTACGGACGAATTCAGATTGCAATCCGAAATCTGCAATCTGCAATCCGAAATCTGCAATCTGCAATCCGAAATCTGCAATCTGCAATCCGAAACCTGCAATCTGCAATCTGCAATCCGAAATCTGCAATCTGAATCTGAAATCTGCAATCTGAATCTGAAATCTGAAACGTAACCAGACGCTAAATTTGTTGCTGCCCACGCACAGCAGTGATTCTCACTCTCATTTTTCAAACTCCGATTCTCCAAATCTCATTCTCCAACTCTCCTCCGCATTGGCTTCTTTTTTGCACTAAGTAATTCTGGCTTTGTCGATGTAAACGAAACATACACTTCAGAGCCGAGATCAGTACAGATCTGCCATTGAAAGGCATTCTCTGAGTGCGAGGAAACCTGTATTAGAAGTCGAGTTTCTCGCAAAGACGCCAAGAACCGCAAAGACGCAAAGAACTGATACACCACACATTGATCTCCGTATGAACGGGTTTGAGGTCTTTGGACATGGCTGACCAAACGAACGATGAAATGCGCGAACGCGTGATCAAGTTAGTTTTTGGAGGCGACACTGCGAAGTTCGACGATTTTATTAATGTGCTGCGCGAAGATCTGCCAAGTGGTACCGGAGTAGTTATCAGAGGCAGCGCAGTCACTGGAGAGCGCTGGGAAGATGGCGCGCCTTTTGATGCAGAAGGCGAAGGAACTAGCGACGTTGACCTGACTCTCATTGGCGATCAAGTGATAAACCTTTACAATTCGGACGGTTTTTATATTCCGCTAATACACACGAAACCCCTTTGCGACGAAGATCATCACATTGCACCCGACCTAGTTCCATTGCGCGAAAGACTTCAGGGCATTGTTAAGCGGCCGGTCAACATACAAGCAACACGTGATTTCGTGAGGTTTGTCAGAGAAGTATTGATCGGCCAGCCACAGCTGGCCATCATCGAGAGAAAGGAAGCGCTTTGAGGGTTTCACTTCTCAGCTACAACATCCGCTACGGCGGAGTGGGCCGAGAGGATTATTTGGCTTCAGCGATACGCGAGTCCCAGGCTGATGTAATAATTCTTCAAGAAGCTACTCAACCGCGTGTTGTCGAGCGCCTGGCGCATAACGCTGTGATGCCAATCTGGGCAGCGTGCGAAGGTCAGTCCATTGCTTTCATGAGTCGAATTGCTATCAGCCACTATCAATGGCATCAGATTCCTTTTGCGGGACGTGCTTTCCTGGAAGTAGTCCTGGCCGGTACTGAAACTCGAGTCTTTGGCATTCATCTCAGGGCAATGCACGCAAACTGGACTGAACGTCGCCGGGTGCGCGATCTTCGCGCATTGCTCGAAAGTATCAGACATTTCCAAAAGGGATTTCACATCCTCGCTGGTGACTTTAATACACTCGCGCCTGGCGCCCTTCTGGAGGCAAGGCAGTTGCCCTTGCGACTTCGTCCGTTGTTGTGGCTGAGTGGCGGTCGGATCCGATGGGAAACCATCCAAATCTTGTTAGACGCCGACTATGCGGACGGATTCAGAAGCATTCATCCTGATGAGCCTGGATTTACGTTTCCTTCATGGAATCCGCACATTCGACTTGATTATGTGTTTTTGCCAACTACATTCGCCGATCGGCTCAAATCGTGTGAGGTTCTTGATGATGGCGCTTTAACTAGACGCGCTTCTGATCATTTCCCGCTACGGGCTGTTTTTGACGGGTAGAAGAGTACTCCCCAATCTCCAAACAATTAGAACCGGACATTTACAAAAAGGCGCCGAGAACGCAAAGACGCAAAGTTATTGCCGATTTCCAATAGCTGCTCTAAATTTGTTGCCATTTGCACGGCTTTTGCTGAACAAGGGAAGAATTGATGAGCGGCGAAAAAGTCCTAAAGATGGACAGTCTGCTCGAGCCTCTCTTGCTTGTAACCAACGAGCAACAGGCCGATGAACTTCTCTTGCGTCTTATCTCAGAGCACGCTGAGCCTCTAATAAAAGGGATTATCCGTTACAAGCTGCACCTGAGTTTTCAACGAGCGCACCAGCGCGCCGAGGCCGACGATATTTATCAGGAAGTGCTGCTTCAGCTTCTCTCTGAGCTTGACAAACTGCGCAAGCGACCCGAGGAGAATCCGATTTCCGATGTCCGCGGCATCGCGGCGGTGATCGCTCATCGTACCTGTTCGAAATGGATGCGACGGCAGTTTCCGGAGCGCCACGCGTTCAAGAACCGGCTCCAGTATCTGTTAACACGACAGCGAGGCTTAGCGCTGTGGCAGGATAAGGACGGGAGACTCGTGGCCGGTTTTGCGGTCTGGCAAGGAAACAAGCCCATAGCCAACGCATCCCTTGTGAGCGAGGTAGCGGTCGATGAAGGCCTTGCTTCCGAAGTTCAATCACTGAAAGATGGCAAACAGCGCGAACTGGCTGACGCGGTTGCCGCCGTATTGAACCGTCTGGGTACTCCAATTGAATTCGATGAACTTGTTCGAATCCTGGCGCCGCATTTGGGAATCCGTGATCAGCCGCTCGAATCGCTCGACCAGGACAATGACACAGCAACTTTCCAGGCGACATCCGGAGACCCAGACCCTTCCTGGCAGGCAGAAAAAAGAATTTTCCTTCAGCGGCTTTGGGAGGAATTGCAGCAACTTCCTCGGAATCAGCGCTCGGCCTTGCTTTTGAATTTAAAGGATGCCGAAGGGCGCGGGTGCATTGCACTGTTTCCAACAACGCGGATCGCGTCAGTCCGCCAACTCGCGGAAACATTGGAGATAAGTGCCGAGGATCTTGCGGGGCTCTGGAACGAATTGCCGCTCGAGGATACAAGAATCGCCGAGCTACTCGGCCTGACGCGCCAACAAGTAATAAACGCGCGCAAATCGGGTCGCGAACGGTTGACGCGCCGGTTGAAAGGATTTATTTGAAGTGCGACGCCAATAAGTTGGACATTTCGTCAACTTATTAGACAAAGGGCAGTCGAAGTCCTGGCTGCGAGGATTAATCAAATTGATTGAACACCTGACCCAGAATCAGGTTGATGATTATCGTCGACAACAGCTGCGCCCTGCGGAACTGTTGTCCGTATCTGATCATCTCCACGAATGCGACGTCTGCCGCCGGCGGATCGAAATTGCCGTTGAACGCGACTCCACATTCTTCGCACTCAGATCCGAAATCTTTGGCGAATCAATTGATCTGCCCGAGCTCGATGGCCCTCATCTAACTAAATCACAGATCGAGTATGTTGATGGAAACCTTGTTGGTGAAGAGCATCAAATGGTCGTCGATCATTTGAGCCATTGTATTCAATGCTCCAGGGCGATTGACGATCTGCGCGTATTCAGGGAGCAGGTCGGATCGACACTGGATCGCGAATATGGTCCTGCCTCAACAGCCGCGAAAAGTCCAGGCTGGTGGGGTCAGGTGGTAGCGTCACTTCTCGCGCCATTTCGCGGCTATCCGATTGTCGCGTATGGCACTGCCCTAATGATCATCTTATTGGCGATTACTGGATGGTTATTGTGGCGAACAAAGCAAGCCGGGCCACCAAAAGAGGAGCTTGTCGTCGCACCATCCCCTTCCCCCTCGCCGCCTGAAGCGGTTCGACCAACAGCGCAAATTGTCGCCCGGCTGAATGACAACAATGGGGAATTGACGTTGGACCAGGAGGGCAATCTGTCAGGCGCCGGGGGCCTGCCGGAGTCTTATCAGAGCTTATTGAAACAAGCGCTAACTCGGCAAAAGCTGGAAGCCTCGGCGCAATTGAAAGGTCTTGCGCGTTCGCCCAGTTCCCTGATGAGCTCAGATAAAGAACGACGAGAGTTTTCAGTAATTGAGCCTTTTGGAAAAGTACTAATGACCGATCGGCCCTCGTTCCGCTGGTCGCCAATGGAAGGAGCGACGAGCTATGTGGCGGAGGTCTATGACTCCGATTTCAACCTGATGGCCTCGAGTCCACAGCTCACGAATCCCAGTTGGACTGCTACGAAACCTCTCCCTCGAGGGCAGGTGTATTCCTGGCAGGTGAAAGCGATAAAGAGCGGCGAGGAATTTACATCGCCACGACCTCCTGCTCCACAAGCAAGATTTCGAGTTCTTGACCAGGCGAAAGCGAGCGAGCTTACAAAGGCGATGAAGAGCTACCCGTCATCTCATCTGATGTTGGGAATGCTGTACGCGGATGCTGGATTGCTGACGGAGGCCGAGCAAGAATTGCGATTGTTACAAAAGACAAACCCTGATTCCGAGATAGCTCGCACTCTGCTAGGGCAAATTCAAGGACTTATGCGGAAAAGCAAGTAGGCAGAAAGTAGCTGGCAGTAGGCAGTTGTACTTGTTGATTGCTTTTTGACGCTGGCGCCTATCCAAATATCGACTTCAAAACGAGATAACAATAAGACCCCTTCCTTCTCAGACGAAATATTAGCCTTCCCACAAGAAAATTTCTGCAGGCAGTAATATGCCCGTGCGTTCGGCAACTTGTTACAAAGTGGTTCTAATTTGGTTGGGTTTATTGGTTGTGGCTTGTGGCTCTTAGTTGTTGGTTCTGGTCTTTGAAGTTTGTGGTTCTTATCGGCTGCGTAATCTGCGGATTATCGATTATCCGCATATTAAACGATTACGCATAAGAACTGAACCAACAACCAGAGACTGGAAACCTATTATGGAGGAGATATTTAAATGCTTACTAGAATTGCGATCTTTATTTACGGTGTCTTGTGTTACGTGATCTTTTTCGGCACCTTTCTTTATGCTGCAGGGTTCATTGGCAATCTTGTGGTTCCGAAGTCTATTGATTCAGGACCGACGGGTCCTCTTGGTGAGTCATTGTTGATCGATGCGGGCTTGCTTGCCCTTTTTGCGTTTCAGCACAGTCTGATGGCAAGACCCTGGTTTAAGCGTGCGTGGACACGACTGATTCCTGAACCAGCCGAGCGCAGCACCTACGTGCTTCTATCATCAGTGGCACTGATCTTACTGTTCTGGCAGTGGAGGCCGATCGGCGGCGTGGTATGGAACATCGAAGATTCGACGCTGCGTATGATCACTTACGGACTTTGGGCGAAAGGCTGGCTTCTTGTCCTGATCAGCACTTTTCTTTTGAATCATTTTGATCTGTTCGGACTCAGACAGGTTTATCTCTTCCTTCGTGGGAAAAAGTATGCGCAATTGGTATTCAACACTCCGGCGATCTATCGTCACGTTCGTCACCCGCTTTATCTGGGATGGCTGTTTGCGTTCTGGGCAACGCCAACGATGAGAGTGCCGCATTTGGTCTTCTCGATAGCCACTACGCTTTACATTTTCATCGCTATCCAGTTTGAGGAGAGAGATCTTGTAAAGACATTTGGAGATGAGTACCGGCGATATCAAGAACGAGTACCGATGATCCTGCCGTTCAGATTTCGTAAACCTGTAGCCACCGGTTTGCTCCCGAATCAAAATGTAAAATCTGCCTAGAAGGTCAGAGTGAGGCGTGAGGAGATGTTTTCTTGCGCCTCACTCTTGGCAGGGAGTTGCCAGCCAAACCGTCTTTAACTCTCTAAGCAACTTCGCGGAACTGATTTGTGCGAGATAAACCCTTTCGAAAAGTGGTCCTCGCATGGTCAACCGCCGCAAAGACTATTAATCGGCCATCATCTAAATCGAAGTAGGATTTCAATGAGGAGAAAGTCAATGAATCATATGATTACCAAACGTATAATCGGTCTAATCATTACGCTCGCAATTTTTGTAATAGCATCATCTGCCAGTCCTGCCGTTCCGGACGGCGAAACCATCACGGTGCCAACCTTGCCTTCCCCCCTGTGCGACGAGGTACGAGTACCCGCGGGGAACGAAGTGTTCTTCCACGTGTACGCCCGTGGCCTACAGATCTACAGATGGACCGGGACAGCATGGGTGGTGACGCCATCGGCGACTCTTTACGCGGACGCCGGCTATCACGGGCAGGTCGGAACTCACTACGCTGGTCCCACCTGGGAAAGCAACAGTGGTAGCTTTGTTAAAGCAACACGAAGGGAAGGCTGTTCACCAGATGCGTCTGCAATTCAATGGTTGAAACTCGAGGCGACATCTACCAGTGGTCCCGGAGTGTTCAGTGCGGTGACCTATATTCAAAGGGTCAACACCGTCGGTGGATTGGCGCCCACAGCTCAAGGCGCGTACATTAACGAATCGGTAGAGGTTCCTTACACGGCAGAGTATTACTTCTATCGCGGCGGGCAGTGAGACGAACTGTTCACGAACAAGCCACACGTAGTAACGAATGCTCACGTAGTAACGAATGAATTCGTTACTACGTGAGCGTGAATCAGAACGTATAGTTCACACCTATGAGGGCCATTTTCTTAGAGCAGTCTGGGCCGCGTGATAGCCACAAAGCCCATGGACCCCGCCACCTGGCGGAGTCGATGACGAGCATAGGTAGAGATCCTGTCGAGGTGTCGAATACCACATTGAAGTTGGACGCACCAGCAACTGGCTAAGCTCTGCCGAGCCTCCGTTAATGTCACCCCCAACAAGATTTGCATTGTGAGCTTCCAAATCGGCCGTGGTCATAACACTCCGCGCGAGAATGCAGTCCCGAAACCCCGGAGCAAATCGTTCAATCTGTTTCTCGATGCGTTCGCTCATATCCACGGTTGAGCCGTTTGGAACGTGACAATATCCCCACAGCGTGTGTCGGCCACCGGGCGCTCGCGACGGATCGAAAAGAGTCGGCTGTGAGAGTATCGTGAATGGCCGCTCGGGATGTAACCCGTCGATTACCTGGCGCTCGGATAGCAAAATGTCGCTGAAAGATGAACCGAGGTGCACAGTCGCCGAGGTGAAACACTCTTTTGCTTTCCACGGAACCGGTTGGCTCAACGCCCAATCCATTTTGAAGACACCCGCACCGTACCGGTAGCTACTTAATTTCCGGCTAAAGTCTGCCGGCAATGAATTGCCCGCGATGCTGACGAGCTGCCGAGGCGTAAGGTCGCACAGGATAGCCTTGGCCTGTGGAAGTTCATCAAGCGAAACAATACGACGTTCAGTTACAATTTCGCCCCCGAGAGCCTTCAGATGTGCTCCCAACGCGTTACTGATGCTCTGCGATCCGCAGGCCGCTACTGGCCACCCGATTGCGTGCGCCAATCCTGCTAGGATTAATCCAAACGCCGAAGTTCCCTGCTGATCCATTGCCAAGCCAGAGTGGGCCGCCAGACCCAAAAAGACAGCCCGGGCCCTATCACTACGAAATATGGCACTGGCAAGACTCTTCGCAGGCTTTAGTGCAGACCACCCAAAACGGGCAGTTCGTAAAGGGTGCCTCGGAAATCGTGGTGGTCCTAAGACGTCGACCGCTAACTCCGACCAATGCTCCGCAACCGGCGCTATCAGCTCCTTGTATGCTTGACAATCATTTTCAAAGGAAGTGCCGGTTTCCTCGATAGACTTAGTCAAGACAATTGCGGAACCGTCTTCGAAAGGGTGAGCTAAAGCGGCGGGCGGATAAACATAGCGCAAGCCGTACCGATCCAACGGCAGCCGGGCGAAGCAGGTTGAGCTCGCGGCCATCGGATGAACTGCCGAACAGATATCGTGAACAAATCCTGGCAGTGTAAGCTCGGCGGATCGGGCGCTGCCTCCAATTGTGGGATTTGCTTCGCAGAGGCGGACGGATTTCCCCGCGCTCGCGAGTTCAATAGCCGCCATTAAGCCGTTCGGCCCTGCGCCGATTACAATCGCGTCATAGATCATCTTAGTTCGGAGTTCGGCGTTTAGCGTTCAGCGTTTGAGGTTTCGGTTAGCAACTTTTGCGTCGAATTCGAGTTTCTCTATCTCAAACTTTAGATTCTGATCACTGATTCTGAACAGTCAACTTTGAATCTCGACCCGAAATACTGAATGACGACCCTGAACACTGAAAATGAACGTTGAGCTCTGAACTGTGAACTACTTCTTTCTGCCGGCTTTTTTACCCCTTTTTTGCCGCCTTTCTTGCCTCCCTTTCTGGAGAAAAAGTGAAGAGAGAGATATTTGGGCCTGTTGGCATTTCACTTGCAGGACTGTTGGCTTCGTTGCTAAGAAATTAGCTCTAAGAAAAAAGGACAAAAATGAACATACTCGTCACTGGCGGAGCCGGTTATATCGGCAGCGTAGTTGCTGAAGAACTCGTTAAAGTGGGGCACGCGGTCGTCGTCTACGACAGCCTCTACAAGGGTCATCGTGGGGCGGTGGTCAAAGACGCGAAATTGATAACCGGCGATCTCACGGATAGTGAGACGCTTGGTCAGACGCTAAAGGAGCACAGAATTGACGGAGTCATCCATCTTGCCGCCGATTCGCTTGTAGGCGAGTCCGTTCTCAATCCGGGTAAGTACTACGGCAATAACGTAACAGCCGGTTTGGTGCTTCTCGAGGAAATGCGCAAGTATGAGGTCTCCAAAATCGTATTCTCATCTACCGCCGCGGTTTACGGTGAGCCTCAGAAACAGCCGATTCAGGAGTCGGATCCTCTAAATCCAACAAACCCTTATGGCGAGACCAAGATTGCCTTCGAACGCGCACTACACTGGTATGAAAAGGCTTATGGCATTCACTATTCGTCGCTGCGCTACTTTAATGCTGCAGGGGCGACCGAACAATGTGGAGAGCTTCATGAACCGGAAACTCATCTGATTCCACTAGTGCTTCAGGTGGCAGCTGGCAAGCGGCCATTCGTCGAAATTTATGGCAACGATTATGAAACGCCCGATGGCACATGCATCCGAGACTACATTCATGTTGCTGATCTGGCGCGTGCCCACGTTCTCGCACTCGGAATACTCGACTCCAGGAGCAGCATCTACAACCTCGGTTGCGGCGGCGCTGGCTACAGCGTTAGAGAGGTAACAAACGTCGCAAATGAGATTACCAGCCGCGAATGTCCCGTTCGAGTTGGCAAACGAAGGGCAGGAGACCCTGCGGTTCTAATAGCGGGTTCAGAAAAAATTAAAGAGGAACTTGGATGGTCGCCCGAACAGCAGGACCTGCATTCAATAATTGAGTCGGCCTGGAGGTGGATGCGAACCCATCCGAATGGTTACGCCCAATAGTTTTATTCCGGAGTAGACGGCCAAGCTGATCCTGGAATGGGACATGTGTGATGTGTATGAACTCCGAACTGCTAAGCAGAGTGCGCCTTATTTGGGCACCGGTAATCAAGTTTTCTCCACTCCTGAAAATCGTCCTTCGTCTGCTGTGCCATAGCAATTGAGGCATCTAAAAGCCATTTAGACGAGGTGTAATTACTCGACTGTTTCCCCAGATGCTGGAGCACACCAGCCGCCGCGTCCCGTGATGACAAATGTATATTGGCCGTTTCCTTCCCCATTGCACGCAGCAGTCTTTTTTGGAGCTCGTCTCCTTTATTTCCAAGGTCGAGATCTTCTATAGCAACTTTGAAAGTATCCGGCCCAATACGGCGCACAACCCAACTGCCCGCTATCATCAGCCAGGGATCGCTTGACCGTACTGCCTGCGCGACTATCTGACGATAGTAGATGGTCCTTTTGGCTAATTCCGTGGCAGACGACTTGTCCTCCTCTTGATTCGCCCAGAGCCACGCAGAAGGTGCAAGCGCTTTTGCTTCCCGAACAATGACGCCCCCTCGCCAGTCCTCTGCAACTGCTGTCAGGCGCGGGCGACCCAGACTTCCCAAGCCGGCTTCCCGATGTCTGATCACGTAATCCGGGGTTGGTTGAGGAAAACAAGAGTTCAGTGCCGCCACTGCCTCGGCTGAAACTGTGCCTTTGACCTTTTCCAGATTTCTGTATTTCTTACAGAACTTTGCGAACAGATCGTCATGATCATCACTCTTCTTGTCGTTGGAAATGAGCTTACTCATGACTACGTCTCTCAGCCATTTATGATCCTCCGCCAAAACAAAGGGCCGGGACTCCTGCATTCCCTTTACGTACCCCTCCTGGATTGATGCACACGCTTCCTTGATGTCCAGGTTGAGCGCGTTAGAGGAATCTTGTATGGCGAGGCAGGCGCTTGTCGCTAAGCGAACCAGATCGTTTGTATAGGGCAGAAAGCACGCTTCATCGAAATCATTCACTCCCCAGGTTAGACGCCCTTCAGCATCCCGCCAGGTCCCGAAGTTCTCAATATGCAGGTCCCCAACGCCCAGGACTCTCGGAGCAGCGCATAACTCCGGAAAGTGCTTCGGGAACAAGTGCGACCAGCGGTAAAAAGTGGCTCGAAGGAAAGGGAACTCGCTGCATGTCATCTTGTTGTGCTTGATGTTGAGTTCGTCTTCATCAATCACCATTATCGAGCGCAGCCAGTTATCGTATTCGTTTGTGGCTTTGACGACACCCATTCTGATCCTCCCTGCTACCAACTAACTTTGAAAAAATCACTAACCTTCTTATGCCTTACGCATTGATTTGTTGATGAAACTGCGGCGTAAAAGCCCCCTATATTGAAGCGTCACAGCACATGCTCTGTGTGGTAGGCTCCAGTGATAGGCGACCGCTTCTGATCTTCATAGTATTGATGCCACCATTTTGCCGCCTGCCAGATCGCCTCTGGGCAGCTCGACCGGCTTTCGAGCCCTGGCGTCAAATCGAAGCCTGCAGCGCCAATCGCAATCTCCAGCATCGCTGCCGACGGGATACCCATTCCATCCAGCAGTGGATTGGCGCTCCGCGCAACACCCCAAACATATTCCATCCAGCGGATAACCAGATGCACCGCGTCGAGAACGGCGCGCTGCCTCTGAAACCGGTCTAACGCGTTCAACACTGCTTTTTGAGTAATCGGCACCTTCAGCACTGCAATGTTCGGGTATTCCTCGGGGTCACGGTATTGACCAAGCTTCCCCTTTTGCATGCCGTTGGTCGGCGGTGGAAAACCAAATCCTTGTGTCGGCTCCAACGAAATCTCTGTGACTGGAGTTGATGCGGGATTCTTTGCAGCCTTACCCAATAACATCACGTGCGACCAGTGACTCGGCACCAGGTCGTGCCGAACGTGGGACTGCGCCACTCGCAGGCGGATAGCCGCCGGGCTTTTGCCGCCAACCATTACGAGTATGACTTCATCGTCTACGGTGGGAGCGTTGCGAGCTAGCCACTGGAGATTGTCTTCCGCTTTAAGCCGATCAACCTCTTTCAGTAAGTCGCTGGGCGCGGCGGCGTTGGAGCTGATGATGTTAATCACTGATAAATCCTCCTTAGGCAACGCTCAGATCAATGGGGCCTACTTCTTCGGGTCTGCCTACGTTTTGATCGAGCGAGATCGGCCAGTACTTAATTCGCAATTCGAGGCCACCCCCATTCTGACGGAACATCAACAGAACGACGTGATTGCCTTTTTGACCATGGATCTTTGAGCACGGAAAGCGACCTCCGAAAACATCAGAGGCCAGGAAGGTCGGCGGGTTGGCTGGCTCCGAATGCCGCGGCCAGGGATTTGTAGATCCGAACAGTCCCCCGAAGAATGCCCCTACCCTCCTTGCCTGATCATGGCCGATCGTGGTGACCAGCGAGGCGGGTGATGAGATGACCTCACTGAAGGCAATTCGGCCGGTGTGTATATCTATCGACGTGACTACTCGTCCCCAGTGGACGTCGCCCGTGAGCAAGAGCACTGGACGCCCCGCATCGGCCAATCTCTGAAGGCTCGCCATGATTTGGTTGTAGTCGCCGTAGTTCGCCAGTTCAAAGTCCCCGATGCCCCCGCTAAGTTCCCCGGCTGCCGGCGAAAGAAGCGATTGACCGGAGATAAATACGCCGAATTGTTGCCTCTCTATAACCTGAGACACCCAATCATCAAGTTGCTGGTGAACTTCGTCGGTCATGGTAAAGCGCCGGTTGAAGTCCTTGTTGCTACGTGTATCGGCCACGAAGAACGAAAGAGGCTCGACTTCCACGATCGTCGGTTCACCCAACTTCGCTGGGTATGGCAGTTGAAAGCCCTCATAAACCGCCTGAGCTGCACTCCGCCACCTCGTTCTGCTTTCCTCCTTGAAGCTGTTTTGAATGAACGGACTCACGTGCGGATAGTTGTTCCAGTACTCGTGATCATCTGGTATCGAGACGCCAGGCGCCGCAGACAGGACGCCCGTGTATCCCAGAGGCCCTCGCCAGTTCATCGTGTAGTCTTGCTCAAACTTCGCTGCCAGCCACGTTGCATTATCAGGAAAGTCCTTCAGAGTGGGGAGGTCCAGGTACACCTGATCTCCCGCCAGAAGCGTCATATGAGGTAACGATGTAGCTTTAAGTTGCGAGACGATTGTGCTGGCAAGGCCGCCACGATCCTCTGCCTGGTGAAAGCAGGAGACAAGCAACACGTTGAACGTCCGGTCGAGCTGCGACGGTACGACATCCGGCAACGTACGGGTTTCGAGCATTTTGGATTCGTTGTCGACTGTTACCTGAATTCTGTACAGCGTATCCGGTGTAAGCCCGGAAAACTCGTAGACTCCAGCGAAGGCTCGGGGCATATTCTCGGGAGCGGTATCCGTCGGAAGTAAATTGTCGGGACGCACGCTGCTTAATTCTCTGAGCGCGATCGGAGCTGCGGGTGAATCATCAATAATCCACGTAATCAACGGCGGCGCCGTGACATCGAAGACACCAATCCAGACTCGCAAGCGATCAGCAGGGGCCACTCTCGGGTATAAGAGTATGTCCATTTACACTCGCCGGAAGGTTCTTCGATGCTGGATCAGACGACAAAACTATATCCAGGGTCGATCGCCTGATGGGCAATCAAAATGTCGTGTACCGCATACGGATGGGTTTCGATTCCAGTGATCTTGTGCTCAATCACCTGGAATAGATGTTCCAGTCCCGAGACCGGATCTATGTCGATATCGACGACGCACTCATCCCCCTTCAGGAAGTAGGTGAGCTGAAGGTTGCCGAATTTGTCTGGCGTCTTAAAACTACCGGCATGTTCAAATCCAACGAATTGTGGGGGCAAATGGTGAAGTCCTTCCGGCGCAGATTTGAACAGCCCGGCTACTGCCGCGTTCTTGGTTTCTTCCCTCAACTCCCTGGGTACGAAAGCAAAGAAACGATCGCCGCGGATCTCAATGATGCTCTGGATGAATGGCAAGACCGTCTTTCCGCCTACAAGCGGAGTCGCCGCACATTTTGCGGTAAGGTTCAAAACATTTGACTTGCGAACGTCATCCAGGGCGTCATAAAGACCCGCTCCCTCTTTTCCCGCAAAAGAAAAAACGTTACTGCTGTTATTGAGGAGATTACTCGTGGCAGGCAGCAATTCCGCGAATGGCGGAAAGGTCACGTCGATGACCTTCCCGGGGTCAATCGCGAAACTGATCTCTAAGTCAGTGATTCCACTTGCTTCGAGATTTACAAAACGACTGGTCGGCAGATACGCGGAGGGATCTATCTCAATACGGTAAAGACCCTGAGGCGCGCCAAACAGTTCCTTAATCAGTATTCTTTTTGATGCATCCAGGCCATTAAACCTGGGTGCGTGGTTGAGAACCTGGTGACGCAGGCTGATGTCTGTCTTTCCTCCAATTCGCTCGTCCTTAACGTTAACCAGGTCCAATCGCAGCTGCCCTTGTTTTTCGTCTGTGCTCATCCTGGAGTTCTCCTTCTGAGTGCGGCGAGAGATGTCTGGAACTTTGTCGAGCCGCTGATATGTTCCCAATGCTACAGACGAAAGTCACTCAACGAATGATGCATAACTAGTAAAAGAATGCAAAAGGCTCAAGCCTGCTACAGGACACACCTGCGCTCTATCCTGAATTAGTTCCCACCGAGGTTGCGTCTATTAAATAAAAGGAGGAAACCGGCTCCGACGTATTTTTTGGCGCCGATATGTCTGACGAAGTCGCCAGCGGTTACGCGCCCACCGCGTTGACCAAGGAGGAAAACAATGTGTGCGGACATCATATTCGAACCTTTGAAGTTCAAGAACCTGACCGTTAAGAATCGCATCTTTCGTTCTAATGTCTCCGGCCGCTTTGACAATTATGACGGCTCGGGGAATCAGGCGCGAATCAACTGGGAAGTCAAATTCGCGCGCGGGGGTGTTGGGGCGATCGTGTCATCATTCGTGCCCGTGCAACTCCGGGGCCGGATCGTACCCAATTACGCGACAATAGATCGGGACGAGCGCATACCATTCTGGCGAGAGCTTGGGAAGAAAGTTCACGAATACGATTGCAAATACATTCTGCAGCTCAGCCACGGAGGCCGGCAGCGGGACATTCAGGGCATCGAGTATCCAAAGGGGTTGAGCTCGACTGACAAACCAGAGCCGATTCACGGTTTCGAGTGCGAGCGGATGACGGTCGAGCAAATCCACGACACCGTTAACGCGTTTGCCGAGGGCGCGCGACGCGCGAGAGAGGCCGGGCTCGACGGGGTCGAATTGCACGGCGCGAACGGCTACTTGATAACACAATTCCTCAGTTCAGCGATCAATGACCGGAAGGATGACTACGGCGGCACGCTGGCCAATCGCGCCCGGTTTGTACGCGAAATTGTGCGCGCGATTCGCGCTAAGGTCGGATCGGACTTTCATCTGCAGATGAAAATAAGCGCAACCGAATACAACGACGCGATGCTTCCGTTCGAAGGAAAGGGGAACACCATCGAAGACTCGATACAAGTGTGCAAGTGGCTCGAGGAAGATGGGGTCGATGCGATACACGTCTCAACAGGCAGTTCGTTTCCGCATCCGCGCAACCCGGCGGGTCCATTTCCGCTCGAAGATCTGATCAAGACTTACGACACTATGATTTCGAGCGGTCAGCACACCTATCGCAATTTCGTTCTGTTCCGCACATGGCCTGCGAACCAGTTGTTTAAAGCCCGATGGGACCGTGCCACCGGAGATCAAATCGAAGGGATAAACCTGCCGGACGCTCGTTCCATCAAGAAGGCTGTTGGCGTGCCGGTCATTTGTACCGGGGGCTTCCAAACCGCTTCGGTGATTAGGGGCGCGATCAACGACGGGTCTTGTGATGCGGTGTCGATCGCCCGCCCGTTGATCGCCAATAACGACCTTGTGAAGATGTTTGAACAAGGAATGGACCGGGCGCCGCAGCCCTGCACCTATTGCAATAAGTGCCTGGTTAATGTGGTTGAGAATCCTCTGGGATGCTACGAAGAGTCCCGGTTTAAGTCACGGGATGAAATGATCCAGCAGATTATGTCGGTGTTCAGCCCGCCACCATTTGCTTGAACGCTTCGAGGCGCCGTCGGAAGGCTTGCGGCTTAGCGTAAACCGCGCTTTTGCGCGAAGTTGTCTATCGAAAACTAGTGGGCTGTATAAGAGACTTCGCTAGTGATTGCTCAACGCCTCCACCGACACAGGGAGACTGTGCGAAAAGTCCAAATCCACCCACGGCAGGGTCGGTGGAGGCGTTAAAGCAGACACACTAGCGAAATCTCTGATACAGTCCACTGTTTTCAGATTTCGACACTTCGTTCGAGATGCGCAACATAGTTTACCGGTGCGTGATCGGCGATCGGTTCCGGTGCGTCGGTAAATAGCTTGTGCCAGTCAGGGAAAAATGCACGGCGATCTCTCTTCAACCGATCTCGCGCCACTGTGTCGTCATCCGGATTGGTCAACACATCGCCATCGTGAGTTATATAGTGCAATTCGCCAATATGATGAAACGGTACCGGTGGAGGGACAACCGTGACCACGTCGCGATTGTTCACTACTCGATAGATGCTGATGCCGTTAAGCGACTGGGCAAATTCGCCGTCCCCGACGCGCGGAGACCCAAAATCGTAAAGCACACGAGGCTTGAACAACGACGCTGCCAAGGTAGCCAAAGCAGCTCCAAGGCTGTGACCGGCGATGAAAAGAGGACAGCCCGACGGGACATTCTGTTTGAGCGATGCTGTAATTCTGCTCTGGACCAGCTCAATCGCTTCGGCGAATCCCTCATGCACGAATCCTCCCGCGGGCCACGAGACTGGAAATGCTCTAAAGTCGGTCAGCCAGTCCATCAAATCGGTTGTTCCGCGAAAGATCAGCGCCGCGAAGCTGGACGAATTCATAGGTTTTATTAGCGCAGCTTCGGTATCACCTTCATTGAAAAACTCCACCTCCTGCAGATTCACGGATTCAAGTATCTCCTGGCGCGACGGCCCGGTCGCGTCACCGGATTCATCGATGTCCTCTCGGTAGATCAGCCGGCACAGTTCAGCCAGCCACCAGGCATTGATCTTGCTGTACGAAGTAGCATCAGCCTCAAATTTCAAATCGCTCAGTTTGTCAAAATACAACGTTGCCTTGCCTGGTTTCAGCACCGCATCCCAACTGTTGTCGAAATTCATAAGCCCTCTTTGACTGAATCATTCTGCAATTTGGACAGTGATACTTGCGCAGATTGGCAGTGCATCCCAGCTCGTTTACTTCTTAGGCCACGGCTTGAAAGCATTGTCCAGTTGTTCCACGACTGGACCAAGAGCAGGAATATGCCGTCTCAAAACGGTTCTCATGTTGTTATCCTCGATCCACTTTAAGCCGGTTTTAGTGTAAGTCTTTTCGTTGTAGTCAGTAGTAAAGAAGCGATCGCTTTGCAATCGACGAGAGGCCATGAGGATGAAAATGCGAAACGCGGTTTCGCTGAAGCCAAAACCCTCAGGCGGATCTTCGGCATACATCCCGACCATCAGGTCCACTTTGTTGATGTCGCCGTTGTACACACGTCTGATCTGTTCCACCCATTCTTTATTGCTCGACAAGTCCTCGAACTTCTCTACCGGCTCCTTGTCGATAAGTTTGAGGAACTCGTTGTAGCGGGGGACACCACGTTCACGATCACGAAGTATATCCACGGTCGCCAAATCGATCGTCGGAGCATCCGTACGTTCCAGACGCTGCAAAAACCGCGGGTAATTGTGCAACTTGATCGCGCCCGGGTGCATTTGCCCGAACGAATAAAACAGATCCGCCATCGAGAACTTGGTCATAAGCTCGCGAGCGCGCTTTTCTGCAACGTCGGGCAGCGTGCACTGGTCAACTACCTGGCCCGTGGAGAACGACCGAAAGCTAAAGTCGTCGGGCATCAGCGGGTGCATCCGGTACACTGCCACAAATTCTTCGGTGATCGAATAAGGCGCAGCGTGGTGCTCGGCCTTCGAGCGACGGATGGTCAGCCAATTTGCATTCATCCCCGCTTCGACCGTTGGGTGCGCGACTATGGCAGGTGTCCACTCAATCGTATGAATCTTAGCCATCAGCGCGGCGTTTATCAGCCGGGCGCGATCGAAGAGTTCCTGGTCGGTCCAGGAAGCAAATTCAGAGCGGAGGCGTTCGGCGATTGCATTGTGCTCCAGGGTGAACAGCGTATGGAGCATCGCAAGTCCAACCCACCAGTTTCCGGTAACGCCAGAAATATCGACTCCACTGTGTGGATCAAGCGGAAGAAGGTTGTCGCTTCCAAGCTTGAGCTTTCCGTCGACGCCCAGGCGCACTCTTGTCTGAGTCTCGGGGTCGCTCCCGTAGATTTGCGAGCCATCCCACCAGTGAGTCTCGGTGTTGGTGTAGGTCGGCACCGGACTGGTTGAGCTGGGCGGTCGGGTCGGATCGTGGCGAGTACGGCGCACCTGCATCGGTCGTTCAGGCCACGGATCGTCCCCGCTGAGAGGGATCTCCATCGGATCGTTTCTTTCGTTGTTCCCGTGGCTTATCCAGTCGTGTACTTCAAACTGGATCCATGCCGCCGCCAATAGATTGAGCGAAGTCGCCGGCTGAAACTCTTTGCGAGTCATTAATTCGAGGCTCACTGTTCGGGGGCTCGGAGTAAGCAGCGCGTATTGATCCGGAATCACCCGATCCAGCGGGACGTTTCGACCAAAGCGGGCCCCGGCGCATCCCATCCTTGGCTGGTCCAAATCGTTATAGGTTCCGTCAACGGTGCGCGACGTCCGCTGCGGGACACCGGGTTTGCCCAATGGAGGCTGCTCAATGGATTCAATCTTCCCTGCGTCGTAAAGGTTGTCCTTTCTCAGCTTTTCGCGGATGCGGAAGACGCGCGCCAATCCTAGAAATACCGGGAGTTTATACCAGGGGATCCAGCCGGTGAATAACCCGGTAACTCGTCCAAAAGTATTTGAAAATATGTTGGCCATCACGAGGTCCTCTGAAATGGCATTTTCGACCTGGACACGATAATCCCACAATGTCGAGGCTTTTGCTCTCTTACTATGACGTAATCGAGTTCCGTAGTTATTCTTTTATAAGGAGGTCCAGGTTAAACTGCGTTGGAAGCGGGATCGACCCTGCTTGATTGGACCGCCTAACAAGGGCATTTCCCGGTATCAACTCGCGGCCCGGTGATGCCAGCCGTAAGGTGCTATGCTGGTGTTAGCCGATGAGGATCTGGAATGTGTCTTGTTATCACAGTTGAACTTTTCGAGGACGGAGCGTCGACAACCCGATGGTGCGAGACCACCTTGCTACCAACGATGCCATCCAACCCAGCGGCCGGAGAATCATATCCGCAAGACAATTTTTTTCCAAACAAAAATCGATGAATGGAAGTTTGGGAGACAAGGTGGATTCAATAGCATCGGACCGTCAGAGCTCAAATTATCTGAGTCCCAGCCGTGCAGGCTTGCAAAACAGTGGTGAGGGGCGTAAAAAATAATTGTGGGGAGAGGAAGGAAAGTCTTGCCACGTACAATATTAGTTATTGAAGACGACCCAGACGCCAGATTACTTATCAACTCAGTTCTAAGCCAAGCCGGTTATTACGTAGTACTCGCCGCTGATGGTCAGGAGGGCCTCGAAAAAGTGCCTTCGGCGAGTCCCGACCTGATTGTCACGGATGTGGCGATGCCTCGTTTGAATGGTCTTGGTTTGATACAGGCGATAAGATCCACAGCGGACTACAAGAGCGTACCCATTCTTGCGATTACCTCGTTTGGAACTGAAAGGGCGGTGGAAGCCCTGAGAGCTGGAGCTAACAGAGCGCTTGCACGACCAGTTCGGAATGAGTTGATGCTTGAGTTTGTAAACGACTTGCTAAAGTCGAACAATGGGGCTGCGACCGTTACCTGAGTTAAGTTCATCGCGTCGCGGCTGGGTAAAACCGAGTTTTCACCTACCAAAATAAAGCTTCAGCCAATCTGACCTCACCGCGGACCATCTGTACTTATCGCATTCCCGCTGCCCGCCAGCAGTTAGTTTTTGTGCGAGCAGTCCGTCTTCGAGCAACCTCGAAGCATTCCCCGCCAGCGCTCGGTAGTTCCTGCATCTAACAACGAGGCCACTTCTGCCGTGCTCCACGATGTAAGGAATCCCACCTGCATCAGTGGTGACCACCGGCAAACCAGATGCAAACGCCTCAATTATAGAGCCTGGCATATTGTCTATATCGGGACTGTTAAGATAAATGTCGGCAGAATCGTAGAGTGCATTCATCTGCGACGGGGCGCCCCGATCGACACCCTTTAACGATTCTTTTGTTTCGGCGAATAAAACGAATGTCTCTGCGATAGAAGTTGATCGGAGTTGGTGTGTTCTCTCGAGCTGCGTCTTGCAGGGAAACTTCTCTTCGACTATCTGGCGGGCCGCGTTTGCCCATCTCTCGAGCTAGGGCGGGTTGATTCAACAGGTAACTGATGCGCTGGGTCATTGCGTCATCGTCGTCCGATCGCACGAGATAACCCGTCTGACTATCCACGACGGCTTCACGCGCGCCGCCGACGTCTGTTGCAACCACCGCCCGCGCTGCAGCCATGTATTCCAGAATCGAGTTGGAAAAACCTTCCGCCGTTGACGAAAACACGCATACACTGGAAACACCCAGGAGATCTCCAATTGACTTACATCGCCCACGAGAGGTAAGTAATCATCTTGATTTTGGTGGAAGTCGGGGCGGCCGTGGTCCGTGTCGAGAGGACCCGGATAGCTCGACATATCTCAGTTCTTCTCCATTCTCTACGCACCTCAGCATAAGCCCACCCCTGCTCATATCGCCTCGACCAACAAAATCGATCGGAAAGCAAAGGCGATCAGAAAAAACATCGGCCAGTACGCTCGTATACTTGGATGTGGCGACGCTTCCGAGAAGCACGAGCTCGCAGCCTTCAGAAATTGATTTGGCGAGTTCTTGTGCATCGAGCTCGAGGGACTCACGGTACTTCGGATTCTGCTCATGAACTTCGACCTCTGCGATCTCCCTCAGCTGCTGAATCGTGAACATCTCTTCAGGCGGTAGAAGCCCTCTTCCCGGCGTCACAACCAGGGTACCAGGCAGCCCGGCCGGGGGCTGCGCGAACGCCTGTGAATACGCGAGCTTGCCACGAAAGTAAAGACCGCTCATAAACGTGAATATTGCTCCAAGACTAGCTCCATTATTTCGTAGCTCCATCGCCAGCGGAAACGCGCTGTGCTCTGACATGAGCATCTGACCACGCTTGCCGCCGCAGAATGCCGGAGAAAGTATAAAAATACGATTTAGCATCTTTGATTTCAGGCTCTTCAGGTTAGCGGAAGTACTCCACAGGTAGTTTCGCGACTGTACCGTAGCTTGTCCAGTCTGCGGTACTTTATATCTGGTTTGACATTTGCACTGAGCAATTAACTCGGATGCAGGTCCTCCGAGCTGATTAGATGCGAGACGCGAGAGATGGGCCTTGTGTATCCGAAGCCTACAGAAGAGGAGACGCAAAGATGAAATCCGCAAAGAAAAAAAGAATTGCGAAAGGGCTTGTGGCAGGTCTCGTCGGCGGCTTGGCTGCGTCCTGGTTTATGAACAAATGCCAAACGATGTTGAGCAAGGCGATTCAACACGAGGAAAAGCCTCATGGCGGCCAATCAGTTCAGCCGGGCCCTGAGCACGGGGCCGCAGCTGAATTGGCAGAGCTCGGACTTGATGATCCCAGGGACAACGCCGCCGAACGAACCGTCAACATCGTAGCCGCTAAGGTCTTCAATCACGAATTAACCAAGGACGAAAAGCACCTGGGTGGTGAGATTGCGCATTATGCGTTCGGGGCAACTACCGGAGCGATTTATGGTGCGGCATCCGAGTTTATTCCAGAAGCAACCGTTGCGGCCGGATTACCGTTTGGCGCTGCGGTCTGGTTAATCGCCGATGAAATTTTGGTTCCGGCTCTTGGGCTGTCAAAGTTTCCGACGGAGTACCATTTATCGCAACATCGATATCATTCACGGCGCATTTGGTTTACGGCTTCACCACTGATATGTTTCGAAGGGCAGTGCTTATCGCGCTGAGTGCCGCCTGAAGAACCTTTAGACGCACAACTCTTACACTCGGTGGGAGCATCAATATCAATGAATAAGTTTGAAGTTGCAGCTACGCTTAAAGAGATTGCAGCACTGATGCGAATTAAGGGCGAGGATCAGTTCCGCTGGCGAGCTTACGCAAGGGCCGCGCAGTCTGTTGCAGAAGTGAGCGGCGATTTCGGAGAGATCGTCGAAGAAAAGAAATTGACGCAGATCAAAGGCATCGGCGGCTCATTGGCCGGTCTGATTGAAGATCTCTATAAGACTGGACGATCATCGTTGCTCGAAAGGCTGCGAGAGGAATTACCCGAAGGCGTGTTGACTCTCTCTAAGATTCCAGGCCTGAACGTAAAGAAGATCCAGGCGCTTAATCGCGAACTGGGGATCAGCAGCATCAGCGATCTGAAGGCCGCGCTCGAAGCCGGCAAGTTGCGAAATGTGCCCGGTTTCGGCGCAAAGAGTGAAATCTCGCTTCGTGAAAAGATTGCTGGCTATGAAACCCGCGATGAACGGATTTTACTCCTGCACGCCCTTAGGACCGCCGATAGCATCCTTGAATATATGCGCAGCGCTGCAAACCTGCGGCGAGTCGATCTCGCGGGATCAGCACGACGCTGGAAGGAAACAGTCTCAAACATAAAACTCACCGGTAGTGTTGCGAGTGACCCTGAGAACGCTGTGAATCACTTCCTGAGCTTTCCTCCCATTACAAATATCGAGAAACATGAAAAGACCACCGCAACGGTAAAGTTAATGGAGGGGATCAGGGTTTCGTTTTCAGCAGTGACCTCGAACGAGTACTGGAATCTGCTCCATTCCGAAACCGGATCAAAAAGTCACGTAAGCCGAGTCCGCGAGCTCGCTCGGGAGAAGGGATTCGAGATCACGCCTACGAAGATGAAGGTGGCAGGCAAACGAACCCCACTAAGAATCACCAGCGAGACCGATATCTATAAGCATCTCGAAATGCAATACATTCCGCCCGAATTACGTGAAGATGAGGGTGAGATTGAGGACGCGTTAGCCGGCAGGATTCCCGACGATCTCGTACTTATCGACGACATCAAGGGTATGGTGCACTGTCATACAACGTTCTCAGACGGCCGAAACACAGTTGAGGAAATGGCCCTGGCCGCACAAGCAATGGGGATAAAATACATGACAATCACCGATCATTCACCGACGGCGCACTATGCAAGAGGCCTCGAGATTGATCGGCTAAAACTGCAATGGGACGAGATCAGCCGAGTCCAGGAAAAGGTTTCGATCAAGCTTCTGCGAGGAACCGAGTCGGACATTCTCCGGGATGGCGCACTCGACTATCCAGACAGCATCCTTGAAAAGTTCGACGTTATCATCGCCAGCATTCACAACCGCTACAAACTCGACGAGGATGAAATGACCCGGCGGGTTATAAACGCCATGAAGAATCCAATGTTTAAGATTTGGGGACATCCGTTGGGAAGACTAGTCCAGCGGCGGCCTCCGATCGCGTGTCGCCTCGAAAAGATATTGGACGTCATTGCGGAGTCTGCAGCAGCAATCGAAATTAGTGGCGACCCCCACAGGCTCGATCTCGAGCCTAAATGGATTAAAGAAGCGCGCAAGCGATCACTCAAATTCGTAATCTCTACTGATGCCCATTCAACAGCAGATCTGGAGAACTTAAGATTCGGAATCGGCATTGCGAGACGAGGCGGAGTCAGACGAGGCGAAGTCCTCAATACTCTGAGCTTCAAGTCGTTTCAGCAGTCGGTCAATCCGACAGTATGATTCTTAAATTCTTACGAACCATCGGTTGTTTTCATGACTCATGTTGAACGACTTCAAAAAACAGGGATCCGGCGAGTCGGGAGAAAAGGCCACTTCCGATATGTTGCCGCCGACGGCAGTAAGGTAACTCAATCGGATCTTGCTCGAATCGATGCACTTCGGCTTCCTCCGGCCTGGGCTGAGGTAGCCATCAATAGAGCCGCTGGTGGGATGCTCCAGGCCATCGGCAAAGACTGGCAATATGTCTACCACCAAAACCATGTAAAGAAGCGCCAACAGAAAAAATTCAACCGTCTGCTGAACTTTGGTCAGGCCGTTCCGAAGATGCGCCGAGTCGTGCGGCAGGACTTGAGAAAAAAGGATCTGGGACGCGAGCGCGTCATGGCCTGTATCCTCCGAATATTGTCGACCTGTTTTATGCGTCCAGGGAGCCAGGTTTACGCGAATGAGAACGGAAGCTACGGTTTGGCTACGCTGCGCCCGAAGCACGTGCGAGTGCGAGGCGACGTCGTTGAATTCAACTTTCCCGGTAAACGACAAATCTCCCAACATCGCGAGCTAAAGGATCCTACAGTCGCCCGCGTAATTCGACAGCTTCTAAGGCGGCGCAACCACAGAGTTTTCAATTACGAAAACGGCGACGGTTTCGTCGATGTACGAAGAAGGGGAATTAATCAATACATTCGAGAAGTGATGGGCGGTCCTTTTACTTCTAAAGACTTTCGGACGTGGGCCGGAACATTGGTTTGCGCGTGTGCGCTTGCGCGCGCCGGCTGCGAACCCCGAGAGCCTGCTCGAAGCAAGAAGAATAAAGTTGTTAAGGCGATAAAGGAGACATCGCAAATTCTCGGAAATACGCCGGCAGTTTGCCGGTCTGCGTACATTTCACCTGAGATTCTGACTAGCTTTGATCGCGGGCATGTAATCGACCAGCACTTTGAGACTCTCGATGATCTGGTCAACCACCGCGGTGTGCATTTGCATAATGCTGAGCGCGCTTTGCTGCGTTTGCTTAAAAGGAATGGCAAGCGCGCCTAATGAATTTGGTTTGACATTTGCAGCAGCATTATTTGAGGAATATGGTGTTGAGTGTCTCGAATGCGGACAGCTTGGAAAGATCGAACAGTGGGTTTTCGGGCAATCAAGCCAAATCGAGCAAACGAGAACTCGTTGACACAGGAAGGGACAAACGTTTTTGTCCGTCGCGACGAGAAGGGCCGTTTCGACGAGGTCGTTGATGTAGGCCGATCTCTAGGGCAGGACACGAGGCGTGAAGCAAAAACCAAAGTTCCGCCCGGCCAAGGGGACCGCGGAGATCAAAACCGCGAGGGAAGTCTTAAAAGAGAGGCAGAATCCACGCTAAATCGAGGAATCTCATGAAAAAACGAATAGCAGCCTTAAGTTTTCTGGTTATGTCATCAATGATGCTCGGGGTGATACCGACGCTGGCTTTCACCGGCCAATCGAATGCAAACAAGTCCGCCAAGACTGAAATGAAGCAGGGCGGGAAGGAAGCGAAGAACGCCGGTAAGAGTCTCGGAACAGATGTGAAAAAAGGTGAGGTTGCCAAGGGTGGCAAGGAGTTTGGCAAACACACTGCCAACGCTGCCAAACATACCGCCAAAGGAACAGCGAAAGGCACAAAAAAGGCAGCTAAGACGACCGCGAACACGACCGAAAAGGCCGCAGGCGCGACTGCAAAGGGTACCGAAAAAGCTGCAAAGACCACCGGCAACGCTGCCAAGAAGACTGGGAAGACTGTAAAGAAGGCAGTAACGCCCTAGACAAATGATCAGAAAAAAGCCGCCCCTGGATTTTGGGCGCTTCCGGAAAACGACGACCTTGGATTGCCCCATCTGGCGGCACAGAGGTTAGGTTCGCATTCTGTTCGAGGTTCGCGTTATAAAATGTAGCTGAAAGATGTACTTCTAAGTCTTGTCTTTCCTTAAGAGCCAAGTCGTATTGAAGTACGAAAATAGAACTCTAGTTTCTGACTCCGTGTAGCCCGCAAAACTCCTTGCGTCCAAACTCGGATTTGCTTAATATGTCGCCATGCGACATGTCAATAAACAATCTGTCGTTCCAGAACCTAAAACACTGACAGAGCCTGTTCTTCTCATCCTGATGAGCCTCGCAGATCAGCCCCGACATGGATATGCGCTCATAAAAGACATCGAAGCTCTTAGCAATGGTCGAGTTCGGCTCAGCACCGGCACCCTCTTCGGAGCGATTCGCAGGCTTCTTGAGAACGGTTGGATCCAGCGCTCAAAACAACTCGACCGGTCGCGAGGGAAACAGGATTACAAACTTACTGCTGAAGGACTCAGCCAGCTCAAGTCCGAATTGAATCGAATGAAACAATTGACGCGAACGGCAAACGCCCGGCTGAAAATAAGAGAGGCGATATAAGTCGATATGCTTCGCGCGTATAAAGCTCTGCTTCAAATCTACCCGCCAGAGTATTGCGAGATGTTTGCTCACGAGATGCTGGATACCGTTGAAGGAGTTTTGCTGGAACGCAGCCGGCGCGGCGCGTTAAGTCTCTTGTTATTTCTATTCTTGGAGCTGGTGAACATTCTCAAAGGAGCGTTGACAGAATGGATCGACAGATTCACATACTCGATCTATCACTCAAGCAGCTACCTAAGCAGAAGCTGCCTGCTTAATCGACTACTGATGCGGCCGGCCGGAGTCGCTCGAGAAGCATATTTTTTTGAGTCTACGCCCGACTCCGAGCAATCAGCGGGCGGAGACGACAGCGGAATGTGCTTGAACGTTTATCAACGCTTCGTTTCGGCGTCGCCGATTAGAAGACTGCTGATGTTGACCTGTGCGATGCTCTTCCCCATGCACCGTTCGTAAGCGTCCAAAGACCGCTAAATCAACGAGCAGCCCCACATTAGCTCAGCGAGGGCGGATGCAAAGGTTAAATTTACTTTTTCTCTTGCTTGCGATTGCTGTTACTTCGTCGGCGCAGTTGCGTTTTCAGGCCCCGCCACCTCCCTCGCCCAAGCTGATCCGGGCCGGCCGCATCCTCGACATAAAGAACGGACGGTACCCGCTCGATCAGGGGATTCTTACCGAGGGGGAAAGGATCAAAGAGCTCGGATCGTGGTCCGAAGTTCAGCGCCGAGCTCCGCAAGATGTTTCGATTATTGATCTAAGCGACGCAACACTGCTGCCTGGACTCATAGATTGTCACGCACACCTTCTCATTTCCGGTGATCTTGGCCGCCTTGACCCAGCTGAGCTTGTGGTAACCACGCTCACGCGGATGAGCGTTTCAAGCCGCGCGCTGTTGGGGGCGCGTAATGCCAAAGAGGTGCTTGATGCGGGTATCACTTCGGCACGCGTTCTGGGTCACTCCGGCATCGACGGCGACGTAGCATTGCGAGACGCGATTAATGCGGGTTGGATTCCGGGGCCGAGGCTCCAGGCGGCCGCCCGCAAGATTACAGCCCTCGGCGGAATGAGTTTGCCGCCAGGAGTAGGTACTCAACTCCTGTCTCAGGAATTTCTTATGGTAAGCGGGCCCGATCAGGCTCGCGCAGCGGTTCGGGAAAACCTCGCCAGCGGCGCTGACGTGATAAAGATTGCGATTGATTCAGAACTCGGACGCAACGGAAAGACACTATATCTTGCTCCAGAAGACGCAAAAGCGATCGTCGATGACGCTCATCGCGCTGGAATGAAGGTAGCCGCTCATGCGGCGGACAATTTTGCGGTCCAGATCGCTATCGATGCCGGAGTCGATTCAATCGAGCACGCCTGGAGCGCAACCGACGAGCAGCTGAAGCAGATGAAAGCCAAAGGAATCTTTCTCGTCGCAACCGAGATTTACACAAACAAGCCGCCAAAGGAACGACTGCAAAGAGCGATGAAGATCGGGGTAAGAATTGCGATGGGCTCTGACGCGTGGGCCTTGATGCCCGGCAAGACACGCGGTGAAGCGAGTCTGTTCGATCTAAAGAAGCTTCAGGATGAGGGAATGCAAAACATCGACATCATTCGATGTTGCACTATAGATGCCGCGGACTTGATGGGTTGGAGCGATCGAGTTGGAGAGATAGCGGTTGGAAAATACGCGGATTTCGTCGCGGTGCATGGTGACCCCGTTGCGGACATAGGATTGCTTCAACACGTGCAATTCGTGATGAAAGGCGCAACGGTTGTGAGAAATGATTTCCGGAAACATTAGTACAAGCCTCACATCAGAGCTATATAGCGACGGGTTAATTGGCTCTTTTCGCGTTCGGAGAGCGATCCGTATTTCGTCCAGCCTATCGTTCTGCGTAATCTGCGTCATCTGCGGATGGATCAATCGATCATAGCCTTTCAAAAGCCTCCATACGCAGATTACGCAGAACGATAATCTGATTCCAGGCTCTCCGCATTCGTGGGATTAATGCGCGGCTCGAAGATCCACATGCTTCCAACGGAGAATGATTTGAACATCAGACGTTTACAAACTAGTATGCGTCGATGATCAAGCTCCTGGTGCTGATCCTCACCATACTAACCTTTTCAGCGACCACCGCAGCTCAGGACCGCGGCTGGGTCATACAGCTCGAAGAACCCACCGGAATCGAACGACGCGATAATGAAATTGTCAGGATTTTAACCCGCTTCGCCGCCGGCGAAACCATCAGCCGCGATTTACGGATCCTGAACGAAAAGAACCTTGAACTACCGATTCAAGTAATTGTCCGTGAATCCCATCCGGATGGCTCAATCAAAGCAGCCGAACTTCTCTTCCCCGCCACGTTGATACCTGGTCAGCTTCCTCGGTATCGCCTTCTCTCATCGTCAAGCGCTTCTGACAAGCGGCAACTCCATGAAGGCGGCGGCAACTATCTGACTGACCTGATCGCTCGCCGGCTTGGGACGAGTCGCGTCGAACTGGGCAATAGCCGCTTCGGGGTCATCATCAATCTCGGCAACGACAACACGACCCCGGCCATCGTTGAGGCCTACAACCGCGCATCTGGTGAGCATCGAATGCTCAACCTTGTCGAAACCACACCAGACGTGAAAGAGGATCTCCGGTTCGGAGTCCGAAGCGCCGGCTGGGGAACCGCCGTAACCAATGTTCCTGACGCAACACGACTCTCAGGATTCACCAAAGTCGAAATCATCGAGTCCGGTCCGCTGCGCGCACGGGTGCGACTTGGCGCAGCACGTTTTGGCGCAAATGCAGAAACATGGGAATTTGAATATTACGCGGGAAGTCCGGTCCTGGTTTGGCGGACTCGCATTGAATCTAAAACGGGGAGCTACGGGTTCTTTTTCTCCTCGGTGTCCGCCTTTCCGTACGAACCCTTTACGCATTGGGCCGGCGGCGCGGAAGTGAGCTGGCCCGACGGCGATACCAACAACCCGCCGCATAAGAAGATTCTCCCCCAGAATTTTTTAGTTCGCGCGCCAGATCTTGCGGACCTTCCGGGTGGGCACGTTCTTTACTACAACCCGCTATATGACTACGGTGCGCTCGACTTCATCGAGTTGGACACCACTTTGAAATGGTTAGGAGTAGGCTCACGACAATTCTACGCCACACGAGACCTCGGAGCCGGACCTCCACAGGTACAACAAGTTGGGATTTCAGCAATCAAGCGACCAGATATCCTCGAACAAATCTCGGACTGGTCTTCCCAGATCGCGATTGCTTTCCCAAAGTGGAACGGAAATGAAACGCTCCTCGACGCTCGTGCTTGTTACCGCAAATTCGCTCAGCCGATCGTGGGGCACATCTTAGAGGCTCAGTCGCTGAGAACGCTGCCAGCCTTCACCCCGGCTCAGAAAACAACGCGTTACGAAATAGAAACCACGAAGGCGGTGCGACAAGTCGGCAACGAACCAGCTGTCGGCGTTACGCTCTCGCTTGATGGGCTATGGAAGATACGATCTGCTGAAAAGGGCGAAGGCGCAAAGGAAGGTCTCTTTCAGATTGAAGCCGACGATTCCTCCTGGCAATCAGTCCCGGTCCCGGGATCCGTTCACACTCAGATCCTTAAATATCCCGTCCACTATTCGCACGAAGCCGAGTGGATCAGCTTTAAGGAGTGGTGGTACCGCAAGCACTTTCAAGTGCCTGCGGGAATGAAGGGCAAGCTATTGCGTTTGCAGTTCGGAGCGACGGACTACTATGCCGATATCTGGCTAAACGGGAAACCACTTGGTAGACATGAGGGCTACATCGATCCTTACGAGTTTGAAATTACCGATCGAGTCAAACTGGAGCAGGACAACGTTATCGTGGTACGCGTTTGGACTCCGGTCGATTATTACTGGCGACATCGCCCTTACACAATCAAGGGATCTTATGGAGCGGTTGATCAAAAACCCGACGACATAACCGCCGTGGGCATAACTCGGAGTGTTCGCCTTGTAGCCAATGATTCAATCATTATTGATGACGTCGTCACTCGTCCTTTGATTAATCCAGATGGCTCCGCGGATTTGGAAGTAGAAGTGACGTTGTCAACGAACGTAATGACGGGGACACTGAAACTCACTCTCGAGCCGCGGAATTTCTCGGGCGGTGAACAATATGAGGCGAAAGTTGACCTTTCACGTCTCGCAGATCAAAGCGAGCGGCACGTCCAGGTGCGATTTCATCTGGACAAACCCCAATTATGGTGGACGTGGGATCACGGTTCGCCCAATCTTTACACGCTCTTCACTCGGGTATTAGTTAACGATAATTTGTCCGACTCTAGATCTCAGGCTGTCGGCATTAGAGAAATTGAGAAAGTTGGTTGGGTTTTCTATCTGAATGGGCGTCGAACATACATCCGGGGAACGAATTCATATTACCTGGAATTGTTCATGTCTGAGATGAATCGCGAGAAGTATGTTCGCGATCTGAAATTGATGAAAAGCATGAACATCAACATGATTCGTCTGCACTGTCACTTTCAGAATCCTGAGTTCTACGATCTCTGCGACGAACTGGGCATCCTGGTCTGGCAGGATTTCCTGGAAGCCTGGTATCCACACGACACTGAGTTTGCTTTGAAGGCGTTGCGGCTATATGACGGGCATATTCGAATGGTTCGAAATCATCCGTCCATTGCGATCTGGGCCACCAGCGATGAAGAAGATCTGGAGAACTACCGCGTCATAACAAAACATCTGGCCGGCAGACTGTTTGTTTGGGACCAGGAACATCGGCCCGTAGTACGCTCCACAGGAAGATTTGGCGATGGTCACATTTATTACGGATGGTACGGCGGCAATATCTGGCAGTACACAACAACCGAAGAGAAATTTATATCCGAACTTGGGGCTACCGCGCTGCCGAATTACGAAACCCTAATGAAATTTCTCCCAAATCACTGGCCGATCGCGGAACACAAAGACGAATGGATATTCCGAAAGCTGCAGATCGGCGAGGCAATGCGCGCGTGGGGCTCACCCGACGGCAAGTCGTTGAAGGAATACATCCCACAAACTCAGGCTTATGTAGCGCGCTTGCATCAGCTCGCGATAGAGCGCATGAGACGCCGTAAATATGAAGCGGGCGGGATCTTACATTTTCATGCAATCGATTTCTGGCCTTCTGTCACGATGGCTGCACTGGATTACTTTCGGCAGCCGACTAAGTCCTATTTCGTTGTTCAACGGAGTTTTCAGATGGTCCTCGCGAGCCTGGAGTATGATCGCGACGTTTGGAAGGTGGGAGAAGATTTCCGATGTGGGCTCTGGTTAATCAATGATCATTGGTTCTCGCTACCTCGTGCACGGGTCGTGTGGAAGATAGTTGACTCGGCCGGCACATTAGCAACCGGTGGCGAGTTGAGTGTGAAGATCACCGAAGATTCGTCAGTCAAGCTGGACGAACTTCGATGGAAGACAGCTAAGTCTGGCCATTACGAACTGCGTGCGGCAGTAATCGATGGTTCAGGAAAAACCCTGTCTGAGAATATATATGAGTTTGATGTAAAGTGATTTGAGACCACTCAAACCCGCTCTCAGGTGCGGAGAATCACTCGCGAAACTCGAACCAAAATATGGAAGAGATACCATCAAAAGATCAGGAGCAGCCGTCGCATCTCCTTAGACGGTTCGGCCTTCTGCAGGCTACGGCTCTCAACATGTCGAATATGATCGGCATAGGGCCGTTTATCACGATCCCATTGCTGATGTCGGCGCTTGGGGGTCCGCAGGCGATGCTTGGGTGGTTCATCGCGGTTCTGATTGCCATACCTGACGGAATGATATGGAGCGAATTGGGCGCCAGCATGCCTGGATCGGGAGGAACTTATGTCTATTTGCGCGAAGGATACGGGCGCGAAACATACGGGCGATTGATGGCTTTCCTATTCATCTGGCAATTCGTCTTCAGCGGACCACTGGAGATCGCGTCAGGGTACATCGGTTTTGCAAAATACACCGGCTACGTCTGGCCGGCGGTCACACCGTTACAAACAGCACTAGTCGCTGCGGTCGTAGGAGTAATTAACATTGCGCTTCTGTATCGCAAGATTACCTCGATAGGCAAAATAACTGTCAGCCTCTGGGTAGGCACTCTGCTCGCAACCGGCGCGGTAATCGTGACCGGCGCGCTGCATTTCGACGCAAAACTGGCTTTCGACTTTCCGCCGGGCGCTTTTAATTTTTCTCTTGGTTTCTTGTTTGGATTAGGAGCGGCCGCCCGAGTGGGGGTCTATGATTACCTTGGTTACTACGACATCTGTTATATAGGCGATGAAGTGAAAGATCCTGGGCGGGTGATCCCGCGATCGATAATCATAAGCGTGTTGTCTGTAGCCGCAATTTATTTTGCGATTAACCTGTCAATAATCGGAGTAGTCCCGTGGCGCGAATTTGTGCCTTATGATGTGCGTCCCGGTTCCGATTTTGTTGTCTCGACGTTTATGGAAAAAGTCTACGGTTCGAAGGTAGCGACTGTTTTCACGGCAATGGTGCTTTGGACCGCCTTCGGGTCGGTTTTTGCGCTGTTGCTCGGTTATTCTCGTATACCTTATGCCGCCGCCAAAGACGGCTATTTCTTCAAATTCTTCAGCTACATTCATCCGAAAAAGAACTTTCCTTACACATCGTTGATCGTCATTGGAATCATCTCAATTGGCTGCAGCTTCTTCTCTCTCGGCATCGTCATTGATGCGTTGATAACGACTAGAATTCTTATTCAGTTCATTGGCCAAATATTCGCGGTGGCTTTGTTGAAGAAAACGAGGCCCGATATGTCGCGTCCATATCGGATCTGGTTATATCCTCTGCCAAGCATAATCGCACTGATTGGATGGGTATTTATCTTTGCCACGTCGGATCTCTACATAATTCTGTTCGGTCTCGGCACACTCGTGTTCGGGGTGGCATTTTTCTTTGTCTGGTCCTGGCGCACAACGCGCTGGCCGTTTGCCGCGCCGGTGTCCACCGCCGCTGACTGATCAACAGGCACATGGGAAAACTCGCAATTGCCGGCGCCACGCCGCTCAGAACAAAACCATTTACTCAGTGGCCACAGTTTGACCATCGAGAGCGAGACGCCATCCTAGCGGTGCTCGAGAGCGGCAATTGGGGAGGCTATCCCTTCCCAAACGAAATCGCCTCGCGATTTAGCCGGCAATTCGCCGCGCATCAAGATTCGAAACACGCTCTGTGCGCGGCCAATGGTACGGTGACGCTTGAAATTGCCTTGAAGGCAATCGGCATCGGGCCTGGCGACGAAGTGATCGTTCCGGCCTACACTTTCGAAGCCACCGTCGCACCAGTTCTAAGGCTCGGCGCAATTCCTGTATTTGTAGATGTCCTATCAGATACCTACTGCATCGATCCCGATGCAGCATCGGATGCAATCACATCCCGTACACGAGCGATAATCCCGGTTCACCTGGCAATGAGCATGGCGGATATGGATTCCCTTACTGAAGTTGCCCAGCGACACGGTTTGAAGCTGTTGGAGGATGGTGCGCACGCTCACGGAGCCAAGTGGCGAGGCAAAGGAGCGGGTTCAATCGGAGATGCCGGCTCATTCAGCATGCAATCGAGTAAGCTGATGACTTCCGGTGAAGGCGGAGTAATCACGACTAACAGCGATGAAATCTTTGAGCTATGTGAGTCTTACGTGAATTGCGGACGGGCGAGTCAAACCGATAATTATGGTCATCGCATACTGGGGTTCAACTACCGAATGACTGAGTTTCAGGCTGCAATACTTCTCGCTCAGCTGGAGCGATTGCCTGCACAAACTGAACTTCGCGCCGCCAGAGCAAAAAGGCTTTCGGATGGACTATCGGCCATTCCCGGGATTTCACTTGTTGCAAGAGATGTTCGGCTTACCACTCAAGCGATTTACCAGTTCGTCTTCAAGTACAACGCCGAAGCATTTGGGGGCGCATCACGAGACCGATTCGTTGCAGCCCTCGAAGCTGAAGGTATTCCGGCCGAAGGCCGATTCTATGAACCGGTCTACCGTAGCCCGCTTTTTCGCGTCGACCCCGGAGACTTCCCTGCTCTATCAGTTCTCAGGACCTCGGACCTTCCCTGGGCCCGGACACAGTGTCCGGTGGCAGAGCGCGCGGCGTATTTCGAGT
>Ga0126384_10000048_pt1 | contig 44641 bp, 73 predicted proteins | sample PanSoiMetPlot_36_FD_92543 | JGI IMG/M metagenome (GOLD analysis project Ga0126384, IMG submission 92543) | Tropical forest soil microbial communities from Panama - MetaG Plot_36 | ecosystem: Environmental > Terrestrial > Soil > Tropical forest > Bulk soil | place: Panama | collected 2016-02-17 | reverse complement strand
TTCATACTACACCCGTACTACGATTGGCAAGGCGTGTTTGTGTCACGCCACCTCGAGCCTCCAGAGAACCGTAGGACGGCTCTTAAGACTCCCGTCCGCCCACAAACCGATAACCGTTCCTACCTCCCTCCCGGCTATTTCACTGCCAACCAAAGTAGGCACCTACGGGACGCGGATAGGCTCAAGAACAGCTAGAGCACCCGTACCGGTACCCTCGAGCTCGAGTCCGGAGACCCCTTAATGCATTAGAGCCGATTGCAGGCACGCGCCGCGTATGCCTGCATCGGCCCTATGCCCCCGCCCCTAAGCTCGCCTCTACCAGGCTCCTAGCGCTCCGGAGACCCATTCAGAGGTATACTCTCAGAGACGGGCGGCTCTATAGACGCTGACAAGTATCGTGCCAAGGCATAGGAGCAAGGCACTGCCATATAGAGTATGCAGGGGGGGAAATCAGGGTTTCCGGCACTGCCTACCCCAGCCCCCTGCTAGTCTAGGGCATATGCTCGAGCACTTGCCTACCTTCTAGGCATATGCTCAGGCTCAGGCTCGAGCGGATGCTAAGGCAAAGCCCCGGGGCGATCGACCCAAGGGGCAGCCCTAGCCCCAAGCCCTACACGTCCAGACAATTTCACCTCCTATAGGGGGTGCTAGGAAGGTAGAGGGGGTCTATTGTGCTGTTTTGAGACGGGAATCGAGGGTTGAACCGTCGATTCTGGTCGTTCGGAGCCTGATTCTGCTGTTCTTAGAGCGGATCAGGTCACTTTCCGTGTCCCGCAGCGTCGAAAGTGGGCTAAAGGGGCGAATTTGGGGCTATTTCGGGCTATTTCCTACGATCGCGGGCCGCGAAAGGGCGAAAGTAGGGAAAAACGGGCGTCTGGGCGGTTTCCCGGGGAACAGAATTGTACGGGGGGGTCGGATGTGACCACGGCGCCTGCCCCGGCTGCCGATCCGGGGGCCTTTCGCCTGTTTCCCATCGCAGACCACCGAAACAGGCGCCGCGATCGCTAGGCACGCCGACCCGAGAGAGAGAAGGCGACCGGGGCTGGCCTTACACCCGGAGGGGGAAGGAGTCGAGGGGGAAACCGGGGCGGGCAGGACGCAGCGGAAGGGACTTGAACCACTGCGCCACGCGGGGGATCAGCCCGTGCCCGCCCCTAGCGTTACTGGAGAGTCTTGCCGATCGAGTCGAGCTGTGCGTTCAGTTGACCGATGGCGTGTCCAAGCTGTTCGGGTTCATGTTTGGCGAGCCACCAGCAGACCATACAGGCAAAGTTGATGAAGATGCGGTCGTAGACGGAGAAGGTGGCGTTCTTGGCGATTTCTGGGCCGAGACGTTGGAGCTCTTCGAGGAATTGCTCGGGATCGATCATGGTGTCGTGGTCCTTTTTACTGCACGGTCGGTCCGGGATCGTCGTCGTCGAAGGGAAGCTCGAAGCCGTGGAGAGTAGCCCAGTCGCGGAATTGCCAGACGAGTGAGCGGGCTTTGACCAGGTTTTCGTAGGCTTCGTCGCGGTCGCGCTCGGATTGACGCCAGTTCCGCCAGGTGCGGTAGACGAGGTAGCCCTGGACGGGGAGGACGACGCCCCATTGGAAGATGGGGAAGATGAGCGACCAATACCAGTTCATTGCCAGCCTCCGGGCGGCGAGTGCATCACCGTGGTTTCGGGACTTAAGACGATCCACTTGAGGTTCTTGTCTGCGTCGGCGGCGAAGACGACGAACCAGCCGAGCAGGTCACGGGCGGCTTTGATGTGCTGCAGTGCCTCAACGTACTGCTCGCGATTCGCTGGCGTGTTCATCGGCTTGTTTCTCCTTCGCGTCCCGGGCGGCAACGGCATGCGCTACCTCACGCCATAAGCGGGCGAGTGGGCTGCGCGCTTTGTGGTGGTGGCAGGAGCAACACATCTCGCTGGCGTTGCGGCACACACACTGGGCACCGCAGACCGGACAGGTCATTCAGTGCTCCTTTTCACAGGCGAGTGCGTCGAGATGGCGGGCGATATCGGGGTGGAGGCGAAAGCTGCCGACCGCGAGCCGATGGCGGACGCAGAGGATGGCGATCTGACCGTCGGAGGTGAGACCAGCGGAGAGGCGGGCGAAGGATTCGATGGATTCGTCTGCGGGGAGCTCGAGGCCGCACTGGCGGCAGTGGAGGAAGAGGCGGACGTGGACGGGTTCGGTGGGCTCGGTCATGGCGTGCTCCACGGCGCGGCGTCGAAGGCGGCAATGGCTGCGAAATCCTCATCGCCTGGCGGGTCTCCCCCCGGGTGCAAATCTTCTCAACTGCCGCGCCAGCGCCCGCGCTTCGTCGCGTTCGCGTTCGGCTGTGACGACGTGTGCGGTCAATCGCCAAATGTCGTGCAGGTCTTGTTCTTCCTGATCGTGGGAACGGATCATGGCTTCACTCCCGGCTGGGGCTCGAGGACGTGGCGGCATGCCATGAGGATATCCTCGAGCTGGTCTGCGGTGCGCTGTGCATCGGCGACCATGGGATTGTCCAGGTCGAATTCGGTGTCGCAGACGGTTAAGAAGGCGGACGCGGCGTCTACGAGCTGCTGGAGTGCGGAGCGGAGTGCGGCGTTCTCGGCTTGAACGATATTGGCGAGCTCCGTCGGATGGTGGTTCGGCATCCTAGTGGCCCTCCCGGATGCGAATCCGCCGCACGATCTCATGGTGGGCGGCAAGGGCTTCTTCCTTGGTCGTGTAGCGGAGCTGCGTCGTGGTCTCCCCGGGCTCGCCGAAGATATCGGGGAATTCCATCTCCGCGAAGCCTTCGAGCTCATGCGGCGTGCCATCCGGGCCGATGAAACGGACTACTTCGCTATCTTTCGGGAACCGCATGGTCTCGTACAGGAGTGGTGGTCCGAATCCCATGGCGTGATCGAGTCCGATCCAGACGGTGGAGAGCCAGCTCCCGTCTGGCAGATCGTCCTGTGCGACATGAACGTCTTCTGCCTCACGCATCTTCGCCCAGGCGAGCGTCGCGGAATACTGGTCGCCATCGCCACTCGCCGGAATCGGGAAGCCTTCCTTGTCGTAGTACATCGGCGGCATCAGGTCGGAGACCCGGAAGCGGTTCATGTCGGACTGGCGCCGCATGTGCCAGCGGCTAACGTGCAGGTCGCAGAAGGCGAACAGTGCGGTGAAATCCGGGATCACGGTCGATAGCGGTAGTGGCGATAGCGTTCCCAGAGCATGCGGAGGCACCAGCCGGTCGCAAGCCCGATCAACCAGTTCATCGTCACGGCTTCGGGAAGACGATCCGATTCGTCCACACCGACTGGTCCCAGTGGCGTTGATTCGTCATCCGTTCGGCGAGCTTCTGAAAGGCCGCGACGGATTCCTTTGCGGCGTCACGGGAGACGAAGCGGCGCTCCATCTGCCCGCGCTCGTAGCCCATCAGGTAGCGCCGCTGGTTCTCCGTGTCCTCGAATTCGTAGCGTGGGACGCCTCCGTGCCCATGCTCCATTCCGAGCGCAAAGTGGGGGTCTTTCTCACTAAGCGGCATCGTCGTCCGCTCCTTCCGGATGGATGAACTGGCAGTATTTATACTCTTTCGGGCTGTCGCGATACGGGATGTAGGCGGCGCCGAGCCCGCAGGCGCAGCAGCGGGTCTCGGGAGCGCCGGTCACGCGATGTGGGGTGCGACCCGGCTGGCGTGTCTCGTAGCAGTGCTTGCAGAGCTGATGGGTCCACGTGCTCATGCCTCCCCCGTATGAGCGACCAGCCGGGTCGCTAGCTAGCTTACTTCTTGCTGCCGTTTTCTTGCTTCGGTGATGCAACGTCCGGGAGCTCGATCGGGACTTTCTGTTCCACGATCCATTTGCCGAACCAGTCGTGCTCTTCGACCGGGTAGGCACAGACCGGCTCGCTGTGCAGGAGCTGTCCGAGTGGGTTCACCAGAAAGACGGAGCGCCAACCAAGCTTCGGCTTGTCCTCGAGGACGAACCGGGGCCGCACCAGAGGCACCTTTGCCATTCGCTCCCCCCTTTTCTCCCCCTTTGGTTGGAGACGCGGTGCGGCTATAAACCAGATTTCTGATTCTCGCTAGTCCTTTGACGCTTCCGTGGCGGGTTTGTGACGGGCTCACGCGGCGGCGACTGGACGTCACGCAAGCCCAATCCTTCCTCGAGTGCGCGCAGATGCTGCTTCCGATGGAGCGCGTGGCGCGCTACGGGGGTCGGTCGCCGCCACGTCAACGGTATCACCGTGTCCCGGACGTGGCGGCTCCCGCGTGGTGGGGGGAGGGGGAGCGGTGGTAGTCCCCTCTGCGCTGCCTCATAAAGTTTACGCGGCCAGCAGTCAAGTTAAGAGAAACTACGGACGATACTTGGCAAACGTCTTTGCGAGATTCGCCTGGCGTTTCGTCCGGGTGCTCGCTTGCGATCCTTCCTTTGTGACCTGCCGCGCGTACTCCTGCACCCCTTTCCCGGCAGCCTGTGCCTTCGCCTTGAAGGCGCCGGGCCGCGAGACCGCTTCCTTCATCCAGTTCCGAGCTCGAGCCATCATTAGTATCCTTTCTTCCGCAGCATAGGGGGCACCGGAGGCGCATCGGGATTCTCTTCCGGTGCGGGCGGAATCGCCTTTGAGGGCCGCATCGCCCGCGCTTCCATCGATGGTTCCGTGTCCGGTGCAGTCGGCATGCTGGATGGTGCCACTGGCGGCTTCGAAGGCGGTGCTGGCGCCTTCGCCGCTCCCCCGGGAATCGCCGCTCCCGGCGTCGTGGACCCGCCCCGTCCCGAGCCTCTTTTACCGCGTGCCCGTCCCATCATTTACCTCCTAGGGGAAGAGATGCCCGAGCACGAAGAAGACGAGCCCAAGCGCGGTTAGATTGACCGGCGGACTGACCAGCGGCATCGCCGCGATGGCGAAGCAGACGATCGCGACCACGTCGAAGATGTGTCCTGGACTCATGCGCTCTCTCCCTCCTTTGGATGCCAGCCCCACGGTGCCGTCGAGTCGTAGAGCTCCGCTCCATGACGGACGGACACATGGACGTGGTGCCTGTGCGGATTCTTCCCGTTGTACGGGCGCCACTCGCCTGCCGCATGCGACTGCCCCATCCCGGAATAGATGCGTCCGTTCGAAATCACGTAGCGGACACGCGGCTCTTTCCCAGCCAGGACTCGTTGCCGCAGCCACTCCGCGAAGGCGTAGCTGTCGAACTGGGGCGGATCGTGAGTGAAATCGCGCGCACAGACGACGGAACAGCACTTGCACGGATTGTGATCGGAGACTCCCCTCGAGTGCCGCTGGTCCCCGATGCCCCCGTCGCTTGCCCGGGAGCGTTGCGGCGACCGGGCGTTGATTTCGCCGAGTAGGCCCGTCTTCGGCGACCCCCCGAGTGCTTCCGCGATCCGCCAGCCCATCGTTTAGGCGCTCCGTCGTGGGCTCTGGCGAATCCAGAGCGTCCAGCGGGGCAAGGTCGCCGTCCCGGCACTGACGTTCCCCATCAGCCCGAACGAGAGAATCGCCTCGTTCTGTGGGGCTCCCTTCGTCGCCGCGTAGGTGCCCCGGACCGGATACGGGCCAATCATCACCTTCCGGTAGGTCGCCGACGCGGCGAATGACGTCGATCCCATGACGACGGTGCTGGCATCGTTCTTCTGATAGTAGATGGAGAGCAGTGCTTGCCCGCTCGCGTTTATGAGCCAGCCGGAAGCCCACGCATCCCAGCGATCATCGGGGAGCTGCAGGATCGGACGTAGGCTGGAGTAGGGAACCGTGATGCCGCCGAGTATGATATTCGTGAAGCTGGACAGCGTCGGACCTGGCTCCATCGTCAAGGGATACGCCGTGTAGCTGTGGAGGAATTCGAGCCGGGTCTCTACTCTCGAGAGCCGGTCATCCAGGCTGCCCGCTGCAGAGAGCGTGCTGACCGGGATCGTTCCCGTATCATTAGATACAGGTATCGGCTGCGCGGGGGCGGCGGTCGGCATCTAGTGGCGCTCCAAGTCGCGCCGTTTGAGCTCCACGAGCTGGTTGATCGCAACGGTCTGCGCCTTCAGTTCGACGGTCTGTGCCTGCAGCTCCGCGACGGTCTGTTGCTCCGCCGCGACGAGCTTCGTAGCCGCGTCCGTGTTCGCCGCCATGCGGTTCACGATGGTTATCATCGTGTCCTGGAACTTTCCGAGCACGAACCACAGCAAGACCCCGGCGACAACGACGGGAAAGCCGACCTGAACAATGACTCGCGACGCAACATCGACCCAGCCCGCGCCAGGAATCACGACCTGTGGCGGCGGAGCACCATTAGCCATGCCAAGGCTGCGCCTTGGCATGCAAACCGAAACGATTCAATGGGTCGTAGTACGCGAATCTTCGCGATCAGCGAAAATTCCATTCGATAAAGTGTCGCTCGAGTGTCGTCTAAGGGAATTTGACGCTACGGCATAACCCGAGAACTGGGTTTCGCGATTCTATTTTGCGTGCTACGGGGCGCCCGCAATGGCGGACGACGAGACGCCGCAGAAGCCATTGCCGATCGCGAACATGCACGGGCTCTCCGCGCGTGAGATGGCGATCCGTCGTGCCGCCCGAGAGCGCATTCTGGCGATGCACGAGCGCCGTCGCCAGGAGAAGCTCCTCGAGAAGCCCTCCGCCGTCGCGGGTACGAAGCCTATATCATTAGAAGATGCCCGCGATCTGAACGCGCGAGCTCTCGGCGAGATTCTGCTGAAGCCCCGGTCACTGCGCCGCTTCGAGAAGCTCCTCCTATCTAAGGAGGACAAGGTCGCGATCCAGATGTTCTCGCTCGCCTTCAACCATATCCTCTCGACGCAGAAGGCGCCGTCCGGCGAGGCGAAGCCGACGCAGGTCATCGTGAACAATCTGGTCGCGCGGCCCGGGAACGGGAAGCCGAAAGACGTCACCACCGTAGAGGTGCGCTAGTGACGACTGCCGTTGAGCCGGTATGGGAACAGTGGACCCGCGACCCGATCCTGCCGCTGAAGCTCCTGACCGTCGGAGACTGGTGGGCGCTCCTTGCCCATCGTCCCTACGCCGTCCCGAAGATCGGGAACGTCTCTCAAGTGCCGCCCGTCTGGGGCAGCGTCGCCAACAGCGCGAACATCGTGGACTGGATGGCGATGAAGCTCTCCGACGACGAAGGAATCGCCATTGCGGAATACGCCGACGGGACCAATGGCTTCTATCTCCTGACCCTTGCAGCCACCGTCACCGCAACGACCCTCATGGGGTCGATCGGGGCGAGCTGGCAGCTCATTACGAGCGGCACCACAGCAGCAGTCGCCGATGGTAGCATCACCACGGCGAAGCTCGCTGATAGCTCCGTCACCTCCGCCAAGATCGTAGACGGCACGATCCAGACCGTCGATATCGCCCCGCTCTCGATCACGACCCCACTCCTTGCCGATGGCGCGGTGACGACCCCAAAGCTCGCTCCGGGCGCCGTTACGAGCTCGATCATCGCCAACGGTGCCGTCACCAGTGCCGCGATTCTGGACGGCTCGATTCAGACCGCCGACCTCGCTCCGGGCTGCGTCACCACGACGCAGATTCTGGATGGCACCATTCAAGCCATCGATATCTCGAGCGGCGCCGTCGGCACGCCGCAACTCGCGCCGCTCTCCGTCACCACGTCCATTCTGGCGGACAAGAGCGTCACGACAGCGAAGCTCGCCGACGGTGCCGTCACGAATCAGCAGCTTGCGCTCAATTCCGTCTCCAGCGGGAACATCTCCGACGGGACGATTCAGGCGGCGGATATCTCGGACCGGACGATTACCGAACAGCAGATGGCGGCGAATTCGATCGGCACGAACGAGCTGATTAGCGCTGCTGTCACGACCGCCAAGATCGCGAACGGGAACGTGACCCGTGCGCTCTGTGCCCCCGATTGCTGGCTCTCTCCGATTCCGACCACGGGCAACATCGGGCAAGCGCTGGTGGTCCAGGCGGGTCCGAGCATCGCGTGGAAGACGATCATCGGCGGGGCGCAGGTCAATGTCGGTCCGAGTCCCCCGAACGGACCTGTCCAGGGGCTTCTCTGGTGGCGCAATGATCCGGACGGTGAGCTCTTTATCTACTACGACGATGGCAATTCGAAGCAATTCGTCCCGGCAGTGCCGACCGCGAAAGGCGATACAGGACCACCGGGACCGCAGGGACCACCGGGCGATCCGGGAACCGTGGCGTATCGACACATTCAAGCGTCGGCGGCAACGACCTGGACGATTCCACACAATCTCGCGTTCCGTCCGAACGTGACAGCGGTCGATTCGACGGGGCGAGAAATCACGCCCGGTGACATCAACTACACCGATGCGACCCATGTGCAATTGACCTTCTCCGCTGCCGTCGGCGGCGAAGCCTATCTGAGTTAAGCCGATGCCGCCGACCGTCTACGGGCCGCTCGATCTGGTAAAAAATGAGTTGCGGAACGGCGTAGTCCAAAACTTGGGCTCCGCGCCTGCGAGCCCCGTCAAGGGCCAGTTGTACTTCGACACGACGGCGAACACGCTTTACTGGTACGACGGGACGCAGTGGATCGCGGCGAAAGCCGCTGCGGGAGCCATCCCCGCCGCCACCGTTACGACGCAAGCCATTGGTGATGCGCCCGTCGTCGGCACCAGCACCAACTTTGCCCGTGAGGATCATAAGCACGGGATGCCCGCCTTCGGGGTGATCACCGCACAGACCACTTTCGGGCAGGCGAAGAATGACGGCGTAGCGGCGACCATCGCGCGCTCCGATCACGTCCACGGGACGCCGACACACGACAACGCTGCCCACGCTGCGATCAATCACTCAGCGCTCGCTCCGCCGACCGCCGATGTCTCCTGGGGCGGTTTTAAGCTCACGAACCTCGGCACGCCGACCGCCGCAACCGACGCATCGACCAAGGGCTATGTCGATTCCGCCATTGCCGGGCTCTCGTGGAAAGATGCGGTCCGCGCCGGTTCGACGGGGAATGTGACTCTCTCCGGACTGCAGACGATTGACGGCGTTGTGCTCGCCGCGAACGACCGCGTCCTGCTGAAGAATCAAACCGCCCCGGCACAGAACGGCATTTACGCCGCTGCATCGGGCGCGTGGACTCGGACCACTGACGCGAATAGCGAATCGACGTTGCTCGGCGCTGCGTGTTTCATCTCCGAAGGTACAGTGAACGGTAACACGTCCTGGATCATGACGACGGACGCGCCGATCACGCCCGATACGACGGCGCTTACGTGGGTCCAGTTCGCCGGTCAGGGGACATATCAGGCGGGTAACGGTCTCACGCTCACGGGCAATGTGTTTGCCGTCGGCGCGGGCACCGGCATCGTCGTGAGTGCGGGCAGCACGGCGGTTGATACGACCGTCATTGCGACGCAGGCGTATGTCAATACCGCCGTCACGGGGATGGCGAAGAAATACGCCACCGCACTGACCGGCACGACCGGCTCGGAAACCATCACGCACAATCTCAATACCAGGGACGTGCAGGTGGCGGTTTACAACGGGGCGTCTCCCTACACGGCGGTCCTGTGCGATTGGGACGCCGCGACCGTCAACACGGTGACGGTCAGATACAATCCGAATCTGGGCGCGGGGTATCGCGTCGTGGTGATTGGCTGATGCGGGATTACGGCATCACGAATGCGGCGCCCTATGCGACCGCACCGGCAGTCGGTGCGGCGGGCGATGTTTACTGGAACAGTACGGATAAATCGCTCTACAGCTCGGACGGGACAGCCTGGAGAAAGGTTGGTCCTCTCGTCTCAATTGGAACGACGGCACCGACGGCTCCGACTGTCGGACAGCTCTGGTGGCGCAGCGATACCGGGCGAATGATGCTCTGGTACGATGACGGTACCTCGCAGCAATGGGTACCGGTGATGCCGATCTGATGGCGGCACTCGATTTCCCCAACAATCCGACGCTGAACCAGCAGTACGCGGCGCCGAACGGTGTCACGTATCAGTGGGATGGCGTGGCGTGGATCGTGAGCGGGAGCGCGGCGGTCTCGCTCTGGACCGCATCGGGCGGGACGCTCCTACCGACGGATGCGACCAAGACTCTCAGTGTGCCCGGTGGCGCGGCGGGTGCCGGGCTCGGGCAATTCCTCCTTGGGTCCAACACGGCGAAGGCGCGGCTGCAGACGAACAACACTACGGCGGCACCGTATCTCGTGTTCTCCACCAACCGCGACGCGGTGGTGGGTACGCAAGACGATGCGACAAAGCCTTCGTGGCAGATGTCGATGGATAGCGTGAATGATGGGTTCTACCTGGGACGTCAGCCTGCAGGCGGCGCCTATACTGGCCTACTCACGCTCGACACCGCGGGCAACCTCACACTCAGCGGCGCTGCTTGCTATCTTCCGAATAGCTGTCAACTGAGCCAATACATTAGCAATGGCGCTCCGGTAATCCAGGTGATGGCGAATGCCGCTGGAGGGGCTGGATATGTCGCCGCGAAACCATCGTGGTTCACGCGGTGTAGTGCCGACACGGACCACTTCGAAGTCTGGCGCCAGGGTCCGAACACGGGCGGCTACACGACGCCGCTCTATGTGAACGGCGCCGACGGCAAGACCTATTGCACGCTCGCCAACAGCAGCGTCACTCTGCCGATGATCGCGGGCGGCGCGACATACCGGACGAGTGCCGGAACCAGTTTCCGGTATGCCGCCGCGTCCAACATCAATTCGACCAGCCTGGTACGGATACTCGGGACCGTCTCGCTCACCACGTCCGGAGGCTTGTGCCTGATTTGTGTCAACCTCGATGGGCGGTTCTATCCAGGCCAGACCGGCGTGCAGTTTCTCGTCGTCGAGGTCCAGCGGAGCGGGACGACCGTCTTCGATTGGATCTACGAGTACGAAATCCCGTCGGGTTCGCTCAACCACGCGTTCGCGGTAGCTGTAGGTGCTATCTGCGAGAAGCCACCAGCGGGGACGTACACATATGATGTCTATGTCCGGATGACGAGCACATCACAGACCTACCGAACGGGTAGCTACAATGCGTCGAACATCTCGGTTTACGAATTCGCGTGAGGCACGCATGATAACCTATCAGTGCGATCAGTGTGGCAAGACGGAGACGAACATGGTGGGCTGGTACATTGTCCGCATCGTGCTCCTTTACAACGATCCGCAGACGCCGACGCCGCCTGCGCCCATGACGGAGGAAACGAAGCCGGATTACATCTTCGATACGAAGGGGTGTCGGACCCAATGGCTCGCGGGGAAAGGGCTCGTGTGAAGCAAAACAGGAGGAAGGACCATGCCATCGGTTAGCAAGGCGCAGCAGCATCTCATGGGCATGAAATACGCGCAGGCGAAACAATCGAAGAGCGGCAAGGCCAGCATGGACGGCTCGACCATGACGACCAAGCAGCTCCGTGATTTCGCCGGAACGAAGACACGCGGACTCCCGCAACGGGTGAAGAAGAACCGATAGTGCCTGCAGCGACCTCCGTCGATACCTATCAGCCGTCCGACGTCCAGAACGCCTTCCACGGCGACGGGGCGAAATTCCGGCTGCTCTTGGGCGCATGGCGCGCGGGAAAATCCGTCGCCATGATTTGGGAGGCGATCCTGCTCGGGCTCGAGTACCCGGGAGCTCGCTTCGCCATCTTCCGGAAGACGTATCCGGCGCTCCGCGACACGACCTGGCGGGATTTCATGGCGGAGTGTCCTCCGGAGCTGATCGAGGGAGAGCCGCGTCGGACGGAGGGACGCGAAGAGGTGTTCCTGAAGGGCGGCACGCAGGTCATTGCCCGCTGCCTGGACGACTGGCGGAAGCTCGGCTCCCAGTCCTTCGATGCCGTCTTCGGCGACGAAGCCTACGAATTCACGCAGGAAGACCACACAATGCTCTCGAAGGGGCGGCTCTCGGGAAAGATCGGGCCGCGCCGACTGGTCTACGCGACGAATCCGCCGAACCGCGATCACTGGCTCTATCGCGCCTTCGTGCTCGAGAAGCAGCAGAATATGAGCGTCCATCACTTTGCGACGCTCGATAACTGGTCCCGCTGCTACAAGCGGCATCCCGGCGCCGAAGACGAGCTGGCAGAAGGCGACGAAGAGATTTGCCACAAGCGGATCGATCATCTGGTGGACGGCATCGTCGGTCATAACAATATCGATGACGACTACATTGCAGAGCTGAAGCGCATGCCCGAGAACCGGCGACGCCGGTTCCTCGAAGGGCAGTGGGGCTTCACTGCGAGCGGCACACCGGTCTTTCCGGAATTCTCGGAGACTCGGCACGTCACGGTGCTGCAACCCGAAAAAGGCGTCACGGTCATTCGGGGCTGGGATTTCGGCTACCGCCATCCGTGCGTCGTCTGGGTGCAGGTATTGCCGACGGGACACGTCCACGTCCTAGATGAGCTCCTAGGGACGAATGAGGATATCGAGATGTTCGCCCGCCGCGTGAAGCAGCGGACGCTGGAGCGGTTCGGTGATCTGCCTACTCAGGATTATTGCGATGCGGCTGGCGTACAGAAGAATGACCTTGGCTTTTCCTGCGTGCAGATTCTTCGCCGGTCGAACATCACGCCCCGATTCCGGAAGCTCAAGATATGGCCGACCATAGAGGCGTTACGCGATCTGATCGCGCGGACCCACCTTGGAGTCCCACTACTCCGCGTCCACGCCGAGTGTACCTGGGTTCGGGAAGCGTTCACCGGGGGTTATCGCCTCCACGTCGCAAACGATGGCTTAGAGTCTCCGAAAAAGGATGGACTCTACGACCACGCGGTTGACGCGCTTCGCTATGCGCTCGCGGACATTCTCCATCCCGTCGCACTCGCCGCCTCGCAGGACCGCCCCTACGTGCGACCCATCTACGGACAGCGAGTCGAGATATGATGGACCCACAGGTAGTGGACGAGCTGTCCCGCGAGTCGTCCTCTCTGAGTGACCGGCTCTCGACAGCCATCCGGAACCGTGTCCGTGCGTCTGAACAGCGCTTCTCGCAGCGGCATATCCGCTGGCGAGAGTCGGAACGGCTCTACCGCTCATTCCGCTACGCCGACCAGGAAGACAAGATGACGTCGGCACGGGCCTTGACCGAAGGCGTCCAGAAGATCGTCGTCCCGTACACCTACGCGCAGATTCAATCGATCCTCGCCTTCCTAGTCACGGTCTTTACTGATCGGAAGCCGATCTTCCCGGTCGAACCGGTCGGTGACTACGTGCAGGCGGCGATGCTCCATGAGCATCTGCTCGAGTACCAGATGGACCGCATGCGTCCACGCGGACTCCTGATCCTGATCCAGTGGATGTTCGATGCGCTGCGCTACGACTGGGGCGTCATCAAGAACGTCTGGACGATCCGCGAGTGGCCCCAGCTCGTTCGCACCTTCGCCCCCGATATCTTCGGCACTGGGCAGTCGGAAGACTACGTCTCCGAGCAGGACGTCGTCTCCTACGAAGGCAACGAGGCGATGAACGTCTCGCCCTTCGATTTCTTCCCGGACCCGCATCGCCCGCTCGCTGATTTCCAGCGCGGCGAATTCGTCGCGCATCGTATGCGCCGCTCGCCGACGGAAATCGAAATCAAGGCGGCGGAAGGCATGTACGCGGGGACCGAATTCATCCCGTATCGGCCCGGGGGCTATGGCTACCCGGACGTGACGACCTACTCGGGCGGACGGTCTGCTCTCGGCGAGACGGTCAACATGCCGTATGAGTGGACGCGCGGGAAGATCGACCAGTACGACAAGGGCTACGTCTCGCTCCATGAGATGTGGTGGTTCTGCAAGCCGAATCAGCTCGGGCTCCCTACGCAGCGGACGAATGACCTGCCGTCGCTGTGGGTCTTCACGCTGGCGAATGGAGCGCGTGTCATTCGCGCGGAGGCGGCGAATCTCCCGGGTCGCCGCTTCCCGTTTGCCGGTATCCAGATCAACTACGATGTCCACGCCCCGGCGACGCCGTCCATGGTCGAGACCATCTCGGGTCTGCAGTACCACCTCTCCTGGCTCTTCAACGCCAGGATGGCGGCCGTCCGGAAGACCTTGAACAACGAGATCATCGTGGACCCGTCGCTGATCGAGACGATCGACTGGACGAATCCGAACCCGTCGGGAATCTGGCGGATCAACAAGGAGCATTACACGACGGGCGCCGCGAAAGAGGCGGTTTTCCCATTGCCCGTGCAGGACACCACGCAAGGCCACCTTCAGGATGCGGACGTGGTGATGAATCTGATCGAGACCATCACCGGAGCGAACAAGCTCCTGCAGGGTCTCGGTAACACCGGACGGCGCGCGGCAACGGAGGTGCAGGCGCAAATGTCGCTCGCCTCCGGACGCATGAAGCTGATCGGGCTCGTCTGCGCCTCGCAGGGCATGACCGAATGGGCGGAGATGATGCTCGAGAACACGAAGATGTTCCTCTCTCAACGCCTGCAAGTTCCGACGTTAGATGTGTATCGGAAAATGCTGTCGGACCCGATGGTTCATATCGGACCCGAGCTCCTGCAGGGGGATTTCCGAATCCCGATGCTCGAGCAGGGCATTCCGACCGATAAGGCAATGTGGGTCAACACGCTGCGGGAGATTCTGCAGATGTGCATGCAGAACCCCTCGATCGTCATGCCGCCGAACGCGACGATCAACGTGATGGAGGTGTTCACCGAATTGCTCCGCATCAGCGGAATCAAAAACCTGCAGGATTTCGTGACGATCATGCCGGACCAGCAAGCCATGCAGCAGATGCAGCAGGGGAACATCGTCCCGAACGGCGGACCGCAGGCGCCGCCCCCGGCACAGGGGTCTGATGGGTTCCCCGTCGGACAGGGACCGGGCGCGGGCCGCGCGAGCCAGATGCAGCCCGGGGCGCCTGGATGACCGGACCGCTACTCAGCGTCGGTGAGGCGGCGTTCCTGCTCGGAGTGACCCGGCGCCGCATCCAGTGGTGGATCGAGAACGGGTGCCTTCAGCCCTCACCGGACGTCCCGCACGGGAAGGGACGCTACTACCGTATCTCGCAGGACGAGCTCCAGGTCGCGAAGCGTGCGCTTGAGCACCAGAGAAAGTACGGGATTCATTTCGTCTCCCCCGGTCTCTTCGAGACACTGCGCCATGGTGAAACGTCGAACACTGGTCACAGTTCCGCATAGAGTCCCGGACGATATCGCCAAGCGGGTCTTTCAGCGGCTCCATCAGGACGGCTCGCTTGCGATCGTCCTGGACGTGCTCCGGGACCATCGGGACTCGCTGGTGAAGCGGATCGAGCGCTTCTACATTCACCATCCGCCCATGTCGAAAGCCGAGAAGCGCATGCTCTACATGCGCCACGGCGCGGCGAGCGAGGTGGACCGCGTCATCGCCACGTTCGAAGCGCTGGGCGTGTCGGTACAGCAGGCGCCGCAAGCGAGAGCTGCCGGGGATCGATAGCAGAATCAGATTTCTGGTTCTGTATCATGCTTGCGTAATACTATAGCGTGCGCTACACGCGCGCTATGGCCCAAGATTACCGCACGGGTCTCGGCAACATGATGGGGCACGTCGAACGCCCGCGTCCGCCGAGCATGCCGGAAGACGAACAGGAAGCTCCGCCTCCGTCACCGCTCGAGCGACCGGACGAGCGCGACGACGAACCGGAGGAACCCGAAGGGCGACAGACGATCCCCGAGCCGATCGCCGATTTGCGGGAACGTCTCGCCGCCGAGTCCGCGCGCCGCGAAGGCATGGAGCGCGAGCTCGAATTCCTCCGTCGCGGCCAGTTCCAGGGACAAGAGGTACCGCAAGCCGATCCCGTCCGGGAGGCGATGAACCTCTTCCGCGTCGATCCGCACACCTGGAACCAGATGATTGCGGACCCCGAGCGCGGCGCCGAGATGGCGACGAATGCCCTGCAGTCCGCGATCCTGATCGGCTCTCAGCTCTCGCAGAACCACCAGCAGGCGGTGCTGCAACAGGTCGCGCAGCACATGCACGCGCAGCAGCAGCAGAGCATGGTCGATCGCGAAGGCGACGACATGAAGCGCGCCTTCTGGGAGCAGAACCAGAACCTGCTTCCCTACCAGCGTCTGGTCCGCCAGCACGCCGCAGAGGTGGCGGCGGAGGTGCGGCAGGGACGTTCCTACAGCTCGGATCAGGTGCTGCACGAAATCGGCAGCCGGACGCGCTCCGAGCTCCGCGAAGCGTTCAACATCGATGTTCCGGAACCGCGCCGCCAGAACGGGCGCGTCACGTCCATGCAGTCCGCGCGTGATCGGTTCCGGCCCGCTGCCGCCGAGATGGGAACCGGGCTCGGACGTCGCTCCGCGCCCATGAGTGCTGTGCAGAAATCGATCTACCGGCTCGCACGCCGCTAGGACGGAGGGGTTGAATGGCAATCCTCGGAATGTTCGGCACCGGGAATTTCTCGGACGACGAACGACCCAAGAACTGGCGGCAAGGAATCAACCTGATCTTCCCGAACGGGGATACGCCGCTCACTGCGATCTTGAGCATGCTGCCGGACGAGCGGACCGACGACGCGGAATTCCGCTGGTTCGAGAAGGGCATGCCGCTGCAGCGGGCGAACGTGAACGGCGCGAAGACGACCGACCCGCCCGCCATCGGCGACACGATCGCAGCGGGGCAAGCCGACGACGCGACGGCGTATATCCTGGTGGACGATCCGACGATCTTCTCGCCGGGTCAAATCCTGATGAACGAGACGACAGAAGAGAACCTTCTGGTCATCTCGATCAGCACCACGAACAGCTCGATCGCCGTCCGCCGCGACCACGGTCACAAGATCGCGACGAACCCGGCATTGACGGGCGGCGCGTCCAGCGGACTCGGCGACGGGACGGGCTCGGGCGATCCGATCCTGATCGTCGGCAACGGGTCGCCGGAAGGCGCGGACGCGAAGGATGCCGTCACCTACCAGCCCTACCGGCACTACAATTTCACGCAGATATTCCGGAACACCATGGAATTCACGCGGACCGCGCTCCGCACACGGACCCGCTACGACTCGAGCGGCCCGTACACGGAAGAGCAGCGGCAGACGTTCCAGCTCCATTCCCTCGATATCGAGCGGGCGATCCTGCTCGGAGAGCGCATGGAGGTAACGTCGATTCCCGGAGGCGCCGGGAATCTGACCGGCACGTCGCAGGGGAAGCCGCTCCGGACCACACGCGGCGTGCTCAACTGGCTGCCGACCGTTTCGACCGATCCGAACACGCCAGCGCTCAACTGGGATATCGGGACCGCATTCGGCGGCACGCTGAACGAGCGGGCGGCGGACAACTGGTGCGAGAACGTCTTCCGCTACGGGGCGAGCGAAAAGCTGGTGCTCTGCGGCTCCACGTTCCTGAACGCTTGGAACCGGATGGCGAAGAACAAGTTTATGATCGAAGCCGTCCCCACCGACGAGACCTACGGGCTGAAGCTGACCCGGTACCTGACCCCCTTCGGCTCTCTCCTGTTCAAGCAGCATCCACTCCTTTCGATGGACCCCGTCCTGAGAAAAGATGGCTACGCGCTGGACGTCCAGTTCCTGAAGCTCCGCATTCTGGACGACACTCAGTTCAAGCAGAACGTGCAGCCGAACGGCGTCGATTCGAACAAGGACGAATTCATCACGGAGCTGGGTCTGGAAGTCCACTTCTCAGGCGTCTCGCCGTCCACTGCAGGCGGACTCCCGGGGACTGCCGGACCCGGCGCACACGGGCGCCTAAAGGGCGTCTCGGATTACACACCATGAGCGCAACCGTCACCGACAAGAAGAGCGCGCTCGAAACGGCGCTCTCGCGCACCGTCCAGCGGACGTGTGACGATATCCCGAAGACGACCAAGGAGAAGCAAGGGAACTACGGAGCACGCGGCGGTCCTGCAGTTCCGAGCGACGAGACACGCTATCGCGGGAACCCGCCGCCCGGGAAGGTGCGGTGATGGTGAAGCACGCGCACGAAGAGGCAGCCAAGGAAGAGACGCTAGCTCCGGAAGAGCAGGTCGGCGGTCCCGAACAGCTCGCCATCTCCCTCTCACCCGATCCGAACTTGGGCGGACTCCGACAGGGAGACCGCTTCATCAAGGGCATGGGGTTCAAGGTACTCGGGCTCCGGGTCAGCCCCGCCGATTACACGGCGACGGGGGTCAGTCTCGCGACGATCCTGCCGCAGATCGGTTGGAAGAATATCTACGGTCTGATCGGCATCTCATGGGCAACAGCGCCAACCGGCACGCCGCAGACGTGGACGCTGAAGCCGTTCCTGATCGTATGGGACGCGATCAACAGGACGATGCGCGCGTACAAAGGCGCTGCTGGTCCCCTGACCGAAATCGCAGGCGCAGATATCGCGGCGAACGATCTGGTCCGCGTCATCGTAGTGGGAGGATAGAATGCGACCCCCAGTGCCGAAACCCGGCAAGCTGAAGAGCACGCCGAAGCCACCGCTCAACCCCGGCTCCATCAAGAGCGGGCTGAAGGGCGGGCTCCGCTCGAAGATGAAAGCAGCAACAGGACGCGGCCCGGTCGGACCGCAGAAGGACTACCTCGCATGAAGATGGACGGCACCGGCGCAGACTCATTGCCCCCCAAGGTGCAGGGCGCGCAGGCGAACCAGGACAAGCGAGCGGAAGGCGGCGGCGACGACTGGACCAAGTCGAAGGGCGGCTTCCACATCGAAGCGTCGCGCACGAAGCCGATCACTGGTGGTGGGGGCAAGGCGTCGGACGCAAAGTAACCGACGCCCCGCACGGGGGAATGAGCCGTGACGCTGGACGATATCCGACAGCAGATTCGCGCGCACGTCGTTCTCTCCGTGCAAACTGATCTGAGTGACGCGCAGATCACCGAATTCGTCACGACGACGATCGAGCGACTGCAGCAGGCATCGGACTGGCGCTACCAGGAGAACAGCGTCCAGATTCCGATCGCGGCCAATAGCTATCTCGGGACGGCGCTCCCGTCGGATTTCGTCGTGGAGGCAGCGGTCTACCAATACAATCCGCCGACGACGGCTGGCCCGGGATGGATCATGCCGATCGGGCGGCTTCCGGGCGGGCGGATCGACTGGGCGACGCAATCCACGATGCAAGACCGGAACGAAGCGTATCCCGTTCCGGCACCGTCCGGGCTCTCCTACTACCTCTGGATGGACCAAATCTGGATCGTGCCGACACAGTCGTCTGCGATCACCATCCAGCTCGATTACTACTCGGACCCTGCGAATAACTCGCAGCCGACGGATTCGATAGGACTGATCGGTGTCTCGCCTCGAGCCGTTCTCTGGGGCGCGCTACAGCTCACCTACCTCTATCTGCATGAGGTGGAGCTCGCAGGCGCCGTCGGCTCGATCTACGACCAATTGACGGACGCAGCCTTCAAGCGTGAGCAGGGCGCCCGTGTTGGCGCCAAGGCATACTCGCGGGGTCGGTGATGCAGCGTATCTACGTCGTCCAGACTCCTGCCCAGCTCGAGGTGTACGCCGACGAGATTCGCAGCGGCATCGATACCATCCTCGAGTCCGCACACGAACACGGGCGCGACATTCGGACGCAAGAAGAGATTTGGGACGAGATTGCGGACCACGTCGCCATCGCCCCGCACGGGCGACTGCTGCTGGCACTCGAGGATGGCGAGCTCGTTGCCTGGCTCGGGGCGAAAATCTACGTGGACGGGAAGCGCCGCAACGGCTGCATCACATGGGCATGGGCGCGGTCCGGGTGCCGCGTGTCTCGGGACATGGTTTCGCAGGCGGAAGACTACTTTCGCGAGCGTGGCTGCCAGCGATCGTATCTCGGGCGGTCCTTCCTGCAGTCGTCGTTCACGCGGCTCATGCGCCGGTACGGATACGAGATGGCTTCGATCGTCTACGAGAAGCAGCTCGAAGAGGTGATGCATGTCGGTATTGTCGGACCTGCTGGTCGGCAAATCGGAGAAGACGTCGGCGCGCGGGACGCAAACGCAGATGCAGAAGACGACCGCGCCGCGACGGGAACAGATGCTGGCGGACCTGCTGAACCGAGCGATGGTGGGCCAACTGGTCCAGCCCCCGAACACGGCGATATCGGTCCCGATGCAGCAAGCGGTCTCGAGCTACCAGGGGATGATGCCGACGCTGCAGCAGTCGGCAACGGGCTCTCTAGCGGGACGCCTGTCCCAGCCATCGGGGAGTGGAGTACCGGGGGCGGGAGTAACGGGAACGGGAGCGGGCGGAGCGAGTCCGGATTGGACCCCGGCGGCGGGAGCGGATCAGCAGGGACTGCAGACCAGAGCCCAGCTCGGGCTTCCGGATCGTAGCTCGTATTTCCAGTTCATGCCGTCGGCGCAGCAGATCGCCGATATCGGGCTCGGACCCGTGCGGCCCGGTGGCGGACCCGCGCTACAGCAATCGTTCCAGCAGCAGCAGAAGCAGCAGATGCAACAAGCGGTACAGGCGGCTCGAGCGGCCAATCCGCCGGGACCAGGACGGCGGCAAGCTGTGCAGCAAGCTCGTTACAACGTCCGCAAGGGTCCGTCGTACATGAGGTGATGCCATGCCGTGGTTCGCAGCATTGCTAGGTGCAGGCGGCGCAGGCGCAGCCGGTGCAGCAGGCGCCGGTGCAGCGGCAGGCGCAGGCGCAGCGGAAGCCGCAACCGCCGCGAGTGCCGCAGAGGCAGCAGGCGCCGCAGGCGCAGGCGCAGGCGGCGCGACACTCGGGGCTGGACTCGGCGCCAGCATGGCGCCAGAAGCGATGGCGGCGCCAGCGGCGATGGCGGCGCCAGCGGCAGCAGCGGCGGCACCAGCCGCAGCAGCGGCACCAGCGATATCAAGTCCTGCGCTGGCGACTGCCAATGCCCTATCGGGTGCGCCGGGAGCAGGCGGAGCTGGGGGTCAATTGCTTGTGCCTGGTGGATCACCGGAGACGTCTTCGATGGTTGGGACGGATACGCCGGTCAGCACGGTTACGCCCAGCACCAGAAGCGGCTTTACGCAGATGCTCACCAAGATCAAAAGCGGCCTCGACCAATTGCAGGGGAAGCAGCCTGACCTTGGAGAGAATGAAACGCCGCTGAACATGATCGGCGGTATTCTCAAGGGTGTCGGCAATATGGTGGGCGGTTTGGGCGGGGGCGGTCCCGTTCAGACGCACTCGATGCTTGGGGCGCCGCAGACGGGACTCTCGCTCGGACCTAGCCGCCGTCCGCAGCTCGATCCGGATCAGCAACGGCTTGCGATCATGCAAGCCTTCAACATGCAGGGGTGAGCGATGCCTAGACCTCGAGGTGGTGGCGGACAAGGACTCGGGCTCGGACTCGGGCTGAATCGCCAGCAGCAGAACCGCTTCGCGCAGGCAGCGCAGCAACCGGGGGGCGGTTCACAGTGGCTCGGAGCGCATCCAAACGTCGCGCGACGGGTCAATCAGGTGAACCCCAATTCCCAGCAAGCGACCAACATCGGGAATTTTGTCGGTGCGGGACAGATGGCGCCGAATGCCGCGAGACGGTTCCAGCCGCTGCAACCGGGTGCTCCCGGAGGTGGTCCAGCGCAGGGAGCACCGCAGGGCGGGGGAGGGGCGAAGGCTGGTGGACAAGGCGGCGGAGGCGGGATGGAGTCCCGTACTGGGATGGGACCGGGCGGCATGGGCGGCGGACAACCGGGCGGCGGAGCGGGCTACGGTGGGCAAATGAGCGGCCCTGGCTGGACGAGCGGAACGGGCGCGGGACAGCAGGGCGGCGTCCAGCAGCAACCGCAATTAGGTCAGCCGGGATTCGTGCAGAACGTTGCCGCTGGCGCGCAGCAACCGCAACAGGGCGGATACAATCCGCTCATGCAGACCGCGACCATGCAGCCAATGTCCCCAGCCCAGCAAGCAGCAATGGCTGCCTATCAGGGAAGCCCCGCGCAACAGATGGCACAGGCGAATGCGCGGAATCCCCAGTTCATGGCAAATGCGTGGAATCAGGCGCAGCCAGGACAGCTCGGGGGCATGCAGAATGTGCTTGGTCAGATGGGCGGCGTTATGCAGGGCATGCCGCAGCAGCAGCAACAGAACCTCATGCAGATGATTCAGCGTGCCTTCGCTGGCGGAGGCGGACAGGGGTTCTAAGATGGCGAAGAGACCCGCGCCAAGACCGCAAGCAGCACCAGCACCGAGACCCGCCCCAGCACCGAAACCCATTACGGCGGCGCACCTTCAGCCGCTCACGCAAGCGCAACGAACGGGGCTACAGCAAGCGACCACTGCCGGGAACCAGCAGCAGTACCTGCAACAGCATCAGGGAGTCCAGCAGCACATCAATAAGCTGCAGGCTGGGAACCCGCAGCAGCAGCAGCGTGCGACGAATCTGCTCGGAGGCGGCGCACAGCAGCCCGCCGCGCCGCCGCAGGGTTCGGGAGCGACGGGCGCCAATAAGCCAAGTGGTGGAGGTGGCGGAGGTGGACAACCGCCTGCTGCCGCGCCGCCGACCACGCCTGCAGCCGCACCGCCACCTCCGCCGACCTTCTCAGGAGCGCTCACCAGCCAGTACGGACAAGGTCAGCCCTTCGACCTGCAGAAATGGTACGGCGACAATCCGCTCGAGACCGCAAAGGCAGCGGCGACTCAGAACCTTTCGAAGAACCTTGCCGATATCCGCAACACCTACGGAGGCGGCGGGATGGGCACGAGCGCGCAGGAAGCACTCGCCGAAGGAACCGCCACGGCGCAGATGAATACGCAGCTTGGGCAGTACCTCTCGCAGCTCGGGCAGACGGCACGGGGCGACGACGCGACCCGGGCACTGCAGGCGTTTCTCGGCGCCGGACAGCAGCAGCTTCAGGGGCAGCAGAACCAGATTCAGGCGACGCAGGGCATGGGAAATCTCGGGCAGATTCTCGGAGCAGTCGGCAGCATGGAACAGGGAATCCCGAACGCCAACCTGATTGCGAACATCTTGGGGCTCTACACGCAGCAAGCGGGTCAGGGCACCTACAGTCAGCAGCAGCAAACGGGTAGCGGCTTCCTCGGGATGTAATGGCGAACGAGCTCCATTTCTCCTGGCCCTCGCTCTCCCCTCCGCATCTCGGAAGCGACGATCAGCTTGGGCTCTCCATACTCGCCAATCTGATGAAGGCGCCCGAGCAGGCGTACCAGGACCGCGTCGGCACGGCACAGATGCGAGCGGTCGCGCGCTCCATGGGCGTGCCGGAAGAACAGCTCAATACGGTCATGCCCGGGGAAGACAATCCGCAGCCGATCGGCGGCACGGGCGTCATGGGCAAGATTCTGTCCGGCGTGTCCAAGACCGGTGCGGTGCTCTCGGGCATTCTCGGGGCGCCCGTCAAGCCGCCGCGCTTCGGGCCGACTGAGATAAAAGACCTCGAGGAAGGCGCCGCGCGGGAATCGCTTATCAGCACAATTCCGAAGGATGACCCGGACTATGTGAAGAAAGCCGCTAAGATACGGCTCGGTAAGTATGATGAGGTGTTCCCAGGCTCGCCGAAGAATCTGATCGAGCTGGCTGGTGCGGAAGCGGACCGACGCGGCTACGGGCAGAATGACCCCCGGCGATACGATTTCATCAAGCAACAGATGATTGAGATGACGGGGGCGCAGACCGGTGCCCGCGTGGACGTGACGCAGCGGACGAAGCAGCAGGAAGCACACGATAGGGCACTCGAGTGGAATCGGACGCATACGGACCCGAACGAGCAGGTACCGGTTCCCCCGGCACCGGACCAGGGTCCGGGCAGCGGCACGGGAGGCACTACAGAACCAGGCGGGGGTATGGGCGGACGCGGTCATTTCGGCCGCATGTCCCTGCCGGACGATCCAGTGCAGCCTGGACGGGTCAGTGCCTACGATCCTCGCTACACGGCAGCGGAACAGAAATGGAATGTGCCGATCGGGCTCGTCCGTTCGGTACATGAGCACGAATCCAGCTTCGATCCATCGGCTCAATCCGCTCACTCGTTCGGACTCGGGCAGTTCATACCGGAGACGGCGGCGCAGTACGGCGTCGATCGTGGCGATGCCGGGTCGAACATCGAAGGCACAGCACACATGCTGTCGGACCTGTACAAGAAGACTGGGAGCTGGGCCGACGCAGTCCGGGCATACAACGGAGGCGGCGACCCGAACTACCCCGTACAGGCGATCCTGCAGCGGGCAGCGCAGTATCGCTCTGTTCTCGCGGGCAAGGATCAGCAGCAGACCCCGGTGCTGCAGAAGGTAGACGAATCCGACCTACCAATCTACAAGGGTGCTAAAGGCTTCGTCTTCCATCACTCGGGCGGCACGTCGCTGAATCAGCTCGTTGCGACACTCAGGGATCGCGGGCTCGGGTCGCAGTATCTGATGGACCGTGACGGGACGATCTATGCCTATGGCGGAGCAGGCTCGTCACATATCCAGCCGAACGACAAATGGGGCGGCGATGCCCCCGGGCTCTCGAACAAGAACGCGATCGGCATGGAGGTGGTAGCGCGAGACGATGGCGATATCACACCGGCACAGATCGCGTCTGCGCGCCGGTTCATCGCGAACAACTATCCCGATGTGCCCGTCTACGGACACGGAGAGGTGAACCCGGGTCACAAGCAGGCGAATGAAGGCGCCACTATCACTGCCGCCATTCGCGGTGACCGTGCCGGGGGGCGCCAGCCACCGGTCCAAGTTGCGCGCCAGCCCGAAGGCATGGTGGGTCAGCCTCCGCCCGGACCGCAGTACGCGGAAGCCGAGACAGGCGTTGTGACCGACGCTGCTGGACGCCCGATCGCGACTGCGGTGCCGCAGGCTGCGCCTGGTGGTGGGACCGCGCTTCAGCCGACGAAGAAGGAAATCGACACGGGCGCCGGGAAGATCACCTACACCGATCCCGAGCTCGCGAAGCGCGACCCGGAGATTATGACCAAGGGTCGGATCATGTTCGGGACCAGCGATCTGACCAACGAGCAATTGCAGCAAGCCGAAGACGCGGTCCGCCAGGAGAAGATTACCGGGCGCCCCCTGACCTCGATCGACCTAGCAATCTACGCAACCGGGAACAAGCCCGGAACTGAACTGACCCGTGACCAAGCCGACGACGTCGTCCGCTATCTGCAGAAATACAAGAACGACCCGGGACTGAACGGGCAGCTCGCCCGTGCGAAGATTGCCGAAATCTGGCTGAAGCGGTTGACCGAACCCGTCCGCCAGATCGACCCGAAGACGGCAGACTACGTGATCGATCCTAGGACCGGACAGCCGAAGAACAAGGTCAACCCGGACGGGACGCCCATGCGCGCGATCGATGCACTCGCGACCGATCCCGTCGCAGCGTCGATTCCGATCTTCTCCGCTGGGTATGTCGAGTGGAAGCGGCGCACGGGAGACGAGGCGGCGAGCCTGCTCGAGCAAGCACAGGCGGGACTCACGAACCTTGCCAAAGCTCTCGGCGAGACGGGCCGCGTGCCGGTGCAGGAGCAACAGCGTCTGAAGGGTCTGATCCCGATTCCCGGGGAAGACACCGTCGCGTCGGCGGCAGTGAAGGTGAAGCAGGCGACGGAGCTCGTCCAGAACATTCAGAGGGAACTGATTTCACAGGGCGGGAACGAGAAGGGACCGCGAACACCCGAAGACCAACGGCAACAGAATATCCAGCGACACGGGGTCGATGTGCCCGAAGGCTGGGAAATCATGGAGCCTCAGTAAGATGGCTGATGAACCCTGGCGCTACGTCGATTTCCAGAACCCGAATGGCGAGCTGAAGACCCTGAAGGTGCCTGCAGGCACCAGCGACGATGAGGTGCGGAAGGTGCTCGAGCCGCAGGGTTCGAGCCTGGTTCAGACATCCACGACGCAGACGCCGACCAGCCAACCCGGGTTCCTGGCACCGCTCAATCGTGCCGTAGACGAGCGGATCATCACTCCGGTCAAGCAAGGGCTGTCCGATTTCTTCAACGTGCCCAATCTCAAGAAGGAATTCTTCGGGACGGATGAAGAGCGGAGAGCGGCGATCCAGCAGGACATCGATCGCCTATCGGTGAAGAACATTCCGAGCGAATTCCTTCGGCAAGGACTGGACGTTGCACAGGCTACGGCACCGGTCGTGGCGCCTGGCTGGACGCTCGCAGGCGTCGGTACGCAAGCCGGTCTCGAGGCGGCAGGCGCCAGTCCGCAGGCGGCACGGATCGGCGGTAACGTAGTCGAGATGGGCGGGCCACTCGCGAAGGCGGCATACGCAGGGACCGAAAAGGGGCTCGCCAAGTATAGCAAGTGGCTCAAGGGTGAAACCAAGGCGACATATGGTGCGGAGAGCGGCAAGGTCTCGAAGGTCTTCGATGATCTGGTGACAGATGCGAAGAATCAAGGGCTCGCACTCGATCCCAGCCATCCAGCCTATCAGGAGCTGGCGGATAACATCGATGACCTGAACAGGATGGTAGGACCGAATCTGTCCACGAAGAAGGCGCGCATCCTGAGTAATCTGCGGAACGATCTGCAGTCCGGCAAGCCGATCCCCTACGAAGACCTAGAAGATTATCATCGCTTCCTCCGGACTGGGATGCCCGATCCGAAGAAGCTCGCCTACACCGACCAATTCGCCGCGCAGCAATTAGAGGATACCGTCGGAGCCGTCCGGAAGGGTCAGCGTGCCGCACTCGAAGGCACCGGCATGGAACACCGGCTGGATGCCGCCATGCGCGACTGGGCGACTAAAGTCACGCCGACACGCGGCGAGATCATGCAGCCGATGGTTCGGGGCCGCGTGTCACCAGCGACACTCGCCGGACGGGCGGAGAATCTAGCGGAGGAAGGACAGGGCATTCCGGAGGTACTAGACCTGACCACGCAGAGAGGACGCGTGTCTGCGTGGCGGAAGCCGCAGTCCTTGGCTGGTCTCAGTGGGCGGCAGCTTATCGGCGCTCTCAGCGGGGCTACCTACGGTGGCGGTCCCGAGCTCATGTCCCGTGTCAAGGAAGGAACCGCGACGAAGGGCGACTACGCCAATACGCTCGCCATGGCGGTACTCGGCGGTCTCGGCGGACAGTACGCGGATACACTCATGACGGCGGCACGAACGCCGGGAGGGAGAGCAGCACTCGCACAGCTCGGGACGCTGATCGCGAGCCACGCCGGGATGAATCAGACGCCAGCCAACCCCGAAGCGATCGGACAGGCGTTCCTGAACCGGAACCCCTAGCTCTTCGTCACCGGATAGGCGCGACTCGAAGAGCGTTGTCCCTTCGTCCGGATCATGCCCATGTCGCAGAGCTGCCGGACGATCTTCTTGATGACCGGCGCCTCCAGATCGAGCAGTGCCGACAGGTAGGCAACACGGACCCCGGGGATCGTTCGAATCTCCTTCGCGACTACCTGTGCTATCTCGGCAGGCGTCGTTACCTTGGGAGGCGGCGGAGTGCCTTTGACGGAGTAGACACCGAAGTTACCGTGCCGCTCCACCATGCCGTTCCGGATCATCACGCGGATGATCGGGTTCAAGCGTTTCAGCATGTCGCCGGGGTTCTTCGTATGCTTGAGTCCAGCCGTGGAGATACTCTGCGCCGCTTCGTCTAATGCGAAACGACGCTTCGTCTTCGCCAAGAACGCTTCGAAGCCACGCATGAGCTTCGCGGTGTCGCTCCCAGCGGTCGTACCGATCCCGCGTCGGCGAGCGTCGGATGGCTCCGCAAGCGGCGCCGGGAGTGCCGGACGTCCGTTCATGGGAACGCCGGTAATGAGCTCGAAGCCTTCCGCGCAGACGTCCCAACGTCTGATGCGTGGCATGCCAGCCCATTTCATCCAGACGGTGGTCACTGCCGGATGCTCGCCGCCGTGCCGATCACAGACTAAAATCTTCTTGACGCTCATGCGACCTTCCTTCGCTTTCTACGCATTGGAACGACCATTGCGCGCTTCGGCGTGTTCAGTTCTTCCATCAGAAGCTGCAGCCCGTCGCGTCTCAAGATGTGCTTCTCGGGACGTCGCTTGCCGCCAAGGTCAAGCAGGTACCCATCCGGGTAGTCATAGCTTCTCGCCGCCACCTCTCCGTTGAACGCAGAGACGCCATCTCTGCGCTTCGTGCCGCAGTGGTCGCATGTGAGCGTCACCCTAAGCTGACGCCCGTGGTACTCCATGGTTGGCGGGAAATGCCACGCATGGTTCGCGATACCACGACAGAAGGCAAACTTGCTGTCAGTGAACCACATTGCTCCCTCCCACGAGGAACGGCTAGCGATCCGTTCCTAGATAGCGCTTAGACGAATCGAGAGGGTACGGTCAACTACTCTTCAGCGGCGCGAGCGCTGATCGAGACGTCTTCGTGGACCGTCACACCAGGCCAATTGAGCGTCGGACCCATGGCTCGAGCAAAGCTGTTTAGAACCGTCATGTCCACCTTCAGCACCTTCAGCGGGCAGCGTCCCTCATGGACACTCCGAACTAGTACAGCAAAATCAGTCACTTCCGCCCGGTAAATCTTCCGGATGGAGATACCTGTCGCTGTCGGCGGGGCTTCCTCCACCAGCGGTTGCGCCGGGAGCGGAGCCTCCGCGACGGCGGCAGCTAGGTCCGTGTCCCCTGCCGCTTCTAGCGCCTGCACTTGCTGGGCACGCTGGGCGCGTGCCTGCTCGATCATCTCGTCTAGGCGCCGCTCATGCTCCTGCTCTCGGCGGAACTGCTCTGCTCGGACGTACTCCGCCATCAGTCGCTTGATAAGCGTCTCCGCCTCGAGCAGGGGTTCCTCGAGCTGCTTCTTCTGCGCCAGCGCGGCGCGGTGCGCGGCGAGTGCCGCCTTGATGACCGGGGAGCACGATGCATCGATTTCCTTGAGCAGCGCTTTGACGCCAGTCAGGAGCTGCGCCGCCTCGCTGTAGCGCTCCGGGCTGTTGATCGTGAGCGCTCGCGCTCGAGCGGGCCACTCCGCCGCCTTCGTCGCGAGCTCCTGTATTGGGAGGCTCAAGCCGCCTGTGCTTTCTGTCGCCATCGGTATATCGCCAGTGCTGCGAGGAACGCGGCGTGGTCGCCGGGTTCCGTGTATTCGTAGAGTCGGAAAGTGCCGTCGGCACGGAGATGGAGTCCGAGCCTGTGAACGACGGGGAAGCCATTGACCGCGAGCAGATGGCGGTAGATGGCGAGCTGAATCCCGATCGAGGGATGAACGTCCCCGGTCTTGATATCGAGCACTGCCTCCGTGAGCTTCGGTCCAAAGTAGCCGACACGATCCGGAGTGCCCGCGATCCCGAGCGCCGGATCGCAGAGCGGGAGCTCCGTCCAGCTCGGGCTTGCCATGAAGCTATTCGTCTCGCGGAAGGCATCGTAGGCGCACAGGTAGCCCATGTACTCGGACTCGAGTGTGACAGGCTCGCCGTCGTCCCGCTGCACAGTCGCCGCGTGGACGAGCTTCCCACGCTTCAGTGCCTCCGCCATCGTCACCGGGTCCGCGTGGAAGAATTCCCACAGCCCCGTGATGGTCAGCAGCTTCGTCGCCCCGATGTAGACCTTCCCCTCCCAGCGGTACTCATGGGCTCCGGGATCAAACTCGGGGACGTAGATGGGCTTACCCTTGGCTCCCCGGCTCCGCACGGGATTCCTTGATCCACGCCAGGACGTGGTTGACGTACTCGAATGGTAGCTCATCTAGCTTGGTCACGCCGAAGCTCCGCCCGATGTAGTCGATCAAGGCACGCTGCGGAATGCCTGCCACCTCTGCCTGCCGTAAGAGGATTGTCCGCTGTGCATCGGTGACTAGCTTCGCCATCGATCCGGGCTTCTTCGTTTCAGGCTTCGGCGGGTCCGGAGTCGGTGTCGGATCGGGTTTTCCTCCCGTGTCCAAATCTTCGACGTCCTGCGTGAAGAGCCCCGAGCTCCGCGTGACGGAGAGCACGCCATCGGTGAGCGCGCGCTTCTTCGCCATCTTGAGCAAGGTGTTGACCAGCGTGCAGACCTCTTCGTTCTCCACGCGACCGACGAGCTGATCGAGGATGGTCGGATCGTCGTCGTTGAACTTGGCGCCGCAGCCGCCCTTCTTCCGGAAGCAGAGCCAACCTCCGCCGAATTCTTCCTTGCCTCGGATGATCGTCTCCCGATTGCAGACTGGGCATTTGCGATCCGCCATTCGGTAGCGGTAGCGGGTCTCATGGGAATTGCAGGAACCGAAACCGCAGCCGACCGTGCGGCCCGTCCGCTTCGAGACCAGATCGCAGCGCACCTCGTAGTGGAAGAACGGGCGATCCCACTCCTCGATCCGGGCGACTACGGTGGGCTGCTGGACCAGCCCGTAGATTTCGCAGAGCTTTTCGGCTCCGGGCTTATACAGGGCGGGCTTTTCGGTGCCGGGAATCGTTCCGTAATCTTCCCCTTCGACCATCACCTCACGGACGAATGCCTGCAGCTCCTGTAGCCGCGCCTTCGCCGACGCGATGTCAGATACCATCGTCGGTACGAGCTCGGGCTCGATCGGGATCAGGGCTTGTCCGGGTCCGTCTTCCATGTGTCATACCTCCAGAAATTATCTCGAGGCTGATTTGATCCTTCGTCCGGAGGCGAGAGCCGCGTCTCCCGCGTGCCACACCGACGACACGCGATGACGTCCAGCCCATCGGCCCGCCGCGATTCGAGGTACCAGTCGTGCAGAACCGTTTTCCGGTTCTGCGTGTCAATGAGCATGCGGCGCCCTACCCTGCGATTGAGAACAACGCAAATTTTTTCTTGCGACCGAATCCGGACATTGAATCCGACCACGTAACGCTATAAGTCTGCCAACCGAGAGGTGTTCCCGTCCCGGTCACATCTGATTGCAATCAGACGTGCCTTTCTAGAAGCATACGCCGCCCTTGACTACCGGGAGGTGACGGGAGCATAACTCGGAGTCTCCCTCCAGGTTGCCTTCCTCCGGTGTGGTTAGGGGGAACGTGAATGCTGTTACCGGTGGATCGTCTGCTCACGCCCACAGAAGTAGGCATCGTGCTGCATCTGCCTGAGAGCCGCGTCAAAGCCCTGATGCGACTCAAACCGGGCGATCCCCGCCGCATCAACTGGACTGGCTCGAGCCAGAAGGACAAGCGCGTGGAGCCGATGGAGCTCGAGCGGTGGAAGCGTCGGAACTGGCACGGCGTCACCGACCCCGAGTATAGTCCTCCCGTGCCCCTCCCTCGAAAACGCCGTGGGATCACGCCATCCGTTCAGAATGGCAACGGACGCCCGCTGCGGTCGCGGAGGCGCACGGGAAGGTAACTCATGGCGTTCGGTAGGGTCAGCTCGAAGCAGGTCCGGGGGAAGCTCGTCCCGATAGTCGAGTGGAAAGACCCGCACGGACGCCGCAAGCAGAAGGTCTTCGAGACCGAAGAGCAGGCGGCAAAGTGGCTCGCCAGCGGCGCACTCGCGCAACAGGCGACGTTGCAGCCGACGCTCACAGCGGACAAGTCGAAGAGCCTCCGCGCCTACGCGGAGCACTGGGTCTCGGACGTGATCCCGCTGGTGCTGGCACCGAAGACGGTCCGCTCCTACCGGGACACGCTCGAGCGCCACGTCCTAGATTTCCGGATTGACCATACGACGATCGGCGCCATGCGACCCGTCGAATTCCGGATCGCGCACATGAAGGCGTTGCTCTCGGCGAAGCGGGCCGATGGCTACGCGGGGGACTCGCTCCGCATCATGTGGGCGACCATGTCGTCCATGCTGACCGAAGCGGTGGACGACGAGGTGCTGTCGCTGAATCCCTTGGCAGTCAAGACGAAGAGCATCCGGAAGCTGATCGCAGGCGAGACCGAAGAGGTGCGAAAGGCGATGACCGAAGAGCAGGCGAACAAGTTCCTGTTCGCCGCCAACGCGTCGCCGCTCTACGTCCAATTCCTGACCGGGCTGGACGCCGGACTCCGGATCGGCGAGTGGCGGGGGCTCTGGTTGACAGACCTGTCGCTTTCGCAGAACAGCATGCGCGTGGAGCGGAAGCTCTCGGAGACCGGCAAGGTGCCGTCACGGACGAAGGGCAAGCGAGCTCGGACGGTGGACGTCACGAACCGGCTCCGGAAGGCGTTCGAGAAGATCATCGCGGCGCGGCCAGCGCTGGTGCTCAAGCGGGGCTGGCCGAAGCCTCCGCCGTGGGTCTTCATCACGCGGAACGGAACACCCTACGGGCAGCGGAACGTGCAGGCGGAATTCGGCTGGGTGCTCAAGAAGGCAGGGCTCGCCGACCAGGGGTTCTCGGCGCACTCGCTGCGGCACACCTTCGCCTGCCTGCATCTGACCCATGCAAGAAACGTGAACGCCGTCCAGTGGGTTCAGCAGCAGCTCGGACACGCCTCGATCGCGACCACGATGCTCTATGCGAAGACCATCCGGATCATCGATCCGGGAGCCGCTGATCGGCTCGAGCTCTTGGTCAACGGGACCGCCCATGAGAACGGGCGTGAGAACGGGGCCAACTGAACCGCCGCAAGTCCCTGAACGCACAAGCGTTTGCGCCTCGATCACCTTACAACTACGAATCAGAAGGTCGGCTGTTCGAATCAGCCTGGGCGCACTCGGGAATCCGAGTAGTTACGCGCCCCTAGCGCCCGCCTGCTCTAGCAGGTTCTTCCCCATTCGTGGGGATTTTTTCGCATTTGTTCTCATTCTTCCGGATTCTTGTGAGAACAGATGTGAGAACGCACGCAAACCTGCGTCCAGTGCGGGTTTGCGGGCACGGGCATTCCGACCTTCTGATTGCGGGTCAGAAGCTATACCATGGAATGCCTTATGTTCCGGAGGCTTACGTGGCGCCTCCGTGAGAACAGGGAGGTGGGGATGCGACGGGTTGGTTGTCGGCTGGCAGTGGTCGGACAGCAGCGCAAACCGAACCCAAGACCGGACCTGCTCGAGCCCGATCTAGTCCTGCCAGGGCAGTACGGGAGCGTCCGGGACATGCCTGCTCGGGGCGAGCGAGCGCTCATGCTCGCGGTCCTCGAGATGGCGATCCGTGACCTGCAGCTCTGGGGTCCGGTGCTCCGGTTCGTCCCTCTCAGCGGTCCCGTGGACGTCGTCACAGTGGCCCGCAAACGCAATTGGAGGGTCATACGGCAGCACTCTGACCTGATCCGATGGTTTCGGTCCGACCAGATGGATCATCCGTTCGCTTTCGTCTCCATCTGCGAGACGTTCGGACTCGATCCGGGCGCGGTCCGGAAGCGCCTCGAGCACCAGGGCTGGCGACCGGCGCTCTATCCGAGCCACGTCCATGCGACCGCGCAGCAGCCGCGCCAGCTCCACGGTGGGTACAAGGCGGCGCCATGAAGCGCGGTACAGTGAGGCATCCGAAGCTCCGCGCACTCGCGCGACAGCTCGGGCTAGAGCCCTTCGCCGCTCTCGGACTGCTCGATGCGTTGCTGGATTGGACGTTCGACTATGCGCCTGCCGGGGATGTCGGGCGTCATAGCGATGCCGCGATTGCGGAAGGCATCGGATGGCCCGCTGGTTCACAGGAGCTTGTCCGATGCCTAGTCGATACCGGCTGGCTGGACCGCTGCTGTGAAACCCACCGGCTCGTGATTCACGACCTGAACGACCACGCGCCGGACAGTTGGCGTAAGTACCTGAAGCGCAAGAGAATCGCATTCGTGTCCGGACAATGTCCGGACATTGTCCGCCATCCGTCGGACATTGTCCGCCAAAAGTCGTGCCCGTCTCGTCTCGTCACGCCAGATACTCCGGAGGTCTCTTCTCCGGATGTTCTTCCGGGGATTATTGAATCGTCTGAGGCTAGACCAAACAGTTGGTCGCCAGAAACGGGCGACCGTTTGTTCGGCAGCTTCTACGAGACCTATCCCAAGAAGCGGCACCGACCCGCAGCGCTGAGGGCTTGGAAGAAGGCGCAGGGCGACCGCCATGCGGCGGAGATTCTTCGCGGCGTCGAGCGCTGGCGCCAGAGCGCACAGTGGCAAGCAGGCTGGATCGAAGACCCGGCGACGTTCTTGAACCAGCGGCAATGGGAAGACGTCCCGCCCGCCGAACCAATCGGTGGCGTAACGGGCCGCACGGCGGGCAACCTCGAGGCAATCAAGAAAGGATTGAGGCTATGACGGAGGACGACCGGGGATTCTTCGGGGAGCAGCTTGCTCTCCTGAGTGAGGTTTTTAACGAACGGGTGAGTGCGCTCCGCGCGGCAGCCTACTGGGAGGTACTGCATGATCTACCGCTCTTGGCTGTGCGGACGGCGGTACGGCAGCTATTGCAGAACAGTCGGTTCTTCCCGAAGCCCGTCGAAATCCGCACGGCTGCCGCCCAGTCTATGCACGAGACACAGGTATTGCTCATGGCTCCGAGCGAAATGGCGCGAGCGATCACGGACGCCGCAGCGACCAAAGAGAGGACAGATGCCGTCGCGGCTGCGGCGGATGCTGAAGCCGCCCGCTGGGCGGCGCTCTCCCCTGCAGAGCAGGAGGCAGAAAGGCAAGCGGCGCAAGATGCTGAACGGCGACGGGTAGAGAAATTGCATGCGCTCTGGGCCGAAGACGATCGGGCACGTCGGGCGCACGCACGACCCCGGTACACTGCGACGCGACCGGACGACCCCACTGTCCAGCGCTGTCCGAAATGCAATGGTTTCCGGATCACGCCCGATGTCACCGGGACGACCTGGCGCTGTGCCCATTGTCAGACGCTCTGTGATGCGTGAGGAAGGGGCTAGCGTCATTTTGATTTTTCGGGCAAGGGACGGCGCCGCAATGGCGAACGGCTGCTGGTATCTCGGGATTGACCCCGGACTCCACGGGGCGCTCGCTCTCGTTCCCTCCGATGCCGCTCTCGATCATGTCGTCGTGCGCGATACTCCGATCGTCAAAGTGAAGACGGGGATCACGCTCCGGAACCAGTACGCGCCGGGGGACATGCGCGGTGTCCTCTGCGAGCTGGTCAGCATAGCTACCATGACAGACTCGCCGAACCCTGCTCGAGTGCTGGTGGTGCTCGAGCACGTCCACCCGCATCCGGGCGAAGGCGTCCGGAGCGTGGGAAGCCTGATGCGTGGTTCGGGCTTGTGGGAAGGGATTGCGGTTGGTCTCGGGCTTCCGGTGCGGCTCGTCGCCCCTCAAGCGTGGAAGAGGCATGCGGGGCTGTTGAAGACGAAGAAGGGCGCGAGCCGCATTGTGGCATCCACGACCTTCCCCACCGTGGAGCTCGGATCGAAGGCGCAGACGGGCCGCGCCGATGCGCTGCTCATTGCGGCCTACGGGCGGTCGCAGAATTTCTAGCATGGCTGAGAGCTGGGAAGAGGTCACGCAGTCCTTCGTCGATGCCCTGAACGGACAGCGCGCGGGCTTCTGGGCTGCTGCCGATCTGGTGCGGAACTGCCTCGAGGATTGCCCGGAAGAGGTGCGCGCGACCCGGATGCGCGAGCTCGCCGAGTACGGGCATTGTAGCGCCCGCCAGATTGCCAAGCTCGAACGTCTCGGGAACGCGTTCCCGGTCGAGTGGCGCTACCCGGACGTCTCGCAGGTCATGTACATGGCCGTCCTTGATGCGGCGACGCGGACGAACAGGAAGGCTACCGCTGTCCTTGACGAAGCGCTGCGGAAGAACTGGGGACCGGTGGTGCTTGCTCGCATGGGCGCATCCGACGAGCGCCGTGTCTACAGCGTCAATGCGCGCTGCATCGCGTGCGGCGGGTACGTTTCGTTTCGGCGGAAGAAGAGCCCCGGACTTCTGGTTCCCTGTCCGGGGTGTCTCGCCGATGCGCGAGCGGCCCGCCGCACGCTGCTGGACGCCTTCGTGATCGTGGGGAAGCTCATCTGATGGCGTTCCAGTGGTATCCCGTGCCGTCGTTCGGGGGCGGCATGAACGTGGCGGCGGACCCGGCGCGGATCGAGGATAACCAGTGGACAAACTGTCATGCTGTCATGCCGAAGGGCGACCAGGCAATGACGGCACCGGCATGGCAGTCGTATCTGCTCGGCTCGCAGTGGTTGACGGACGGTACGAATCCCCCGCCGCAAACCGCTGCGGGCTGGGTGCCGGACCTGATGCAAGTCGCGCCCGGTGGCATGCTCGTCTTTTCGTATCCGACGAATCCAGTGAGCGGCATTCCGAACATCGCGCGCATGGCGCAGGTCCAGTATCCCTACGCGCAATTTCCGGGGAATCCGGTCGTCAATCAGTACGGGGTAAGCGGCACGGTCGAGGTGGACGTGGACGGAATCATGCCGCCACCGATGACGACGAGCGCGGTCGCATCGCAGCAGCTTATTCTGACCGGCGTCCCAGCCAATTCGCTCAACGGGGCGCTCCGTTACGATGGCGCCACCGCGACTGCCATCCCGAATATCTGCGGGTATCATGCGTGCGCAGCAGGCGGGCATGGCATTATCGGCAATCTGCGCGGTACCGACGTTCCGAGTGGCACGGGCTTCCGCACGATCAAGATATCCGACGGCGGCGCCGCGCCGCTCACGACCTGGACGCCTGATATTTCGAATTCGGCGGATTTCTTTCAGGTAGATGGCGGCGGTCCGATCGTCGGACTGTGTCCGATCTCGGGCGGCTTCGTCATCATCATGTTGCGCGGACTCACCGTGGGGCAGACGACGCGGCAGATTCCGCCTTTCACGGTGGACCGTCTGCAGAGTCGCGGCGGGCTCGGCGAGGGTGCGCTCACGCACATGGGCATGATCTACATGACGCAGGCGGGGCTCGCGGATTTCTCCGGGAATCTGCTCGCGCCGCAGATCGCGCCCTACCTGATTGCGAATCTCGATCCGGTGCGAGCCGGGACGGGGGTCAATGTCATCTTCGACAACGCGAGTGATGCGGCGGCAGTAACGAATCTCAATACGCCTTACGTCGTTAACATGAACCTTCGCACGTCGGCAGTCTGGCGGCATAAGCTGCCGTTCACGTCGACATATCCGCGCAAAGCGCTCCACGGAACGATCACGCTGCAGGCGTACCCCTATGATTCGGGCTCTCCGACCGGCGTGCAGTGGCCCCGGGCGTCGGCGCACACGGTCATGGATCAGACGACCGGGAACGTGTGGGCACAGCTCAATCAAGCGGTCGCGGAAACCGATGCCTACGTGGACACGAAAGATTTCTGCTTCGGGACGAATCCAGGCGATCCGCCAGCATGGCAAAGCTATGTGGATCGGCTGAAGCTCGATTGGGAAGGGACCACGCTGGACGTGTACGCAGCGGTCCGGAACCATCTCGGACCGCAGGCATCGCCCTACTGGCAAGAAGATGCGACCACGCCGCAAACCTTTACGAAGCTCGGCACGCTCACTAACGGACTCTCCGAGCTCCCCGTCCGCTTGCGCGGCAAGTTCTTCCGCTTCCGATTCCAGATGGGTGCGACCGTCGCGCCGTTCCGCATCCGTGGGTTCTCGATGCGCTATCTACCGGCGTCCGATCGCCGATGGGATCACTGAGGGAGGCAACGATGGGACGATGGATACTCGCGGTGCTCTTGCTGGCGACGCCCGTGCTGGCAGCGAACAAGGGATGCCCGTCCGGGTCATTCGCGACGCAGACAACGACCGGCGCCAGTACCGACGTGCTTGTCGTCCAGGGCAAATCACTCGCACTCGTTGTCCAAACCACCATGACGGCAGGCACGGGTGCGACCGTGATTGTGGAGACGAGCTGCAACAGCGGCGCGAGCTGGGCGAAGGTCGCGAATTCCGACATGGCGCTAGCGAGCGGGACGACGTCGCTAGCTATCTCGATGCTCTATCCCATGTGCCGCTATCGGACGAATGTGACCGTCTGCACGGGCTGTACCGTGCAAGCGGTGTATGCATGCTCCTGATGCTGCTTCTACTGCTCGCGACGCGCGCGTGGGCATTGCCGACTGAGGTTATGTGCGGCCCCGCGCAAGCGGGCTGCGGACCGGCGTCCGCGACGGCGCGCGTGCCGAACGTCACGAGCACGACCACCAGCACCACGACGAGCACCACCAGCACCACCAGCACGACGACCACCACTAGCACCACGGCAGCGCCGACAACGACGACCGTGGTCACGACGACAACGAGCACCACATGAACCCATCGCCCTGCGATCAGGAAGAAGACCCGCAAGCTGCCCTGGTGGCGCGGCTCGAGATTATGCTGACCGACGCCAGGAACGGACGGCTGGTTGGGATGGCATGCGTCACGGTGAATGAGGACCAGGACTATGAGCCGTGGTGGATCACGACGGAGGTGTGCATCCACGCAGGCGCCGTGCTCCGCGCCGCTGCGGCATGGCTGATTACGCGCATGGACGCGAATGCGCTCCATACCGCGCTCGAGGCGGAACGCGAGACGAGCCGCCGATTCAACTGACCGGAGGTGGTGGTGGCAGTCCCCGGATATCGACAGGCGGAGTGTGATTTCTGTCGGCAAGCACTCGATGCCGAAGCACCAGGCGTCTATCAGTGGACCAGTGGCTGGGTCATGCGCCGCGAAGGTGGCGGCGGGCACGGTATCTCGCTGCCAGAGCGCGCGGCCCGCTGGGCGCATGGTTACTGCGTGGACCGCGCCATCCGGGGGCAGACGACTCAGGCGTCGCTCTTCGGCGACGGACGCACGTAGGCGCCGGTCTCAATGCAACCGTCCGACAACGGTCCCGATCTGCAAGGCTAGGTCGGCGAGCTTCATGTAGAGCACGCCCTGTGCGGCGAGCACCATCAGCACCAGGGCAATCGCGGTGCCCACCATCCAGCGTAATAGTGTCATTCCTCGTCTGGATGTTCGAGTGCATGAACGCGGTCCCGTAGGTCATTGACGGCATAGGCAAGCGTTGCGAAGACTTGCAAGTTATCCCGCATCGTATTTATACCCCGGACAATTGCCTTCAGGAGTTTCTCCATGCCTTCGAGGCGGAGGTTCGTCACATCGAGCTTGGTCTGTACCTCGATGCCCTGGCCGTAGAGAGCAGAGAGCTGAATGTTTGTCTGATGCTGCTCTTCCTCGAGCTTGCGGATACGGACCGCCAGCAGATCGCGCTCTGCTGGCACGCCGCGCGGCTTTTTCGGCATCTACTCGTCTCCTAATGAGGCGACAGCAGCGACCCGGGTCGCGTGGCTGCGGCGGTCGTAGCGCCGTGTGGTATCAATCTGCGCGTGTCCCGCCAGTCCCGCCACCGTGAGTGGGTCCACGCCATGGTCGAGCAGGTCCGTGATGTACGTCCGGCGAAGATCATGTGGGGTCGCGATCGCGATCCCGGCAGCCATGATCCGAGCCCGGAGCGCCTTGGCGATTCCCTCCGTCCCGATCCGGCACTTGGTAAAGTGCCCCGTCCGCTTATCGATCGAGCGCAGAAGCGGCCCGTGGTCGGTCAGTGCCTGCGTGTAGGATAGCAGAAATTGCGCGTAGCGTGGCGGTACAGGCACGAGCCGGACTTTCCCGCCCTTTCCCCTTACCCGGATGCCATCGGGCGTTAAATCGGCTGTATTGAGCGCAGACGCCTCCGCCCGCCGCAGCCCGCAGGCGTAGAGCAGTGCCAGCATGGCGCCGTCCCGCAGCCCGAGATTCCGGGAGTCCGCAAGGCAGTGCTCGAAAAGCGCGTTGCGCTCATCCGGGGAGAGCGCGCGGCCCCGGAGCTCGCCCGTGAGCCGAACGTCCTTCACGTCAATCGCGCGGAGATAATCCTGGTCGTCCATCGTTCCGAGCCTCCATGCCGCTTTGAGCACGCCGCGCCACGCAGCCAGCAGTCTGTTTGTGGTAGCGGGAGCGTAGTGTCCAGAGAGCATTTGCCGCAATGCCTGTCCGTGCGCGTATCCCGCCGTGTGCCATGGCACCGTGGCAGGGTCTGCCCCCGGTCCCCAGACGATTTCTGCAATCGCACGGAGCGCTTTCGCCTGCGTTTTTCTCGATGTCGGCGCCAGTCCCGCGAGATAGGCAACCGCCGCGTTCTCGGCAACGACGATCGGTTGAGTGAGACGTGAATTGAATGTGGGGCTCGGGCTAGTCATTTCGCAATTGAATGTGGGGCTCATTTGGAGGCTACCTTTCTGGATTTCGGCTCGGGCGCCGCTTCGCGGAGTCCGGCGTCTCGGAGGCGGTCGGTCTCCGTCGTCTCCGGTGCCCACCGTTCGACGGCATCCTGTACGGCTAGGGCCTCAATCGGATTCCACGCCTTGGCGAGCTCGGAAAGCAGAAACGCTTCCGGACTCGCAAGCCGCTTGCAGGCATCTAGGAGCACGGGAACGAAATACTGCGGCGGAAGGTTGTTATGCGGTGGAGGTGGTGCGGCAATCGACCATGCTCGCGCCAGCTCGGCGAGTGTGCCAGCGGGAAAGACCAGCGTCGCCCGGACACGCTCGAGCATGTCATACAGTCGCTCGATATCGCGTCGGATCACGACCGTGATTTCTTCCCCCCGGAGCGCGAGCCGGTCGCGGAATTCTTGCGGCAGTCGGATGCTCGAGACGGTCCGGTCGCGATAATACTTAGGTAGCTTCTTCCGGCGCGGCGAGTCCGGTTGCCAGCCGGACGCTCGTTTCAAGTTCCACACGAATTCCGTCCCTGCCGGGAGTCCGCTGTACGCGTTCTTCACAACGGCAAGTGCATGCGGTTCGCGGGTTCCGTCTATGGGTTCATGGTGGCGCAAGGCATGGACGAGCAACGTAGGACCGCGCCGCTTGCCTGCCTTCCGCGTGCCGTCTTGTGGGTACACGCGGAAGACTCGGCACCCGATTTCGACCGGACTGCCGTCGGCAAAGTGGCGTTCCATGCCTGTAGTATACTCGTATGACGGGCGCATTACCACCTCCGATAGAGTAGCGAGAATGCCACTAATGCTAGCAAGGTGACAGAGATAATGAGGGACCGTTTCCAGCGTCCGCTAGCCGGGTCGCTCGTCCATTGTTCCGGGCGGAGCAAGTCTCGAGGTTTCCACGACCATGAGGTAGTGGGTTCGCGCCGCTTGTTTGTGGGGTCCGGGAGGAAAATCTCTCGGAATAGCGTCGCTAGCAGCGGATAGACAAATACCAGTGCGACGGCGGATATGAGCAGTAGTGTCAGCACTAGTTTTCTCGTTCTCTCTCGAGACGGCGGAGCTCGTCTTCCTGGTCATTCAATTGCCGTTGCTGCTGCTGCAATCGCTCCTGCTGTTCGTTCAGTTCCCAGCGTTGCCGGTCTTGCTGCGTCTCGATGTCTCGCTGCCGCGATTCGATTGTGGAACCAATCGACGGCCACTCAAAATCTAGTGCCCACGCGGGGCTAACAGCGAGCAAGAGCACGAATAGCGTACGCATTAGCCTTCCTTCGCCTCGTCGTCGTCGTCGTCGTCGTCTGACTCGCCGCGTAGTTCCCGGATACAGCTATCGAGCTCGTCCGTATCGAGTCCGGAGTCGTTCCACGCGACTCCGTCCGGAGTCTCAAGCGAACCTAGTTCGCGCATGGTATCGGCGAAAGACTCATAATCGCGCGACTCGCGCGCAATATGGTACAGACCCTCGTCGTTGCCAATCCATAAGGCCACGTTCCACGTTTCGTAATTGCTCCAACCGTTATAGCCTTCTGACATTGTCCGTCCTTTCTCTCTCTCGGGTTTTTATTGTGGTAGCGTAGTGCCTACCAGGAATCCGCCGTGCCGCGAACGGCGGAACCCCGCTAGACGCTGGTCGCGTCTCTTTCGTCCGGCTCGTCTCCATTGGCGATATAGAGGACACAATCCATGCATGCATCGTCAAAATGGACTATGCGTTTGGTCTCCTTATCGATCGCGTGCCAATGCTCGAGAGTCCCGTCGAGACTAGAGCCGCATATCCCGCAACCGTTCCAGCTAAAATGTCCCTCGTCGTAGACTTGTCCGGTCTCATAGTCCGCTGTAAACGCCTCAGTGGATTCGTAGCCGAAAGCGTCCGCGCAGTCGTCGCAACCGGGACATAGTCCAGTTGACACTGCCTCGAGTCCGCGCAAACCGGACTCTACGGCGTCCGTATATTTACTCATGTCTTTTGCTCCTTTCTCTCTCGCGAATCTCTTCCGTGATATTCCCTGCAGCTATCCAAACGATACGCAGTCGGTTATCTGACTCGTCGGCGAGCTCATCCGCGTCCCATGCTCCGTACTCTTTCAGCTCGAGGCGGATAGGCTCCGGACCGATTGCGTCTAGCTGCCTCGCTATGCGTGGCACGGAGGCGAGCTCTTCCACGTCCGCTGTACAGTCTCCGGAATGCGAGGCAGACTCCGCCTCACTCCGAGTCATACGGACGGAGAACCGGTTGAAATATGCGGTCATGCCTTGCACGCCTCCCGGAACCTGCGTTCGTCGAATCGCGGCCCGAATTTCCGGAACAATGCGACAAACGCCTCCGTCAGTTCCGCGCGCTGCGATGCGCGAGTCGCGCGCACGAATAGCGCTGCCCACTCAAAATGCTTCTTGCTCATTCTCTCGGGTCTCCTTTCGGGCATGCTGCCCACGGTACGGACTGCCGCGAATCAGTCCGCACTAGCGCGGCACGCTACCGTCTCTCGGCGAGCTCTTCCGCCTCCGCCCTATCGAGCTCGCGCGGATAGTGGTCGAAATTTTCCCATCCAAAATACTCGCCGATATCCTGATAGGCTCGAGCACGGGTTATCGGGTCCGCGCTACAGAAATCCGCGCGGAGCTTGTCCGCTGTCGTACCCATGGACGTTGCTACCGCCTCGAGCTCTTTCGCGAACCATACCGGATAGGTCGGATGGTATGGGTTATCGCTTAGGACTCCGTCCGTTACCTTGCAGCGCTCGAGTATGAACCGATACGCAATCCACTTGCCGCTATCGGTCTCCGGTGCCACTAGCCACATTGCCTCCGCCTCATAGACTCCGGTCTCGTCCACCTCGATAAAGTAACCTCCGTAGTCTACGGGGTTTACGTCTCCGAGATTCGCGATACGTTTCCACTTTGGTTGCTCGGTTGCCATGGCTAGTAATTCCCCTTGTCGTAGCAGGCGGCGTGTAGCGGCATACGCTCGTAACACTGTCCGCCATTGTCTCCGGTATCTTCGCAGCAGTTCCCAAAGAACCCTTCTGCCTCCCGTTGCTCTTCCGTCTTTTCGACTAGCGCCGGTTCCCAGTATGGGTTCTTCGGCGATAGGTCCGCCGGACATGTCCATACGGGTCCATCGGTCTCTCGGCTATTGAATACCGCCTCGCCGCACGCGGGACAGATACCGACTGCTTTCTCTTCGTTCATGGTTCGCTCCTTTCTCTCTCTCGGGTCGTTAGTCCTCTTCCTCTTCCTCGTCGTCGTCCTGGTAGTTCTCTCGCACATACTCTTCCGCCTCCGCCTCGCTATCGAATAGGTTCCACTCCGTAGCGTCCATGTAACCCGGGGCGGACATGCGAGCGAGAAACCCCGTCCGCCGTTCGATACTCCAAACGGTTTCCGGTCGGTTCTCGATATAGTCCGCCAGTCTCGAGGCGAGCTCGCGCAAGGCGAGCTCTTCCGCCTCCGACGGAGTGTCATAGCGGAACCCTACGCCTTGCGAGCCTCCGGTTGCCGTGTCGTCCCATTCGAACGAGTGGCACGGGATAGGTACGCCCGGACCTAGGTCGCCACATGCGTCTAGTGGCACGTAGTCCGTCCCATTCGGACCGTCCACAACGTATGCCTCGCCTCGATAGATTTCCGGTTCCATGAATGCCATGTGACTCTCCTACCCTTCGTATTCGTGGAAGGTATCGACGGCGGTATCGCGGGCGGCAGTCGCTACAGCTCGCATGGTCTTTTCGCTCACACGGTGTCGTAACACGGTTCGAACGGCAGTGTTCACTGCTGCGTCTAGCTCGTCCGCTAGTGCATCGATTGCTTCTTGCATGTCTGCTTTTGCCATTGTCTCAGTCTCCTTTCTCTCGGGTCTCAGGCTAGCGTCCGGCTTGCCACGCGGTAGGGAGGAATCCGCCTCGAGCGATCCACTCGTCTAATGCTTCTACGAGCTCGGCGAGTCGGAATACGTCCGCCTCCCTGATAGCGCGAGTCGGTTCTCCGGTTGCTTCGTCGTAGTCGTCCATGATGGCTAGGAACTGTGCCGCTAGCCGTCTCTGCTCACTCAGGTTTGCATTCGGGTCCATGCGGGTCTCCTTTCTCTCTCGGGTTATGCGCTAGGTGATACTTGAGCGTATCGCGGTAGCTGGTACCGTTCCGCTGGACATAGGTGTCGCAACCGCAGTGAAAGAAGACTGCCCACAAGGAATTGCGCGCGGCACGGTGGACGCGAGCAATACCAAAGTTGAAGAGCATCATAGTGCTTCCCATGCGGTCAGCAGGATGAGTCCGCCGAGAATCGCGAACGGGATACCAAGCAGCAGCAATGCCGGTTGCGTGAGCTCGGCGAGCACGATGCCAGTGGCGAGTGTCATGCTGCGACTCGCGCTTTCACCTTGGCGATGTAGTAGCGGCTGAACGTGTGCCCGGGGTACAGGTCAAACGCCGTCCGTCCGCAGTGGCGGAGGTAGATGCGCCACGTTCCGTAGCTTTCGAGTGCAGCCTTGATTCCAAACTGAAACATGCGTCGGTCTCCTTTCACGCGAGGACTGTCAGTCCGGTTAGTCGGTAGATGACATTCGGACGCGAGTCGCGAGCCTCCGCCGCGCTCTTCGCGGCGTATGCCTCCGCATGCGTCTCGTAGGGTCCACCGTTTGGAACCGCACGCCACTCGCCGCGCACTCGGCTATTCCGCGTCCGCGTCTCGAGTCGGTATAGGGTCCGGGTTGTCATGGTCGGTTTCATACTACACCCGTACTACGATTGGCAAGGCGTGTTTGTGTCACGCCACCTCGAGCCTCCAGAGAACCGTAGGACGGCTCTTAAGACTCCCGTCCGCCCACAAACCGATAACCGTTCCTAC
>Ga0126384_10000047_pt1 | contig 44788 bp, 40 predicted proteins | sample PanSoiMetPlot_36_FD_92543 | JGI IMG/M metagenome (GOLD analysis project Ga0126384, IMG submission 92543) | Tropical forest soil microbial communities from Panama - MetaG Plot_36 | ecosystem: Environmental > Terrestrial > Soil > Tropical forest > Bulk soil | place: Panama | collected 2016-02-17 | reverse complement strand
TAGACTGTCCAGTCTGCGGAGGAACTCTCCCTCAGCCGCAAACCGCAGACTGCCCTGTCTTCGGATGAACTGCCATTCCGCTCGTTTCCGCAGACTGGACAGTCTACGGTACTACGAAGGTCCACGGTACGTCGAAAGAAAGAGTATCGAGATTACCGTTACCTAAGCAGGTGTATTCTGATAACATAATCTTCGCCCTCAAATTGAATCTCAAAGTTGGCTAGTTTCCAAAGGTATGCTTTTCAACACCCATCTACGTTCGCCGACTCGTTCTTCTTTAGACCTGCTGCTTCGATTAACTGCGCTTGCTACGATCTGTTCTGTAACTTCAGTGACGTCTGCCCGGGCACAGGAAAAACCCGGCACTGCTTCACCGGTTTTGCTGGCATCGTTGAGAAGCAAGGACAAAGGGGCAAGACGAGACGCGGCTAATGAGCTGGGGATCACTCGAGCTCGAGGCGCCGTACGTGGTCTCGTTGAAACGCTCTCAGACAAAGAGGCGTCGGTGCGAGAGGCGGCGGCATTTGCTCTCGGCCAAATCTCCGATCCCAGCGCAACAGGACTATTGATTCCGTTGCTTGCAGACCCGGAACCTTCGGTCCGAGCATCGACGGCTTTTGCGCTTGGAATGATTGCGGACCGCAAGGCTGTGGAAGCGCTATCGTACGCTACCGGCGACAGCGAAGCGGAGGTTCGAGCATCGGCGATTTTTGCTCTTGGGTTGATGCGAGACGAGGGCGCGGTCGACGAATTGATTGATGCCCTGGACGACTCTTCCTTTGATGTGCGCTACGACGCGGTATGGGCGCTGGGACAAATCGGTGAGCCGGATGCCGAAGAACACCTGCAAGGGGCGCTGGTAACCCTTGACTTGCTTCGAATCGACGACGCACAGCGTCAGGCTTTTCGGCAGGCAGTGCAATTCTCTCTCGAAAGCCTGCGAACGGAAGCTCACGCACGAACAACCGAGGCGGGAACACGGCCGAGGCGGGCGAGCGGCATTGTTAGAGATAATCGTTACACACCCCCTCCCACTCGCCCGGTGGGAATCCACAAATCTGTTCGTCCCGCGGTTACAGATCTCGCGCTGAAAGCAAGGGCTGGTGGTTCGGTGAAGCTGCGCGTTCTGGTCGGTGCGGACGGCAAGGCGGTACGAGCGTATGTGACCCGGCGACTGGGTTATGGGCTCGATCGCCGAGCGGTAGAGACTGCGCTTCAGTATAGATTCGATCCGGCGTTGGAACATGGGCTGCCGCAAACGACGTGGACGGATATGGAAGTGAAGTTTTAAAACGCCGAAAATCTCAGCGTTGAGCGTCAGGGTTTAAGCGTTTAGGGTTCAGAGTTTCCATCTGCGTAATCTGCGCAATCTGCGGATGAGTTTTTAGGAAGACCTTAGGAGTCATCATGTCTAGAATCGTTAAGTGCGGTTTGATACAGGCATCCAACGCATGTTCGATCGATCAATCGATCGAAAAAATCAAACAAGCGAATATCGATAAGAATCTCAAGTTTATTGAAGGCGCGGCAAAGCAGGGCGTTCAAATCATTTGCATGCAGGAAGTCTTCACAACGCCTTACTTCTGCGCCGAACAGGAACCGCGCTGGTACGAAGCCGTCGAAAGAATCCCGGATGGACCAACCGTAAAGCTGATGCAGGAAGTCGCAAAAAAGCACGGAATGGTCGTGATTGTTCCCATCTATGAAGAGGAAATCACCGGCGTTTACTACAACACCGCCGCTGTCATCGACGCCGACGGAAGGTACCTCGGCAAGTACCGCAAGAATCATATACCGCACACAAAACCGGGCTTCTGGGAAAAATATTATTTCAAACCCGGCAACCTGGGTTACCCGACATTTGAAACCGCGTTCGCCCGAATCGGCGTCTACATCTGTTATGACCGTCACTTTCCCGAAGGCGCGCGAGCTCTAGGATTGAACGGCGCGGAGATCGTCTTTAATCCCTCGGCTACCGTAGCGGGTTTGTCTGAATATCTCTGGGAGCTTGAACAACCGGCTCACGCGGTCGCGAATGGTTATTTCATAGGAGCGATCAATCGCGTAGGACACGAACAGCCCTGGGACATCGGCGAGTTTTATGGGAAGAGTTACTTCTGCAATCCGCGCGGCAAGATCATTGCCCAGGCATCCAGAGATTCGGACGAGCTCATAGTTGCGGACCTGGATCTCGACCAGATTCGCGAGGTCCGCAACGTTTGGCAGTTCTTCCGTGACCGCCGGCCCGAGACCTACGACCCCCTGGTGAAAGAATAGACTTGGCGTAGAGTCGACTGTCCAGTCTGCGCAGTGCTTGAGATCTGTTTAATCTGAGCGCTGCGCAGACTGGACCGTCGACGCTACCGTTCACCCAGAATAACTCTCAATGCAAAGGAAACGCATGCTCGAATTCGCAATAACCTTCAAACCTGATATGACTCACGGCCGCATTGTTTCGCTTACCAAACAGGCGGAAGCTGCGGGGTTTAGCTACGCGTGGATTTTCGATTCGCATGTGCTGTGGCAAGAAGCATATCCGCTTATGACACTCATGGCGGTAAATACTGAGCGGATGCGATTGGGGACGTGTGTAACGAATCCTGCCGTTCGAGATGCCACTGTGACGGCGAGCCTGTTGGCGACGCTAAATCGTATTTCCGGCGGGCGCATGGATCTTGGCATCGGCCGGGGCGATAGCTCTCGACGAGTTATGGGTAAAAAGCCGACTACACTCGAGCGGCTGGAAGACACCGTTAACGTTGTACGCGATCTGTGTTCGGGGAAAAAGATCGAATATGAAGGCCGAGAGATCCAGATGCCCTGGGCGGACTCTGGAGTGCCGCCGGCGTGGATAGCCGGATACGGACCCAAAGCGTTACGCTGCGCCGGACGAATAGGCGACGGCGTCATCCTGCAGTTCGCCGATCCTGCGCTGATCAAATGGTGTCTCGGCTTTGTGCGGGAAGGCGTGGAAGAAGCCAGTCGCGACTTTTCAAAGATTAGGGTGATGAGCGCGGCGCCGGTTTGGGTATCGAACGATCTCGACAAAGCGAGGGATCAGGTTCGCTGGTTTCCGGCGCTGGTTTCAAATCACGTCGTCGATCTCGTCTCGCGATACAAGCCCGAAGAATTACCACAGGAATTAACCTCATATATCCGCGATCGAAAAGGATACAATTATCTTCATCACGCTGAAGTCGGAAGCTCGAATGCCGAATTCGTGTCTGATGATATTGTCGATCGTTTTTGCATCGTCGGTCCTCCCGACGAGCACGTGCGAAAGCTGAAAGAACTGCAGAATGCCGGCGTTACACAATTCAATATTTACCTGATGAGCGGCGATGAGGAACAGACTGTCGAAGCGTACGGCAGGGATGTCTTGCCAGCGCTGCAGTTAGGCTTCTAAACCTGCATCACTATCTGCGTAAGTTGCGTAATCTGGGGATCGATCTCAGCAACAAAGGCTATTTTAGGGCGTGAAGCTGTTCTCCCTCGGCAATCTGAGTAACATACTTCTCTTGCTTAAAAGGCTTGAACCCACGCTTAAGGTAGTTCGGCATCGCCGCTGCATCATCCAGAGTACAGGTATGCAACCAGACTCGATTGGCGCCATCGCTCCAGGCTTGTTGCACGGCCACGGTCAGAAGGTGCTTGCCAAGACCACGACCGAGGAACTCCTGCATCAGGCCAAAGTATGCGATCTCGATTGCGCCGTCGTCGTGGCGTTCGAGCTCGAAGTATCCTGCTGGAGCGTCTTCAGAATACATTACCCATAGAGTTACTTCAGGTCGACTATAGTGAGCGGCAATTTGCTCGTCAGTCCACGGTAGTCGGTCAGTCCAGTGGTACAGACGTCCCACCTCAGCATAAAGAAAGCGAGCAAAAGATGCCGGGCATTGCGCGATTTGGTCGATTCTGATCCTGGAGTCATCGAAGCGCGCGGGATTAAGATCCTGCGGCTGCTGCAGTTGAAGATAAGTTCGAGTGACTTCGACGTCCATGGCGGAAATATTAAACGCAAAGCCTATCCGGTTCAAAGTTCTGTGCACCAATGCCGTCCTGACCCGTTCTCACAAAGGGTTCGGGGTGTACAATCTCTCCTTCAGTGGTGCCCAATGAAGAAACTCCTACTGTTATTGCTACTTTTCGGCGTGCTCTCGCCGGCGTTTGCTGATCAACCCGCGAGCAAGATTATTGATCGCTACAAAAAAGCGTCGGGAGGGAAAGCGGCGGCTCGCCTGAGAAGCACCTTGCTGACCGGCTCGATTAAAACCGCCGATGGGAGCAGCGGTCGATTTAATTACCAAATCTCCTCGCCTAATAATCTTCGGGTCGATATTGAAGTCGGCGATTCGAAAATTAGCGAATGCTACAACGGCAAATCCGCCTGGCGCCTGGATTCGCGAGGCCTTCGAACGCTACTCGGAGACGAAGCCAAAAGACTGCGCCTCGAGTCGTTGCTCGCCAACACACGTCTCACTGACCTGCAACGCAATCGTATTGTTCCTCAAATCACAGGCAAGACGGTAATCGATGGAAAGCAAGCCGCCGGCATTGAATTCACCAAAGATGGTGCGAAGGTCAAACTCTTTTTTGATGCTTCTACCAACCTGCCGATTAAACGCGAAAGAGAAACCTCCGAAGGGATAGAAGAGACTTTTTATAGCGATTATCGGCCCGTCGACGGCCTAATGGAGCCTTACTCTCTACGAATCAAGAAAGCGACCAATGAGATTATCGTTTCAATCGACCGCGTTGAGCACAATAAGACCGTAGCGCTAACAGCGTTCCGTTATCCGGTGGTCGAAGGTTCTCGACCACTGCCTGAGCTCGAGCCATTGCTCAAGGCTCTCCAGGACAACCAGGACAAGATCGATGAGATGCGCGAGCGCTATACTTGCCGCCTCGTTGAAATCGAACGCAAACACGACGGAGATGGCCGTATCAAAGAGTCCGAAACGAAAACTTACGAAGTCACCCCAGTCGGATCTGAATTTGTCGAAAGGCTCATGAGCGTCAATGGCAAGGAGCTTTCATCGTCGGAACGAGAAAAAGAGGATAAACGAGTTCAAAAGGAGATCGAGGATATAGTGAAAAAACGTGAGAAGAAGGCGCAGCGCGAGGAGCGAGCGCGTGAAAAAGGAGAGACGAAAAAGAATGATGACGACGACATCGAGATCAAAGATTTCCTGCGCATCAGCGAGATCACCTCGATTCGACGCGAAGTGTTTCGCGGTCACGAAGTGATTGCATTCGATTTCGAGCCGCGCAAAGGCTTCAAACCTAAGAGCCGTGGTGAGGACATTGTAAGCAAACTAGCCGGGACAATCTGGGTGGATGAAGCTGCTCAGCAAATCGCACGGCTTGAGGCCCGATTCACTGATTCGTACAAGATTGGCGGAGGAATGCTAGCGTCAATCGGGTCGTCGACCGCGTTTACCTTTGAACAAGAAAAGGTAGGAGATGAGGTTTGGCTGCCCTCGGCGATGGAAGCTAATCTGTCCGCGAGGGTCTTGTTGCTGGCAAAATTCAACCGCAGCGTCGAACGCCGATATAGTGATTACAAGAAGTATCAGATCGACAGCAAGTACGAGTTGACAAAACCAAAGGAAAACGCCAAACCACAATAGGACATATAGGTCCTATTCGTCCTATCTGTCCTATTCTCTTTCTGGACATTCGCGACATCTAATTGCTAGAATTTGCGGCTTCATGATCGGCGGTAAAGGCGACCTGTACAGCGTGGCTTTCGACGACTCGCCTACGGACAAAGATGCACATCTAGCTCTCACGGCTCCCGAGGCCGTGGAGCGCCGTGTGTGGCGCAACATCGTCGCAGTCGTAGCCATATCTATTGTTATCGCAGCATTAACCGCTGATCTGAAATTCATGTTGGGCCTCGTTTTGGGCGGCGGGCTCGCATTGCTAAACTACAAGTGGCTGCACTCGTCGCTCCGAGCAGTGCTTGCGACAAGTCAGGAAAAGACGCCTCCGGGAACGATGATCAAATTCGTTGTCCGCTGGCTGGTGATCGCCGCGATAGCATGGGCAGCCAATCTGACCGGTTACTTTAATGCGGTCGCGATACTCGCGGGATTGTTCGCGCCCGCAGCGGCGGTAATGATCGAGGCCGCTTACGTTGCATACGTAAACCTGAGGACAAGGGAGAACGACAACTGATGCTGGCAGTGATTCTCGCTCTGCTACTAGAAGGTCACGAGGCAGCGGCTGCGACCGCTGAGCATGGGGGTTCAGCTCATGGAGCGGAAGGAGAGCCCTGGCTGGTCGAACAGGTAAATCATATTCTCGGTCCTCTTGTGCTCAGTATTGAGCGAGCGATCATGCCGTCGATATATGGTCTGTTCGGGAGTCATTGGCACGAGCCTCCCACGGGTGAACTGATCATCCCCGAACACATCGTGTGGACACTTGCGTTGATGGTCATCGCTCTTGCGGGAGTCTTTCTTCTTCGCGGACGTCTTTCTGTTGATCGTCCCTCGAAAGGCCAGCAGCTTCTCGAAGTCATTTTGCAACAGATTCGCGGTTTACTCGACCAAGTGATCGGGCCTTATGGTCGCCGGTATGTTCCGGTGATCGGGACATTTGCGATCTTTATTCTGATCGGCAATCTGATGGGTCAGATACCTGGATTGGGTGCGCCCACTGAGAACATCAATGTGACCGGAGCTCTGGGATTGACGTCGTTTCTGTACTTTATAGGAAGCGGGTTCAGGCAGCAGGGTATCGGCTACTTGAAGCATTTTATGGGTGGACTAACAGGCGCAATGGCCATAGCTATCGGGTGGCTGATTTTTGTCGTGGAGATCATCTCCAACAGCGTTCGACCGGTCACCCTGTCGCTTCGGTTGTTCGTCAACATGTACGCCGACGCGCAGATTGGACACGCATTCCTGTATCAACTAATTGCGCCGATTGTACCGATCTTCACGGTCGTGCTGGGTGTCTTTGTGGCGTTCATTCAGACCTTCATATTCATAATGCTTTCGATGGTTTATCTGTCTGAGACTGTGCCTCACGAAGAACACGACACCGAGGAGCACGGGCACGCTCACGAAGAGTTGGCTGAGGCACATTAGAGCGATTTGTTTTGTTCATTTTGAGATGCGCGCGAGCTTAATTTTGAAAGTCGCTGGCGCAAAAGAACCAGGTTTCATAAGTACCATTCACAGGGAAGGTGATGGTTGGGCTCTTTCATAGAAGTTGATCCGCACGCGCTGCCGGAGCGTTGCCGCAATTAGGGGGATGGCAATCGAATACCGGGCACGTGGAAATTATTCCGAGCTTTGAACTATCAACCTTCTTTCTTGTTAACTGAGCTTCGTCGAAAGGAGGGCTCAAGACCGCCGATGGAAGTCCGTCGGCGTTGAGGTCCTACGTGACCTCAGGAGGAAGATATGATCAAGATCAGATTATTTGTAATGTCGGCGCTGATGATGTTGCTTGTTGTCGGCACCGCGATGGCTCAGGCTCCCGGGGCAACCGGAGGCGCGGACCACAGCACCGGTAACTCCTGGGTATTCCCGGCGCTCGGATCCTTTGCGGTCGGAATCGCTGCCTTAGGTGGAGCGCTTGGTGACGGCCGGGCAATTGCTGCGGCTTGCGAAGGAACAGCTCGCAATCCCGGGGCCGGCGGACGCATATTCACAATGCTGCTGCTGGGACTCGCGCTGATCGAAACGTTAGTCCTGTTTACCTTCTTGACCGTGCTTTTGAAGGGCTAATTAGATGTTTCGGATATTTCAAAAAGGGAGGCTTCGGCCTCCCTTTTTATTTTCCAGGACCGGCGATAAACTTCGTTCGGAGACAATACAATGCAATCTTTTAAGGACAGTATTATCAAGCTGATCACTGAGACCTCCACAAATCTTCCCCCTGATGTACGAGCGGCGATGGCCCAGGCCGTGGCCGACGAGAACCCTGCCACCAGAGCCGGTACTGCACTATCGGTGATCGCCACTAACATAGACATGGCCCGCGATAACGAAGGGCCGATCTGTCAGGACACCGGGATGCCAACCTTCGAGATCAGGACACCGGTCGGCGCCAATCAGATCATAATGAATCGCGAAATCCGCGACGCTATATCCGAAGCTACAAAGCGAGGCAAGCTTCGCCCGAATTCCGTCGACTCGATCACCGGAGCAAACTCAGGCGATAACCTCGGGCCCGGGACACCGGTAGTTCACTTTCATCAATGGGAGAATGATCACGAAATCGAGGTTAAGCTTCTGCTAAAAGGCGGAGGCTGCGAGAACAAAAACATTCAATACGCGGTTCCGACCGAGCTTCCGCATCTGGGGCGCGCGGGCCGCGACCTGGATGGCGTGCGCAAATGCATCCTTCACGCAGTGTGGCAGGCACAGGGTCAAGGCTGCAGCGCCGGGGCGATCGGTGTGTGCGTCGGTGGCGATCGCACTTCAGGTTATCAACATGCGAAGGAACAGCTTTTCAGGACCCTGGACGATACAAACCCGGATCCGAAGCTTGCTGCCCTGGAAGAATATGTAATGAAGGCAGCAAACACATTGAACATAGGAACGATGGGCTTCGGCGGCGGGGTGACCCTGATCGGATGCAAGATCGGCGCGCTCAATCGACTTCCCGCAAGCTTCTTTGTTTCGGTTGCGTATGACTGCTGGGCTTTCCGCAGGCTTGGCGTTGTGCTCGATGCAAACAGTGGCGAGATAAAGCGCTGGCTGTATCGAGATGAACAGAAGAGTGAAAAGCGGATGGCTGCAGGAGAAGGCTTCAGGGTGACAGGCACCGAGAAGCGTCTCGTCGCGCCGATCAATGAGCAACAGATACGCGAACTGAATGTTGGCGATGTGGTAATGATTTCAGGCGAAATGTACACCGGCCGCGATGCCGTCCACTCTTATCTTATGAAGCACGATTCGCCTGCCGATCTTCACGGTTCGGTTTTGTATCACTGCGGACCGGTGGTGATGAAAGACAATGGTAGCTACAGGATCACCGCCGCTGGTCCGACTACCAGCATCAGAGAGGAGCCGTATCAGGGAGACATCATAAAGCGCTTCGGCGTGCGCGCAGTGATGGGCAAAGGCGGTATGGGTAAGCGCACATTGGAAGCAATGAAGGAGGCCGGCGCTGTTTATTTAAACGCGATCGGTGGCGCGGCCCAATACTATGCGCGTTGTATCGAACAGGTGCTCGATGTCAGTCTGCTGGAGTTCGGGATTCCTGAGGCGATGTGGCACCTTCGCGTAAAGGATTTTCCGGCGATCGTCACAATGGACGCCCACGGCAATTCACTCCACGCGGACGTGGAGAAAGCTTCGGCAGTGATGCTATCAAAATTAGCAGAGCCAGTATTTTGATTGCGCTGCGCGATTTGCTGCTCGTAAAACGATGATTCGCGCTGCGAGTCTACAATTCTTGCGTCAGCGCAAAAGAGTGAGCGCTATACTCTCCCGTTGTCGTGATATCTTTCGATCAAAAAGAATTCTCAACTTATCAGGATTTCTGTAATAACGACTCGACCCACTGAGTTGTAGACACTTTCCCAGGAGGAAACAGATGCGTAGAATATCATTGTTATTCGTCCTTTGTGTAATTGGCATGCTTGCAAGCGTTGCTAACGCACAGACGGCTGATTCAATAAGCACTCGTGAGATGACAGATATCAACTGGATGGAGTTCAAAGAGTATGTTCCATCGAAGATCAATACGGTAATCCTCCCGACAGGCACTCTCGAGCCGCATGGAGTAATCAATAATGGCGCCGACATAACGGCGCCGTTGGCCTTAGCTCGAAAAATTGCTCGCGAGGTAAATGCCATGATCGCGCCGATCATCCCGTACGGCATCACCGGCAGTATGGATGCATATCCGGGTGCTTTCTCGATCTCAGAGGCAGCGTACCGCGCTTATGCGCGAGATGTGCTGGCGGGGCTTGCGAAGAACGGCTTTCGCAACATCATCGTTATAAACGGGCACGGCGGACCGCAGACCGGCGTGCTTAATCAACTCGCAACCGAGATAGGGCAGGAGAAGCGGGTTCGCACATTGGTGATCAATTGGTGGAGTTACGCTACTGATATCACGCTTTCGGTATTTGGCCAGGATGGCGGGCATGCCGGCTGGAACGAAACAGCATTCATTCAGGCAATTGATCCGAAACTCGTTCACAAAGACCGTTATTCGGATGAAATGGCGACTCCGAATCCGGCGGCCGGAACGTATTCTGCGTATCCGGCGCCCTCTTCGATCGGCCTGTACAAGGAGGGACAAGGTTACGTTAAGTTCGATCAGGCGAAGGCAGACGAATACTTTGCAAAGGTGACGCAGAAGGTGGCTAAGTTAATCCTGGACGTACGAAGGAAATGGGATATGGCAGGACTGTTTGAAAAATGAAAATGCGATTCGTCCAAAAGGTCCCATAGGTCACATCGGTCCAATCGGTCCAATTCATCCTATTGGTCCTGTTCGTTCTATTTCATTGACACCGCCGCGACAACGAATTAGTCTGCAAGACAACGACCTTTGAATAATGCAAACGAGAAATAAGAGTATGATTTGTGGGAAGTGCGGGGCCGAGAACCGCGAGGGATCCAATTTCTGTCGATACTGTTCGGCGCCGTTGACACCGCAAGCGCAGGGATCCCAGTCAGGCTATATTCCTTCGGTTCCGCCGCCGCCGTCAACTGGGACCAGTCCGCCACCGAACTACTATCCACCACCGAGTTACCAGACGCCGCAGCCGATGGCGCGACCAGTCGTTCCGGCGAAGGTTTGCGTGCGATGCAACTCGACCAGCGTCGTCAAGGGAACTGTTCCGTTGTGGGCGGTGCTTGTTGCAGTGATCGGAGCTCCGTTTACCTGTTTGCTGTCGTTGCTTTTTTTGTTGGTAAAGGACCCGAATAAGTGTCTCAATTGTGGACTGGAGTTTAAGTAGGGTGTGACTGAAATTTCAGATTTCAAATTTCAGATTTCAAATTTCAGATTGCAGATTCAGATTGCAGATTCAGATTCAAATCCAGATTGCAGAATCAGACTTTCATTGCAAGTCATCTACTCCCGCTCATTCTTAAAATAACAAAACAGAATGGTAGAGGGTGAATAATCTGCTTGTCTATTGAGATACGTGCGGTTTGAGATATCCCTCGCTAACGCAACTGCTCGTGCTTTTGATGAGATATCCTTCTTGAAAAGCTGTGCGCGCTTTTGATGAGATATCCTTCTTGAAAAGCTGTGCGCGCTTTGATGAGATATCCTTCTTGAAAAGTTGCGCGCGCGCTTTTGATGAGATATACCGCCTCCAAAGGCTCCCGCGCTTTTTGAGACAACTCCATCTCTGAGACAGTGTTTACAAGATCGCTTAGATATCTGTGTCTCTAAGCTCGTCTTCTCTGATTATAGCCCTCCACATACACATACCCGGTACCTGCCCAACCGTGCTGAGCCAAACCGGTAGCACGGAGAGGATATGCAAAACAATGATTCGTTCTTAACGCTTACCGACCACCCATGTATGATCACCAGACTGCTTGATGAAATCCGAGAAGCCTCGCGACAATTCCGAGAAGACCCAAAGACTTTTTTCCGGGGACCGACGACGGTCGATGCGGCTGGAACTCAGCGCCGCAGGATGCTGCTCCAGTTCGGATTAGCTATCGGACTGCTCTTCTATGCTGTTGCCTTCGCCGCTATTCTAATCGTCTGGTCCATCCATAAACCGCCGCAAGAGAACCAGAAACCGTTCGTCATCCTCTATCCACCACCGCTGTACGTGCCGCAAGCCAGGATGCCGGAAGATGACGAGCAATCAGGGGGCGGAGGAGGCGGTGGACGCCACACGCCGGAGCCGGCATCTCGAGGCTCTCTGTCTCCCTTCGTGTACTCCGATCCAATCATCGCCCCTCGACCCGAAGAAACAATTAGACCTCCGGTCTTGCCGGTCATCGAAACAGTAAAGGTAGATCCCAGAATTTTTGTCGAACGAGATAACTTGATGCTCACCGGGCTCCCTGATGGGGCGGTCGTTCCTCCGTCAGCAGGTCCAGGCTCTGATGGGGGTATCGGAACGGGGTCGCGAGGCGGCATCGGACCCGGTGCTGGGATTGGCGTGGGGCCGGGTAATGATGAAAACATCGGCGGCCGGTATCCGGGAATAGGAGGTCTACGACGTCCCGGCACTTCACAGGAAAGCGTAGACCGTCGTCCAGTTCTCTTAAACCAACCTCAACCTCTCTACACAGAGCAGGCGCGCACAAATAAGGTTCAGGGAGTTGTGCGGGTGAAAGTCCTGGTGGACGCAAACGGCTCCGTGAAAGAGGTCGTGGTTGTACGCGGCCTTCCCGATGGCTTGAATGAACAAGCTATCCGAGCCGCATATCAGATGCGATTCAGGCCAGCCGTAAAGAATGGACAGCCGGTTTCATACTGGCTGAACGTCGAGGTCGAGTTTAATTTGAGATAGCAATGTCTGGAATCAGAGTTAACTGCTCAACCTGATTCCAGACCCGCTTTCTTGGCGAAAGCCATCGGTGGGGTCAATTCATCGGATACATTGTAGTTGTACACATCGCCGTTTAGTCGAAGAAATATAAAGATCACATCTTGCTCGGGATCATAGTTGTTGATCGCCGTGGCAATTTCTTCGTCCGGCCATCCGCCGAGCTTTTCGAGCCGCTCACTTCCGTTCGCGACATAAAAAGTTGGTACCCGTAGATTGTGAGAAGATTTCGCAGCCTTCCTCAGGTCAACAACGATCCCCCCTCGGCCTTCAATTGTGTATTTCTCCCACGCAAAAGCGGCGAAGTCGCGCCACTGTGATCTGATAAAGGCCAAATGAGACTCAGGAGTATCCAGATCCTCGATTCGACCAGACTGCAACGTGAATCCCATAGCCGGTTAAGCTGCCCCGTACTTCTTGAACCATTCCTGCAAGCGTCGAAACCCGTCTTGAGCGGCATTCTTGTCGTAGCCAGGCCGGTAGTCAGCATTAAAACCATGCCCTGCGTCAGGATAGACAACTATCTCCGACTTTCCTCCGGCTGCTTTCACAGCCTCGCGCATCTTCTCTACTGTATCCAGCGGAATTCCCGTATCCTTTCCGCCGTATAAACCGAGCACCGGGGCCTTGAGCTTCGCCGCGATGTCCACAGGGTGCGTTGGGTGAAGCTCATCAGGCGCGCCGACAAGTCTCCCATACCAGGCGACTCCCGCCTTGAGCTGCGGACTGTGCGCAGCGTAAAGCCAGACAATACGTCCGCCCCAGCAAAAGCCGGTGATCCCCAGCTTATTGACGTCGCCCTTTGACGATTTCTTAGCCCAGGCTGTCGTGGCATCGAGATCGGACATAACCTGCGCATCAGGAACCTTCGAAACTACCGTAGATATGATCTCGTTGATGTTGGTGATCTTCGATACATCTCCCTGTCGCGCATACAGCTCTGGAGCTACAGCAACGTGTCCAAGCTTCGCGAATCGGCGACACATGTCCTTGATATGTTCGTGCACACCAAAGATTTCCTGCACTACCAATATCACCGGAAAAGATGATCCTTTATCCGGCATTGCCCGGTACGCAGGTATTTGCCCGTCCGAAACCGGGATCTTTACTTCACCCGCGATCAAGTCGGCTGAGTCGGTAGTGATCGTCTGTGCCGATACGGGCTGCGTGGCCAGCGCAAACCCGGTAGCAAGCGTGGTCACAACGAATTCCCTGCGAGTAAATATTGTTTTAGCCTCGAGCGCACTCAGATCTTCGAACATAATCGCTCCTCTCCTTCTCGTGGAATCAGTTTTTAAATTTAGCACCTCAGCAAGTTGCCGCTACCGTTGTCGAGCTGTGCGAAAAATCCTAAATCCCACCCACGGCAGAGACTGTCCGAAAGGTCCAAATCCCACCCACGGGCAATGGGTGGGATTTAGATTTTTCATACATGATCACCCTATCGTGGCAATGCTTCTGGCAGATTCGCAATAGCGTAAGCAATAACTGACACTACCGCGGCGTTCTCAGCAAGCTCGCGCGGAACTATCTTGTCCAAAGTATCCGCTGCGGTGTGATGATAATTAAAATACGTTCGATTGTCCTGGATCGGGGCAAGCGTCGGAATACCAGCTGTATCAAGCGGTGAGACATCGGCACCCTCCGCATTTTGACTTTGCCTCACAACCCCAGCGCCCGAGGCCTGAAGAACCGCGGATATCGGCTGTAGCATTTCTAACGCCCGGGCGCTCGCGTGTACTGTAAAGCCAACCGGATGACCAGCACCCAAATCACTCTCGATCGCAGCGATATGATTCGAGAACTGGGCCTTGTAATCTTCGGCATAGGTTCTTCCACCCATCAGAGCATTCTCCTCATTCATCCACGCAATCACCCGAATCGTGCGTTTGGGCTTCAGCCCTAAGCTCTTGATCAGCTGCGCGGCTTGCATTGCCACAACGACTCCGGCTCCATCGTCGATAGCCCCGGTGCCCAGATCCCAGGAATCCAGGTGGCCAGACACAATTATTACCTGCTCCGGGTGTTCGGAGCCCTTGATGTCGGCAATAACATTGTAGCTCTCTACATCCGCCAGTGTTTGCGGCGTAAGCGTCAGGTGCATTTTGACCGTACCCTGCGCAACCAAATAGGCAATGAGGTCCGCGTCTTCCGCAGTGACGGCCGCCGCCGGTATCTTTGGAGCATTCTCCTCATATCCGAGTGCGCCAGTGTGAGGAAGACGATAGTCGGCTCCTCCAACGGATCGAACAACTGCAGCAACGGCACCTAACCGGGCCGCAGCGCTCGCACCTATGCCGCGATAGATTACTGCCTGTCCATAAGCATCCCCGGCAAATCCCTGCGCCGCCAGTCGTTTGTCGAAGCGAACATTGAACAAGACTATTTTGCCCGCTACTTTCTCTCTCCCAAGCGATGCGAGATGTGCAAAGCTATCGGCAACAACTATCTCCGCAGTTACGCCTTGGGTTGGCGTAGCGACGCTTCCCCCAAGCGCAGTCAATACGATCTTTTGTGTAGTTCCCGGAGCTTGCCCCGTGAACTGGATCAACTCACCCGTTTCAACGCCTCGAACCCAGTGCGGCACCATAACCTTTTCGAGTTGGACGTCCAGTCCCAGCCGTCGCATCTCAGTGGTCACATACTGTACGGCTTGCTGCGCTTGCGCGGAGCCGCTCAGACGCGGACCAATGTTGTTGCACAAATGCGCCAGCTGACCGTACGCATAATCGCTCGTGAGCGCTGCACTGTGGAGCCGAGCTCCTTCGCTTACTAGCTCAGGAGGATATTGATAGAGTGGTTTGACCCGTTGGTTAGCCATTAGCTGTATGCTTAGAAGCAGAACGGCAACGCCGACTAGAGCACCTCGGCGAGAGGCCATCATTTTTGTCATTAGCGAATTATACGGAAGAGTTGCTTCGTACAGCGAGATGATGTTTGCAGTAGCCGTATAAAAGAAGAAGGCGGCACGTTGGCCGCCTTCCCAGTTCTGAATTAATAATCGGCTTAGTCCAGATCGAGAGACACGAACGTTAGCCGACCGCCTGTTTCAACTTGAAGAGTGACCTCCTTCTCACCCTTCAGCGACGTCAGCGCGCGCAGATAATCCTGACGGTTTGTCACCGGCATCCGATTGATCCGATGAATTACGTCGCCAGGCTGTAGACCCGCTTCAGCCGCCGGACTGTTTGGCTGAACTCTGGTAATCGCGACCCCGCTGGGAATCCGAAGCTTCATCTCTCGAGCGATCGAAGGATTTATCTCGGAGACTGAAACACCGAGCTTAGCAGGAGCTTCCTCCGGATCGTCCCCCTTATCCATCTGGTCGCTTTCGCCAATTCTCGAGGGACGTTCGCCAAGCTTGATCGTTGCAACTTCAGTGCGACCGTCGCGCACATACTTGACCTGAGTCGGCTTGCCAACGGGAGTGTCCGCAACCATCTCAGTCAACTGCTTCGGTGAAGTAACGTGTTTGCCGTCGAATTCGACGATCACATCACCACTGCGGAGCCCGGCGTTACCTGCCGGACTGTAGTCTCTCGGCAGATCATCTACCACCGCACCCTCACTGCCGTTGTACCCGGTTGCCTTGGCGAGTGACGGAGATACTGGTCTTAAGCTCACGCCAAGATACCCACGCGTGACTTTTCCGGATTTGATCAATTGCGCATAGACCTTTTGTGCCAGGTTCGCGGGAATCGCAAAGCCGATCCCACTGCTCGTACCATTCTGCGAGAAAATCAGTGTATTTATACCGACTACTTCGCCGTCCATGTTGATAAGTGGACCGCCCGAGTTTCCGGGATTAATGGACGCATCAGTTTGAATAAAATTGGTAAACTGCCCGCCTTGGACACCGAGGTCACGGCCGGTTGCCGAGACTATACCGGCGGTCATGGTCTGCTGAAGCCCAAACGGACTGCCGAGTGCAATTACCCATTCGCCCTGTTCCAGCTTATCGGAATCACCAAGCCTCGCAAAGGTCAGGTTCTGAGCGTCGACCTTGATCACCGCAAGATCGGTTTCGCTATCTTTGCCGATAACTCTCGCCTTCAGTTCTCTGCCGTCAGCAAGCTTCACATTTATCTGTTCAGCGTCACCGGCTACGTGATTGTTGGTTAGTATGTAGCCGTCAGCACTGATTATCACTCCTGATCCGGTCCCTTTCTGGCGTCGGGGTGACCCTAAACCAGGAATTTGCGGAAATCCCTCTGGAAGCTGGACCGAGGAACGCTTCGTTTTTTCAACCACGTCGATGTTAACGACGGCGGGCTTGACCTGTTTGGCCACGTTGATGAAAGTGCGCGAAAGATCTTGCGGTGTAGGCAGTTGGGCTTTCGTTTGCGCTTGCACCGGCCCAACGGAGCTCCCTTTAAGCTCGAATCCAAACCCGACAGCGACCAACAGAGCAACCACACAGGCTAAAATCCTCATGCTGCTCAATTTTCCCCTAGTACTCACATTATTCTCCATTTCTATCGAACCTCCCTACTCAGGACGAATGGCAAGAGTAATAGTGACGACAAACGAGTGGCAAGCCCTTCCGGATTCGCCACTCGTCTTACTTCGAATCAAACCCACTACAATGGACACATCTTCGTCCTGCGTAACTTCAACGCGTCAGCCGGACAGTTGTTTCATAAATAGCGGCGGCGCTTAACCTCGACTTGCAATACGCAAGTTGTTGGTTACCGAGAACACACCCGGCACACCGTTCGCGGCCATGTACGCCAGCTGGCTGTCCATTTTGTTCGAGACTACTCCCTCAAGCGTAACGCGGCCGTTCTTGACTATGATATGAACGGAGGGATTTGCCCCCATTGCATATCGATAGAGGCTTCCACTGCGGAACACCGCTCGATACGTGCGCGCTCGGATCGAATCATCAAACCCTGACAGGGGTAAAACCTCGATGTTGTTTACTACTCGCTCTACGCCCTCGATCCGAGCTACTCGCTTTTCGGCATCGTGCCGCGTGATCGGTTTGCGAACCTGACCAAACAACGTAACTGTGCTACCCTCAACCTTGTATTCGAGGTTGTCAAAGACTCCGTAATAGGGCAGCGTAACAAGTTCCTTGCGAACCTTTTCCATTGTTCGATCAGGCGGTGCAGCACTCGCCACACCGGCCGACATCACCAGGACTCCCAGGACCAATAGAATCAATAATTTATTTCTCATGTTATTCATTTTTTGCTTCCTTCCTTCGAATCTCTAGGTACTCTCTAATCCCACTCGATCTTCATCCTCTTCGCTGGCCTCATCACGGGTTCTCGACCAACATCTTTTGATGTTTGCGCTTCGAGATTGGCTGTCCGTTGCCCCGTAGCACTCAGGTTCGGCCGAATTCGACCAGGGGAGGGTCGCAGTTCTTCGTTGTCCGGAAACTCAAATACGGCCGTAACCTTTCCCAAAGCCGCAATTACTTCGGCTCTGTCCCCTTCCGAAAGCCGCAACAAAACGTCGCGAAATACTTCCCTGCGCTGCCGCTGGACAGCATCTACGACCCGGACGCCCTGTTCAGTGATCGCGACCAGCACCGAACGCCTGTCGGAGGCTATCGACTGCCGCTCAATTAGTTTCTTCCGGCCGAGCCTGTCAGTCAGTTGCGTGACCGCAGGCGCTGTTATTCCGAGAGCGACGGCCAACCTGCTGGTCGGGAGCGACTCCCTCCGCAAGAGATGCAACGCCTGGGCCTGAACGGGAGTGAGGTCCTGAACGGCTTGCAGCCGACGATGATCCTCCATCAACCGAAACAGCCCCTCTACGAATCCGCCCAGAATTTCGTCAACCATCGCGCCCCCCCAAGGCATTTACTTAAGCTATATTGATCTTTAATTTCTATTAATTATTTTATGATCCTGATGCCAGGGGTGTCAAGTGTTGAATTTGCAGTGTTAAGCGGCGCATCGGGCAGAATAACAAATGTATTTAATGCGCATTAACTATTTGCCGAGCACTCCCGGGCAATATTCAACTTGTAAGTGTTGCCTCGGAATACTAGTCGGCCGAATCTTCGTCTGCGCCCAGGGCCGCTTGGAGCTGCCGGGAACGGTCAAATTCGGCTCTAAGTTGAATCAGGTTCTGTTCTGCGCTCAGCCGATCAGCTTTCAATCCTTCAATCTGCCTGGGGCCGGCCAGCTTGCGCCGGATTCTGAAGAGGCTTAGGAGAACGGCAACGGCAACTGCGATAAAAAACAACCAGCCGCCGAAGTAACCTCTCGCCAGCAACATAAAAAGCACAATTACCAGGATTATTGCCATAAAAAGGCCAAAGAAAGCGCACCCTTTCTGAAGAGGAGCGCTCTGCTCCCGGCTGCGAAGTACTTCGATTTCGTCCTCAACTTCTTCGATCTTGCCGCCTAACTCCTCGAGTCTGGCCTCTATGAGCGCTTTAGCGTTTCTGACCCGCAACGAGTCGTCCGCATCGGGCCACATTTCCGAGAGACTAATCGCCTCACGGTGCCGTCGCACCCAAAATGCGGTCGCACATCCGGGGCAAATGACATTGTCGAATTCAGCGGGAATCTCGAGTGCCCGTTGGCATAGTGGGCAGTAGGTGGTGATAGCGCTCATACGAGAGAGGCAATCATAATTTCGCGACGGAGAAGTCTCAACTGAAACTGTATTGAGGAAAGTGACCGCAGCCGTCCGTTTACGCCTCCTTGTCGCCGAAACTTCCAAACTCTCATGCCGATGCGCTATAGTTTGTGATTCATCGCTAAAGCGAGAATTGCACCAAGGAAAACTCATGACTGATATAGAAACGATCACCAGCCTGGCCAAACGTCGAGGCTTCGCATTTCAATCAAGCGAGATTTACGGCGGACTCGGTTCCGTTTGGGATTACGGTCCGCTGGGCGTCGAGCTGAAAAACAATATCAAGCGAGCGTGGTGGCGCTCGGTAGTCTACGAACGTGACGACATGGTCGGACTGGACTCCGGGCTGCTCATGAACCGTCTCGTTTGGAAGTACTCAGGACACGAAGCCACATTCTCAGATCCGCTGGTCGATTGCAAAAAATGCAAAGCCAGGCTCCGCGCAGACAAAATAGAATCGAACAAGTGTCCCGAATGCGGATCAACTGATCTCACGGAACCTCGACAGTTCAACTTGATGTTCAGAACTACCGTTGGTCCGGTCGAAGACGAGTCAGGTTTAACTTACCTGAGACCGGAAACCGCTCAGGGGATTTTTGTGAACTTCAAGAACATTCTCGACAGCACCAATCGCAAACTGCCATTCGGTGTCGCACAAATCGGCAAGGCGTTTCGGAACGAGATCACTCCCGGTAACTTTATCTTTCGAACTCGCGAGTTCGAGCAGATGGAGATTGAGTACTTCGTCAAACCGCCGGGCGCTCTTAAATCAGGGGAAATGACTGACGATGAGTGGCACGAACGCTGGATCGAAGATCGTTACAACTGGCATCTCGCGCTTGGAATGAATCCAGAGAATCTAAGGAAGTATGAACAACCTCGCGAGGAGCTGGCTCATTATGCAAAGCGCTGCGTTGACCTTCAATATAGATTCTTTCCGGATCGCTCTGACGAAGAAAAGCAATGGGACGAATTGGAAGGAATTGCGAACCGCACTGACTTCGATTTGAAAGCCCATTCGAAGAAACCGGCAGACACAGAAGGAAAACGGCTGAACCCCGACTCAACCGCCGATCTAACGTATTTCGATCACGAGACTAACCAGCATCTCTTTCCTTATGTCATCGAACCATCGGCTGGCGTCGATCGGAAAGTACTGGCGTTCATGATGGACGCCTATCGCGAGGAGGAGGTGCGGGGCGAAAAGCGAATCGTGCTCAAACTTCATCCGGAGCTGGCGCCGATAAAAGTAGCTGTGCTTCCGCTCGCAAAGAACAAAGAGGGGATCGTCAAACTTGCGAAAGATATTAAATCACGTCTGCAGCGCACCGGGGCGATGCGCGCGGTATACGATGACACCGCGGGTATCGGTAAGCTCTACAGACGCCAGGATGAGGTTGGTACTCCACTCTGCATCACTGTTGACCATCAGTCACTTGAGGACAATCAGGTCACCGTCCGCGACCGCGACACGATGGAACAAGAGCGTGTTTCTATCGCTGAAATCGAGCGCGTAATTGGCAAGAAACTGGGTCTCGTCCTCGGCTCGTAGCAAAGTAGCATCTCAGGACCAGCATCCACTAACTGAGTGTTTTTGAACGGTCAAAATCCCACCACCGCGCGAGATTGTGTGAAAGCCGATGTTGGTAGTTCGGCCTTCAGGAGGAAGTTGGTAATTTTCGCGAATTCACGATCCGCCTGAAGGCCGAACTACGAACTTTTCACACAATCTCGCGCGGTGGTGGGATTCGTTTCTTTCCCCTTTCACACGATTCCCACGACAGCTATTCTTAATCGAATGAACGCGGACGTGATCAAGCTCTGTGAAGCGGTGCGCGATGTCGGAGGACGCGCAATGCTCGTCGGCGGTTCGGTACGAGACCAATTACTGAATATCGACTCTAAGGACTTCGATATCGAAGTCTACGGCTTGCACCCTGATCGCCTACGAAGGGTCCTTGAACAGATCGGGCCAGTCAACGCTGTTGGCGGTAATTTCGCGGTATATAAACTTGTCTTTTACAGGCCGGAGCCGGATCGCTCTGTTTCATCTACTATTGAACCCCATCTGGAAAAAGATCGCCCGGGGCAACGATTCGAAGTAGATGTATCTCTCCCGAGACGCGAATCGAAGACCGGTAGAGGGCACCGCGGCTTTGTAATTGAAGGCGACCCTTCGATGAGCTTTGAGGAAGCCGCGCGCCGCCGCGATTTCACTATCAATGCCATCCTTTTGGACCCTCTCACTGGTGAAACGGTCGATCCATTCGGCGGGGAACGTGATCTGTCGCAAAGGATTCTAAGGGTAGTTTCGCCTGAGACCTTTGTTGAGGACAGTCTTCGAGTATTGCGCGCGGTCCAGCTGGCAGCAAGATTCGAGATGACGATTGATCCGCCAACCATCGCGCTTTGTAGAACAATCGACCTGTTAGACCTGCCGCATGAAAGAATCTGGGGCGAGTTGGAGAAGCTGCTGACACTGGCGAGCCGTCCCTCGATCGGCCTGGACGCCGCGCTTGAGCTGCAGGTGCTCGAGAAGCTCTTTCCTGAGTTCCTCGCGCTGACCAGCGATACAGCTCAGAAAGAAGCTGACTCGAGCAAAGACCTGTTTCTTCGCACAAAACGCGCGCTCGACGAGGCGGTTCATCTTACCGCTTCCTTGTCACAACCGAAGCGCATCGCGGTTATGCTTGGGGTTATTTGTCACGATCTCGAATGGGCGGGAGGTTCGCCAGCCGCTGAGCCGGACGTGAACACAAAAGTTGATCCCAGGCTTACGCGCAGAGTGCTCGACCGATTGGGACTGTACACAATTGGCGGTTACGATGTTCGTGCTCAGGTGTTTTCATTGGTCCGCGAGAATACAATAGCCGAGGAATTCAATCGACGACGCGCGTCAACGACCGACGGCGAAATTCGCAGACTTTCTCAGCGGGTGGAGATCGACTTGCTCTATCGCGTGGAGAAAGCCTGGGCGCTCGGAGGCAGAGCTTCAACAGCTGCCGCCGATTGGTTGATCGAACGCGCGGTAGTGCTCGAAGTCCAGAATGGTCCCCCGGCTCCGCTTCTGCTGGGCAGGCATCTGGTCGAAGCCGGCATTGAACCGGGACCTGAAATCGGCAAGCTGCTCCGCGCAGTTTATGAGAAGCAGCTCAACGGTGAGATCACTACAACGGAGGAAGCTCTAGTCGCGGCCCGAGAGATCCGATAATCGAAACGGTCCAATGAATCTCGATGGGACAAAGCATCGCCTCCGCGAATCTCGGGTCCTCTGCGGGCGAATGTTGACCGCGGAGGTCTCAGAGGAACGCTGAGATTTTAGCTTCACCTCGAACTGCTTACTCACACCCGGCAGTGAGTCACCCCGCGCTTTTCGAGGTATTGCTGGTGGTAATCCTCGGCGGGCCAGAAAGTGGACACCGGAGTGATTTCAGTTACCACGTCGCGCTTGTGCTTACCTGACTGTTGAAGTTTGTCTTTAGACGCCCGCGCTGCGGCTTCCTGCTCGTCCCCATGGAAAAAGATGACGGACCGGTATTGAGAACCAATATCAGGACCTTGCCGATTCAGCGTAGTGGGGTCGTGAATCTCCCAAAAGAGATCGAGCAGACGCTCATAGGACACTATTGCCGGATCAAAAGTGACCTCGACGCTTTCAGCATGCCCGGTCCTGCCGGAGCAGACATCCTGATAGGTTGGATTGTCAAACCAGCCACCGGTATAGCCAACCCGGGTAGAGCTGACGCCTTCGACCTCGCGAAAGGCAGCTTCGACACCCCAGAAACATCCCGCTCCGAACGTTGCGATCGCCATAGTAGAACTCACTTTCTGTCTTGTCTTTGAAATTGTTGGCATCTGTGCCCGGAAAAGACAAGCGCTGGTGGCACCCGTCTAAATCTCGATGTCCTTAACAGCTCTCCTTGATGGTGCTCGAAATCGCCGTGAAGTGGGGATCAGGTCGAAGCTTCAGAGTGCAGTATCCCCGATCAGGGGCCATTTATTGGAAATTCTTACACGGGGCCGCTGTAATCTTTACGCTGGCGCGAAGAAAAGCCATCTTCTATTCCCCTTTATTCTGAATATTTAAGGACAGAACCTGACCGACCTTCGAGGCTTTTTGATCGGCATAAGGCTTGCACAAGGGTCCGTGGGGCAGAGATACGGGTGATGTTAAGTCACTTCCGGTCTCTTATGCGGTTATCGTGGTGAGGACGGTAACCACAATAGGCGATGCGGATCTCTGCATCGCCTTTTTATTCTATCTCTACAAAGTGGGAGACTCGCAATGAAAGTTCGAATAACGAGCTTGATCGCCTTTGCGGCGATTACAGTATTGATGTCCGCAAGTTGCGCAACCAAGAAGTACGCTCGTAATCAGATAAGCGAGCGGATCACTCCACTTGAGAACCGTACTGGAGAGTTAGAAGAGACCTCGCGTCGGAACACACAGGACATCGCGAGGTTATCTACCGATATTACCGACGTCAAAGGCAAAGCCGATCGAGCGCAATCACAAGCCGATAACGCCCTATCCAAGGCGGATCAAGCAAACACGCGCGTGAACGGGGCCGAACAATCGGTGAATGACCTGCGAACAAACCTTGATAACTATACTCTACAGAATACGGCGTCGGTGCGCTTCAATTTTGACAGCTATCAGTTAACTCCGGATGCTAGAGCGTCACTGGACCAGTTGGCGGGGCAGATTAAGGATCGCGATAATTTCTTTCTGGAGATTCAGGGATATGCCGACTGGGTTGGAAGCGATGCTTACAATAACGAGCTGACGCAAAAACGAGCGGATGCCGTACGCCGTTACCTGGGCGAACAGCACAGCATTCCTTTATATCGAATGCATATACTTGGATTTGGAAAAATCCGTCCTGTGGCCGACAACAAAACACCGGAGGGTCGCGCAGAGAATCGTCGCGTCGAAATACGATTGCTAACTCGCAACGTCGGCGGAACGCCGGCTGCGCAGACCAAACCTACAACAGAGCGTTAACCTTCTCTCTCGCTGGTCGAAAGGCTAGAACCGCCCTCGATCAGAGCCCCCAACGCAAAGGCGGGCCCTTTATTGGGTCCGCCTTTTTTTATTCAGCTTGACTGTCCCGTCCATCAAGCTCTAATTAAGTCTTGTGGCGAAAGCAACCAGGAAACGATCCAGGAAGTTTTGTTACGAGTATCCTCGTCCAGCTGTCACTGTTGATATTGTGCTCTTTCACCGGTTCCAAAGAGGACTGCAGGTGTTGCTCATTAAACGTGGCAAGGAACCTTTCAAAGGACTGTGGGCGTTCCCAGGTGGATTCGTTGATGAGAATGAAGCTCTCGAGGACGCTGCCGCCAGGGAACTGAGGGAAGAGACCGGCCTGAGCGATATAAAACTTGAACAGATCAGCGCGTTTGGCGACCCTGGTCGCGATCCGCGAGGGCATACGATAAGCGTCGCCTTTGCTGCCGTCCTCAATGAACCCCGCGATGCGCGCGCGGCTGATGATGCTTCGGATGTTCAATGGCACTCTGCTCGTCGCCCGCCGAAACTTGCTTTTGATCACCGCAAAATCCTGAAGATTGCGCTGAAACGTGTAATGGATTCTGTCTAGTGGATGGCGCATAAATCCTATAGGTCTTATATCTCCTACTGGTCAATTTGGTCCTATTAGGTATCAAACCTTGAACGACAAAACTAGAGGCACCAATTCATCTGTGCTACAAGTCGCGCTGGTAGAACCGGAAATTCCACCAAATACCGGGAACATTGCGCGTTTGTGCGCGGCTACATTCACACCGTTACACCTAGTCGGAAAGCTCGGGTTTCGGACTGATGACAAGGCGGTTAAACGCGCAGGGCTCGATTACTGGAACGAAGTCGAGATTCACTATCACCTCAACGTCGATGAGTTTTACGAGGCACTGCCGGAATGCAGGTTCCTTTATTTCACAACAAAGTCCACCCAGTCCTATACATCTTTCCGCTTTTTACCGGGCGATTGTCTGGTATTTGGGAGTGAGACTCGCGGACTACCTGAGGGTCTGTTGCGAGCAAACTGGGAGCGGGCGCTAACCATTCCGATGCCCAATTCGCGCATTCGATCTCTTAACCTGGCAACATCGGTAGGCATTGCGCTCTACGAAGCGCTGAGACAAGTGGGAATTGAATCATTGAGTCATTGAATCATTGAGTCATTGAATCATTGAATCATTGAGTCATTGAATCATTGAGTCATTGAATCATTGAGTCATTGAGTCATTGAATTGAGTCATTGAATCATTGAGTCATTGATCCATTGGAGAATTGAAGCATCTGAACAATGAACCAATAAGTCAATGATTCAATGGCTCAATGATTCAATGGCTCAATGATTCAATGATCCAATGACTCAATGACTCAATGACTCAATGACTCAATGATCCAATGACTCAATGATTCAATTCCTAGAATCTTGCCGTGGTGAATTTGTCCGATCTTTCACCAGTAGATGGATTAAACACCTTAATCGAAACAGGAACGCCTACTGGAAAAGTTTTCTTCAGCGGCTTTTTGCCCAGGTCTGCCGTAAGCTGGGTCAGCGTTCCATTTGCCAGCGCAAAGGAATCGTCGTAACTCACTGAAGGCAACTGAACGCCGTCGACCTCAATAACCGAGGAACCGCTGATAAATCCGAAGCCGTTTATGGTCACAGTTCGCTTGGTGAACTCTGCATTTATCACTTCCGGCGTTTGCCGGGCCGGGATCGTGTTCGTCAACGCGTTGTAGGCGTTGGCTCGTCCTGAGCGCGCAACCAGCGAGACGAGAGATGGAATCGGCTCAGAAGTATCGATTATTCGCTGCTTGACCTCAGCCGGCGTGAGATTAGGTTCATGTGCCCACAACAGAACTGCGATACCCGAAACATATGGAGTGGACATCGACGTACCGCTGGCCGTTCCGTATAACCCGTTACTTGGCGGAATCGTGCTCCAGATCGTCACCCCCGGTGCTGCAAGACTTACGCTCCGATGACCAAAATTGGAGAAGTCAGGGAGATTGCCGCTGGCGCTAACTGCGGCCACCGAGATCGTATTTGAGTAATCTGCCGCATACGAGCTGGGAAAATCAGGCTCTTCATCAATATTGACGCCGTCGTTCCCCGCTGCGCAGACGAACAATATGCCGGCTTTATTAGCGTCCTGAATTGCCTGGCGCAGGCTCTGTGAGTCAATTCCTCCACCCCAACTGGCATTGATCACTCTCACATTGACGCCGCGGTTCCGCATATCTATAGCATAGTTGATACCTCTAACCGCGTTCGATATCGGGCCCGATCCCTTCGGTCCTCCCAGGAATTTCAACGACATGATCTTGACATGCCACGCGACACCGGTTACTCCTACACCGTTATTACCAACGGCCCCAATCGATCCCGAAACGTGAGTCCCGTGAAAGTCCTGGCCGTTGTCCTTGAATATTCGATTGGTGTCGTCGAAAAAGTTCCATCCATTGACATCGTCTACAAAACCGTTCCCGTCGTCATCAACGCCATTACCGTCTATCTCAAATGGATTAACCCAGGCGTTGGCCGCCAGATCTTCATGTTGAAGCGCCGCGCCGGTGTCCAACACCGCTACAACTATGTCATCGCTTCCAGTAGTGATATCCCAGGCCTGCGTTGCATCGATGTTTGGTGAAACGGAATTGGGACCGCAGCTCTGGCAGCCAATCAAAGATAGTCCCCACATTTGATTGAATAATGGATCGTTGGGAGTGGTTTCCATCGTGTGGACGAGATAGTCCGGCTCAGCAAATTCGACTCGGGGGTCTTCCTTAGCCCGGCGCACTGCCTCTTCGACCGATACTCTGTTGTTCAAGTGTATAAGCTGCAGACCCCCTCGCCGGCGATTGGTCAGCGATTCTGTCCGTGCGCCGGGGACACGAATTATCTCTTCCGCAATCAGATCCGGCTCTGCTACTACTGCTGCCCTGTACTTCACCAGAATCTGATCATCAACGTAGCCTTTCGAAGGCTCGTTTTGCTGTGAATGGGCCCTGGTTTGTGAAAAAAAGAAAAGGGAGGAAAAGACCAAACAAATACAAACGGACAGGCACTTCCTCATTTTACTACCTCAAAACTTCTGGAGTTCGGAACGGATACTTGTGGCTCTTTTCACGGGGACTTTTTGAGAGCCCTTATAACGCATTTCTTTTCAAAATTTGTGGGAGACGCCTAATTATAATTGCGTTCCGCTCGGCTGCGCAATAGTCCTTTCTTCCTGATAGCGTCCTAAAGGCATGTTGCCATGGTTTACACTACCTTCTTACGGCTTGAGCCGTTTTTTCCAGCACCTTCACCGCAACATACTGCCCATCCTGGCGCCAGCGTAGCCGGTCATCTCGAGATAGCCCCGACCACGGATTTTCCTGTCTTCGTTGCCCTCCGCCGCAATGCTGCCCTCCCAATAAGTTATGCCTGTACTATCGTTATCGCGAAGTTCCTGGTCGGCAAATGCGGCAGCAACATTTAAACGCAAGCCCTGGCCGAACAAATCGATCCTCCAGGTTACCGGATATGTCGCGCCGCTTTTCGGAGACCGCCAGACACTACCCGGCACAAGCGAGAAATCCGAATGATTGAGATGTGTCGGCTTACCGCGAGAATCGATGAGCGTACCGCTGGAACGCGGATCAATAGAGCCATCCCGCCGCCGAATCTCGAATAACATCAAGTCCCGACCATCTTCAAGCTGAATCGAAAACCAATCCCACCCTGTCTGCTGTTCGTCAAGAAAGCTCGTTCCGAACTCATGATCAATCCAGCTTAAACCCGATACGTCGAATGTCTCATCACCAACCCTCAATTGGCCTGACGATACAGCTCTCGACACCGATAAATAATGCGACGCGTTAGACGGCAAAGGTCCGCGTTGACTGATTCCGTTTTCGCCGTGAATCACCTCGGGTCTCGCCGGCGCAAGCTTGAGGCTGATCGAGTAACTTTCCTCTGACGCCTGAATCGTGTGACTGGTTTGATCGATTTGAGCAGCCCAGTCCTCGTTCCATACTCGTATTGAACGAGCCGGTGAATTTGTTTCCATGCCTGGTTTGGACTCGATCGTATCGGCTCCGGCCCATCCAATTCCGGCACGATTGATCCGCTCAAATGACTTGAATGACTGCCGGTCGATATCCGAGACTGCGAAATGAGCCATATATAAATCTCGCAACGCCCATTTCGAAGCGCTCGCTGGACCTCTTGTCACTCCGACCCTGAAGAACGTCAGCTGGTATCCAAATCGTCGTCCGTTCTTGCTTTCAAGATTCCCTGTGTAATACCACCATTCAACGCGATAATCCGCGTGAGCTCCGTGATCGCGGGGAAAAGAGTATTGATAGCCTGGTGCGGCCTCCCGCCAAGGCGCCACGAAAATGGGAACTGGCACAAACGCACGCGAATAATTCGAACCCGGATGCAGAAGTAGAAAAATTATGGCGATTACGTAGTATTTGGATCTCATTTTGAAATTAAGAGTTCAGCATTCTGCGTTCAGCGTTATCGATGGCGAACGGCAACGGAACGCCGAACGCTAATCGCTGAACCCAATCCCAGTTTTTTTATTTGGCCTATTCCGCGCGTGCAAAGCGCACTACATCAGTTTTCGCCGCGCGCGCTGCCGGGTACAACCCTGCCACCGCTGTAACTCCGATCATTATCAGAGTCGATTGCACAAGAAATCCAAGCGGCAGGTGAAACTGAATGGTCCATCCAAATGACTGCACATTGATCACATAAATCAACACCAGAGACAGCATCAACCCAATTGCGATGCCGATTGCCTGACTAACGCCGCCAATCAGCAATGCTTCCATAACCACCATCCGCCGTAGCTGGCGATGAGTCGCGCCGAGAAAGCCGAGCACTGCAATCTCACCGCGGCGCTCGAGAATTAGAGTAATTAGAGTCGAGATCACTCCGAGTGCGGCAATCACAATCGCTATGAGTTCAAGCGCATACGTGATAGCAAATGTGCTGTCGAAGATCCGCATGACTTCGCGTCTAAGGTCTACGTTTGTTGCAAACAGTATTTGCGCATCCTTGTCGACGGCGCGAGACAAACGCTCGCTCACCACCTCCGCATCAGCACCCGGTTGAAGATAGATGGACATTGATGTGGGACGTGAATAGGGAAAGTGCTTCGCGTACGTCCCCTGGTGCATCACGACCCATCCGCGGCTGCTCGAATAGTCATAGTAAATCGCAACGATTTTGAACTCGTGGGAGCCGAATGCCGTCGGTAACTCGATCATATCTCCAACGTATTTTTTGAAACGCAATGAGAAGCTCTCGTTAACAGTCACAAAGTCGTGTCCGATTGCGTCGCGGATCTGATCTCGCGCATCTGACGGAGCCTTGAACAGAAGCCGTCCATGTTTGAGGAATGTTGCAAAATCACCGGCACCAACAGTCACCGGTTCGTCCGCGTAAATGATTTGTTGAGTGGTGAATGGATATACGGCCTCTATCTGAGGATCATTCTGCGCAACCTTTATCGCCTCATCGGAGAGCTCGCCTTCGTCGGTTGTCGCGGCTCGGGTGATTGGTTTCGCATAGATGTCCGCGACCATCGTCTCGCCGACCCAGTAGGAAACGGTGTCACGGAAGCTGCCAATCATCACCGAAACTGCAACCATCATTGAGAGAGCTACCGAGAGTGCTGCAACTGAAATCGATACTCTCGGAATTGAAGCCCGCAGGTTGGCGCTCGCAAGTTTGGCTTCGATAACTGCTGTAAAGAACAATCGTGCCAACCATCTGCTATTCACCACACAGGCCAGCCAGAGGACGTTAGGAACCAGAAAGGCACCACCGAACATTAACATTAATGCCGCAACATAGCCGAAAATCGGCAATCCGTTTGTCGGATCAAGCGAACTAAATCGATAAGCTCCTACAAACAGCGTAGATGAAAGCAGCAGGTGCTTTATGGACGGTTTGAATGAGCGTGCCAGCCGCTCAGCTCCGCGCATTGCTTCGATCGGGCTAACCCGTGCCGCTTCGAGTGCTGGAACAGCCGAAGCGACAATCGAGAGCGGTAGTGCTATTGCAAATGCCAGCGTTACTTCGTCGACTCCAACCGAGTGACGCACGACGGCTTCGGTGGCGGCGGACGCTATGAAAAAAGTCTCAACCGTCGTCGCGGTGATCTGTACTGCAGCGCCAGCCAAAATCCTTCCTAGCCCTAATCCCACTACCGTGCCGACAGCGGTAAGAAGCAATGCTTCGCCTAAGAACAGCCCAAGAATTATCACTTGAGTAGTTCCGACCGCCCGCAGAGATCCCACCTCTTCTCGACGCGTTATCACCGATATCGACACTGTGTTATAGATTAGAAATAGACCGACGAGCAGCGCTATCGATCCCAACGCGCTCAGATTAAACTGGAAGGCCGCGATCATCTTCTCGACCTGGTCATACCCGGTTTCAGGACGCAATACCCGCAGACGATCAGGGAGCTTCTCGCGTATCTCTCGTTCGACCTCGCCTATGTCGGACCCGCTTTTGAGTTTTACATCAATCCGATCGAGCAACCCTACCCGATTGAACGAAAGTTGAGCGGCCGCAATATCGAGAAGCGCAAAGTTGCCCTGCAAAGCGCGCGCCGGTCCCTCATCCATCAAGAGACCACGTACGACGAAAGCGCGGCGTGATTCACCTATTAACAGGAAAATACGGCTTCCAATGGAAATCTGGTGCCGGCGCGCAAATTGTTCTGTGAGCACGATTGATTGTGGGTCCGCGAGCAGCATTAATAAGTAGCGGATGCCTGGCTCAGCTCCATTATCGTTCACACGAAGCAGCCGGTACCGGCGGAGAAGGCGATCACGTAAAACGTCGACTCCCAGCACTTGAAGATAGGGGCCGTGTGAGTCAGCAACAGCCGCTTCCCCGGAATCTGAATCAATGTTACTCAAATCGGCTTTTGCGAAGCCGGTGATAACCGGGCTTACCTGACCGTAAGACCGCAGCCAACCGAGATCTGCGAGCACCATTTCGTCGAAGCGACCCGCAGATCCGGTGATCTGGATAGATGTTTCGCCGGCAACTGAATCTGTCGCGGCGCGAAATGACTCGAGCGCACCAACGTTCGCAAGCCTTATTGCGACTGCCACGCCCACTCCCAGACTGATGCCCAGCACCGTTATCACTGAGCGTAACTTCTCTCGAACTAGTGCTCGCCAGATGAATTGTCTAAAGAGTGTGAGAAAGACGGTCATGCTATTTCCTCGATCACGCCGTCTCGCATGTGTAGTAAGCGTACCGCGTACTGCGCGGCCTCATTGGAATGCGTCGCAAGGATGACAGTGATACGCATCTCGCGATTTAGCTCCGCAAGAAGCTTCATAACTTGAGTTCCATTTTCGGAATCGAGATTGCCGGTTGGTTCATCGGCGAGAATCAGGTCTGGACGAGTGACGACTGCCCGAGCCACAGCAGCACGTTGCATTTCACCCCCGGAAAGCTCGGCGGGATAATGAGCGGCGCGGCCGCCGAGTCCGACGCGCTCGAGCATCTCGGTCGTCCGCTTACTCGCCGATGAGTTCGAGATGCCGTCGAGCATCAATGGAAGCTCAACGTTTTCGGCCACAGTCAGAGTAGGAAGCAGATTAAAGAATTGAAAAACGAATCCAATCTTCTTTCTCCGAAGCCTTGCCAGATCCTCTTCGGAAAGCGAAACGAGTTCGACTCCATCCAGTAGCACCCGGCCGCGGGTTGGCCGATCTATGCCTCCCAGAATATGCAGCAGTGTAGATTTTCCGCAGCCAGACGGACCAGTGAGGGCAATAAAGTCACCGGCTTCGGCATTAAAGGTGACGCCACGAAGGGCGTTCACCGCGCGGCCTGCGCCGTCGTACGTCTTGTCCACGTTGTCGACAACAAGAATCGGCAATTAAGTCTCTATGCTGTATCAATCAGAGTATTACTTGGAGAAATCGGGCGAGCAAGCTTCGGAGATTGAAGATTGAGATTCGGATTCCACCAGCAAACTCTCTATAGTGAATTTTGAATTTGTCTGAGCTATTGAGCGTTCTTATTGAAAATGTGCGGGTTACTTTGTTAATCTCTGGAATGTTGGAGCGCTTTCCCGCGTCGCAGGCATCGCAAGGCCATCCGCAGACGTGCGATCTAGAGATCCACTTGGCCCCGATAATTGACGTGGCAAACCCGCAGCGATTAGTTAACAAGCCATCCGTCGCCTGATATGTCGAGCAAAGCTGGAAAGAAACTCTCTCCAAACACTGTACGCTATGGAATTGCCGTTCTAGGGGTCATTGTAGCGACAGTCGTGCGAATGCTCCTCACGCCGTCACTGGGAGCGCGTCTGCCCTTCACCACCTACTTCGTTACCGCCATCGCTGTCGCAATTTTCCTTGGGATCGGACCGTCACTGGTCATCACTTTCCTGGGCGCTCTCCTTGGCACCTACCTCTTTATTCTTCCCACGCGTCTCTCTGGCAACTCTGGCCTGATTCAACTCCTCCCTTATCTGGTTGTAAGCGTCGGTCTCTCTTTTCTTATTAAGATCATTCAGGACGCGAGACAACGCGCCGAGCAGGCTGCTATCGATCTCGTAGAGAGTCGCGAGCGTCTCGCCACGATCCTTGCGAGCATTGGCGACGCGGTGATCGCAACCGATCTCGAGGGTCGTGTAACTTTCATGAACGGGGTTGCTCAGAAAGTCACAGGATTCAGCCAACAAGAGGCGGGCGGTAAGCATATCGGCGACCTCTTGACGATAATCGATCCAGACTCTCGTGAGCCTGTGAAGGATCCGGTCTCACGTGTCTTGCGTGACGAAACATTAGACGAAGCAAACAGACAAGCTCTGCTGATTTCAAAGAACGGGTTCGAAACGCCTATCGAAGACAACAGCACATCAATAACGGGAGAAAAGGGGAGAACAACCGGAGTTGTTCTGGTCTTCCGCGATATCACTCAGCGCAAGCAGGTCGAAGAAGAGTTGCGCGAGAATGAGCGACGTTTTCGGACAATGGCTGACACTACTCCGGTTATGTTGTGGCTCTCCGGTGCGGACGGGTTGTACAACTTCTTCAATCAGTCCTGGCTGGATTTCACCGGCAGGACTATGGAGCAAGAAATCGGCTACGGCTGGGCAGAGAATGTCCACCCCGATGACCTGCGTCGATGTCTCGATTCCTACGTGTCGGCGTTGGAAAAGCGAGAAGCTTTCACGATCGAATATCAGCTCAGGCGATCTGACGGAGAGTATCGTTGGGCTCTGTCCAACGGCGTTCCACGTTACACGAAAGAGGGCGAGTTTTTCGGGTTCGCCGGATCATGCGTTGACATTGCGGATCGCAAGAAGGCCGAGGAGGCCCTGCATTCGCTAGCTTCGATCGTAGAGTCGTCTGAGGACGCGATCATCGGGAAGAGGCTCGACGGGATAATCGTTAGTTGGAATGACGCGGCTGAAAGGATTTATGGTTACACTGCGGATGAAATAAAGGGTAAGCACATAAGCATTTTGGGAGCGGATGACAATGCGGCCGAGCTAACCAGTATCCTGGACACGGTCAAGCAGGGCGAGGCAATACCCCACCTTGAAACCGTGCGAAAAACCAAGGACGGCCGGGTAATAGACGTCGCCCTGACAATATCACCTATTCACGACGAAGCAGGAAACGTCACCGGCGCTTCAACCATCGCGCGAGATATTACAAACCGGAAGAGAGCAGAGGAGGAACGTGCACAGCTTGCGATGCAGGTTGAGAATGAGCGACAGCGCCTTGACAACGTGATCGCAAATGTCCCCGGTGTAGTTTGGGAGTCATGGGGTGAACCAGATCAGTCTTCCCAGCGAACCGACTTTGTTAGCGACTATGTCGAGAAGATGCTCGGATACACCATTGAAGAGTGGCTATCCAAACCAAACTTTTGGCTTTCCATCGTTCATCCGGAAGATGCCCAACGTGCAGCCGAGGAAGCCGCTGCGATTTATGCTTCGGGCAGGGGCGGAACGAGCCGTTTCCGATGGATCGCGAAAGACCGAAGGGCGGTGTGGGTTGAAGCGCAATCTGTGGTAGTTTGCGATGATTCGGGGAGTCCAATTGGAATGCGTGGCGTTACGATGGATATCACCGAACGCAAGCGCGCCGAGGACGCCCAACGCTTTCTGGCTGAAGCGAGTGGATTGCTGGCTAACTCGCTTGATTATGAAACAACCCTCGGAAGCGTGGCAAAGCTTGCGGTTCCTAATCTTGCTGATTGGTGCATCGTTCATACAGTTGAAGACAATGACCGGGTTCATCAGGTTGCAGTAGTCCACAGCGACCCGGCAAAAGAGCAAGCAGCTCGCTCGCTACAGGAGCGCTATCCTGTAGATCCGCGCGCGACCATCGGCGTCCCTAACGTACTGCGAACCGGAAGAGCCGAATTTTACCCCGTTGTCAATCAGGATAGATTAACTCTCGTCGCAAAGAATAAAGAGATTGCTCGGGCCCTGGCCGAACTCGGATTGAAGTCCTGTATGATCGTGCCGCTGGTTGCGCGGAATCGCACACTTGGAACAATCACCCTCGCCACTGCTGAATCAAATCGTTACTACGATGCGAATGACCTCGCCCTCGCGGAAGAAGCCGCTCACCGGATCGCACTGGCAGTGGACAACGCCCGCTTGTACCGCGAAGCTCAGCACGCGGTGACTGCCCGCGAAGACGCGCTTCGAGTCCGCGATGACCTGCTCAGCCGCGAACACACCGCGCGCGAAGAAGCGGAATCGGCAAATCGCGCAAAAGATGAATTCCTGGCAACCGTATCTCACGAATTGCGCACGCCTCTCAACGCGATACTTGGGTGGGCGCACATGCTCCGTACCAATAAATTAGACAGTGTCACACAGAACCGTGCGCTTGAAACGATCGAACGAAATGCAAAATCACAGGCTCAACTGATCGAGGACATTCTTGACGTATCGAGGATCGTCGCCGGGAAACTCAATCTTGAAGTCCGTCCGGTGGAGATCTCAATTCTCGTGGATGCTGCGATCGATGCGGTAAGACCGGCTGCGGACGCTAAGGGAATAACACTGGAAGCAGTCCTGGATCCTCGCACCGGTCCTGTCCTTGGCGACGCAAATCGCTTGCAACAAGTTATTTGGAACCTCGCGGCAAATGCAGTCAAGTTCACCGGAAAAGGCGGAACCGTGCAGGTCCGGCTCCAACGATCAGGCTCTTACGTTGAGATTGTCGTCAGCGACACTGGCCAGGGAATCGACACTGATTTCCTGCCATATGTTTTCGAACGATTCCGGCAAGCCGACGCCACGAGTACGCGCAGTCACGGTGGGCTGGGTCTCGGTTTAGCGATCGTGCGGCACCTGGTGGAAATGCATGGAGGCGCGGTTTTCGCTGACAGCCCTGGAGTAGGAAAGGGTGCTACTTTTACCGTGAGACTTCCGCTGTTGATGGCCCACGCAGATCAGCGCTCGGCCGGCATGCCACAGCTATCTTCTGGTGCAAATGCGTCACCCGAGTCTTCGACCAGGCTTGAAGGCGTGCACGTAATGATTGTTGATGACGAAGCCGACACTCGCGAGATGCTGAGATTACTAATGCGGCAGCTGGGTGCAGAAGTACGCGCGTGTGGGTCCAGTGAGGAGGCGCTAAGCATCCTCAGTGAGTGGAATCCTGATGTAATCGTTAGCGACATCGAGATGCCCGACGAAGATGGTTACGAGCTGATCCGCAAGGTTCGACGGCTTGAAGCAAACAGTGGCGGTCGAAAGGTTCCGGCGGTCGCCCTTACCGCGTACGGACGAGTCGAAGACAGAGTGCGCGCTTTGTCAGCTGGATATCAGATCCATATTGCCAAGCCCGCGGAACCGAATGAACTGGCGCTGGTAATCGCCAGCCTCACGGCTCGAAGAGCAAATAGGCTTCGAGGATAGGATTAGTTTTAACGTACAGGGTTGAACGTTAAATTCTGAACGCAGTTCATATCTTCCGCGAGTCATAAGCCCAATGTACCAGCGCCTGTCGTTGTCTGCGACGGCATGATAGGTCGCCGCGCCGGCAGTTCTTACGGACTTGCGCGATGTGCCTCTTCACCGCTTTCCACCTCTTAATCTGGCGCTCGTCATCAAGGCAACGTCTTCCCATAAAGTACCGGCAATACCACTGAAACCAACCCCGCGGATCATCCGCGTAAATCCGGCCTTTACGGCGCCAAACCTCAAGTGGCTGTGATGTGTTCACACCAAAGCAATTGAGCTTGGGGTCGTGGCGTTCGTGACAAAGCTTCGCTTTCGAGAACCAACTATTCGGATACTCCGCTTCGCAATCAGTCATATACTTGCCGCCAAACACCCCCAACTCGAGCATCTCTTTAGGGGTGATCTCCGGCTGAAAATCCAGATGAAAATTCTTTCCTGTTGGCTCAGTCAAATAGTAGACATAGCCCTGCTGCATCATATCGTTGACGACTACCGTGCGACTTTTCGTCTTCATTCTTTAACGTTGCGGCGTGTCACCCGATCCGTAAGGTGGTTCCGGCGGTGTCGTATCGCTAACGGGCGGATCTGGTATGCCATAACTTGCCGGCGGGAAGCCGGCGCTTGATATCGGCGGTTGAGGTGGGTAGGGTTGCGCCCTTCGTTTTTCAAATATCGCGACGCCGATGACTCCACCGAGCGCCGCAGCGCCAACGGCTACGACGCTGAACATAATCCACATTACCAGACAGATCAGCACAGGATGACCCTGCATCATTGCGACGATTTGATTCATCATTTCGCGACTGGCGGCATCGGGGAAATTTTCTGACCTCTGCTCCATCTGCGCCACCAGACTCTTCCACTGTAGTAACGTAAACGGAACGCCGATCACCAAATAAATAAGCGAACCGACAACTCCGGCAAGCGAACCGGCCCCAGCCCCATCGCTCTTGGTGACGGGCAATACAGGTGATCGTTTAATCAATAAATATGCTGCAAGTGCTCCGCCGACAATTCCCCAGCCACAACAACATAGATTTCCGTACGAGACGATCGGAATAACCGAGCCAAACCCCAGCACGAGGCCTCCGAGTAACGCCGGCTGCAGCTTTGATGGTTTCTCGATCATTTGGTCAGTCTCGGTTGGATATCAAGCGACTCGACAGCGTTGTTATGTCCTATACCCTCGATATTCCCGTCTAAAATCTCACAACGGTATCCGGACCCCCGTCGATGTGCACTGTATCTATGAAACGCACCCGCTTTGTGCGCTCGGTTGCCATGATTATCGAGGATGTGCGGATGCCGGTTCCAAAGAAACGAACACCGCGAAGGATGGTCCCATCGGTGACGCCGGTAGCCGCAAAGATGATCTTCTTGCCCGGCGCCAGGTCGTCGGTGTCATAGATGCGCTGTGGATCGCTAATACCCATCTCTTTCATCCGATCCACCGCATCTTCTGAAATCCTGTTGCGATCCTCGACATCCACGAGCTGCTCCTTCAAAACAAAGCGAGCAAGTATCTGACCATTCAAGCACTTCATTGCAGCTGCGGTGAGCACCCCTTCCGGCGCGCCGCCCGTACCCATTACCGCATGAACTCCAGAGCCGGCGACGGCCGCGGATATTCCGGCAGAAAGATCGCCATCAGAGATCAGCTTGATTCGAGCGCCTGCCTCTCGTATCTCTGAAATAAGTTTCTGATGCCTCGGTCGATCCAAAACGATGACAACCAGATCGTCAATGTCTCGATTAAGCCTTCGCGCGATGCTCCTAAGGTTATCTTTGACCGGCGCGTCGAGGTCAACCGCACCCTTCGAAGATGGACCGACGATCAGCTTCTGCATATAGAGATCAGGAGCATGCAGGAGTCCGCCTTTCTCCGAGCACGCCATTACGGAGATGGCATTTGACGATCCTGTTGCGCAAAGATTTGTGCCTTCGAGCGGATCGACAGCGATATCAACTTCCGGGTAACGATTCATATTCTCGGCGTTGGCGCGATGACCCATCCCTACTTTCTCTCCGATGTAAAGCATCGGGGCGTCGTCGCGTTCGCCTTCGCCGATCACGATCTCCCCGCGCATCGGGACGGTATCCATAACCTCGCGCATGGCTTCCACTGCTACATGGTCCGAATACTTTCGGTCACCCTGACCCATTGTTTGCGCCGAAGCGATGCCGGCAGCTTCGACCACCCGCAAAAAATCGAGTCCGAGCTCGTGCTCCATCTTCCTCTCTCTCATTCCTGGATTCCTCCGGTATTATCTGCGCCAGATCAGATTAGGGCAGAGTGTGCTGCTGGATTGTTCGTTGCTTCGGAAGTTGTTCACCACAAACTTGCAAATGAAATAATAACGATTCTTATCGCAGAGCCAAAACCAATTCTCACCAGTGCCTTGGGAACCGTCCGAGAGCGCGCAGGCCCAGCGAAATAAAGTTACCAAGTTGAAAAGGAAGTCGGGGCAATTCGTTAAAGGAGCCTACGAAGTACATTGTTGCCTTTATCGGGTTTGGCCATCGCTTCTGTATCTCCGACTTCAACTGGGCAGGTTCGCGTAGATTAAGCTTAAAAAATTCAGGTGTCTCGTTCGCTAGCGGGTAAGGGCTTGCCCATTGCCTCAACACTGCGGCAGCGAGCCATCGGGGCAGCTTCTTTGCTCCTGTCAACACTGGAATGTTGCTAACGCGCGCACCAAGTAACTCGTGCGCCAATCCAATTGTGCATGACACCCAATTAATAATCCGCTTATCTCCACCCAGGCAGCGATCCCAGTCGATATCTTCTTGAGCCTCCAAGGCTGCAGCGATATCACAAAGGCTCAGCGGTCGCCAACCGCCGTGCTTTAAAAAATGTATGCACAAGATGCGCAAGTGGTCTTCGAAGCAAGGTACTCGGACCATCACCTTTCCGACTTTAATCGTGGTCGCGCGTTCAAAAACTTCGTCAAATGATAAACCGTAAACAGCCTCAAAGCCGTCGTGCATATCCACGCCCGAGCCCTTGTCACCCTGCGCATTTAGAATTGACGCCGCAATCTTGTAATGGCCGCTATCAAAGCATATGTCAATGTCGCCGTACGGACGCAGACCAAGCTCCGGGTACAATGCAGCAGCGACACGTCCCTTAATCAGGAGTGGTTCTATTTCCTCAGCTGCCAGTGTTTTGATTACCTGTTCAATTTCTACTTCGTGAAGTCCGGCGTAGAGAGTCTGGAGGCGATAAGCTTGTTGTAGCTTGAATGCGGCGGGAGATGTGCGAAATTGCGAGCTGGTGATGCGTCGCCAGCCTAAGGCACCGGCGCCAGATCCGAGAAGCTGCGGCGTTACAGCTTCAATCTCTTCTTCACAAGTTTCTAACTCGGGTGGATTAAGACGCCATGCCCCAAAAAGCATCCTGGCAACCAATTCACCGTGCTTCTGTGTCGCACGATGCGGCGTCGTAAATGTTCGATGAGGACCTTCCATCAAACGTGCTTTCAATCGAATGGCCTTGTGATAGAGCCTCCTTAAGCGCAATGGCCAGCGTTGCAGAGTTGGCTGCAGCATTGGGCGGGGCTTGTACACGAAGCGTTTGAAGGGCGACACGTGGCAGCTTGTACTGCATCAGGTACAACTATTGAAGACACGATAGGCAGTGCAATCGCCGCAGCGGCTCCCGCTCGTCGAATCAACTCTCGACGCGAGATCCTGGAAGCACCCGGCCAGGTGCGCGCCCTACCTTGAAGCAGATGCGCCTTTGAAAGCTGATCGAAGGCCATCCACACTACTTCTCGATCAACTGCGGCATTACTTTCCTTACCAAGAAGGAGCACCAGTTGCTCAACGGTTGTTTCCCCATCGCACTGGTTCCAAACCAAAGCCGCTGTTCTATTCAGACAATGCGCCTTTTGGCGAAACAGGTCATAAACGAGCAGTTCGTCCGGAAGTTCCTTGACCAGTAACCCGTCTCGCCGCGCACGTGGCACGGACTCTTCTCTAGTTTTCAAAACAGACATCGGAATTTACTCCACGATAAGTCGATTTTATGTTGGGGCCGTTATCGCAGCCGACAGATGCGAACCCTGGGTCGCCTGCGCTCAGGTTAATGAACTGTCTTTTCGGTTAAACGTCTTTCACCGATATTCGGTATAGACAATAAGGTATGGCAGTCTCCTTATTGCGAGACCTGGTTCACAACCCGCCTCCTAACCGAACTGCCTGTCTGCGGGCCATCCTATGGGCAAACCAGATAAGTGTCAAGTATTGAGTCTCTTCAATCGCCTGCTGCCAGCGTTTTAATCAGACAAACTCCACCGTTAACGATATTATGATTTGGCTTGCGGTCTTTGTCAGCTATGGCGAGTATTCCCTGGACCGCAAGGCGAGGCAGGTTTATTGAACGAAATTCGACAATCCGATCCGATCTGTCGCGCAGGGGAATCGAACGCTCCCGCGCGCCAAGGGTGAAATTAATGACGAAAAGCGATGATTCAGTCTCCGCGCAGGCCCTGCATACTCATCACATATTCAAGGCTCAGAGAGAATTGCTCGAGGATGGCGTACGAAACCGGGCGTTCTACGCAGCGCTGAGGAAAAGAGTGACCAGCGATTCTGTCGTACTCGATATCGGTTCCGGGACCGGAATCTGGGCCATAACTGCTGCATTGCTGGGCGCCAAGAAGGTCGTGGCAGTTGAAAAAGACACACTGCTCATCCGCCTGATCAAGAACCTTGCGCGAGAGAATCGCGTGCAAGATAAGATCGAAATCATCGAGGGGGATTCACGGGAAATAAAGCTATCGCGAGAGTTTGACCTTTTTGTCAGCGAGACGATCGGCAACAGCGCATTCGATGAAGAGATCGTTCCAATCCTGATCGACGCAAGAAAAAGGTTTCTCAAGCGCGATGCCGCTCTGATTCCGAGCACCGTGTCATTAATTGCAGCTCCTGCTTACTTGAAGGCGGGAAGTAAGAAAGTACCGTCAGGAGTCCCACTTAGCTGCAATTATTTCAATTCACTTTCGATGAATGTTCCGCGGCTCTTGCGTGCAAGGTCCGGGCTCAAGCTGGTTGCTGAGCCACGGGAGCTGCTTCGCGTTGACTTGGAGACGATCAAGAAACCACCAGCGCTATCAAACCTCACCGCACGATGGAAAACCAAAAATACTGCGGATATGAATTGTTTTGTAACGTGGGCCGAAGCGACGCTAACAGATGGGATTAAGCTCTCTACTTTGGATACAACATCATGGTCGCCGCCGGTCTATATGATAAGACCCTTTAAGGAATCGAAGGGCGACCTTGAGTTTGTGCTCGAGGCATCGGGCAAGAACAATTTTTGGTCGGCGTCCCTGGCAAGGGGAGGTGACGAGGAGCGGCAGTCGTATTCTCCTGTTCTCGCTCTTGTTTCGTTAAACGCCGGTGGATAGCTCATGCGGCTGATCCTCTGAATATTCTCACCCTACCCTGTTTATTTATAGACATCCGGCTTTCCCTTTAGTAGACTCGGCTCACCTGGGTTATTCCAAATAGTCTCTGAGCACCTTCAAATAAATATGTGTGGCAGGTCTCCGAGATAGATGTGTATAACAATGCTTACCACACGGGTGGTATCAGCCACTTGTATCCTTCTTCTGACAGCGGGCGCCTTGCTTTCAACACTCGCTTTTCGTAAAGGTGAGTATAAGTATTCAGCGCAAGTTCAGATTCCGTCGACGACAACTCTAGTGATAAACGAATATCTGGCGGATCCGGCCGGAAGCGTTCCAGGCGACCTGGCGGGCGATGCCAACGGAGATGGCGTTCGAGATTCATCCGACGACGAGTTTGTCGAAATTGTTAATAACGGCCCACTACCGCTGAATATAGGACTCTTCACGATAAGCGATGCTTCGCAAACGCGTTTTACGTTTCCAGCCGGCAAGATCATTCCTCCTGGTGAAGCGGCTTTGGTCTTTGGCGGCGGCACGCCAACCGGCGAGTTCGGAAATACTGCGGCGAACGGCTTAGTTTTTACCGCTGGATCCGCCGGTTTGTCGCTCAACAACGGCGGCAGTGCTTTGCAAATTCCCTTGTTATTTGGCTCCTGCCAACCATCGCTGTGACAGATTTGTGACGGCAGCTAGTCTTTCTAGGCTCTCGACAGCCCGCCGCTTGGCGGAGTCGAGTGCGTGTGTATAGGTGCGGGTTTGCTTAATGCTGGAGTGCCCAAGCAATTCCGCAATCGTGAAGGCGTCGGTACCGGCTGCTCCCATGCGAGTTGCTGCACGGTGCCTCGTATCGTGAAAGCGAACATCGGCCAGATTGCACTGTCTAGACGCTTTCCTAAACGAGGCTGTGACGTGCTCGGCGCAGACAGTGAAGACACGATCTGCGCCAGCGCAGAGCTGCCTCTGGCTGGAAAAGGCGTCTTCCACAGCTTTGTTCATTGGCACCACTCTAGGCTTTCCTGTCTTGCTCGTTTTTATTTGTATGATGCGTCGAGCGAAGTCGAGGTCGGACCAATGCAAAGCGAGGATTTCGCCTCTCCGCATGCCTGTGCCCAATGCCACTCGCACAGCATTCGCCGATTGGGGCCTGTGGAGGTCGAGCCACGCCAACACCAGCTCCTCCTCTTCGTCAGTCATGTATCGCATTCGACTCTCACCGCCCTTGAACCATTTGACCGCTCGAACGGGATTTTCTCGCAAGAGCCCGCAATCGACTGCCATTCGCAGGATGCGACTCAGCAGGGTCAACTCTCGATTGACCGCCTGTGGTGTCCTGCCTTTGCCGCGCCTGGTTGGTTCTGCCAAACGCTCTCGCTTCCATCTCTCGATGGTCAGCGGCGCGAGGTCGGACAATTTGATGTGACCCAACCTATCGCCGATCAGTTTGACGGCTGATTCGTATTTGCGCGGGGCCGAACGATAGTTCGTTCGTGCCCAGGGCTTGAAAACCTCCTCAATGAACTCAGCTAACGTTCGTGTAGAAGGCTGTCCATACGTTCCATTGTAGATCGAGACCTTGACCTCATCCTCGACTTTTTCTGCTTTCCGCTTGGTTCTTGCTTCGGGTATCTGCTTACGGTAGCGGACTCCATCGATAGTAAAATCGTACCACCACCGGTCGCCTCGTTTTCTTACTGACATATCGATCCTTTCCCGAGCCGCAGCCAACGACGCGGGCGCGGCGATAATATGATGTCGTGGAGAAGGTTTCAACTCTTGGGTGGCGATTCTTTCTTGATCTTTGGCTCTTTCAACCCCGCGCTCGAATCAATCCATGCGAGGGCCGAGCGGAGTGAGATCAAATTCTGCCCCGTTCCCGCTGGCTTGCAAAATCCGAGCACTCCTTTATCAAACCAGCTGTAAACCGTGCGCGCCTCGACCCGCATCAGCTGCGCAAGTTCATCTGGCGTTAGGTACTCCACCTGCTCGATGGAGAGATCTCCCTCCCTGTGCTCAATTTTTAGATATATTGGCCGCGCGATACGGCCCTTGATAACATCGGAAAGGGTTTTTATTACTATCTCGGCGTCAGTCCTTTCATTATTCATAAAGGTCCTACCCCTCAAAGCGTCTGCGATACGAGCCTTCCGTCACGCTGTGTGCTCGTCCACGTATCGGTTATCGCACCTAGACACAGAGTTCGTGTCCACGTTCGATTCCACTTCACCCTTACCAAAAATGGGCCTCGTCCATCAGGCTTTTCGCTAGGATTTAGCCGGATAAATACTACGTACCTCTGGTCACACGTGCTTTGGTCTTGCGAGCCTTCTGACCACTCCCGCTTGTTCTGTGTTTAGAGACCCAGTAGTTCATACACTCAACAATCGCTGGCCCCATCTGTTTCACCTTCCGCGATCTCAAAGAACGAAAGTCCCAATCGAACTTCTGTTCAAGCTCTGACAACAATTCAAAAAGCGGTTCGGCGGTTTTCCAATGGAGAATCGCACGCCCAGTAGGAATGTGCGTGATAGCGAACGCATCCTGATACGTATCAATTCCCGGTGTTACGGCGAGCCATTTACTCACTCGGAGGGCCTTGATCGGAATCCGCTTCTTCTTCCCATTGTCTTCGGCAAGAATACGAACGACTTTCATTGGGTAATTACCTCCTGCTGTTTTATTGTTAATTCGCCTAAATCGCGACTTCTGTTAATCTGAGCGCACTATAGCGTCGCCCGGTCTACCATAAGGTCAAACTATGTAAGTGAATCAGTGATTTTCGATCACGGCTTCTATTCTTTCCTTCAGTGATTTGAAGCCCCGAAGCGATCTGGCGTGCGGCGATGCAGTCGAAAGGTGTGCACACGATGCAAAGTGCGCTGCTCGACCCAATCGCTGCTAGACTCGCTGCTGACATCCTAACCTCCATTAATAACTCATCTGATAACTCATCGGTTTACAAGTCGGCTCTACGTCGCTCACAACGATTGCTATTGACCTGTACTCGTTTCATTGCCTTTACCCCGTCGTGTAGATCAAATTCCCGCCTCGGCATAGGCGTTGTCCTGTTTTCCTCGATGTCAGTTGTAGCTTCCTCGAGAGGCGCTGTTTCTTCTTCCTCGACCTGCGCCGTTCCGCGTGCTTGATAGGTATTTGTCGCTTCCTCGACTGGCGCTGTTAGCTCTTTCTCGATAGCCGCCGCCTGGCACTTCAGGACTTTAACGCGCTCCTCAAATTGCTCTTCACTCAAGCCGGGCGTTGAGCGCATCGCCTGCGACGGCGTCATCCTGACCGG
>Ga0126384_10000046_pt1 | contig 44799 bp, 75 predicted proteins | sample PanSoiMetPlot_36_FD_92543 | JGI IMG/M metagenome (GOLD analysis project Ga0126384, IMG submission 92543) | Tropical forest soil microbial communities from Panama - MetaG Plot_36 | ecosystem: Environmental > Terrestrial > Soil > Tropical forest > Bulk soil | place: Panama | collected 2016-02-17 | reverse complement strand
TCGAGCGCTGCGGCACCGAAATAACGCGATCCGACGACCGTCAATTTCATTGTCTAGAGCCAGGGCAAGGTTACGGCGCCGATCGTGAGCAATGCGAACACAGCGATCCCGCATCGACGCCGGAGCGCGGGCTGGGCGTTGGTCGCGAGGCGCGAGCTGAGCCACGCGGCCGCCGGGAAGAATACCATCAGCGCGACGCATTCGAGCGGCAGCACCCACCAGGTGACGAATTCCCACCAATTGACGCTCATCGTCGCTACGACGAGTTCGACGATACATGCGCCGAGCGCGACGGCGAAGGCGCTCCATAAGATCGGACGCGCTTTGATCAGCCCGTAGGCGAAGCCGAGGAGCAAGCCGGGGAGCAGGCCGCCGGCGATGGCCACGCCCGCGACCGCCTGCACGCCAGAGGGCGTCATGATCAGACTGACGAGGGGTAAAGCCAGGAAGATCCGCGACACCCACACACAGGCGAACAACGCCACGACCAGCACCACGAAGACCAGCGTCTGCTTCAGGCGCTCCATGGCTCAGCCCCCGGTTTTCGGATCGCGGCTGCGCTCGAGTGAAGCGCGATCCCACTTGCCGAGGCTGGCGGCCGCCTCGTAGGTTGTCTGCAGGAAGTCCAGAAGCGTGGCGTCGGGTAAATCGGACTGGCGGACCGCATCATAAGGCAGGATGAACTCGTGAAGATCGGAGCTGTAGAAAGCGGCTCCAGGTTTTAGGGGCGCGCTCGAAAAGCCGGCCGGCTCGGGGTAGGCATAGGAGTAGAAGGCGGCGTAGGGGATCGCGCCTCCTCCAGGCCAGAATCCGCAGCTGCTTACCTCGTGCGAATAGGCTTCACGCGTCACCCAGTCGGGAAGATTTGGAATTCCTCCAGGGTGCTCGGGGGCTCTGCGTCCGGAGAAGCGCGTGACCGCGAGGTCGGCAGCGCCCCAGAAGAACTGCACCGGGCTGCACTTGCCGATGTAACGGGCACGGAATTCCTTGAATACCCGGTCGGCCTGGACGAGGATTCGCCAGAAACGGTTCGCGTACTCGCGATCGTATGAGCAATGCACCTCATCCTCAGCGAAGCGGATCGGCTCCGGGACCTCGTTCGGTGTCGCATGAATCGTTACGTGCAGGTCGAGCTTCGAGAGCTCGTTCATCAACTGCGTGTAGAACGCGGCCACCGATTGCGGTCCGAGCGCGAAGCCGCCACTGCGGCCATCGCTCGACTCGATCATCAGTCGATGAGCCACGAAATCGAAGTCGATCTGGAAGCTGCGCTCGCCGTGCGGAACGGCGGAAGTCGTGAGCCCTTTCGTCGTGACGTAAAGAGTGACGTGCCAGGAATGGTTGATCCATGGACTCAGCGCAAGCCGAACCTTGCCCACGACCTGCGTCCACATGTGCACCGTCGCGTAGGTCTCGGACCAGGCCGAGAGGGGAAGGTTGGGCCAGTTATCAGACGCGATCAATGGCTGCTCGGACGTGACGCGGCCGGCGGCACGTCCGCTTCCGCGGATCCCGCATCAGATAGAAATCGCCGAAGCTTGACCAGTTCCACCGCTTCCGGCCCCAGAGACTTGCGCCGATACTCCTTGAAACCGAACTTAGCGTACAGCGACAAGGCAGGCGCGTTTTTCGCGGCGGTTGACACCGTCAGCACGGCGTGCCGCCATTGCTCGAGCGCGGCTGCGAGGAGCAGCCGTCCGATGCCCTGGTGCTGTCGATGGGGCGCAACAACCAGCGAGGTGATGTTCATCGCACCGGGTTCGTCGTCTGGCCACACGCTGAGAGCACCAATGATCTGGCCGTCCTCGAGGACGCCGAAGAACGCCTCGTCGGAGGCTTGAATGTCTTCGACCGTCCGCTCGAGCGGCGGAAGGTGCTTGGCTCCGAGCAGCCGGGTCTCCTGTGCGTACGCGGCCATCTGCACCGCGTGAATGCCCTCCGCGACGGCGCGTTCGCGGTGATTCAGCGGTTGGACACGCCTCTCGGTCATGGTGACTCTAGCGTTTGACCGTGGCAGCAATGACCCCTGCGATGGCCTGGCCGAGCTTGCGCTGGCCGTCGGCGTCAGGATGCACGCCATCGACGGGGCCCGGCGAGAGAATCTTCGTCGTATCGAGGAAGCGCGCGCCGCAGGCTTCGGCTACCGTGGCATAGGCGCCCGCCAGGCCCTGAGCGGTCGCCTCGCCTCCACGAAAGCAGAGATCCATGAATGGGGAGAATTTGCCGAAGGGCGGGGGCGACACGAGCAACATCTTCGGCACTCCGCCGGCCGGTCCGGCAAACGATTTCTGGACCGTCCAAAGCAAGGTCGCGCAGCCGAACGCGATCTCGCCGACGTCGCGGTGAAACGTTGGCGCGCAATCGTTGGTGCCGAGCAGAATGATCACCCAGTCCAGAGGCGCGTGAGTTTCCAGGAGCGGAGCGAGCATCGACCGACCGTCGCGGTTGGGCAGTATCCAGGAGTCGGTTGCGACGGTGCGGCCGCTCAGGCCTTCCTCGATGATGCGATAACCGTTTCCGAGCGTCACCTCCAGCACGCCAGGCCAGCGTGCTTCGAAGGGGAATCGGGTCCCGTCGACGGGGTTGTAGCCCCAGGTGATCGAGTCACCATAGCAAAGGATGGTTTCCATGCCCTTCTCGTTTGCCGATCGATACTGACATCGCAGGCGGATACGCCCGTGCGGTATGCGCACTCACGCACGGTAGCCGAGCAGCCGGGCCGGCAGGAAGAGCAATGCCTTGATGAACGCGAATGTCGCGCTGATGCAGATGCCAACGAAACGAAACGGCCGCGACAGCAGCCACATGAGCGGCGCCAGCACGAGCACCAGCAGCGCGACCGGCCAGGAGATCACCAGCAGGATGAACCATGCGACGCACAGGATCAGCGCTTTCATAAGATTCCTCGCAATATCGACGGATGGGCGCAGACCATCGTCGGGAATGCCAAGGCTAGATGCCCTTTTTGACGCGCTGCCATTCACGTTTCAGGATCGCTTGCCCCAACTGCGTGATGATTTGAATGTCTTTCTCCGTTCCGCCGTCGTCGGCTTTTTCCGATCGCAGCCGCGCCAGCGCAGTCTCGATCGCGGCAAGAAGGCGCTGATGATCCGACTCGGTCGGATTGATCAGGAGGCGGATCTTCGATTCCGTAAACACCATGCGCTCGACTTTGTCCAGCAGCGCGGCGTTCTTGTTGAGTATGCCACGCCCGCCCTCCCATTGCTCGTGCCAGCCGGACTTGACGACCAGCGCTGTGACCAGCAGCCCGATGAACTCCGAAATCGCATCCCGCAGAGACTCGATCCATTTCTGGCGGTTTGCCGAAAGGACGTTTGAGTTGATCTGCCGTTTCGCCACCGTGAGCGTCACGATCGGCCCGGCGATGGATGCGACCAGCGCCGTGCAGGCGGAGATAAGGCTGATGAGCAGCGGGTCCATGATTTCTACGAGGCTCACGAAGCTGCCGGCCTGCTGCCCGAAAAGAGGCTGCGCGCGATGCCGCCGAGCGCGACGAGCGCCCACACTCCTTCCAGCAGAACGAACGGCATGAAGCTGATCAGGTACGATGAATAGCAGGCGAGTGACGCCCCCGCCAGATTGAGCCACATGTAGAGGTGTCCGTCCGAGCGAAGGAGACGGATCACGTTCAGGAGAAATGCAGCAAGGAGGAGCGCGACCCCGATGAAGCCTATAAGTGTTGCCTGATAGTCGTTGGCCATGACTATTTCTTCTTGCGCTTTGTCGTGGTGGTCGCCGTGTTCTGCTTGACTCGAAGCTCGACGATCTTGCTGATCAAGTCGTAAGGGATCGGCTGATCGAGGGGAAATTTCAGGTTGCCTTTTTCTCCGGCATAGCGCGCCACCTTTCGCTCTAGGGTTTCATCCCCCTTCACCGGAGGGTAGAGCCCAATGTGGTTCTTGAAGGCGGCAAAATAAACCAGGTTCCCCTTGAGGGTGAAGGCCGGAATCTGGTAGCTAATGATCTCCTCTGCACCGGGCGCCGCCTGCCGGATGGTCGCCCGTATCTTTTCCAGAATCGACTGAACCTCCGGAGAAAACCCGTCGATGTACTCGTCGACGTTCCGGGGCGGCACGCGCTTGGTTTTCATCTCGTCCTCCGTTCGATGCAGGACGCGCGCTCGCGCTGCGAAATGGACTCAGGTATGAATGAGCCGACCAGTGGCATGACACCTCCTGCTGCTCAATGGTGCATTTTTGCACCCTTCTCGGCCAGAAGCTGACGCAGCACGGAGCGGTGGCAATGCGCCTCGTTCTCGCAGTAGCAACCGACGGAGAAATTGGAATGCTGGGACAGCGCGGCTAGCAACTCGATCGAGTGGCTGTTCTCGGGCGCCGCCATCTCGGCCCGGTACTTCCTGACGAATGCAGCCCACTGAGCGGGCGTCTTCGCTGCCTGCGCGAGTTTCATGGTTTCGAGACTGGGCGCCAGGTTGGGAAACCACACGTCGTACCAGTTTCGCGCCGCGAATTCAGCTTTGGGCACTCCGCGCGGCGGCCGACGGACGGTTCCGATTCGTGTTCCTTCGTCGGCCACTCTCGGAGTGCCGAGCCTTACGACGCGTACGGCCATTGCATGCCCCTTAGCTCATGAAAGCAGGACGAGCGCGAGGGCGACGGCCCCTGGGAGCCCCTGTGCCCACAGGATTTTCCGATTCGCCGTGATGGCACCAAATATGCCGGCCACGATAACGCACGCGAGAAAGAAAATCTTGATGGAATTTCCGTTGGCGCCGAGGACGAGGCCCCAGACCAGCCCGGCGCCGAGAAAGCCGTTGTACAGGCCCTGATTGGCGGCCAGCGATTTCGACGCTGCGGCAAACTCCGGAGTAAGTCCGAAGGTCCGAAGGCCGCGAGGCTTGTCCCAGAGGAACATCTCCAGCACGAGGAAATAGAGGTGGAGGAGGGCTACCAATGCAACGGCGATATTCGCGACCGTGCTCATCCTGACGATCCCAAGCTCAAGTGGCGCTTTCGATGTACTCGACGCGACCGATCCAGTTGCGTTTCCGTCGCGCGAGGCGCGAGGTTTCGGTCTCGCCCTCGAAGTCCGCCGCGGCGCGGCGCAGGAACGATGGCTCGACGCCCTCGAAGGCATTGACGCTGACCACTGCATAGAGGCGGCCGTCGATTTTGCTGGTGACGAGCGGCACGACGCCACAGTTCGAGCAGATGTGGAACTCGGCCGTCCGCGTTCCGAAACTGTACTTCGAGATGCGGGAGCGGTCCCTGACGGCTACTTTGAGTAGCCCGTTGGGATTCGATGTCCAAACTCCGCCGTGCTTGGAACAGAACGAGCAGCCGCAGGCGCGAGCAGGAATCTCCGTGGGCTCGGGATCCCAGGTGAGCGAGAACGAGATGTTCCCGCAATGACAGCTCCCTTTAATGAGCATGCACGTCCCCCGATCACGACAGGGGATTCACTCGACGACCGGAGTGCTCTTTTGCGAAGAGACGAAAAACGACGCATCCGACACCGCGAAGACGTCGTGCTCTTCCCCGGGACTCGTGAAAAGATAGTCGCCGGCGCGCAACTCGACCTCCCCAATGCGTACGGTGCCGGTCAGCACCACCACTTCCTCCGATCCGTGGTGGGCGTGGCGAGGGAAGCGCGATCCTTTGGTCAGTCGCACGACCGACGACCGGCCACCGGTCTCGTTGTTCCGGAACAGGCTCCGGTCGATGCCTGGATAGTCGGTCGCCTTCCATTCCCGTTCTGCGGCCTTGTTCACAAGCATAGATATCTCCTTCGAATGGCGGCGAGCTGGGCAGTCAGTGCAAGCGCGCTAGTACTGGATCTCCGCGATGATATCCGCGGTCGCGTAGGGCGCGAAAGCGGCTTCGTAGGCGGAAAGACGTTCCTGGAGGAGCTTGCTGCCCAGAACCGAGGGGTTGGTGACGTAAATTGAGAAATCGGGAGTGCGATTGAGCCGTTTCATCAGCTGAAGCATCGAAATCCCTTCGACGATCACGGGAAGTTGCGTCGCGATCCGCCGTTCGATAATTCGATTGATCTGATCGTCGAGATGGATGAAGTGATCTTGAGCCGGGATGATGAAGAGGTCGGTCTCGATCAGCGTAACGTTGAAATGCCAGGCAAGATAGCGCCCGAGAGTGGTCTTCCCGACGCCGTCGCGGCCATCTATCGTGACGATGATTCCCGTCCGCTCTTTCACGAGCGGCGTCAGGGCTTGCACGACTTTGGCATAAGCCGGGAGAACGAGCGGCGGCACGGGTCACTCGCCGCAGCAGGAGGTCGATTGCTGCACCGTCGGGCACTTGACCGAACCGTAGGAACAGAACACGCAGCAGTCGCCCGGCCGCGGTTTTAGTCGGGTATGACAGCCCGCGCATTCGTGGAAAAAGACGCATGCGTCAGTGGGCATGACTTCGATGGAAGCGTAGCCGCAGACCGGGCAGGTAAGCCTGGACTCGAGGATGACGCCAGTTGCGTTCACCTGTGCGCCTCACGCCAGACCATCACGGCAAGGCCGCCGGCAATGATCAGGCCGGGCAGGCTGAACCACACTGGAACGACGTATCCGGCCACGACGACTTCCCAGCCGGTGAACAGGCGCAACAGGTGCACCAGAGCGATGAGCGTGAACAAGGCGACTGCAATTGTTGTAAATGGCTTCATGGCCGTCCTGCCCGATCGAATGCCGGCATTACGTGCGACTCCCAGCTCAGCGTAACGACCTTGACGTATGAGGTGTCGTCCAGCGAAAACCGTAGACGTTTCTTCGGGGGAAGGCTCGTCATGACGAGATCGGAGTATTGGACATTCCGGGCCTGAAATTGGGTGCGCATCCACTCGGCGACCGCCTTCTGGTTCGGAGGCTGGCGCGGCACCTCGGCCAGGATTCGTTCGATCTTCGCGAAATGGTCAGGGTTATCGCGCTCGATAGCGTCAAGCTTGCCCGGAACATCCAAGTCGATCAGCCCAGCCGCATTTGAGCCACCAGCGATCATGAGAGCGGCGAATGCGAATGCAAGCGGAGGAAATCCTTTCATGAAGCGCCTCCTTTGTACCACCCTTGCATCAGCCACGGCGCTCTACGACGACCGCGGTGCCGTAGCAAAGTACTTCGGTAACTCCATTCATCACCTCGGTGGCGTCGTACCGGACGCCCACAACGGCGTTCGCTCCGAGCTGCTGTGCGTGGCTGCACATGAGATCGAAGGCTTCGGCGCGAGTCCTCTCACAGAGCTCTGTGAACAGGGAGATGTTTCCGCCCACGAGGGTTTGCAAGGATCCTCCGATCGTGCCGAAGATCGACCTTGAACGGACCATGATGCCACGAACGATGCCTAGATTGCGGATGATCTGATAGCCGTCGAGCGTGAACGCTGTGGTTGTGAGCGCGTGATCCACGAAGTCCTCTCAGCTTAGGTCAGTATTCGTTCTTCGTCAGACTCTCGTTGTGGTGGCAGCCTGCAACTTTAGGAGGGTCGCCCAGTTGCGCGCAATGGTCGCTCCTCCGGTGCCGCGCTCGAACGCTTTCAGGACCTTCGATTCGAGGATGCCTTTAGCACACCACAGGTACGCGGCGCGCCGGCCGAATGGCGATCGCTTCGGGTGCCCATTGCGATGCGCTTGGCTCGGCCGACGTTAGCCCCTCGGAGCAATGCGATGCACGTCGTCATGCGTTGCGACTCGGGGTCACCGAGTGCGGCCTAGGGTCTGGGGAAATTAGCCTTGCTTTGGCCCCAGTTGGATTGCAACGCCGTAGCAGAGATATGCAGCCTTGTCGCCCTGAAACCACGTTGAGCCGCGTTGATCCAAGCAGTTGACGCTGATCAATGCGTCCGCGTTCAGGCGCGCCGCTTCAGTCTGCATGGCGGCGATCGCATCGTCCTTGTTGGGATAAGTCGGAACCCAGAAGATGGTTCGCCACGTGCCCGTCCAGAGGCGGCCGACCACGTTGTAGGGCTTCCCGACATATGGATTCATTTCGTAGACCTGTACGGCTGGGCGATTTTGGGTATTCACTGGTGGAGTGCTGGTGCACCCCGAGGCTAGGGAAAAGCCGCCCGTAATCAGCAACAGTACCTGGGAACGGATTCGCATCTTCATACTCGCCGAGTTGCGGCTGGATGGCCGTGACGGCAATTATAGGGGCCCAGACCAGAAAGGCGACTGGCTCAGCGCTCTTCTAGCGTTCGCGTCAGGAAGACGCTGTTCGGGTCCTCGGCGTAGTCCGCGAAGGGTGGGCAGTACGTGAAGCCGAAGCTTTCATACAAGCGGCGCGCCGGCTCGAAAGCCGCCATGGACCCCGTTTCCAGGCTCAGACGGACATAGGAACGCCTGCGGGCCTCTGCCATGATGTGTTGCAACATCGCGCGTCCCACCCCCTTGCCTCGGTGAGCGGTCGCCGTTCGCATGGATTTGATTTCGCCGTGTTCGGGAGTGAGCTCCTTCAGCGCTCCGCAGCCGAGCAGCTCACGATCGGACCAGATCGTCCAGAAAGTGATGTCAGGTTTGAGCAAAGCGGTGAGATCGAGCGCATGGACGCTCTCGGGCGGGGAGAGCTGATGCATGTTCCGGAGATGCTCGGCCAGAAGTGCGCGAATTTCGGCACCGCCGAGGTCGTCCAGGCGAATCTCCATGACTGTTCGAGCCCGATGAGGTTGACCGGATTATTGCGGAATCTCGGCCTCGACGAGCTTCGCGAGCAGCGTGAGCGATTCCTGCCATCCGAGATAGCAGGCCTCGGGCGGGATGACCTCGGGTATGCCTTCCTGCACGACGTCTAGCTCCGTGCCGCAAAACACCTGTTTCAAGGTCACCTTGGTCTGCATCTGTCCGGGCAGGTTCGGATCGTCGAACCGGCCTGTGTAGCGGAGCAGTTCGTGTGGCACGAGCTCGAGATACTCCCCGTCGAAGGAGTGTCCGAGGCCCGTAGTGAAGTTCGTGAATGACATCTTGTAGGCGCCGCCAACTCTGGCCTCCAGTTGGTGAACCTTGCCGGTGAAGCCGTTCGGCGGCAGCCATTTGGCCAGCGCATCGGCGTCGAGGAATGCCCGAAAGACTCGCTCCGGCGTTGCGCGGAGGACACGGTGAAGTCGAACGGTGTTTGTCGCCATACCTCGCCTTTCAGTGTGCAGGAGCAATTAAGTTGCAGCGGTCGCGATCGAGAGGTCAGGCCGCACTCAGTGCGCCTTCGAAGGCTTCGTGCCAGCGACCTCGCTTTACCTCGAAGCAAGCCATGCCAAGCTCGCGCGCGGGCGCGATGTCTCGAACAGGATCATCACCCACCATGATGCACGTGCTCGGCGACGCGCTGACGCAGCGCGCACCAGCGAGGAACATTCCGTGATGTGGCTTCCAATGGCCAGAGTCCGCGGGCGTAATGACCGCCACCACATGCGATAGCAATCCCATGGCGGTAACCTTTCGCAGCTGCTGTTGTCGATTTCCGTTCGTTAGAATGACCTTCGGAATGTGGGCTGAGCGCTCGAGGAACTCGCGAGCGCCTGGCAACAATTGCCAGGACGCTTCGTAGGCCTTGAGATACGGAAGAAGGGCCTGGTCAGCTGCGTCGTCAGTGAAATTCTTCCCCAGGAACTCGCGAACGCGTGCACGTCGCTGCTCCTGGAAGGATACCTCGCCCCGCTCGTGGCGCACCCAGTGCTTCATGAAGACTCTCCGCCATTCAACCAGCAAGGGCGGAACCTCCCTATCCCCCAGCAGGGCGCGATGAGATTCGACGAACGCATCGAACGCCACGGCGGTCGAACGGTGGTCATCGAGTAGTGTGTCATCGAGGTCGATAAGGATTGGGCGCACTCTGAGCTGTCCTGCCATCGGTGCCAGCTAGCTTAACCGTCCCCGCGCTCGTTTGCAGGGCGCACCTGGCCGCGAAAGCCCTTAACAATGAGCCAAATCGCCAGAACAAGCTGACACACACCCAGGGGCGCGAGCAGGACGAACAGAACGTCGCGTCCGAAGATCGGCATCGCGACGGCAGTGATTTGTAGTATCACCGCGACCAAGCCGAACACAGCCAGGAGGCGCGGAACGAGCGCGAATCGGTACAGCACGGCGTAGAACACGAAAAGCGTGCAGCCAGCGATGACCAGACCTATGAAATGCGCCCAATTTCGCGCCGAAGCCACGACGACCCTGAGCGCTTCGAACTGACCGCGATTGGCTGCGCCGGCTTTCGCGTACGCCTCGCTCAGCGATAGCATCGACATGACGTTCATGTTCTCGACTGCGTTCAGGGCAAGCCCGACCACAGCCAGCGCGACGAACCAGAGTGCCATCGCTTGGCTGTATTGCCGAAAGAGCGGGAATGCGGTGATCGCGATGGCCACGGCAAGTGCGCCAAGGACGATCCCGAGGAGTGCGGCCACGCCGATCTGGAGCGAGTGAGCAGCCGCGCCTACGAGGAAGCCCGGCGTGCCGAAGAGCGGGGCCTCCAGCACAAAGTTCACCAACCCGCCGCCGATCATCTGCGCGAGTATCAGGATGCCGACGATACGACTCGGCGTGATCATAGACACCATTGCAGACTCTCGGCGGTGTGAAGCACCTGAACGCTATTGCACGCCCTTGGGCGGGACCGGCAGGAACCCTTCCTGCTTCGGCGTACCCGGGATCTTGTGCAGCTCGGACAACCAAGGCATGGAAGAGCGTTGCCACAACTGCACAACTGGCATCAGCTGCGCCCGTTGCTTGACGCATCCGAGGCGAATGATGACGGAGGTGGCGTTCTCGGGTGCCGTTGCATAGAGAGGTGTCGCGCATTCCGGGCAGAAGACTTGCGCGCGACGGTTGCCGCTCTCAGAAACCTTGATGTACGTCTTCGGCTGCCCGTGGAGCACGAAGGTTTCTATGGGCGCCGCCACGGAGACTCGGAACGGGGATCCCGAGAGCGTTTGGCAGTCCGTGCAATGGCACGCCATCACCCGGGCCGGATCGATCTCAGCAGTGAACGTGATCAAACCGCAGTGGCATCCCCCATCGATATGCATGGTGACCTCTCAGCTCACGAGCTAATCGAGATATTTCCAGGTAGATGCTCCATCAAACCGACGCACGCGCACGTTGGCAAGTAGCGGTTAGCCCTGGAACGGTCTCACCTCACCTAACGGGATTGGGACCCTCGACAGCCATCACTTTGCGCCGGATTAAGGCTTGAAGCTAGCCGTTAGGGCGCCTTCCATATCTTCCAGCAACATGGCACCGTCTAGCGGATCACCTCATCAGCACGCAGTACCATGGATTGCGGGATGGCGAGCCCCAGCGTTCTTGCGGTCTTTAGATTGATCACGAGCTCAAACTTGGTTGGCTGCTCCACCGGAAGGTCCCCCGGGTTAGCTCCCTTGAAAATCTTGTCGACGTAGCGTGCAAACTTGAAATAAAGGTCGGGATAGTTCACGGCGTAGGCGATGAGTCCGCCTGCCTCGACAAAATCGCGGGCCGGATACACAGCGGGCAATCCATTGCGCGCGGACAAATCGATGACCGCTCGCCGGTGCGCTTGGATAATCCCGTCCGCGCCGACAACTATCGCACCGACATGCTCTCGGACTGCGACGTCAAGTGCGCGACGTATATCTGCTTCGCTCCGCACGTCGAAGAGCTCAGGCTGCAGAGACAGGGAGCGCGCAGCCGCCTTTGTCTCCTCCCATTCGGGCGGGACCGCAGGATTGCTCATGTTGTGAAGCAACGCCACGCGCGAAAGGTTGGGAACTAGCTCTTTGAGCAGTTCAATCCGCTTTGCTGTCAGTTCGGTGCTGAATGTGGTGACCCCTGTGATGTTGCCCCCGGGGTGAGCAAAGCTTGCCACGATGACGCGCGGATCGCCCATGGTCGCCATGACGACCGGTGTTGTTTCCGTCGCCATCTTTGCGGCCCTTGCGGCCGGAGTGCCCCTTGTCACAATCAGGTCGACCTTGAGACGCACGAGTTCCGCTGCGAGATCCGGGAAACGCTCGGCCTGACCGTCCGCTGATCGGTATTCGATGATCAGGTTCCGCCCTTCGACGTAACCGAGCCCCGCGAGTCCTTTGCGGAACGCGTCGAGATTGGCTGCGTTCTCGACGGCGGGGATAGCTTCAAGAATGCCGATGCGATAGATCTTGCTTGGCTGCTGCGCATGCGTGGCGTATGCCCGGGTGACAAGACCGCTTGCCATTAAGCCGATAAATGCTCGCCGATCCATCTTTCGACGATGCGCTCTCGAATCAGCCATAGAGCAGGCCATAGGCGGCCTTCGCAGCATCGAGCTGACGTCGTCGCTGCGCGATAGACCACTCTCTTGTGGCCCTGTCTATCGCAACCGTCGTCCAGCCCTCGCCGCGTTCGTCCGAGATGTGAACGAGCAAGGTATCTCTGTTGTGCTCAACGCGAACTCGAAGGGCGGGGTTACCTTCCTCCTCGAGGCTGCGCACCACGCGGCCGCGTGCTGCGCTTCCGACGAATGATGTCCAGCGAGTGCTCTTTCTTCGCGGTTTCGATACGGACTTACTGCAAGCATCAGCCATGAAGAACTCCTTGCAGCGCGTTTTGCTGACGTCGGCTTCAGCCAAGCGCCGCCTCCCCGCCAGCACTCGCCGGCGGGAGCATGGGACGCAACGGTAGCTACAACTAAGCCGCGACCGGGGCTCTGCGCGTCAAGCCTATCAATGCCATAAGAGCTCCGATCACAAAGATCAAAGTTCCCAGATATATGGCCCCTAGGTGGCCGACCCAGTCCACTTCGAAGCGTCCCGTATAGTGCAACGGGAGGGCGACCGCCAACCCTACGACGGGGGAGATAACTGCGACCATCCACGCCCACAACAAGCCGGCACGCACGCCGAACCAGACCAACCCGATCACCGCGATCGCAGTTGCCGCGATGAACCCGGACAAGGCGACATGGACGTGCTGAATGTAGGGCATGACGGTCGGATTCAGTTGACTGAGCTGAGCCGGGGTTGCTCCACTGAGCGTGGCCACCCCTAGCTCGAACCCTTCACCCGACAGGGCGCGAAAGAAGAACACGATCGCGTAAGCGAGAAAAATCGCAGCGCCCGCGACCATTATTGCCGAACCACGGCGCACCAAAGAATCCTGCATCGCAATTCTCCCTGGTTGTTTTCTGATGACCCAGACAGCACCACGCAAGGCGGTTGTCTGAATGGGTGGGGCGACGCTACGCCGTTGCCACCGCAAGGTCAAGCAACGCGCACGAGCAAGCAGTCAGATCCCTGGTGCTAGGTCATCCTCACGTGGACGCAGCACGAGCTGCGTTTGCGTAACGACAGCGCACAGGCGACCGTTCGCATTCGTCACTGAGGTTTGCCAAACCATGGTGGTGCGACCGCGATGGAGCGCAACGCTTTCGCCACGCACCTTGGTACCGACTTTCGCTGCGGCGGTGAACTTGGTGCTGGAGTCGGTGGTGGTTGTACCGCAACCGGGAGGAAGATTGATCACCGTACCGACGGCACCCAGCGTATCGGCGAAGGCCATGCATGCGCCCCCGTGAAGGATGCCTCCGCTGGTGCACAAATCCGGGCGAACCTCCATCTCGGCGACCACGCGCTCAGGCGAAACCTCGACGAGCGTGACTCCCATGAGTCCAGGGAGAAGCGGCTCGAGCAGTTGCCGTATCTCTGCGAGATCCATCGATGTGCTCTACGAGGACTGCCGCCATTCCTGAAACGTTGGCAAGCCGTCGCCGAAGCGCACCCACGCGAGATCGTCACTCAACCAGGAGTGATGCGTTGGCGGAAACAGATTAGGGTTGTCGAGACTGCACATCGTTACGTCGACAGACGCCACATCATCGGCATGCTCATACGTCAGTGGAGTTCCGCATGCCGGGCAGAACGTGCGACGTACCGGCTCCGACGACTTGAACGCGGCCGGCTCCCCACGAAGCAGCTCGAACTGCGTTTTCGGGAACGTGACCCACGCGACCACCGGCGCCGCTGCTACGCGCCGGCAACTCTGACAATGGCACACCATCTTGTTTGTAGGAGATCCACTGACACGATAACGAATCGCACCGCAGAAGCAGCCTCCTTCAGCGACGTTTGTTGGCATCGCGACTCCTTTCCGCAACTTGAAGTGAAAAGCGCAGAACGAATATACATTTATTTACATTTGCGAATCTTGACAGAGATTCTGATCGAACCTACACATAAATTGAGCTAGCGTTGATTGTGGAGACCGGCAGATGTGCGGTCTCCTTCCCCGCTTTCGTTTACCCGTCCATCCACTCGCAGGTCAGCGCGAGTCGTTACCACCCACCTAAGACCAGGAGGACGCGATGCAACGCCCATCTTTGCAACTCAGTAAATCGATCACGCGACAGCGGCGCATGAATCGAATAGCACCACCGCTTGCCGTCGCCGTTGCGATGATCTATGCGGGCCCTGCGGCTGCCGACAGCTGCTCCGACTTGATGACTACCCTCGTGTTGCCGAGTACGACCATCACCCAAGCTCAAACATACACGGCAGGACAGGTCGTGACGGGCAGTACAACGGCTCCGGTCGACCTGTGCCGGGTGGCCGGCACTGTGAAGCCGGGCCCGCAGTCGAATGTCAATTTCGAAGTGTGGATACCGACTGACGGGAGTTGGAACGGAAAGTACCAGCAGGTCGGCAACGGCGGTTTCGCGGGCGCGATTCCGTTTCCGGCGATCGCCAATGCGACGTCGCGCGGCTACGCGACGGCTGGAACCGATGACGGCACGTCAGGCTCGCCGCCGGCAATTCCGCGCGGAGCTGCTGCCTTTATCGGGAACATGGATGTCCTGCTTGACTACGGATACCGCGCCATCAAGGCCACGACCGATGATTCCAAGGCCATCATCGCTGCGCTGATGAAGCAGGCGCCGAGCCCCTCCTACTTCGTCGGATGCTCCGATGGCGGCCGGGAAGCATTGCAGGAAGCCCAGCGCTTCCCCAACGACTTCGATGGGATCATCGTTGGATCGCCGGTCAATGACCAGGTCGGCGAGTTCGGGTCGTCCTATCTTTACGACATGCAGGCCACACTCAACGGCCCGCAGACCGGCGGCGTTCCGGATGCCTACATCCCAGCGAGCAAGTTGCCGCTGCTGACCAACGCGGCACTGGCAGCTTGCGTGGGCACGGACGGGGGTGTCGCGACCGACGGTTTCCTGAGCGACCCGAGGCAGTGCCGCTTCGATCCGGGAGTCGTCAAATGCAAACCCGGTCAGGACGCGAGCTCCTGCCTGACGCCCGCGCAGGTGGACGCAGCGCAGAAGCTCTACGCCGGTCCGCACGACCACGGGATCCTGCTCTTCCCCGGCTTGGAGCCCGGCGGCGAGTCGGTGACTGGAGACTGGCAAACCTGGATCACCGGCACTTCGCCGTCCGCGCCCGGTGCTCAGTTCGGGCTCGGTTTCGGTTTCGGATGTGATCTGATGCTGGGTGTGCAGAGTTGCAACTACCTGGCGATCGACGTCGTGCAGCAGGACGACACAGCTCGGCAGACCCTCCAGCCTATCCTCAGCAGCGTCAATCCCGACCTGAGTGCGTTCAAAGCGCACGGAGGAAAGATGATTCATTATGCCGGATGGGCGGATGCGGCCATTCCTCCCGAGAACGGTCTCAATTACTACCGCCTGGTGACCCATACGATGGGCGATCCGAGCGATTTCTACCGCGTGTTCATGGTGCCTGGCATGGCGCACTGCGGTGGCGGCGCGGGTCCCAACGCGTTCGGCAATGGCACCACCAATGGGCCGGTGATCGACGCCGACCACGATCTGGTTAAGGCACTCGAGCGATGGGTGGAGGAAGGGATCGCTCCCGACCGGATCATCGCGACACACTACGTGAATAACGCTCCGCCGACCGTGGCGTTCCAGAGGCCGCTCTGTCCCTACCCCGAGCGCGGCGAGTATGGGGGACAAGGGGATCCCAGCAACGCGGCGAACTTCCAGTGCGTCGCGCATCACGACCCGTTCGATCCACGCAACATCGGACCGCAGCAGGCTTACAAACCGGGTAGATAGACGGTCGTGCCGGGGGCGCACGCAAGGTGCGCCCCTTCTTCACTTCGAGACCAAAAAACGGCGCAGGTCCGCAAGCAATTCCTCGGGCGCTTCCTCAGGGATGAAGTGACCGCACGGAAGCGGATGGCCTTCGACTCTGTCCGCTTTCTCCTTCCAGGTCGCGATCACGTCGAAGATTGTGTGCATCTTGCCAAACTCCCCCCAGATCGCGAGCAGCGGGCAGTGCACGCGCTTGGCCAGGTCGCGCTCGTCATCCTCGAAATCGCGGGTCGCCGCTGCGCGATAGTCCTCCAGTCCACCGCGGATAGTTCCGGGCAGCGTGAACGCTCGTAGGTACTCCTGGAACATCGGCTCATCGATGGCGCCCGCACGGTAGGTCAGCGCGCGGAACAGAAAACGCAGAAACGGTTCGGGCGCGGCCGAGAGCATCAGCTCGGGCAGGTCGGGCGCCTGGAAGAAAAACCAGTGCCAGTAGGCGGCGGCCAGATGCCGGTCCGTCCTGGCGAAGACGGTGTGAGTTGGCACGACGTCGAGGACGCACAACCTCGAGACGGCGTCGGGATAATCGAGCGCCTGGCGATGTGCTACGCGCCCGCCGCGATCGTGACCAACCAGAGCGTAGGTCTTGTGTCCCAGGCCCAGCATCACTTCGTGCATGTCGCGAGCCATCGTCTTCTTGTCATAACCATCGCGCGGCTTGTCGGAGTCACCGACGCCGCGCAGATCCGGGCAGACCACACTGTACTGCTCGGCGAGCTGCGGCGCGATCTTGCGCCATATCTGGCCAGTCTGCGGATAGCCGTGAACCAGAAGTACGGGCGGGCCCTTGCCGCCCACCCAGAGGTTGATCCGGATACCATTGGCTCGGACCGTGCGCTGGTCCATCCCGGTCATGAAGTGCATTTGCGTGCCTCTCAGTGGGAAGCACTTTCAATGACTATGAGTATGGCCTGCGCCACCGTCGTGGCTATGATCATGGCCCGCGCTGCCGTCGTATCCGCGCAGATGCCAGTATTTCATCGTCTGCGCCTGGCTCAGTATCTGAGCCTCGTCGAGGTGCGCCTGCAGATGAATCTCGCGAACTTCAGCCCGCAAAGAAGCGATTGAACCCAGCGTCTGATGCAGAAGGGGCGGCGAAATGGTTTTCGATGCAAACAACTCGTCGAGCTTGCGTTCTTCGTCGATCAAACGCTTTCCGACGCTCTTCGCCTGCGTCTGCATACGCTCGAATATTGCTTCGGTCCGTTCCTTCTGGGTCGGCGACAGCTCCAGCTGGTCCCCGAGTTCGAGCACGTGTGCCGGACCGGGATAGCCGTTGAGCTCGGCAGCTTTCGCGAGACCCATGCCGTTCCCCGAGAGGTAATCGGCCACTTCCTCATCGGATAGTGACTTGATGCTGCGCGAGGTCTGACCGACATAGGGGGAAACCGCGGCAGCGGGGACCGGCAGGGCGATGACGACCGCGAGGATCAGGTAGGTTAGGCGGATCATTTGCTTGCTCCTGATGCAGGTTCTTGGGCGAGGAGATTAAGCAGCGCGCAGCCGGCGTTTTTTAGGATACCTCGCCCGCGCTATGGAAGGACGGTGCTCATTCCAATGGCTCTGTAAGGTGGGCTCGATTCGTAGCCGGGGAGGAAGGCTCGGGCCAGAACTCCACGATGCGTGTCACTTTGCCACGAACCACAGTGAAGAACGTGATCGCTCGATCGGTTCGCGCTCCGTCAGTAACCGTTACGTCCGATACCGCTTCCGACTCGCTTCCCACTAGCCGATTGATCGTGAAGCGCCAGGGGCCGTGCGCCGGATACTCCTCGTTCATGCGCGCGAAGCGCTCGGCACCGCGTATGAGGTCTTTGGTTTGGGGCCACTCAAGCACAAAGTCTTGCGCCAGGATGGCAGTCACCGCGCAGAAGTCGTTCGTGCCCATGAGCCGCCAAAATTCACGCGCAACCTCGACCGCGGCGGGTCGAGTCGTCCCCCCGATGTTGGGGTGTTCACTCATGTCTCATTTCATCGAGGCACCGACGGTCTGACGCACCGGAATTCCGGCGGGATCGAAGCCCTCCAGACAGAAGACATTGATGCCGAGATAGTCGGGCGTCACGCGCTTGCGATGGAACGGGTAGATGCCACACTTCTTGCAGAAGAAATGACGAGCCGTCATGGTGTGAAATCGATACTCAGTGAGCCAGTCGTCGCCGGCCAGCAACCTGAATTTGCTCTCGTGGACCTTGACCATCAGCGCATTCTTGCGGCGACAGATGGAGCAGTCGCAGGTGGTGAGCTCGGGAAAGTCTGTTTCGATCTCGAACTCGACTGCGCCGCAATGACAGCGACCCCGGTACTTGCGCATCATGTGAGCCCCAATGACCGCTGAGATTCAGGCTGCTTCATGGAGGGTTCTTTGCAGAGTTGGGGCATCATCGGAATGCTAAGAGCTGGGACCCATTCGTTGACGCGCTGACTGGCGTTGCCCCTCCGCCGACACTGCTCGTGTGGCTCGCGCGAGACCAAAGGGCGGCATGTTGTTATAGATACATTCGAAATCTCCGGGCCTGACGCGATACGTTTCATGCCAGATGCCCACATCTCCATTGCTCGCCACCGCCCGGTTGAATGCCGCCCACGCGGGGCGATGTACGCGCGCGGAATCTTTAGCGTAGCGCTCCAGGTCCTCGAATGAACGCCAGTATTGCAGGGAGATCGTTGGGTTGCCGAGCCACTGATGGAAGCCCAGGAAACCGGAATCCGGGCTTGCACTGAGCTCACGAAGCATGCGCGGCATCGCACGGGCAACCGGCAGCCATTTGTGCACTTTCCATAGGCGATTGATGCGCATCCCGATCAAGAACACGACCACTTCGTCTTCGATTTGGGCGGTCATGCGTGCGGCCACGATCTTTTGCACAGCGAAGCTCCCCGGGACCTCTAACGCGACGTACCGCTGTATACGTTTGGGTTGTGAACTTCCATGATGCGATCCGGAGCAGCAAGCGGTTTGAAACCGAACTTCGCGTACAAAGCGTGCGCGTCGCGAGTCGCGAGCAGCATACGTCGAAGACCTTGGAGGTCGGGATGTCGAACGATCTGCTCCATGAGACGTCGCGACAGCCCTTTGCCCCGATGCTCTGGAAGAATGTACACGTCTGCAAGGTATGCGAAGGTTGCCTTGTCAGTTATGACGCGGGCAAAGCCAACCTGTTGGCCCTGGCAAAGAACACCAAAACAGAGCGAATTCTCTATTGCGCGCTCGACGACCGCGCGCGGAATGCCGGCGGACCAATAAGACTCGGAGAGAAAGCCGTGAATCGCACCTATGTCGAGGCGCGCTTTGTCGCACGTGATTTCGTATGGAGCCATGCTGGAGTTGTGCTTTGGGTGGCGAGGTGAGCTTACTGCCGCGATGAACGAGCCAGATGATCTGCGCTTTCTTCCCAATTCTTGCCATCGAACGGCAGAACTCTCACTGACTTGATGGTGGCTTTGTTCAGGCACCTCACGTTGACGCTGAAGCCATCCGGGTGGGAGCGGGGCACGTAATACGGTTTGCAGCCGCAATATTTGCAGAAGTAGTGCTTGGCAACGCCGGTGTTGAATGTATAGGTAGTTAGCGCGTCCGCGCCTTGAACCAAGCGAAATGCGGATGCCGGAACAATCAGGTGCAGAAACCCCGTGCGCTCGCACATAGAACAGTTGCATTCATGCGCTTCAATATCTTCGGGGGCAGAGACCTCGATAACGACGGCCCCGCAATGACAGCTGCCGGAGTGTTGCATGCGCTTTCCTCGAGGCACCTAGTGAACCAAGCTAATCGGTTGCGAGCAGCAGTTTGCCGACGCGCGGATTAGCGCTGCGCAGGCACGTTTCTCGCCCGGCGCTGGCAGCCAATCGCCGCGGAGGCAAGGAGGAATGCCCCGCCCAGCAGAGCGAGATGCGCCAGAGCCAGGCCCGCCACGACGCACGCGACAGCACCGCCAGTCAATCGGTGAGCCATCTGTCGGAACGCGAGTGGAACCGAAAAGGTCAGTGCACCAGTTGCTGCGCTTCGGTCTGCCATGGCGCGAGCCGTGAGGAGTCCCTGCACGTTCAGCGCGAACACATTGACGATGGTTATGATCAGACCTCCGACAAAGAACACAAAGGCAGAACCGCCGAGTGACAGACCAAACAGGAACACAAGGCAGGCGAAAAGAATTTGGATTAGAACATGTTTGGGCTCGGCGCCGCGACGAACCGCGTTCCAATCCTCGACTGCGATGAACGGTTGAGAGTCATTCGCTGCTCGCAGGGATCGTGCGATCCAGCGATTGGCCAGAAAGAGCACCACCCATATCACCGCGGCAGGCCATGGCCCGAAGGGCAACTGACTTCCCAGCAGCGAGGTTATGTAAGTCTCCAAGAGCATCCCCTAACGGACGAAACGTCTGACGGCGCGCCCGAGCTTCCGCAGTCTCGTGAGAAAAGTCTCTGCGGCTGGTAGGCTCTCAAAATCCAAGTCAATTGTCACGCCAGTCCCTATTACATCTGCCTAGCGAAACGCCGCGCCAGCCCCGCCAGGCAGCAGTCGGTTGGGCAAACGATGGCGCACAATGAATCTTCGTGCGGCGGGTTAAGGCGGGAACGGCAGAGGCGACCGCTCCATCCAATGTCACCAACAAAGCTCTGAATAGTGCCATGCAGCAGCCTGCGAAGAACCTCACTGCTTTCGTGCTGGCTGGGGGCGGCAGCCTCGGCGCAGTGCAGGTGGGCATGTTGGCAGCAATGGCGCGGCAGGACATCCGCCCCGACTTCGTCGTCGGCGCATCGGTAGGCGCGATCAACGCCGCCTATTACGCCGCCGAGCCGGATGATCGTGGTGTCGAGCGCCTCAAACGCATCTGGCTCCAGCTGCGCAGGAGCGATGTCTTTCCCTTTTCGCTGATGGCCACGGCCCTAAGCTTCTTCGGTAAGACTGATCATTTCGTTGCGCCCGCACCGCTGAGAAGGTTGATCGAGTCCATGCTGCCGTATCAGCGGCTGGAGGACGCCAGGTTACCGTGCTATGTCGTGGCCACCGATGCGTTGAAAGGAACAGAAGTCGCGTTGTCCTCAGGCGCCGCCACGACGGCGCTCCTCGCCAGCGCAGCGATACCGGGCGTCTTCCCGCCAGTGATGCTCGACGGCTGCTGCCTGGTGGACGGAGGCGTCGCAAACAACACACCGATTTCGACCGCCGTGAGAATGGGAGCCACGCGCGTGATCGTTCTGCCGACTGGCACTTCCTGCTCGCTGTCCGCGCCGCCGCGTGGCGCCCTCGCGATGGCTTTGCACGCCCTGAACCTCCTGATCATGCGCCAGCTCGTTAACGACATCGAACGCTTCTCCGGTGTCGTCGAAGTGGTCACCGTCCCGCCGCTTTGTCCGCTCGCCACGACTACCTACGACTTCTCGCAATCAGCCGATCTAATCCATCGTGCCGAGGCCTCGACAAGACTCTGGCTGCGCACGGACGGCATGCATCACTTCGGCACTCCTGTCGCCTTGCTGCCGCATGATCATGGCAACTAGGATCTCTCGCTCTTGAAGAACGCATCGAGGTCCTTGCCGGAAGCGGCGTCCGCGAAACCGTCGAAACGTCCGTGCTCCGCGATGCCGCGCGCGGTTCGCAGGAAGCCACCCCAGGCCGAGCGCGCCAATGCGCCGCCAACGCTGATGCGTCTCACCTCCATCGCTGCGACGTCTTGCACGGTGAGCTCGCTGGCGAATCCGATCAGCAGGTTGACCGGCTTGGGTGCTACGGCGGCCACGACGGCTGCAATCTGTTCCCTAGTTCGGATCCCTGGGGCGTACAGGCAGTCCGCACCCGCTTCCGCATAGGCTCGTAGCCGCGCGAGGGTGTCGTTCAGGTCCGGCCTGCCGACGATGAAGTTCTCTGCTCGTCCCACGAGCAGGGTCTCGCCTCCGGCATCGTCGATGGCCGCCCGGGCCGCCCGGAGGCGCGCGACCGCGGCCTCGATGTCGCGCAGTGGATGCTCCGGATTGCCGGTCGAGTCCTCGATGGAAAGCCCAGCTACGCCTGTGGCGACCGCCATGCGCACGCTCTCGGCAACGCCCGGCGGATCGACGGCATACCCGCTCTCGAAATCGGCGTTCACGGGCAGATCGGTCGCGGCAGCTAGGATGCGCAAATGCTCCAGCACCACGGCGCGCGGGACCTGGCCATCGGCATAGCCCTGCGACCAGGCATAGCCGGAACTGGTGGTGGCCAAGGCTTTGAAGCCCAGGCTGGCGAGCATCCGCGCGGTGCCCACGTCCCAAGGATTGGGAATAACGAAGCAGCCTTGCTGATGCAGGTTGCGAAACGCGGCGCGCTTATCCCGAACGGTGACGGTCATGACGACTCCTGGTTGACGCCTCGGCCTTCGATGAAGGCCATGAGAAAAGGAAGTTTGAGGTTCCTAACGGACGGTGCTGCGGCGCCGAGCGGTTGGCTCAGACGTCTGATTTTCCGAAGCGAGCGACGCCTTGGTTCTTTCCCGGCGGATCGAGGACGGAATGGTCTAGTGGGAGCGGTTCGCCGATCCAGAGTGCCAACGAAGTGTGATCCGCTAAGTCGTCGTCCGTAAGAGGGTGAACGAGCGCCGTGAGGCCGGAAGCCTTGATCAGCGGCAGAAGGCCGGGCAATGCTTCCTCGAGGAAGTGAACCTCAAATTGAGGCTTTGGATGCGGGCCCACCTTTTTGTCGCGCATCTCACCCACGAAAAGCACGCCGACGAAATCGCCAGCGCCCCTCGCGTTCGACAATTTTTGATGGAGGCGCTCGGCGGCAGCGCGATCGCGCGACTCGTAGTAGATGTGGGCATGATAGGGCTTCAATCGCTCATGCGGATGCGCTGAAAGCGGGCGGTTTTCGGTTGCCATACGAGCGCTAAAAATCAATGACGAAAGGTGCTGCCAGAAGCACTGCACCAACAAGAGAAAGCCACAGCCAGCTTTCGATGAAATATGAATACACGCAAAGGAGGAGCCCCGAGATAACGGGCACGAGCTTGGTCTGGCGCCTGCCATACACGATATACGCGACGCCGAATGCTCCGGCGAAGATGCCGAAGATGAATTGGCCCATTATGCTGCACTCTCTGTAAGGTTCGATTGCGAACGAGGCGTCACAAGCCGAGCGCCGACAGCCCTGGGTGATCGTCGGGCCCCCTCCCGAGTGGCCAGTGATACTTGCGATCGTTGGAGGCAATGGGGAGATCGTTGATGCTGGCTATCCTGCGTCGCATGAAGCCCTGGTCATCGAACTCCCAGTTCTCGTTGCCGTACGATCGGAACCAGCTACCAGAGTCGTCGTGCCACTCGTAAGCGAAACGAACAGCAATTCGGTTGCCCTGACAAGCCCAAAGCTCCTTGATCAACCGATAGTCGAGCTCCCTTGCCCACTTGCGACCCAGGAATTGCTGGATTGCCTCACGGCCGGCGAAGAACTCCGCGCGGTTTCGCCACACGCTATCGGGTGTGTAGGCCAGGGACACGCGTTGCGGGTCGCGCGTGTTCCAGGCGTCTTCGGCCAAGCGAACTTTTTGCGTGGCGGTTCCCGTGTCGAACGGAGGAAAGGGCGGACGGGGTTGTTCGATCGTCGACATGGCGAGCTCTCCTCAGTTTACGGCTCGCACGCATCGCGAGCGAGGCCGATGTAATGAAATGAATTCATGAGCTGAATCTGCTCAGGGCAATGTGTTTTTGTTGGCTTCGGTGCCTTCTTGTAGACGCCGCTCAGTTTCGTGCCTTCGTCGTTTTCGGAGATGAACCGAAAAGTAGCTTCCGCGTGCCCGCCATTCAGCTCGATGCGGATCTGGTAATCCGCCTTACCATCGGTCTTGTCCTTCAAAACGCCTTCAAGGACTCTTCCGTTCTGCTTCAAAGGCCCCTTTGCCTGGTTGACTTCCCAGGTGGCGCCACGCGTGATGGAAATGAGATCCCAGTCCTGGCCGGCTTGCGCCTGCGCTGCCAACAGGACCGAGCAGAGAACAAGGAGACGTACGGGTGAAAGCATCGCTGCTTTCGCACTGACGATCATTTTTTATTCCTCTCGGATTGCCGCGTTGAACGCCGTGGACACCACGCGACGATCATGGTAGCGGAAAGTGGCCACCTGAAGCGAGGTCAGGCAAGGCGCCTATGGCCGGTACAGGTGGACCGCTAGCTCCATATCTCGCTCGGACCAAGCCTCAAGCTTCATTCTTGCTTCGCGAAGGAGCACCGGCAGGGAGTCCTTGAACTCGGGGACTGTTTTAGCGTTTATGAGCTTTTCCTGCTTCCAGTACCTCTCGTCGCCGCGGTCCTGCGAGGCGCAAAGCCACAGATTGAAGGTAAGCTGCTTTTCATCAACCAGGTATAGCTGAATCAGGCGTCGAATTGCGCTTCCCCAAGCGATCGAGCGCTCGGGCCAGTCTTTGAGATTTTTCGTGACGCGCAGCCCGAATTCTTTTGCGAATCGGTCGATCTCGGCGTCCATCTCCAGCAACGGCGCTTCGACTCTGCGCCATTCGTCATCTGTCGCCCAGTGTCCGCCGTTTGCCATGCGTGAGCGCTACCTAACGGTGTTGAACAGCGGTCGCCGGCGCGGAGACCTCCATCCACCGAAGCCCATTCTCGACTTTCCAGTCGGTCCAGCCACGCTGGCGGTAGAAGCCGTAGGCGCGAAGCTTGGTATCGATATCGGTAGTGAGCCAGGCCCTCGTGCAGCCGGATGCCCACAGCCAGTCTTCGACGAGACCCATCAGTCTGTTGCCGATGCCTTGACCCTCGTATTCAGGAAGCACGGCGATTACCCACAGCTCTCCCGTTGAGCAGTCGGCCATGCAGAATCCGACCACTCGATCGGCATCGGCGCATAGCCAGCCTTTGTAGGAGTTTGCGAGTTTGTCGACGACGCTCTCAACCGTTATGCCGAGTTTTTAAAGCTCTTCAAGCGTGTAACTGTTTTCCCGCGTCCTGGTGCGCACATCGAAGAGTGCCGCTGCGTCCGCTGCGGTGATTTCTCGAAACGGCAGAGGAGGGCGCTCTAGGCTCACGGTGCTTTTGCTGGGGCGCTTTGGGTAACAGGGGCGCACTCGCCAACAGTGAGCTCGTTGAGTTTGGCGATCATTTCGGACTGATGCGAGGCGAAATACTCGAAGCTCCATTGCTTTTCGATGCGGTCCATAGCGCAGCCGCACACGGCAAGGAAAGGCTCCATTACCTGTGCACTCTTTTCCCGAAAGCCGGGAGGCAACTCCTTAAGGTTGTTGCGCTTCAGAAAATCCTGCTCACTCTGCTGAAGAATACTCTCTCGGCACGCGGCGATAGCGGCCTCCTTGGTGCCGGCAGGCCACCGTGAGCTGATGAACTGCGCAGCGGCAGGGGGCAATGCCAGAAGCGCGACCGGCAGGACCAGAAGCGCGACTCGGTTTACGTTCATGATGCTGCGAGCGAGTAAGCGCCGCCGGTTGACGGCGCGGTCAGACGGCCCCACGGGCGCTATCCAGAAAATCAACGAGACCGCTCTCGAGAGAGTACTCCGCGCCTACAACCATCAAGCCGTCCACCTGGATGAGCTGTTCGAGCAGCTGCGACCCGTGCCGCAATTGATTCACAGACATGCGAATGTTGGCCCGGATCGCTTGATGGAGGAGTTCTTCCGGGCTCCATGCACGTGACACCTCGAGAAGGCTCTCCACGGAAGGCCGCACACGGTCCACGATGGAGCGAAGATTTTTGGAGTCGACCTGCGGTACGCCCTGCAGCTCTTCGATTGTAGCGGCGACTGCTCCGCAACCCGAGTGTCCAAGTACGACAACGAGCCGAGTCCCGAACCGCGCGGCGGCGAACTCGACGCTTCCTACGCCAGACGGGGCCACGACATTCCCAGCCACGCGAATGACGAACAGATCGCCAAGCCCTTGGTCAAAGATGATCTCGGCCGGCACGCGAGAGTCGGAGCAACCCAGCACAATGGCGAAAGGCTCCTGGCGCCCGATGAGCTCGTCACGTCGCGCAAGGCTCAGAGCCGTGGTTGCGGGAGTATTCGACGCGAAGCGACGGTTGCCTTCGCGGAGGCGTGTCAGTGCGTCACTTGCCGAGAGCATGGCGGTATGCAGGCGCGGTGACGCCACAGTGGCGCCGAGTCGTTAGGCCTCAGCAACATTTGCGAAGTATGACTGGTCACGTGCCACGATGGATAACGGCTTGATTCGCACCATGAGTTCCAAGCGGTCGATTACGTCCGAGCGAAAGCGAGCGTTCCAGTCTGTGGGGTCCTTGCCAAGATAGCGGCTCAAGAAACGATAGAGACGGTCTGGATCGAGCGTTTCTACGGAACCCGTTCCGCGAATGCCGACGTGACGCAAGCGACCACGTTTCAGATCAAACTCGACAATGCCGACGGCGCAGCGCGGCTCCGCTTGAATTCGCTTGGGAAAGCTGTCCCGGCCGTTCCCGACCAGCCAGAGCTCTTGTGCCTCCCATAAGAACCATACGGGGGATTCCCTCGGACCGTCGGGTGATGCGGTAGCCAGATGCGCGATCAGCGGCTGCTGAAGAAAGGCATTTACGTCGAAGTCGTAAGCCACGCTTTCATTCACCTTCCACAAAGTAACGCATGCGCCACCCCTCCGGCGTCCGTTCAAATCCTGCTCGGAAGCTTGCGCCAGCTTTGACCGGACATTGGACTATCTGTCGAGTGATGAAACCACATGTTTGCGAGGTGACACGCCGGAGACTCCGCAAGTATTTCGGATCCGCTTTCCATGCATCCAGGGCTTGCTGCGCGTCCGTATCCCCGCCAAAACTCCACTGAAAATCGCGAACCATGAGGAGCCGGAGAGCGGCGAGGTCTTCCTTGGTTGCAGCCGCATGAACCTGCCGAATCGTGTTCCGTGCGTCTTCGGGAATCGCCGCCGCTGCTACGACCGGTACGAAAACGACCCCCACAACAGCCGCACACGTGACTACCAGCCTTGTCGAGAGCTGCATTAGCCTCACGGATTGCTTGCTTCAAACGTGTGCGCGATTTCGTAGTGCACGGCGCGGCGATCAAATTCAACCATCATCGATTGCGCCACGGACGGAACGACGGCCATCTCGGCATCGGCGCCCGCAAATGCCCGGATGGCTTGCAAAGAGCTCCAGACAGTGACGATCCGGAACTCTGTGCCGCTGGGGACCTGGCGGCGCAGGATGCTGGCCCGGACAAAACCCTCGATTGAAGCAAGCTTGGGAAACGTGTCGCTCTTAAGATGGGCGATGTAGTCGTCGGCCCGTTCGCGCTTGGTGATCCCCCTCCAATGTCGAGAGATCATCGCGTGCTACCTCGAGCAGTGTCCTGCCCGCGCATTCGATCGGGTAGTCCGTCATGCGGGCCCAATGGATGTTGCGGAACATCCTCCCACCAATCGCTGGGCTTCATGTCCGCTCGCCGCGACGGATTGAGCGGATAAAAGATTCGACTCCCTGGCTTGGCCGCCTCCCCACCAACCAAGAGCCGCACCTCACGGTCGCTGTTATTGATGAAGCAGTGACAGATCCCGGTGCCGGCGGGAAACGCGGCCAAGTCGCCGGCCACCATGCGGTGCAGGTCTCCGTTGATCCAGGCGTCCACCTCTCCGTCGACTACGTAGACAAACTCCTCCTCGTTTTCTTCAGCATGGGGCCACGACGAGCGCGAGCCCGGTGGCAAACGCTGCACATTGATGCCGATGCGAACCAGGCCTGCAGCCTTTCCTATGCGGCGGTCGGGTCCCATCTGCTCCGTACTTTGCGGGTACACGTGTGCGCGCTCGGGGACATTCTGAGCTGAGACGATGCAGGAGGGTCGCGATGTCATGGCCGTCTCTCCGGGCGATTAAATCTCTGTCGCACACATGGCTGGCAACAAAAGCTTAACGGTTGGACCAAACCTGCGCAACGACGACGACACTGATGTAGCGAGCTCAGTCGTCGGCTGTTGCCGGTGACGGCATCTGCGTTGCTTGACGCTCTTTGGGCAACGGCGTAGTTTGCCTTTCCCTCTCGGAGAACTTGATCCGGGCGTCAAGCTATTTCTGAACACTAGGAGGGACCCCCGTGAATGTCACCACCTTTGTCGCACCCGCACGCCTTCTGCGTTCGCCAGTGTGCAGTGGAATCGGCTTGCGTGGCTGGCTAGCCGTTCTTGGCGTGCTGTGCCTGTTGGGTGTCCCGGATCTCGCAGCAGCAGGGCCAGCCTCGGCGTCCCAGCCGCAACAGCAGCCGCTCGAGATATGTCCCAAGCAAGAATCCGACCCCAATCAAGAATACGCATTGTGCGCCACCGCTCAGTGCTTCTACTTAAATGGCGTCGCCTACTGCAAGTGCAATCTGAAGCAAGGGAAAAGCATCAGCATATCGTTCGAGTTCGATAACGGTCAGGATGTTTGCAGCCTGCTCGACGACGGTGTGAGCAATGGCTATACAGTGAGCACTTTCAGTCTTCCCGACCAGGTCACCAAAGAATATGCAGCGGCGTATAACCCGAGCACCGGAGAGCCGCCGCCCCTGGCGCTATACACATGTCCTAAGGGAGGCCAATCGACCGGACCCTATGCCCAGTGCGATGGCGGGGCCTGCTTCGATAGCACGACCGGCGCCTCGTTTCCCGGTGTTGGCCCGATTGGCCCTGACCAGATTCTTTGCTCCTGTCCAGTGACTGATCCGCGCACGACCAAGCCGGCGCTGGGATATCAGATCGCCGGGCCCTGGCAACACTCGGATGGGAGCGGAGCCTGCGGGGCCAATGATTCACCCGCCGACTGCTGCAGCGCGAACTATTTCACCCAGTTCTGCAGCGCGAACTACCGCGTGATCCCGACGGGGACGACGATCCCGGTCGGCGCTCCCACAGGAGCGGCGCAGGCGCTAGCTATCCTGCTGGGCGACCATCGGGCAATCAACAGGTGCTTTGACCAGTGAACTCTGCGCCGCCTGCTATTGGCGCGCGGACTTGTTCAGGGTGACGGCGGCGCGGACGAGAGTCTTCAGCGCCTCCTCGTTTATTTTTTCGCCCTCGCGAAAGTCGATCGCGCGCCTTGTGTTCCCCTCGAGGCTGGAGTTGAAGAGGCCTGAAGGATCCTTCAGAGCCGCTCCTTTGGCGAAGGTCATCTTCACGACGTTCTTGTAAGTCTCGCCGGTGCAGATCAGTCCGTCGTGCGACCACACCGGAACCGCCCATTTCCACTCCTCGACGACCTCGGGATCAGCTTCCTTGACTAAAGCCCGGAGGCGGCTGAGCGTCTTGCCGCGCCAGTCGCCAAGCTCCTTGATTCTCGCATCGATCAGCTGGGAAGGAGATTTATTCTGCGACGCGCTCTTCTTCATGCCCATTTCCGTTCCTTACATCCTGAGTGACGTACCTGGTGTGACAGTTGAACGCGGGGTCAGTCAGCGCGAATTGCACGCTGTTTGACCTTGCTTAACGAAGCCAAGGCTCGTTGATACGACGACTCGACGAGCTCCTCGAGATAACTTGCGGGAAAACTGGACACGTTCACGATCGTAATCCAACCGAAGCGGCCGCGATATCGGGCGGGCTTCACACCGGGAACATCGGTCAGCTCGATAAAGCGGTCGGGTGTGACGCGCGTACTGAAGCGCCATCGCTCCGGTTGACTTGTCTTGAAATAGGCGAACTTCCTCCCGCCGACCGAATAGACAAGAAAATTGTAGGGGGCACCATAGAGCGTTTCCGTCGCCTGAGGAAAATCGCGACAGAACTGCTTCAATTGCGAAACGTTCATGCGGACGCACCGTTCGGTGCCTCAGGGGCTTTCATCCACGCCTCAGCCTCTTTGCATTGGCCACGGCGCGGCGATGAACAGGCGCGACGCCTTTGACAAGGACCGCGAGGGCCGCTTGCTGAAAACGCGAGGCAGCAGCACGCGACGAGCGGCTCGTAACTGGCCAGCGAAACCAAAAAAAGCGAGCCGACCAAAGCGAAAGCTCCAGGTTCACGCGAAACATTTCAACCAACATGGCGTTCCATGACTCGTAGAACGCTGCCAGTTTCTCCGCGCCCATGAGATCGAACTCCTTCCGATCGCGGACAGATGGCAACGAGCCAGCGAGCGCCATGCGCATTACGCGGCGCGCAACAACTTCAGGCACCGCAAAGCCGAGATCGATAGCTCGTGCGGCGAGAACACGCGATTTGCGATTGCGGCGAGATGTCATAAGTGGTCGAGGCTACTGAATCACGTCGTCCGCGCAGCAGGACGGACTGGCGAAACCGTCGAGTAGCGTTTCGAAGTAGGGGTGCTCCTCTTTGGCGGTGCCGGCATGCCAAAGATGGCCGACCATGGGAAATCTGCCGCCGGGCTGCGCGCGAGCGACGCCTGAAATTGCAGCCGTTGCACCGCCGACGAAGAACAGGAAATCACGGCGTCTCATGAGTCGCATACACGTTCGAGCACCTCAAGTCTTCGATGGATTCTGGCGAGAGCCACAGCACGGTACTGAGGTAGCTTTCGATACGCGAAACGATGGATTCTCGCGGTCCGTCGCGCCATGACGAGGAGCCATAGAAGGCATCCTGCTGCGCGTTTAGATCGGCTAGATCGTCGTAAGCGCGAATTAGATAGAATGCGTCTGGATCGTGTGCTGATGGTCCGAAGGCAATCACATCCATGCCCCATTCGCGCAGCATTGGCACGACTGTACCCGCCGCCGCGCTGTGAAACTCCGCCGTAGTGCCCGGTTTGAGCTTGTACGAACGGATCTCGACGAGTCGCTTCATGTCTGGATGAAACCTACATTGTTTTGCCTAGCATCAGTTCGAGCCGCGTTTCCCGAGCGGCTCCATCCCGCCACTTTTGATGGTCGCGGACGCACGCTCAGAAGCGAGGAATGCGATCAGACGTTTCGCCGCTTCAATCTCCTTCGAGCCCTGCACGACCGCTGCTGCGAATACCTGATTGAGCTGTATCTCTTCTGCGATCACACCTGCGAGCTCGATCCCGGGTGCGTGAACAATCTCGCTGACCGGCATGACGGCAACGTCAGCCTCTCCGGCGGCAACCATCGCCGCTGCGCCCGTACCGCGTGGCGTGACCTTGACGTTGATCCTGTCCGCGACGCCGAGCCGCGGAAAGACCTCCTTCATGAGGAAGAAGCCGCTCGTGCTGCTCGGAACTGCCACAACTCTTGCCTTCAGGAGGACCTGTTTGAACGCGTCGACGCTACTAACATCGGGTTTCGGCGCCCCCGCCCGAACTGCGACGCCGATCGGCGTTCGCGCAAGGTCCACGTCCGTTCCGGCGGCAATTCGGTTCGCGGCAATCAATTCGGCAAGGCCCTCGCGGGAGAGGATGACCACGTCGGCGGGGACCCCACGTGCGAGCAGCGCCGCGATGGTTTGTGGCCCTGTTCCTTGTGATGAGCCGGACCCCGTAACAACCTTGATGCCTGTCGCGCGCTCGAATTCCGGCAGCACCTGCTCGTACGGGCCGGAGAATCCACCCGATATCAACACATTCAACTGCGCACTGGCGGCAAGCGGCGACATCAGCAGCGTCGCGACCAGAGAGATGACATTGACTGAATAGAGAGGCATTTGAGTCGGCCGGCGGGCCGGTGGAGCGAACGGTTAGGCGTCATGTATTGACAGCACTGGTTGGGTGTCTAACAGCTCAGAAAGCTTGGTTTTGAGGCGCCCCGTCGGTGATTTCGTAATAGGTCCCCTTGTCCCCGACAAAGGTATGCTTGGCGATCTTCAGCTCCATACGCGTGTCCAAGCACCCCAGCGCAACGCTTGTCCATTGGTACCCTTCGATTGTCGGGTTCCAAAAGAGAGTAGAGCCGCAAACGGAGCAGAACCCTCGCTGAACCTTCTCGGAGGACTGGTACCACTTTACGTTTTTTTCTCCAAACACCCTCATGGCTGTGCGCCGGACGTTGACGGCGACCAGGAAGTTGCCGGTTTGCTTCCTGCACTGGGAGCAATGGCAAGCTTCGGGTGCATGTTCCAACGGCTCCTCAATCTCAATGCTGACCGCGCCACAAAGACAGCTACCCTTGATCAATGGGTGACTCCTTTTTGGATTTGGTGTCCCGCGACGGGTTCGTTACGAACGAAGCTAACCGGCCGGCACCGGACGGCTAAGCAGGCACCTTCTGATTTTCGAGCGATGTGACAAGTCCGATGTAGCGTCGCATCGCTTCGTCGCGGTTGACGCCCTTCATACGAGCCCACGCGTCGTACTTCGCACGGCCAACGACGTCGAGCGGCCCGGGACGCCTCGGATGGACATCGCCGTCGCTGCTTTGCTTATACAACGCGTATAGCTCGAGCAAAGTCGACTCCGGCGGCGTTACCGCGAGCAGGCGGGAGCGTGTTACAGCGTCGTCGAACTGGCTGTCGAGCGTTGGCGCGGCCTCGGATACCTCGGTTGGCGCGCCCCAGAATGCATCCTCGAGCGCCACCTCGTCCGCAAACCAGCGAACTTCATTGATCTTGCCGGCACGCATGGCAATGAGCAACGCGCCTTGCGACTGCAGCACCTCGCCGCCCCGCCGTGCGACCCATGTTGCAGGGATCAACGCCGCGCCGCGATTGAACACCGCGGTGCCGAACGCCGTGAAACGGGCTTCGTCGCTCGCGCTCGCCACCTCGTTCGCGAATGCCCGCACCGCCTTCGTGCCGCGATGGATGCCGGAAATCCGGTTCGCTCCCGGTTGATACCAGGCAATTTCCGGTATCCCGATCGACGGCAGGTCGCGCAATCCGCCGCTTTCCAGCAGCGCACGGACATTCGCGGTGAGCGCTGCCAGAGCGTCCGCCGACATCCTGGGGTCGTCGCTCAGCTGACCAGCTTCGACCCAGGGCACGCCGAGAAATTCGAGCACGTTCCGGGCGACGAACTCACGGTCGTTGTCGACACAAACCATGTGGTAGCTGTTTTCCAGCACCACCATCCGGGCCCTGTCGCCTCCGATGCCTCGTACGAGGAAATCGGCGGAGCGAAGACTCGTGAGCTCGTCTTGGCGGGCATGAACGACCAGAGTCTGGCAATTGATACGTTTGAGGCCGCTCATCACCAAGCCGCGCAGACGGTCGACCTGACGCAGGCACGCAAGCGGAACCCAGCCGTAGTGAAAATTCTCGCCGCGCTCGAACTTGCCTTTCACGATTGCGCGCAGCTGCTCGTTCTTGATGCCGTACGGTTCTTCCTCCTCGATTCGCATCATGCGCAACATGGGAATCCGGTACAGAAGGCCGCGCAGCACTCGGTACCACGGTGTGGCCCAGCCATCGATGAAGACCGGCGGCGCCATTACAATCAGCCGCCCCTTGTCGTGGCGCTCCTGCTTGGCCACTTCGGTGGCGAGCAGCGAGCCCATGCACATTCCCATCAGGTGCAGCGTCCGGTAGCGCTGCGCCAGCTCACCGTAGACCTTGCGGCACGCGCCGAGCCAATCCTCGGCCGTGATTCCGACCAGATCCTCGGGTGTCGTTCCGTGCCCTGGTAACGTCAACGAATGCGTGTCGAACCCCGCGAGCTTGAGCCGCTTGTGCATCGAGCCCATGTCGTACTGCGTTCCGCCAAGCCCGTGAATGAGGAACACGGCCTGCTCGGCATCCGGCGAAGCGTCGTGCTCGATCGTCATGTGATCCGCGCCTCGGCGGGAAGCTCGCCGGCCACATGCAGGGGACGGAGAAAGCCGACGATGCGGTGAACGCTGTCGTCGAAGTCGACGATGGCGTTGGCGTCACCTTCGACCTGCACATCCTCGCCGGCGGCGGAGCGCAGACGGTGCGCCAATGGGGAATGCCTGAGCGTTCCGCGGGCGAGCGCGACGAAAGCGCTACGCACGCGTTCCCGATCGCTGGAATGGACGCGCTCGAGGTACCCGGCCAGAGTCGAAGGATTTTGTCCGGCGAATCCCAGTCGCTCCGTGTCTCCTACCCAGGACAACCTGCCGGAAGCGGGATCGAGCTCGTAGAGGGCCTGACCGCTCGCGACAATCGCCGCTTCGTAGCGTGTCTTCCAGTTGGCTGCGTCACGCAACGCGAGCTGCCTGCTGGCTGTCAGCGCCGAGACCAACAAGCTCATGAGCGCCGCCGCCGCGACGTAGCCCTGAACCTCAAGCACAGCCTCTCCCAGAAATCCTTCGACGCCGGCAAATGGGCCCTGCGCGCGAACGGTGTAGACAACCGCGATCGCGGCGAGCACGAACGTTGAGAGCGTGGCGCCGCGAGGGCCCCATATCAGCCCGCCGAGCACCAGGAAAACAAATGGCAAGTAGGTGATCGTGAAGCCAACGCTGCCCGAGAAGCGGTCGCTGGTCTCGCCATGAAAGACGAAGAACGTTGCCAGAACCAGGAGAACGAAGAGCGGCGCGCCCCACGCGAAATCCGCCATCGTGGCGCCACCCGATCGCTTGGGCCTGAAATCCGCCCAGGCGAGGATGAGCGGCGTGACGATCAACGTGCCGACGGTACCCGATACGATCCACAAGCGCCACGCGAGCAATGGGCTCGGCAGGCCGAGCGGGGGATAGACGGCGAGGTTGACGAGCCAGCTCAGGAGCGCACCGCCGACGGCGCCCACCGCGACGAATACGAGCACGTTGCGCACGCGGTCGAGCCGGAAGCTCTCGCCGAGCGAGCGTTTCAAAGCCCATGCGATGAGCAGGGCTACGACAACCTCCTCGATCGCATACACGATCGATGCGACGATGCCCTCGCCGGCGATGAGATTGGCGACGAGAGCGCCGATCGCGAGCCCGATCGAATACGCGAGCCAGCGCGAGGTGCTGGCGGTGGCCAGAACGCCGATCGCGACACCGCTCGCCAGCCAAATGGTGGCTTCCTGTCCGAATCCGCCGCCGTAGTAGTACGAGACCCACAGAGCGACGATATAGGCGATTCCGGCAACCGCCGCCCGCAGGACGACGGATGTCGCAGTCGTTGCACGTGATCCGTCGCGCTCGGCGTATAGGCTTGCTTCCATGCTGTCACCCCGGGGACTTTGCGACTACATTATTGACAAACGCGGGCGGACTTGAGGAGACGTCCGGCGACCCGTTCCTGATGCAGAATAACGGAATCTCCTCAACCGGCGGGGTCGCAATGATTCGCACGATACCCCGGCCGGCGCGCTTACTGTTGCGCTCGGCCCATTTTGCGCTCGTGTGCGGCGCTCGGCTAGCCTGGCCGCCCCGAGGGTTACGGCCCTCCGGCATGCTTGCGCTCGCTGCGGGGGTCATGCTCCTTGCCGCCTGCGGCAACAGCGCACACTACCCGGTCAACGGCCCGCTTGGGCAGCACGATGCCAAGGAGGGGTACCGCCTGCATCGGGTTGCCGACGATCCGACCAATCCCCACGATGTGCTGGTCGTGCTCAGTTTCTCGGGCGGGGGAATGCGCGCCGCGGCGCTTGCCTACGGCACGCTCGAGGCTCTGCGCGATACGAGCGTGCCGATCGGGGGGACGAGGAGACGCCTTCTCGACGAGGTCGACGTCATCAATGCCGTGTCTGGAGGAAGCATTGTCGCCGCGTACTACGCAACTTACCACGACGCGATCTTTCGCGACTTCGTGGACAGCTTCCTCCGTCGGGACGTCGAGCGCGATCTGCAACTCCGGCTTGCCACCAATGCGACGCGTCTCGCGTCGGCGCATTTCGGCCGCACGGACCTTCTCGCCGAGTACCTCGACGAGCGTCTGTTCCATGGAGAGACTTTCGACGATCTCGCACACGGCGCATTCCGCCCCTATGTCGTCATCAACGCATCCGACCTGTCGACCGGTGCGCGCTTTCCGTTCACGCAGGCGCAGTTCGATTTGCTCTGCTCCGATCTAGGACATGTTCCGGTGGCACGTGCGGTGGCGGCGTCGGCGGCATTGCCGCCCTCCTTCACGGCGATCACGCTTCACAACTACGCCGGTAGCTGCAACGCGCTTCCGCCGCCGGGGCTCGCGAAGGCGGCGGGCGAGCCTGCGGACACGCATGGGGAGTACGCGCGCGTCCGCGAGACGCGTTCTTATCGAGACGTCGCGAGGCGCCCCTACATTCATCTCGTCGACGGCGGCCTGATCGACAATCTCGGCGTCCGCGCGTCGATCGACTTTGCCGTCGAGAACGGCGGCTTCCCCGAATTGATCGAGGCGCTCGGATATCGCGACCTGACCCACGCCGTGTTCATCTCGGTCAACGCCCAGCGCGCGCCGGATCTGTCCATTGATCAAAGCGCCGAAGTTCCTTCGTTTCGAAGGGTCATGCGCGCGTTCGAGCTGCCGATCAATGCACAATCGCTGCATGTCTCGGAGGAGCTGCATGCGAGCTTCGATCGCTGGCGCGAAGAAATCGCCCGCCGGCGTGCTTCGGCCGGCAGTGATCGAGTCGATCACGAGCCGCATTTCTACTTCATCGATGTATCGCTGCAGGCGATTCCCGACGAGCAGGAACGGGACTACTTCAAGCAGATTCCGACGACGCTAACACTCGATGCGGCAAGCGTCGATCGGTTGCGCGCGGTCGCCCGCAAGCTGCTGCTCAGCTCACCCGACTTCAAGCAGTTCATGACTGATCTGGGAGGGTGAGCGCAAAGCTGGTGACCACAACGCCTACGTCATGTCTTACGGAAGGAAGATTACTGAATAACCTCGTCGGCGCGCATGAGTATTGATTGAGGGAACTGCAATCCGAGCGACGTTGCAGTTGCCCGATTGAGATTTAGGTAATACCGCGTCGGTTGCTCCGCAGGTAGTTCGCCCGGCTTGGCGCCTTTGAAGATTCGGTCAACGTAAATCGCTGCCTGCCGAAAACCCTCTTCTGGGCTCGGCCCATACGACATCAGCCCACCGTCATGCACGTAAAAGGCATACTCATACATGGCCGGAATCCGTTCCGCCGCGGCAAACTCGATCAACAACTTGCGATTGACGTTCGTTAGAGCATCCGAAATCAGAAAAATAGCGTCAGGACGACGGCCTTTCATCGTTGAGAATGCGGCGGCGAAATCATTCGGCCCGCGCACGCTGATCGCCTCCACCTCGACTTGCAGAGCTCGCGCCGCCGCGTCGATTCCACGGTAGCGAACCGTCATACCGTCGTCATTTGCGTTCCAAATGACTGCGATCAGCGTTGCCTTGGGCACCGCTTCTTTCAGGAGCTGCATGCGCTTGGCGCTTAGCTGAACAACCTCGTCCGTCAGGCCGGTAACGTTTCCACCCGGCCGCGCTAAGCTGGCGATCAGCTCAGTGGCGACTGCATCCCCTGCTGCTGGAGCCATAACGATCGGAATAGTCGAGGTTGCTCGCTTGGCCGCGAGCGTCGCAAGTCCGCCCTGCGTTACGATGACATCGACCGGGAGGCTGACGAGCTCCGCTGCGATCCCCGGAAGCCGTTCGGGTTTGCCTTCGGCAAATCGCGCTTCGTAGGCGATGTCCCGGCCCTCGACATAACCGAGACTCTGCAGAGCGTCACGAAGCGCTCTCGGTGGCTCGCCATCCGCGGTACGGCTGCCTGTCCCCAAGAGACCAAGGCGATAGACATGCGCCGGCCGTTGTCCATAAACGTCGCGCCATATCCAAGCCGCACTTGCTCCCAATGCGACGATGAATTTACGGCGCGCGATCATCCTTGCTCGACTTGCATGACGTGAGGGTTCCAATAAACGGAAACGCGATGCACCAGTGTAAAACTAAACCGCCCGTGTTTAAACGTCTGCGCGCCGGCGACTAGGCCGGTTGCGCGAGGGGTTAGACGGCGCATTTCAATCGACAATGAATAGCTTTGCCCCACGCTCGGTGGAAGAACGGTGAGGCTCCGCATTGTCGGCGACCTGGTAACTCATCCCCGGCTTCAGCGTAAACGTTCGCCCATCTTCGAGTTCGGTGTGAAGTTCACCTTCGGTGCACAGAAGGATGTGACCCTTGGTGCACCAGTGATCAGCGAGATAACCGGGCGAGTACTCAACCATCCGCACGCGGATGCTTCCGAAGTGCAGTGTTCGCCAATACGCGATGCCTCGTACGCCGCGGTGCTCGGTCGGCGTGACTTGCGACCAATCAGTGGTTCCGAAAGGGATGCCTGCCATCTGCATGATCACACCATAGGTTGAGCGAAAACAAACCCGCAGCCAAACAGTAGACCGACTAAAGCATACCTTCGTCTCCCCTGAAACCAACGAAACAAAAATAGTCTCTCGATGAAATTCTCTTGCCGCGCCTGCTCAGTAGAGTCGACTGCACCGACTGTCCATATTCGTGGCGATCGTCATGTTACCCAGAGTTACCACGAGAGTTCGGAGTTCGCGGGCAATCGGTTCCAGAGCATCTACCCCAGGAGATCGAGATGACTAGGGTTCCCAAGAATTACCTGATTGCGATTCTTCCAGTGCTTGCGATTACGGTCATCAACTCGATGAGTTCAAGCCCAGCCGTAGCCCAGGGACAAGCAAAAGGACAAGCACCAGCTTCGGCCACCACCCAAATCACCTTCCACCAGGGATTCCAAGTGCCGGCCGGAAAGAGGCTCCTGATTGACGACGTCTCCGTTGTCTGTACGACTGTCGGAACCACTCTCGCGGACTTCCGAACGTCCGGCCTGTCTGCAAGTGCTCTTCTTCACATCACCTATCCGCCAGCCAGTTGTCCGGAACCCCTCGATAGCGAGGGAGAATGCCATCAGCTCTTCACGGTCGGAACCGCGAAGCAGAATGGCCTCGAGCCGATTTTCGTGACCGCCGACGGTCGGCCGGCGGCAAACCTTTGGGCGGGTCGCCAGTTCAGTGCGTTCGCGGATGACGGCGCAAAGCTCTTTGGGGTGTGCGATGGCATAGAGGTAAATTTTCCCCCTGACTTCAGCTTTGGCTTGAGGGGCAGTGGTCGGCTCATCGATCGGCCCTAGTCAATCCGCCGCGCTCTGACACGACCTTCATTAAGAGCTAGCTTTCGTTGTGCGCAACGTCTACACGCTTGCGGGTACCCGCTCCAACGTCGTAGATGTTGAAACTGCTCATCATTCGGCCGTACAAATGGAGACTGACTGCCCGAGGCCGTTCAAGCGGGACCCCGGTGACGTGTATGTGGTCTGGATTCGGGACAAAGCTGGTCACCGCGCCCGACCTCAGCAGCACGATGCCGCCGCGCGCTAGCTCAATGCCATCGTCTGCACCTCGATCCGGCGACAGCCGCACGTAGCTGCGTTCCTCGAGTACTCCTTCAACAATGCCAACGACTCCCCAGCTCCCGTGGTCATGCACAGGAGTCCACTGACCGGGTAGCCAGACGAGCGCGTAGAGCGACAGGCTCTCGTCTGACGCCTTGTAGATAAGGTTCCGCGTGTAGTTGCCTGGGTCGCTTCGATAGTGCTGCGCCTGCAGAAATGTCCCGGCGTGCTCAATCAAATCCAGCATCAGGGGCGCGAGAACGAGTACACAATCAGCGGGCTCAATCCGCTCGCGACTCCGTGCGGCAGCCCGGGCGATGAAGGTTTCGAGAGCGTGGGAGGTCATAGGATCCAACCACTTGAGCATCTTGCGGCTAGAGCTTGAACGATTGTGAGACATTATCACGAACCTCAAAAGTCCTCGCCCGTTGAACGAGATGGCGAAGAACGACGTAGGCGACTGCATAGAGCACGGCGACACACAACCCCGTGTCGCCCGCCACTGAATCCCATAGTTCTGAACGAGAACCCGGCACCGTTAGAAGCAACACGGGAACCGCGAACTGGAAGAAAAAATTGTGGGCAGCGTGGGCGATGGCGGCAACCCAAACTGATCCGGAGCGCATCCTGAGCTCGCTGAAGAGAAAACTCATGGCGATGATGCCAAGGCCATAGATCAATGCCATAAGCAATCCGTTATCCGTCTGGTAGAAACCGCCGAAAGCAATTAGCGGGAGATGCCAGGATGCCCATACGAGCCCGCAAACGAGATAGGGATTTGTGACACCACCACTCACTAGCTTCGGTAACAGAAATCCTCGCCATCCGAGTTCTTCCCCAAATGCGCCAATAAGGCCAAGCCCGAGGACAGATAAAAGGACAGGGCCGAGCTGGGCCAGTTGTTCCAGGGGTACCGGTGCGAACCGGCGGATATCGAGGGCTGCGGATGCCACACCCACCAACAAGACCAAGAGGAAGGGAATTGCGACGGCGTAGATGTAGTAGCGCCCCTTCCCAATCCTAAAGCCAACATCTCCAAACCCCGAGCTCAGGATAAATCGCAGCGCTATGGAAAGTACGCCAGGGATGCACATGAGGGCGACGATCCAGATCAGGCCGAAGTTCCTGACACCGCCGTTGACAATGATGAAAGCCTCAAAGCCCCAGCTAATTGCAAGCGCTGCGACAATGAAGACAACGGCCTGGGCTCGATCCTTTAACTGAGCTCCCCACTCTCGCCGTCTAACGGACAAACCGCGCCCGCCGCGAGAGGTCCCGTTGAGCGAGCGGTTAGGGCGCAGGTGATGGCGCATTCGCGCGACGCAGCTGATACGCGAGATAAACCGCCAGAACAAGCAGAATCGGCGCTGTGGCCAGACCGGGAGTGTAGCCCCCTTCGCGAATCGACCACAGCAGATGGCCGAAGCCGTTGACAATTTCGAGCACCGCCCAGAGCCACCCCATGGCAACGGCAACCGGCCAGCCGCGCCGCACCGGCCAAAGGAAGCACCATACGCCGAACGCGAGCAGCAACACATTGAGCGCGACGAATCGCGCTCAGGGTTGGACGAAACCAGGCCAGTGACGAAACGTGTGGGCGGGAAAGACTCCCAGAGGCGACCCACGTACTCTTCGATGGAGTGAGCCGCTTGCACTAGGATCAGCGCACCGAAGGTGAGTTGGAGGCGCGACACTGCTGCCGCCTAACGAAACAAGCTTAGGCCCAGAGCCGACAGGTACAAGCCAACCCCAAACACGACATGATTCATCAGGCTACGCAGCCGTGCCTGCATGGGATTGGGGGCCTTCGATGCGGCAAGACCAAGGCCGAACGCAGGATGCATGATGAACAAGGGAAAGGCCACAGTAACGATGCCGAAGACCAGCGCCGGTGTGAGGGTCGGCGACTGTAGCCATCGAGGTGTAGCTAGTGCCACCAGGCCAAGTGCGAACAGCGCCCCAATCATGTAGTGAGCAATCCAGCCAATTGGACACTCGGAGGGCTGTTGAGCAGCAGCCGCAATGCTTGGATGCGTGAAAGTTCCGTTGAGCATGTGGCGCAGCCAACGGCCGATGAAACAATAATTGGGCAATGGAATGGCGAAAGCGCGGTTCAGAAACACGATCCAGAGGTCCATCACGAAGGTCGCACCAAAGCCAACGAAAACGCCCCCAATTAGCGGGTCAATCTTCATCGGACGCGATGTTGATAGCGTCTTCGCGTTTATCGGAGCGAGGCGTCAGGCGCCACGCGAGCAAACCAAGTACGATCGCAACGCTTCCGAGGAAGCTCCAAAACCACGCGAAGCCTTTGGCATCAGCAATGGCCGCGGGATCCGTGAGGTCACCAAGAGACGTGAACCCAGTAATTGCGACAGCCAGACAGACGGCCGCAAAGATAGCGGAGGCAATCATCGTGGTTCGCAGCGAAAACTTCATGACTGCGCGGGATCACTTCTCCGCATGCGCACGCTCATGATCGTTGGATTAGCATGGCGACGCCGATAACGATGAGTATGAGCGGCCACCATTGCCGCAAGAGAGGACCAAGTTGCGGAATCACACCAAGATTAGACAGTAGAAAAAGCACGCCCACCAAGATCAGGACAAACGCTCCGGTGCGTGATCTGAAAAGCATTGTTCGGTCTCCCGACGGGTTAGGTCACCGAAGGATATTGACTACCAGGATTGCGATACCAACGATTCCCGGCAGCATGAAAACCAGGAGCCAGACCCTGTTCGTTGAGAAATAGCACACCGCAGCAATCGTGCAGGCTACCCCGTAGGCGGACTCGAGCACAGCCAGCCAAGTATCAGGAAGGTTGGCCAGGGAAGTGGGTAAGACGAAGAGCGAAATGGCAAGCAACACCCCGCCCATGAGTGCTACTAGGATACGAAAGGGCAAGCTTTGAAGAACGAGGTGCATGGAATGGTGGACGTTATCGTGGCCGCAACCTGAGAACTAAGGATTACTGAATCACTTCGTAACGGCGCCTTCAAAGCGACTCGTGGCGTCACGATCGCGGTCGTATCGTCTTGTGAGCGGAAACGGCGGCAACCAGGACTCGCGACGCACGATCCAGCTTTCGTAGGTTGGCATCAGTTGATCAGGGGCATCCAAGGATCCTAGGTTCACTTCGATTTCGTCTGCGGTGCGTCCGAAAACGGATGACCCGCAGTGGGGACAGAAAAACCGCCCGTTGTAGTCGCGTGTTTCGCCCTCGATCGTCACCGCTTCCTGAGGGAACACCGCGGCAGCGTGAAAAAGGGCCCCATGATGCTTGCGGCAGTCGAGACAGTGACAAATGCCGACCCGGTATGGAAGTCCCGACGCCACAATTCGGACGTTGCCGCACAGGCAACCCCCGGTGAATCGTTCCATGCTGCGTCTCCTCCAATATCAAGCGCTCGGGATGGGCGGGACGATTGCTGCGAGGCGACGCCGCTCTCGCGCCATCCGCTCCCCCTCGGTGCGCACGATTCGGGGACTATAGAGGGACAGTCAGGAATCTGCAATTGCAGGCCATGCCTAACGTTCAACATGAGGGGCAGCCAAAAGGCGCAGCCTCTTGGCCGTCTGCTCGATGAAGGGGTCAGGCGCCGCCGAGGCAATCTCGAGCATCCGGGTCGCCAGTTGCACTAGCGGGCGCGGCATTCGGTCGATGTCAAGGCGCTCGACGAGACGCCGTGCGGACCGGATCTTCCGTGTCGCCCTTGTACCAAGGAATCGACGTAGCTGTTGGTCTATCGGGATGAGGCGCTGCTGTGGCATCGCCTGAAAGCGGCGGAACGAGACCAGCTCGCCCTGTGCCTCGAGCACACGCTCCACCGCTTCAGCGCCTAGCGCGCGGATGAGTTCTTCCTCGAGATCGGCCACGCATGCGAAGAACCCGAACGACTCAAGGCAGTCGTGGGCGGCAATCGGAATGGTCGCATTGGAGAGTGCGCGGCGAACGTGTTGCTGCTCAGCCAAATCATACATGCCGCAGAACCGTGCATTCGGATGCGCGCGAGTGAACTCCCGGAGCACTTGTGAAAAGTTGGTTACGCCGCCAGCCGAGCAAATCTCGATGTGATGCCGACGCAAGTTGCAACCGATGAGGTCAGCGAGCGCGCGAACCGCGTTTGCATCGCTGTCCCCTTCGACGAGCACGAGTAAGCGGATCTCGGACATGACACCGAACGTGCTAGAGGTACCCGAGCCCACAAATGAAACGCACATTGGCGATGACGAGGCCAGCGACCCAAACGGCTGCGCCAAGGATACCGAGCCCGATAGACCAAACCACGCGAGCGCGCAGTGATCTGCCGATGCGGGCGGCGAACGGTAGCGCCAGCCATACGACGAGCGCAGCGATGCCGCACCAGAAATAGAGTTCGAGTCCTCCTTCGCACGATCGCGGCGCCACGAGGAACGCGAGCGCGAGCAACGCGACGCCGAGCGCCGCAGAAGTGCCGAGTGCGAAGGGTGCACGCAAAGGCTAGATTGATGTGACCCTTGCCTACCGTCGCTTGAAACCGGCCCCAACATTGGCTCGTTCAAGATCAGCCTTGACTTGGTCGCGTGCCCGTTCATACACGATTTCGCGCCCCATAGCATTCCCGACGTAGGCCATGCCGTTGCGCGTGGGCGTTAGTCGGCACCTTACGCTATGTACGCCTTCACCAAGGACAACTTCGATCATTTCAATGCGCTTACTCAGGACGACAACGTCCAGGGTTTGCCCGGTTGTTGTTACCCGAACCGTGATTTTCTCGTCGTTCATACAGTAGCCAATGGGGTTCGTTTGAGCGAGGGGTTAGGTGTCATCGCGTTTCCACTCGAGCGATGCGACGGCGCGCGACGAGACTCTTTGGGGCAGACTGAAGCCACGCGTGCTCGATAGCGCCGTCGAGTACCGTTCGCGTAGCTATCGGTAACCGAAGTAGAACCCAAGGGTACTCGCGATAGTGGTCGGTGAGAAAGAAGATATCGGGCTCCAGGGCCAAGCGGCGTTCTCGTTCTTCCCAAGTGGTTCGGCAGATCAGCGTCTCGTGGTCTTCCTTCAGACGTAGCATCAGTTTGCCGCGAACTTTTAGCGCAGGAGTGCCATACGACGTCGATTCGACCACTTCAGGAAACGTGAGCGCGATGCGCTTCGCCTGTTCGTAGGTGACTCCAAGACGTTTGGGCATCGCCGGTCAGGTAGTAAAGGACTCGCGAGCACATGTTAGGCGCCGCTAGCGGCCTATGCCATGTGCTCCTGGGTCATCGGTCGATGGAAGGGTTAGGCCTCGGGTTCGTGGCAAACCACTTCGATGTTGTGCCCGTCCGGACCAATGACGAAAGCTGCATAGTAGTTCGCGTGGTAATGCGGGCGCAGACCTGGCGCACCATTGTCTTTTCCACCCGCCTCCAGCGCGGCGCGATAGAAAGCTTCGACTTGCTGGCGATTCTCGGCCACGAACGCCAAGTGAAGAGGCACCGGCTTCTCCTCGGTTTGGTACAGGCACAATGAGGCCTTGCCCTTGTTTCGGATCAGCTCGACACCGTAGGTCGGCGTCCCCTCCGAAGCCACGGCTATGCCAAGCGGTTCGAGCGCCTTGAGGAAGAACGCTTTGCTCGCTGCATAGTCGCTGACGCCGAATTTGACGTGGTCAAAC